>BNJV01001664.1_pt1 | contig 31375 bp, 39 predicted proteins | sample 8540591 | NCBI WGS metagenome assembly BNJV01 (sample SAMD00202457, study PRJDB9452) | human saliva metagenome | host: Homo sapiens | reverse complement strand
CGACTGCAAAGACGCTCACGACAGAGGTCGGAGCAGGGGCGGACGTCGGATGCGCGCGGCGCATGCCGCGAATAATGAGGACGCCGGCGAGGGTGAGTGCGACGATCAGGACGATGATCGCCACGGGCACCAGCCATGCCCCGCCCGTCGCTCCTGGCTTTTTCGATGCGGAGAGTGCCCGAGCGGGGGCCGGAGGCAGAGCGGGCGCGGGCTGCTCCGGCGGCGTTGTGGGCGCGGGCGGACGCTGCGTTCCGCGCGCGTCGATGCTCATGCGACGCACCTCCTCAGCGGTGGGGATCATGAGATTCTTCCTTCCTGGTGCGTGCGGGCAATGGAGGCGGCCAGCCTGCTACTACCCTTACTTGTTGACCAACTATAAATTGACTGGTTTTACTAATAGGTGCGCACATTCATGACGTGTTAACCCCCTGCGTTGTGTGGGTATTTTCGTCCTAATTCTTCCACCTGCCATGCGCATCTGCGTACACTCTGCCGTGATCGGTACGCATGGTGGGATGATGTGCGCGTCGAACCGCTAGGGTGTCGCGCCTTAGCGATCCTCGTTTAGGTCACCCAGCAGGCCGGACGTGTCACTGTCCGACTGTGAGAGTTCGGGGATAGGCGAGGGGGCGTAGCGGAGGATGACCCCGCCGCGCACGAACGTCACGGAGCACTCCGCTTGCGGGTAGACATCGAGGACCAGGGAGAGATGCTTGCGGAAGTACCGCGCAAACTCTTTCGTCGTCATCGTGGACCCGAACTGGTCACGCAGTCGCTCCCAAGTCACCTTAATGCCCGAGTCAGGGCATGCGCGCAGGCGGTAAGCTAGCCAGGTGTAGATGTCGAGAGGGAACGCAGACTTTGAGTGCGTGTTGATGTAGCGCCAGGCGCCCTCATCGACAGGCATGGCGTGCCCCTGGCCGACGAGAGCGTTCATGAAGTCGTCGGTGAGGATGATCGTCGAGGTCAGGAGAGAATCCTGGTCAGCGTCTTCGGGGCGCGCTGAAAACCACAAGCTACGCGCCTTAGAGACCATCAACTCGGCTTCCTCATAGCCAAAACCCCGGCTTGTGGAACTGTCTGTCGAGATGGAGACGTGCATGCCGGCCACGGCCTGAATCTGCCGATACAGGCTGTACCGCTGCTTGCCACCGAGCGAGAAGCCGAGCTTCGTCAGATATTCCGCCGCAGAGGACCCCAGGTCGATGGTCGGATCGCCCGTGCGCACGGCTTCGGTGCAGATGTGCAGTAGGATTGCGCGCGCCATCTTGCCGTACGGGATCTGATAGACCCGCGCACCAGTGGCGGGATCGACGATTTTTGCCGCGTTAATACGCATCACCGCATTGCCATTGATGCGCTCCCATTCGTAGACGCCAGCGTCCACACTATCGACAGGGAGCGAAAAGTTCACGAATCCCGTGAACAAGGCCGCGAGGTCACCACGCTCGATAGCTGATGTCGTCTCCAAGGCTGCAAGCTCTTTGAGCGCCGCAAATTCCTTCGCGTCGAGGCCGAGCGTTGTCAGGTCATTGTGATCGTTGTCAGGTACGATGGTCATTGGCCATCGCCCCCCCTTCTGTGCTAAGGGTGGTGCGGTGCGCAAGTGCCGATCCGAGAGTGTCAGCTCCGGGTCGGCGCGCTTTTTATGCGCACCTTCTGTCAAACACCACCCTAACCCGGCCCCCATGCGCACGCAAGGCCAAAACCCCTCTTCAACACAAACACCCACAAAACGCTCACTATGCGGACACGCAAACCTTTTATAATCCCACGATTAGAAACATGTTGCAACCAACCTTGTGGATACACCTGTGCATAACCTGTGGATAATGTGTGTATAACTCGGGTACTACGCTACACCAAGGGGGGTACTACGCTACACCAACAGGGGTGCCAGACCCCAAAAGGGGGGTACTACGCTACACCAAGGGGGGTACTACGCTACACCAAGGGGGGTACTACGCTACACCAAGGCCCTTGTTTTCTACAGGGACTTTGCCATACTCTTCACTGGGAAAAGTCCCTGTTGCATGTGTTGCACCAAATAATAAGCAAGTATTTTCTTCAAATACGCGCGAGGTTTTCGGGTGATCGACCCGCGCGAGCGCCTTTCACCTATCGCAGTGTGCGACATCACAGTTAAAGTCAGAGGGTTTTCATCCCTCGGAAAGGCCTTCTTCAATACCGCCACCCTCGAGGACGGTACGTCATCGGGTGGCTGAGTCCCGTATCGGTTTTCTGCCGCCTGTGCACAGCCCCCTTCGGGGCCTGCACACAGTTGCCAACGAAACGATGGATCCTGCCGCTCATTCGCCGTTGCTGACAGAGAGTTCACGGGTTAGCTCTCGTATGCACGGTGTCAAACCCTCACCATGGAGTCATTATCAATGGCTGCGATGCTAAGTATTCCTGTACAGTTGAGGCAGGCGGCCAGCCAGTTACCACCCTCCCACGATACATGTTCTACCGGAGGGTTTTTCTCATGCGCAAACTACGATGGATCGCCACAGGCGGAGCCGTCATCCTCATCGTCGGAGGCGTCTGCTCACTCTTCCTCCTAGAGGACTCATCAACACCCGCACACGCATCCGTCGCACTCAACGAAGGCGCTGTGCCCGCGGAATACATCGCGGACGTCCAACGCGCCGGCAGTCTATGCCCAGAGATCACTCCCCCACTTATCGCCGCCCAGATTCAGCAAGAATCCGGATGGCAAACACACGCAGAATCCACCGCAGCCGCCAAAGGCATCTCCCAGTTCATTGACTCCACATGGGCATCCATGGGCAAAGACGGCGACGGCGACGGCGTCGCCGACGTCAACAACCCCCACGATGCGATCTACTCGCAAGGCCTGTACATGTGCGATAACGTCAACAACATCAAACCCCTCATCGAATCAGGAGCCGTCACCGGAGACCTGCCCTCCCTCGCACTCGCCGCCTACAACGCCGGCCTAGGAGCCGTCCAACAATACGGCGGCATCCCACCCTTCGACGAGACACAGAACTACGTCACCACGATCACGGCCAACGTCGCCACCTACACCGCCGACGACGGATCCCTCAACACCGCCACGGCCACACCAGGCGACAAAGGACCCGCCATCGACTTCGCCCGCCAAATCGCCGCCGACGACACCCACCAATACGTCTACGGCGGCGAAGGACCCCACTACGACTGCTCAGGCCTCACCCAAGCGGCCTTCGCTCAAATCGGCATCACCCTCCCTCACCAGGCGCACCAACAAGCCCAGGGTGGCACCACCATTGACACCCTCGACAATGCCCAGCCCGGCGACCTCCTCTTCTGGGGAGACGCCACCAACTACTGGCACGTCGCCATCTACGCCGGCAACGGCACCATGATCAGCGCCGACAGCGAAGCCAGCGGCATCAACGAAGAACCCCTCTGGGGAACCCCCACACTCATCAAACGATACTAATCCACTAATGCCCTAGCACATTAGTGTGCAAGCGAATTAGGGATACTAGCATGCAAATAAACAAGCATCCTGAAAAGACCAGAAAACCGCGAACCCTCACCATTATCGGCATCCTCGCCTTAACGATCATGACTGCCATCGTGGGCGTCATGATTGGACGCCACCTCACCCATCCCCGCAGCGCAACGTCTCCTACGGCAACCCCGGAGACTGCCTCTCCCGTCCCCATGCAAGAACCTCAGAGTTCACCCCTACCTAAAGTACCCACCCCCAGCGATGGGCCAACAACCCCGTGCCCGCGCCCGTGTGTGCAGACGGAACCCAAGCTCCCGACGGTACCTGCCTCCACCCCGCAACCGTTCAATGGCTTCCCAACCTTCTACCCGACCCGCGCGACATCGACCGCACCGACCCCGACGCCGTGTGTGCCGCATACGTCATCACCCACGACACCTGGTACGCCTCTGTAGATGTCACAACCGCCTACGCCTCCATTCGCGCGAGCGTCTACGAAACCCCCGACCTTCAAGGGCGCCATACCCCCACACCGGACACTGAAAAAGGCCAAGGTGACTTCCTCCCCCTCGTGCCCGGACAATCCCACACAACCGTCACCATCGACAGGCTTGCGACCGAGGGAATGAATCCAGCCCCCGACCGTATCCCTGGAACCTGGCTCCGCATTGCGACCTACACCCGCACCTACGCCGACAACTCCCACGAACCCGTCCAAGGAACCGTCTTTCTCACCCTCACCCAGCAAGACGATGGAACATGGGCCGTCAGTGACGCCAAATGGCACTAAAACACTAATCCCCTAGCAGCCAAGGCTGCTAGGGGATGAGTGTGCAAATGGACTAGTTAAGATGTTCCAGGATCCACTGACGAGCCAGTGAACTCATCGACTCGTCGGACTCGAAAGCCATCCGCTTAAACGCCTTGCGCTCATCCTCGCTCAGATATACCATCACCGGCGCCACCTTCTTCGCGCCATCCTCATCCGCCGGCGCTCGGAACGTGTCCGCAGCAGACGGTGCAGACGCCTTCTTCGCGCGCTTCGTCATCGAGGCCTTCGCCTTCGCTGCCGACTGATTTTTCATTCCACAACCTCCATAAGCTCAGCGGCCACATTCTCGTAGCCATGCAAATTGTGGGGGATTGCCCCGAACGACGCAGCGATAGCCTCACGCCGCGGAATCAGCGTCTCAAAACGAGGCACCTTCTCCTCATCCAGCAGAGCAAGCGCCGCCGCCAACGTATTCGTTCCCGTCCCCACGCGCGTCAGAAGAACAGCGTGAGGAGTTCGCTGCGCAACCTCCAGGGTTGCCCACATGCGATCAATATCCAACCCCGTCGGAGTTGAAGGAATGATCACGAAATCCGCCGCCGCAATCGCGGCATCAATAATTCGCGCATCTCCAGGGGGAGTGTCGACAATCGTCCAATCCGAACGCACCTTATGCTTCAGCGTTCGCTGATTGGCGACCACCACATCAAACGGCAGGGGAGTGTCGGCATCCTCAGCGCGCTCCGCCCACTCAGTAGCCGACCCCTGCGGATCAGCATCGCGCAACTCAACACTGCCATGCTTACTCAGCGCAAGCGCCAACAGAATCGACGTCGTCGTCTTACCGGCGCCGCCCTTCGTATTCACCACCGCGATCACGCGGCCAGTACTAGTAGCCATGTAGACAATGATAACAGCCCCATAGTCAACATGTCAACTAGTCTACTAGTGTGCATGTTGACTAGTTTCGTATGAGGGGTGGGGACTTTAGGTAGCGAACGATAAGAAGCCTTGATAAAGCAACGAAAAACAGGTGGGTACTTTAGGTAGGTATGCCCGCTACAACATCTCTACATGCCATCCGCGCCCGACTCCTCATCCTCACGGGCCGACTCCTCACCATTGATCCTAGTGTTGACAGCTAACAGTCCCATTCTGAGGGGGTAATCATATTGTGGGGGCTGGCAGCCAAAGACTGCCAGCCCCCACAACTTGCTCCACGACATTAACCCAGAGAATGAGCAAGGAAACCCGCCGGCACGAACATCAGTAACGACGCTACTAAACGGGTAACCTTCGCAGCGACGTCGCCATGCTTATGGGAGATGAGCTCGATCGCCTCCCATATCACGAACAAAGCCGTGATGAAGCACGCCGCAACCGGCACGATCTTCATAAACTCACCACCAGTGAGCAGAGAGCCTTCCGCGGCGTCCCATGTCGCGAAAACGCCAAGCAAAGCGAAAGTAGTAACCACTACCTTTGTCACCTGTCCCACCGCTAAAGCAGCGTGGCGCACACACAAATCGACAACTTCCCATGCACTCACGGGAAAACGGCCATCAACATGAACCTTCAACATGATTCCCTCCCTTGGGATCGAAAAATACTGACACTTCCACTGTACGAGGAGGCACCCACATCTGCGTCCACCCACGGGCACGCTGCGGACCCTCGAAACCCATCAACGCTGACCTGGTATCACCTTCCATTCAAGCAGACGAATAATTCGCCCCTCAGCACCATCGTCCTCCCACGCAAACGGCACACTTTCGCAGGCAAGCATCTCAGGATCATGCGCCCAGACCGCGCGATAGGCATCAATCCAACCATCGGGTGAACCCCACACGGGAAGACTCTTCGTGCACTCGTGTCCGCTACGTGAATGCCTCTGCACTTCCGACTTCGACATCCGTAAAAGCCTCGCAAGCTCACGCATCGACATCCCCTGCTCACGAGCCTCACGAATCACGCGATGCAAAGCAGTCATCTGCAACGCCTGGGCAATACTTGCACGCTCACGAGCCGCCTCAAATGCCTGAACAGAACTACCCAAAGTCATTATCAACCTTCCCGCTCAACACATAGCGTCCCAGCCTGGGACACTATGAGTCAAGCGACAATAAAGCACTGTTCTCACGCCAAGGCGTGGCCTTTGCACAGATCGACTTGCTTGCGGGTTAGCTAGCTTCATACACGGGCTGGGGACTTTAGGTAGCGAACGATAAAAAGCCTTGATAAAGCAACGAAAAACAGGTGGGTACTTTAGGTAGGTCAATCTGCATCAACGTCACGTAACAACGCGACGAGGCCCCCATCTTCCCAGAATGGAGGCCTCGTCAACGGCACATCTACTTCTCACACGCAACGCCATCGCCGTCACGATCAAGCCCAGATCGATACCCCGGATCACCGCGATACAGCGGAGCAGCACCCGCTGCCTTCGCCTCCCTACAAGAGCTGTAGTAAGCCTGCTGGGGAGCCGGTTCGGGCTGCGCCGGCGGCTCAGGCGTAGGCTCCTCAACAGGCGCATCTACCGTCGGCTCAGGTGTCGGCTCCGCAGTCGTCGGCTCAGGAGACGGTGTCGGACTCGATGAAGGCGACGACGAAGGCGTAGGAGATGGAGATGCAGAAGGTGTCGGCTTATGCGACACCAAAGAAGCAGGGGCGGATGTTGCGCGCACCGTCAAAGACACGCCCTTCGACACCTTCGCCTTGACGCCCGCACCAGGCGCCTGTGCCGTCACCTGAAACCCGTCCGCATAATGCGACTTCAAGACAGTCGTCCCATGCTCATCAGTCACGGAAACCGTCCCAAAACCCTCAGTCTTCAAGACCTGTATCGCGTCAGGAAGGCTACTGCCCACAACGTTCGGAACCTCCTTCTCAATGAACGACCCCATAACACCCAGCGCAAACAACGCGCCGACGATACCGGCCGTCCACTTCTGCCAACGCTTCCACCTACTCCAAAAAGCCATCAGAATCTCCTCATCGATGAAGTCAGGACGCGACAAATACAAACGCATCATTACTCAGCATCCTACAACGCAGAAGCCTCTCTATGCGCCCACTTCATTCAGCAAAGACAACGAAAAATGAGGTGGGGACTTTAGGTAGGTCAACATCCGCTAAGCATCATCGCAACTTTCAGCGCACCCTGCACAAAGGGGTGAACGCACAATAATGCACATCACTTGACATTAACTGTCTATGGGTATACACTATAGATGTCGGCAGGGGAAATGGTCCCCAGCCTCACCCGTCCGAAGGAGGACACCATGACTACCGCATACAAGATCGGCACAATCTTCTACGCAACCAAGGCGTGCGAGTTCTACGAAGTCGTCGCCGCCACCCCCAAAACCGTCACCGTGCGCCAGCTCGACTACACGCGAGAACTGGGAGACGGCGGCAGCTACTACGCCCCCAAGCTCGGCCAGTACATCGGTGAAGAAAAGCGCCGCAAAGTCTCACAAGCAGACGGAAGCATCGCCAACTGGTGGGGCCGAGCCTACCCCCTGGGATGGCAACGAACAATACAACCACTTCGACCCCTACACCGACTAACAGCCCCAGCCCCCACCCCAACAGGGTGGGGGCCACCCCCAGCGAACCGCGACAACAGGCGACCTAAGAATCGACAGGAAAAACAATGCGAAACGCGAAACAATACCCGACAGTCAGTCTCTTTAAGAGAAGCATCCCTCCTCGTGGCAGCGATTGGTGCACCTGCAAATTCTGGAGGATTCGCAGCCGCATCATTAGCGCAGCATGCCATGTCATCGAGGCACTTCAATGCAAGTGCGAGCGCCCGAAATGGACAGAGGAAGACGAAATAAACTGGCTTCGTCAACACGGCTTCATCGAAGATCAGCTCACTGATGAGGAACGGGAAGCTCGATACCAGCGAGACCTCAAAGAGTTCCTAGACGAACAGCGACGCGACCAAATTTAGCGCCCAATAGGCCCCCGCCCGCACGGGCGGGGGCCTATCCCATATGTGACATTTTGTCACTAATGGAAAATCCCCTTGCCTACCTGTTGCTGAGCGCAAGCATCGCGGCCGGGAGTCAACCCCCGGCCGCGCCGTCTTGATGCACCCCCTACGGTGCAGGCACAAGCAGCGCGAGCGCGACACCTGTAGCAGCTGAAGCGGTAAACCGAATGACGAACGTGTGCCACGGCTCCTGCATGACAATCATGCGCACACCATTCGCAAAAGCTGAGAGAAATCCTGCGAGAGTCATGCTCGCCACCAGGAGCGAGCATAGCTCTCCATAGCTCACGATTCCCGAGGCCGAGGCCGCCACGACGGCGGCCAGCCCGAACAGAGCAAAGCCGACGACAACGACGCGCACAGCCTGGGGGAGCGCGAGGCGCAGAAACTTCGACAAGCCAGCAGCCCGCTCACGTGCTGGCGACGTCGCTGCGTTGTTCATTGAACCTGTCCTTCCTTGGGATGAGGAATCCGTCAAGCTCGATTGTGCGAACACCATACACATCTGCGTCCCGACTTAGATGTGCCAGAACCGACCGATTCTGACACCCCACCAGCGAGTGCAGCGATCACCTCGACACGCCGTGCCAAAACCCCCTACCAAAACATCTTCGCCGCAAAACTCGCCACGTATGGTTTTGACCATGAGCACCACCGGATATGCCCGCGTCAGCACCGACGACCAAGACCTCACCTCCCAAATCGATGCCCTACGCGCAGCAGGATGCGACCCGATCTACACAGAACACGCCAGCGGTGCCACCATGGAACGACCACAATGGATCGAATGCAGCCGCGGACTTGGCAAAGGCGACACCCTCGTAGTCGTCCGCATCGACCGCCTCGGACGATCCCTACCAGACCTTGTAAACCTCCTCGACGACCTCGGACAACGAGGCATACGCCTTCAATCCCTCAGTGAAGGGATCGACACAACAAGCACCATGGGAAAACTCTTCTTCCAACTATGCGCTACCTTCGCCGAATACGAACGCAGCCTCATCAGAGAACGCACCCGCGCAGGCCTTGACGCAGCGCGCGCCGCCGGTCGACGCATTGGCAGACCGCCCGCCCTCACCCCTGAACAGCGCAGCCATGTACAACGACTACATGCCCAGGGGGAGGGGGTGGCCACCATCGCCAGGATCTTTGAAGTCTCGCCCTCAACAATCAGACGAGCGATCCAGTAGCAAGCGCTAGTGCCTCTCTGGCTTTATGACAGTAAAAAACGCACCCATGAGATGGAGAGATATCGAATCCTCAATGCCCGCCAGGTGTAGTGCGATAAAGGCGAGCGCTACTATCGCTAGCAGTGTTATCGCACCCTCGGGCACGCGATTACCTCCAGTTTGGTTAAGTAGATCACATCTACTCTCTAGAGGATGCTTTTTTCTCCCAGTGTCGCTAACATCTGACATGTCGGCGCCGCTGATATCGACGGCCCGGTTTTCTGCACCCTTTTTAGGGTGCTCATCTTCGTATGTACTCATACGATCTCCTTAAATGGAACCTACAACTAGCAAATAGCGAAAGAAGAAGTTGTCCCCTTCTCTTTCACCATCCTCCATAGTGCCATAGCGCATGACCAGTGTCAAGCGCTATGGCACTATCGGTTTTTCGGCATGAAATCAATGATTCAAGCTACTATGGTGTAGCTTTGTATCTTAAATGTGGGCAATATCATATGTGATATGAAAGTGAGGTGCTATTACGTATTGATACCCCCTATTGTGTGGGGTATTATGGTCTTGTTGGCAGGGGAAATAGTCCCCAGCCCCACCCGTCCAAAGGAGGACGCCATGACCACCACCGACTCTCACATCCTCGTCGCAGAAGCCCCCACATGGAAGACACTTCCCCTAACCTTCGCAGACGATCAGGATGCCGACATCTCCATCACAAGCTGGATGTTCAACGACCCCCAATGCGACCTCGCCACCTACCTCGCATCCGAAGAAGAGGTAGATGAAGTCGACGCAGCAACCGCCCGCAACCTCATCGACATACTCACCCGCGCCGCCGCCCGCGCTCCCCTGAACAAAGAGGACTACGACCTCCTAGAAGCCAGCAACATTACCCTCCGAACAATCAAACCCCACATCACACCCAACACACGCCTGCGCTACTGGCATATGTACGACGGCATGCAGGAAGAAACAGTCGCTGAATACCTCAAGCCCGACTGGCACTACATCGAAGCCATCTCAAACCTGGCCGACAGAAAAGGCGTCAGCGTGCCCTACGGCCTCGACAACATGCTCACCATCATCAACATCGCCTGCGAAGGCCAGCAAGACCACTCCGACCTCATCTACATGATCGGTGGCACCACCCGCGTCGATATCCTCCCTAGCTAACCCTCACCCCCTCCGCTCGCCATATACGGCGAGCGGAGGGGGCCTAGCACACGTATCCACAACACCCAACTATGTAACAGAGACAGGATCTAGCAACAATGACAATCGAAATCACCTGGCCAACCGGCCATATCACTGCCACCAACGCCGACGACGCAGAGCGCCAAATCATGAACCTCCAGGACTTTGGCTCATATCCCCCTCTGGGAATGGGTTGAAGGTGGCGATGAATGGGACTGGGAGCCTGACCAATGGCTCCGCTTCGATGGCATTGTTGGAGGCAGTGACAATACGCCCCCGCACATCGACGCCGCGGACCTTCGCGAATACCTCGCGTGGTCACTCAACGGCGCCATCGCATCCGACGATATCGTCATCCGTATCGGAGGGAACGATGCCCTGCGCATCACTCCCGCCGAACTCAAAGCCCGCCGCGAAGCCCTCGGATACATCACCGACGACATTGCCAAAGTGGCAGGGGTCAACAATCGCAGCCCCCGAGCCTGGGAATCCGGACGTGAACCCGTGCCCGTGCGCATCCGCACCATCCTCGACGCCCTCGAAGCCGAAACGGACACCATCATCGCCACAGTGCGCAGCGCCATCGCCGCCCGCCAGGAGTGCGACCCCGGCGACCTCGCCATCATCACCCCCACCACCGACACTGCCTACCGAACCCGCTGGCCACACGCCGCCCACACAGCCCGCTGGTGGCGCGCCACCATCCACGCCGCCACCAAAAACACCACAGTGCGCCTCATCGACAACGACGGCACACTACCCCTCACCATCATGACCAACATTCAGCCCCCGCAACGAGACGAAAGCGAGAAATGACGATGCATATCGTGGCAGCTACGATTGCTATCGCTCATGCGATGGTGTTCTTGTGCGCCCTTACTGGACTTCTGGCGCTGGTGATTGTGTTCGCGCGGTGGAAGTCTCTTAAAGACCGGGTTCCTATTGTTTGCATTCACATCTTCCTACTGGTCTGTTGTGCAGGCATGGCCTGTCTAGCCCGGGAGCAGGGCACCGTGAATGTCGTCGTTGGCATTGCCTGTTTCATCTGGATAGCTGTGTGCGTCGCAGCCGCCTACGCGATCTGCGAGTCGAGGCGACGACTACACGCCTTCTTTCGCAATAAGAACGCCAAGAACTTCCTAGCTCTCACGGGCACAGTCACAGTGGCGATACTGGGCATCGTCGCCTGGATGCGACTCCTGCAATGGATCCTCACCTAACAGCAAGCAGCGACTAACAAAGCAATGGCGCGGCAGGGAGTCAACACCCCTGGCCGCGCCGTCATGCATTCCATCCCGCACGAGTTGGGATGAGGAAAGTCGAGCATTCCTGAACAACACCATATGGCGATGTAAGAAAAGCGACCCCATGGGTCTGATTGATTCCCAGCCGGAATGCTCGACACCCCCACCATACCCCGAAAATATGACACAAGCAACATGCGCATAGTGTCTAGTACTAGACACTATGTGTTAACGGGTGTATACTAGAGGTGTGAGCAAGGGAGGAACCGCCTCCCTGCAATACTCCGACGGGCACAGTCGCCCGCCGGATAGCCGAAAGGAGTACCCCCATGCATTACACCATCGACGCCGTCCGATACTACGAGGCCGGTAGCGCACACCTCGACGACGAGGCCGCCACCTCCGTCGCAGCCGCCTGGTCCCACCTCGACGACATCTACTACATCGACGACTACACCCCCGAAAACGGCATCGACATCATCGCTAGCAGCTCCATCAACGCGGTCTACGCGGTCGCCTCCGGTGACATCACCGTCAAAGAACTGTGCGAACAGCTCCGACAGCTCGACACCGAATGGCAGGAAAGCGCCGATCCTCTCGGTGAAATCGCCGTCATCGACGCAGCAGTAGCCCTCATCGCAGGCGACTACGTCGCAGAAAACCAGGAAGACCTCACAGACGAGGACCGAGCCCTCATCGAGGAAGCCAACCGCGCCGTTCGCGTCCACGCCGCCTACCTACGCGCCGCCGACGCAGTGATGGTAGGAAATAGCCTGGCCACCCTCCACCTCGACACAGCCAACCACTAATCACCAGTCCCGCCCCCCACGGCCACCCCAGGGGGGGCGGGGACACTACCTGTCACACGCGAAAGGACCGGCACGTGAGCATCCCCACGAACCTGATAGAACAGGCCCGCGAATGGCAAGCATGGCTCGGACCGGCCACCCTTGACATGAGCGACGCACAGCTCACCCAATTCATCACCTGCGCCACCACAATCACCGACCTCTACGACCCCGACGACGCAGACGGGCGCGAACGAGCGCTGAGCGCCGCCCTCCAGGTCATCCTCGGGGAAACCACCCTCGAAGACGTCGGAGCCGCCGAACAGCGCGCCTACGCTGCCTACGTGCACGCATGCGACGCAACAACCGGCGCCCTCGTCGTCGAACGCGCCAACAATCGGCCCATCGCCAACCTGGCAACAATGGCCGGCATCACGCGCCAAACCGTCTACAAGCGACTCACCCCCAACAAAGAACAGCGATAACCCCTCATGTTCAACGCCCTCTACGACCCCTGGATTCCCGTCGAATACACCGACCACACCCGCACAGAACTCGGCATCCTCGACACCCTCACACACAGCGACCGCATCCGCACCATCGCCGACGATGCGCCCACCGCGCGCGCCATCGAACGCCTCCTCATCGCCGTCGTCTACCACGCCGCCGCGCCCGCGCGCTGGAGGCGACTCCTCCACGACGGCATTGACATCAAGGCCATCACCGCCTACCTACAGCCCCGTGCCCGCGCCTTCGACCTTGATCGCTTCCTCCAAACCGCAGACACCCCAGCAAGCCCCCGCGCGCGCATCGACATGAGCCGCCTCCACCTCGGAAGCCCGGACATGTTCCGCCCCAACCAGGACAACACGCCCGCAACCCCCGCGCGCGCCATCCGCCTAGCACTCACACGCCTGCTATGGGACGACAGCGGAATCCGCTCAGGTATCACAGGCGACCGCGGAGGCAAATCCATGCCCATCGGGCCGGCCTACCTGGCCACCGTGCCCACCACCATCGCTAACGCCTCCACCCTGGCACGCACCATCGCCCTCAACATGCCAGAAGCCCCCACCCGCACCGACATCGACGACGCACCCATCTGGGACGACGAACCCGCACGCGCGCGGCGCACCCAAGACACAAGCGACATCGGACCAGGGCGCGCACTCATCTACCCCGCACGCCGCATCACCCTGGCCATCACCCCCGACCAAACAATCACCGGCGCACTCCTATCCAACGGCGACCGCCTTCGCGGCACCACATGGGACACATGCGAACCCCACGGCCTGCTCTACCGCACCCACGGGCGCACCAAAAACGCCCCCGACCAAACCATCCCACGATCCAGACGCGCCATCACCCCATGGGCCTGCCTCATCGACAACGGCGCACCCTCCCCATCGGAATCACCCGCGCACTCACCAACCCTCGACCCCATCGACGACCGCATCCACCTGCGCACCACATGGGCCATCCTCGACAACCATGGCCAAACCCAAGCCATCAGAGATGCCACCCTCCCCTACGCCTCGACGCGCACACCCCCACCCGCATCGACAACCTGCGCATCATCAACGCCATCATCGACCAAGCCGCGTATCTCTATGCGACCGGGGAAAGCCTCCACCACCCCGAATGGACAGACGCCGACGTGCGCACCCGCAAAGAACGCCACGGAGAGATAATCGCCGCCCAGTTCGCCCCCGACATTCGCTGTTACCTCTCAGGAGACGATCAAGCCCTCACGCAGATACGCCGCACCCTCATCGACACCGCAACAGACGCAGAGAACCAAGTCATCATCACCACAATGCGCACACCCCACCGCACCAGCCCCGACGGAACCACCGGCACCGTCATCGCCACAGCAGCCCGCAACCTCCTCGACAGCATCGACACCCTCACCACCACGCCCCCATTGTCCTAACGGATGAAGGCCACAAAAAGAGGTACACCCCTTGACATGCAATGTCAAGGGGTGTACACTATAGGTGTCGGCAGGGGAAACGGTCCCCAGCCCCACCCGTCCGAAGGAGGACACCATGACCACCACGATCACCGCCAACAACGAGGGAATGTACGGCCCTGAACGCTGGCTCGACGAGACCATCATCCCCATGCTCATGCCCTACACCAAGGATGCGTGGATCAACGGCGACTACATCGAATTCGCCGACCTCGAAGGCGACGAAGCCGCGCAACTCGCACGCCTCCTCACGCCGCCGGCGCGCCAGGATCGACAGAACAACGCACCGACGATTCTCACCCTCCTGCGCATCGCGGCAACCACCCCCGGAGTCACGCTCAGCGGCTACATCATTCGTGCACCCCGACGCGACGAACGAGTCAGCGTTGACGCAATCAGCGCACCCGAACACCTCTTCGCACCCGACCCCGCCGGAAACAACGACGAAGCGCTCCTACCCATTGAGTGGAGCACCTTCAGCCAGGTCCTCGGCATCAGCGACGAGGTGATCCCCCCAGATGACTTCCGCTCCTACCGCAACGTCGATGGGGAAGTCATGTGGCGAGCCTGGTGGGACTGACCATCACCATCGCATAGACACGCCGGGGGGCGGGCAACCACTGAGGTGCCAGCCCCCCGGCATCGTCATGCTCACAATACGCCAAGCGGACGCACATGTGGGCGTATGGGCGTACCCTGAAACCAGGAGAGTCGAAACCCAAAGGAGGGTGCCATGTGGACACTCATTGCTCTCGCAATCTGCCTGACCTGGGCTGCGATTCTGAAAGCACAGGGGTACCCATGGTCAACGGTCATCATGCGTCCCCTCATCGGCTTAGGGGCACTCATGCTTGCCACCGTCTTTCACGCTATCGCGTTCGTTGCTTTCGGTATCGCGCTGCTTTGCGCATTAACGCGCCGAGCCGTCTAACCGAACGCCCACATCACGCAAAAAGGGGCCGTCGCCTACTTCCTCAGATGCGAGGAGGGCGGCGGCCTCTTTTCGTGACAGACCGAAGTAGTCGGCAACATCGCGAGCGGTAACGCCTTCCAGGGCGCGCACGCTGTGCAAGATGTCAGCACGCTTGGCTTCGATTGATTCGAGTTCGGACGCGACGCGCGCGGCCTCACTCTCCTCAAATTTCGCGCGGCGCGCAGCCGAGCGCTCATGCACGCGCTCAACACTCGCCAAATGGCTGAGGTAACGCGCTGAGAGCTGTTCAAGTTTGCGCGAGCGCGCGATGCGCGCCGCACGCGCGGTTGCTTCCAGGCGCGAGCGCGTCGCACGCGCAGCGCCGGTCGGGACAGTCTGGGCAGATGCATCATTGTCGCTCATGCCATCAGTCTAACCGCCCGCACGCACTTTTTGGAAGGGCCGGGCAATGTGGCGCGCGGTTCTTTTGTGGGCGGGCCGGTGGCGGGGTGTGCGGCGCGCGCGCGAGGTGTGGACACTCCTCCAGGCCTCTGAGGGGCCTTCCGGGTGCCCACACCGTCGCTCTCATCGCGCCGCACACCCCGCCACGTAGACAGTCGCCTACGACTGTCTACAGGCCGTTGGAATGGCCTGCCAGACTCCCCACAATGTTCCTTCGCCTGCCAGTCCCTTCCAACATCCTCACACATCTGGCATCTTTGATCGAAAAGGTGGGCGCAAGGCGGTACAGTAGTACTCATGATGAGCATTCATCGGGTCAGCAGCGGCGCGGGGTATGAGTACTACACCCGCGAAGTTGCCAGCGCCGATGAACGCCTCGCCAGGGGCCAGAAGGTCGGAGACTACTACCTGAGTTCGGGTGCGCCGGCAGGGCAGTGGATGGGCAGCGGCTGCACTCATTTCCAGCTCACAGGCGAGGTCACCGAGGATCAGATGCGTGACCTGTTCGGTGAAGGAAAACGCCCCGACGCTCAGCAGATCCGCGATGCTAAAGGCGGCATCGTGGATGAAGAAGCCCTGTTCCTCGGGCAGAAAATGGGCGCGCACTCGCAGGCCGATACCCAATTCCGCGCGCAGATCAACGAGAGCATTGAGCGTTTCGTTGCGCGTGAAGGACGGGCACCCACGGGCACAGAAAAGCAGCAAATCCGGTTCGCCATCGGGCGCGGTGAATTCATGCGCGAGAAGATGCGCGCACCGTTTAACAGTGAAGAACTCTCCCGATACGTCGCGGCTCGACTGCGCCCCAGCGGCAATAGCGTGGCAGGTTTCGACTGCACGTTCAGCGCCCCGAAATCCGTGAGTGTGATGTGGGCGCTGGGGGATGCGGGCGTGCGCAAAGCCGTCGAAGAAGCACACCTGGAGGCAATCAACACCGCACTGTCCTTCATGGAAGAGGACGTGTTTGCGTCGCGTGCCGGCAAGAACGGCGTTCGCCGCGTAAGCGTGGACGGCGTCATGGCAGCGCGTTTCCGTCACTACGATTCGCGCGCCGGCGACCCGCAGCTCCACGACCACCTGGTGATCGCTAATCGCGCATTTTGCCCCGACGGCAAGGGCGGCGGCAAGTGGCGCACCCTCGATTCGCGCGCACTGTACAAAGCCGTCGTTGCATCCTCAGAACGCTACAACGATGCGCTCATGGTGGCACTGCACAAGCGGCTCGGAGTGCGTTTCGAGACGCGCGGCGGCGAGGGTGAGAGCGCCGTCAAAATGGAAATTACCGGTGTCGGAGACGACCTCATCGACGCGTTTTCCACACGCCGGGCCAGCATCCAAGAGCGTCTTGAAGAGCTGGTAGAGCAGTACCACGGTGAGCATGGGCGCGCCCCCTCGAAGAAGATCCGCATGCAACTCGCACAGCAAGCCACGCTCGAAACGCGCAGCAAGAAACAGCACGTATCATTGCCCGACCGGATGAGCGCATGGCGCGCGCAAACGCCCACGCGCTACCGCATCGAGGACTTCGCACCGGCCGCCCCTGCTGCTGATGCCCTCGACGTCGAAGCCCTGGCAAGTGCCACGGTCGCAGGACTGGAAAAGCGCCGCTCGACGTGGACGAAACGCCACGTGCAAGCCGAAGCCGCCCGCCAAATCGCACTCGCCAGCGACGGAACAGCCGGCACACCCGAGACCATCGCACAGGTCGCACAAGCTGTCATCGAACACCCCAGCGTCATGCGCCTGGCCACCCCCGCACCCGCTCTCGCCACGCGCCTGTCCGATAGTGAGGGCGTGAGCGTGTACGAACGGCCCGACGCATGGACCTACACCTCGACGACCATGGTGGATCTGGAAGCCGACCTGCTGGAGGCCACCGAACGCACCGCACCGGCACCGGCCACGCGCGCCAGTGTGGAGCGCGTCGCGGAGAGCCTGGCCAGTGCCGGCAGAGCGCTGGGAGACGACCAGCGCCGCATGGTCGAACACCTCGCCTTGGGCGACAAGGCCGTCATGAGCGCAGTGGGACCCGCAGGAGCGGGCAAGACCACCGCCATGAAAGCACTGTCCGACGCCGCCCGCGCCGACGGGCATACCGTGGTCGGCTTGGCTCCTTCTTCTGTCGCGGCGCGCGCTCTTGCCGATAGCCTCGATGTGCCGGCTATGACGGCTCATCGGTGGTTGCGCCGGCGCGGCTGGGAGAAGCTGGAAGCAGGGGACATGCTCATCATCGACGAGGCCGCGATGGTGGACGCTCACACCCTCCACGACGTTGTCATGCACGCGGTGGAGGCCGGGGCGAGCGTGCGCATGGTCGGTGACCCGCACCAGCTGGGAGCCGTCGAAGCGTCCGGTGCGTTCCGCCTTATCCACGAGGCCACCGCCGGCGTGGAGCTGGAAACAGTGTGGCGCTTCATCGATCCCGACGAAGCCGCCGCCTCCCTCATCTTGCGCGCCAGCGATAAGGGCGTTGACCCGTTCGCATGGTACGTGGACAACGGGCGCATTAAGGGCGGCACCGACGAGGAAATCACCGCCGAGGCGTTCGCTGCCTGGCAGCGCGACCAGGACGCGGGCTTGGAGTCCATACTCATCTCCTCCTCTAATGAGCGCGTCGCACGACTCAACGACATGGCGCAAGCATGGCGCCGAAACTGCGGTGAGTTGTTCGAGGCACCCGAGCGCGTCGTCACGCGCGACGGGCACGTCATCTACTTGGGGGAGCGCATTCTGGCACGCGCCAACGACGCGCAGCTGCGCTACGGAAACTCATTCGTCACCAACGGCGACCTGTTCACCGTCACCAACGTTCACGCCGACGGATCCCTGGAGGTCAACGCGGCCAGCGGATACGCGCTGACACTGCCAGCGCGCTACGTCGAAGAGCACGTGCAACTCGGATACGCGGCCACCATCCACCGTGCGCAGGGCGTTACCGTGGATACCACGCACGCCATCATGGACGGCACCACGTCACGGGAGGGCGCGTACGTGGCCCTCACGCGCGGCAAGTCCTCCAATAACGGGTGGATCGTCACCGAAACCGATGGCCAGTCTGTGCCCGAGGTCCTTGCCGTCATCGCCTCGCACCAGGAAGCCGACGCATCGGCGCACCTGGCCAGCGCAGATGAGGAAGCACGCCACCTCGACCCCCTGGCTCAACGCGACATCTACATGGACGTACACGACATGGCCAACAGCGAGCGGTGGCGCGAGCGCTTGCGCGCCGGCGTTCAGGACGGGACCCTTCCCGTCATCGTGTCCCAGGCCCTCGACTCTGCGGCGTGGCACACCCTTACCACCCGTTTGTCGCAGGCAGAAGCCGCGGGCATCAAGCCCGAGGCCCTGGTCTCGCACCTCATGGGCGACGTGACCGAGGCGCGTGATCCGGGCGCTTCTCCTGGCCTGGAAGATCAAGCACTACATGGACGGGGAAGGCCGCAAATCCCTGGAGCGTGCCCAGGCAAACGTGTATCACTACGGGGCGATGAGCGATGAGGACCTGGCAGCCAAGGTTGAGGACGCCCGTCAGCGCGCTCATGACCTGGCTATCCAGGCCGGCATTGCCCGCAAGTACGGTCCGATCACCATCGATGGGGTGGAGCACCCAGGGTGGCGCGAGCGCGAGTACGGGGCGTTGAGCAACGAGGAGTTGCACCGCCAGATTGCGCAGACCTACATGGCGGAAAACCATGCCGACGCCATCGACGACCCGATAGCGTTCGCCGAGCGCCACAAGCTACGCGCGTTGACCAATGAACTGCACTTGCGCGAAGCCATGAGCAAGCACGACTGGGGAGTGGAAACGTACCAGCGCACCCACAGTGACGACACGGCAGCTCGCCAGCCCAACGAGTTCGTGGAAATGCGCTGGGAAAGCGCGCGCGTCTTGCGTGATGGCCTGATGGCCGAGCAGCTGCGCCGCCGCCTCCAGGACACTGACCCACGCCGTATCGACGATGGCCTCACCGACTGGATCGCCCCCAGCGCCGCCCTGGTAGACCCCGCGACGCCGGCGGACTTGCGCGAGGCCCTGGAGCGCCAGCGCGCCCAGGTGGCGCGAGCCGTCGATGCGCGCGGACACGCGGCTCAGACGGAGGCATGGGCTGCCAACAAGCCAGGACACGTCACTCAGGAGGACTGGCAGCGCGCCGTCGGACAGGCCGGCGCATGGCGCGACGCCCACAAGGCCGCGCCCACGACCCTCACGCACGACATCCCGGAGGCGACGAGCGCCGAAGAGGGGATGCGCCGCACCCTCGAAGATACCGGGGCGCGCGAGGTGCGCACGCACACGATGAAGGAGCGCCAGATGGAAGCGCGCGAGCGCTTGGAGCGCGCACGGGCACGCCTAGAGCGCAGCCGATCCGCACGGAACACCGCTCAGCCTGCGCCGGCGCGCCGTCCCGAGGGTCCTGCCCAGCGCGGCCCCTCACTCCACTAACACACAAATATCCTAGTAAGCTAGCTAACTAGTTTACTAGGATATTTGTGTGAAGATGGGGAGCATACACGAAACCCCCTGCCGCAAGCGGGAGGGGGGTTTGCAGGACCGACGTCAGTCTGCCGCTCACGAGTGAGCTATTACGAGGCTCTGGTTCGTCAGGTTTCGCGGTCATCATCTAACAGCTCGCGCTGCCAAGTATCCGTTTCAGCCCTTGTCCTATCTTCTAGTGTACGCGCTGAGGCTCGTCCAAGCAATGGCTGGACACTACGATGTGTGGCATGGGTGATGTGAATCAGCTTGTGGTGAGCAATGATGATTTCGAGAGCGTTTTTGAGCGCATGGGACCCTTCATTGTTATGGTCGATGAGTCATACAAGCGAGCACAATACCCTCCGCACGTGTGGCACGAGATGGATCGGTTCGAGCGCCAGAACCATATTGGCCTCTACGCGGTGAGCGCGGTACAGATCCGCACCGACGACGGCAACGAGAAGGAAGCCTGGGAACGCGTGCACAAGTTGCGTGACCGCCTCATCGAGGCCGCGCGCATCCACTTCGACCAAGAACGCCCCTACTGGCACACCACCAAAGCCCTGGCTGATATGGTCGGTCCTGACAAGCAGATGCGCGAGAGTGCCAGCCAAGCTATCGAGGGCATCTGCGCAGCCATTAACGAACATTGCGATTACCACATCGCTGTCACATCCTGCCCGCTTCCGTCCTTGACCGACACCCCCGCATACGTCGCAATGCGCCAACGCACGTTCCGAACGGCTCTATCCGAGTTGAGTCAATCCAGCCACCTTGTGGTGGCTGATGCAATCACCACCGGAAAGACGATGAGCGATAAACGTCGTGAGGCCATCATGCGCGGCGATGCGCAGCTCATTTACGGACTCCGACGCCATCCAAACCACCCTGACGTACTGCATGCAAAAACTGAGCTGCGGTACGCCTCGCAGTGGGCCGACCCGCTGTTGTGGGCAGCCGATGTCACGGCCGCCGCCGGGCGCATGTACGCCAACCGCGACGACACGCTCCTGTCGCAACTAGCATCCGACCCGCGCGACGTCGTCACGATCACCGACCGGGCACCCGTACTACACCAGGCCCCCACCTCTCGTATCGAGGACGCTTCGAAGGTGCAGCAGTTGCGTGATGCGCGAGCACGCTTAGAGCGGGTAATGCGCGAGCGCCACGCGGCCCCCAAGCCGCAGCGGCCCACTCCACCGCCCGCGCCAGCACCGCCCCCCAGGCCATACAGGCCGCGCCGACCCGACGATCCTAGCCAGCGCGGCCCCTCACTCCACTAACACACAAGTGTCCTAGCAAACTAGTTTGCTAGGACACTTGCAGGCGTAGGGGCAATGCGTGAGCGCTACGGCGCATCGAGGAGGGACGCAATGAAGGCAGCCGTCACAGGGTTTTCACCGCCGTTTGTCGCCTGGAGGAAAGCCTCAAAAAGTTCGCGCCGGCGCATCTCATCTTCGACGTCGATACCCGACCCCAGCGCAGAGGGAACCTCCCGACTCCAATGAGCGCCCTTATCAGTCGCGCTTTGCCCCCACGGTGCCGGCGGATTGCCCGTGACCAACGCCAGCACCCGCGGCGTATCCTCCAGGACACGCAGCATGAGGGATGTGCCCACGGTCGGCAGATCCTCACTCACATATGCTTCGGCGTAGGCTGCCTCCAGGGCGGCCAGGTGTGAGACCGTCAGCGGGTTTTCCCACCAGCGCGCCCGCACGTAGTAGTCCGCCATGCCGTTCATAGAGCGCAGCGCGCCCCATGTGGCGTTGAGCTGTTCGACGAACGCGTAGAGGCGTTCCCAGGCCTGCCGGCGCGCGCCGGGGTGAGCGATGGCCTGCGGGTCAAAGCCGCGCACCAGCATGCCATTGGCCGATGGGCCTGGCTCCGGCGCCTCCTCATCCGTCGGCGTGGACATCAGATTGGTGAGTGCTTCCATCGCGGTGCTCAGGGAGCGCTCAATTTCGCTCACGCGCTCATCGAGGGCGTCATATTCCTCGCTCAGCATGGCACCGTCATCCACTCATCGTCATCGACGCCGGCGCGCAGGCGTTCGTTGTACATAACCGTGCCTTCCTTGACGAGGGGACCCCAGTCGCGGTCCTCGGCAATATCGGGCAGGTCAATCATCGTGGCCTCATGGCCCGGAGCCAGGAGCACGGCGTGCCCGACCGCGATGTTTTGAATGTCCGAGGCGCGCAGGGCATGGCGATGTTCCGTGTGCGTGGACACGCTGCGCCCCTGGCTTGAGGTGGACACCGAGGAGCGTTGCGCCTCAAATTCACGCGAGAGGGCCGCAATCTGTTCGTTCCATTCAGGGTCTTTGCTCGATCCCATGATGTAGGTCAAGCGGGCCTGCTGGAAGATCGTCTTGGCTTGAATCGCGCCCCAGCGGGCCTCCATTTGATGCACGTCTTGGAAAATAGCGCACATGAAGAGGCCACGGCCCGCGCCCTCAGAGAACATCGCTCCCAGGTTCGGCAGAGGCGCGATGTTCGCGGCTTCATCGAGGACGAAGGAGATGGCCGGCACGTGCCGACCGCCCGGCTTGCGGGCCGACATGGCGCGCGCGACCTCGTAGATGTCGTTGACGAACATCGTGGTAATCGCCGCCAGCGCACCTTCAGAATCGGGAGAGAGGACCCAGAGGGTGTCGCGTGAGGAAATGAAGGCTTCGACGTCGAAAGACTCTTCCACGCTGGGGGTGAGCATTTCGTAGACAGCGGGGATCATGAGCGGTTCGAGGGCACCTTGAATCGTGCCGATGAAGCCGGCGGCGGTCTCAGGAGCCATCTCCACCATGAGGTCATTGAGGGCGCCCGCCATGCGTACCGTGGTCGGGCCTTTCGCGCGCTCCAGGATGGCCACCGCTTCGCGCGGGTCGGACACCCAGGCCTGAATATCGGCAATCGTCCGATCCCCCAGCGCCGCAGCATGGAACAGATAGCCCAAGATTTGGGCACCACGCTCAGCAAACCACCTAGAGTTTCCTTCCCCCATGGCTTTTGTGATCCCAAGGCCAGCGCCGCACCGCGCCGGCGGGCCACATCGAAGTCAGTACAACCTGCAATCGGGTTCCAGCGCACGCGCGCCGGACCATGCGCGACGCGCAGCGGATCGAAGGAGTAGATGCGCGAGCCGCGGGCAGCCTCCAGGCGTGCCCGCCACGTCAGATACACGCCGTCGGCTTTCGTCGAGGTGGCCACCACGGCGCCGGGCGCTTCAATCACGCGCCGGGCCACAATCGAGCGGGTTTTACCGCCGCGCGTCTGGGAGACCACCAGCTCCGAATCTTCTTGCTGCGCATACAGCTCCTTGCCACGCAGGGACCCGATCAGGCGCACCAGCATCTCATCGCGCGCACCCGAGGCCTCCCCTAAGAGCGCGTCGGACAAAATCCGCTTCGCCTTCGCGGTGGCCGCCTTTTTGCGCATGTCCTTGAAGGAGTCATGTTCCCCACCTTTACTGTCCGTGCGCGGTGAAAGGGTGAACCATAGCCACACGATGGCACCCATGATGATCAGGAAGATCACCAGGGAGACAGTCAGTGTCAGGGGTGGCAAGTCCACGATCTGGTGCAGGCGCATCATGCCTGGAAAGCGCGCGCCTGTCAGCCAGCATGCCAACGCTGCGCATCCCACGTAGATCCACAGTGTGATCAGCGCGATGCTCACGTTTCGCAGCGTCCTTGTTTCACTGTCCACGAGAAGCCTCCCCATCTTCCTCGTTGAGTGAGTGGAATGCGTCGGTCAAGGTGGCGCGACTCTTCATCGCCGCGTCAGTGGTGGCCACGCTCAGCTCAAAATCGCTGACCTTCCAGGAGCACAGGAGCGGGCGGCCCGCACCGATCTTGACGACGCAGATCCCGGTCCCTAGCTTTTGCAGTAGTGGTGCCCACTCCCCCACGTCCCAGCCGAACAACTCGCAGACAGCGACCGCGTCATCGGCTTTATCCTGCCGGAACACAAACGCGGTCTGTGATTCCTTGATCATGGAGATAGCCGGGGAATCCGGGGAAATATCACCCGGATGCTGCAAGATCGTCATGTTCGAGATGCCCAGGCCGCGCGCGAGTTTGGCGTTTTTGCGGGCAATGCGCGCAAAATCGCCTTCGGCGACGTGCCATGCCTCATCGACCACAAACAGGGTCGGCACCGTTTCGCGCGAGCGCGCGATCATGGCATGCAACCACGTATTGAGAACGCTCATCATGATGCCAACAGCCGCGCCCTCATCAGGTAAGGATGAGATATCAAAGACCGTCAGGGCGCCCGAAACGTTCACGCCCTCGCTTGTCGGACCGTCGATCAGGCCGGCTAACTCTTCGGTGACCATGCGCTCTAGGGCGAAAGCGACGTCCCGGCCCCAGTCCGCCAGTACATCGGCGCCGGAAATACCGGGCATCGACTGCTCAACAGGTTCAAGCAGGAAAGTGAGTCACGTCCCCAACGTGCGCGACGCGACCTTGTTGCTCCGCCGCGCACGTCGCGCTTTCCCTGGCCACGCGCAGCGCCTTGCGTTCGCGCTCATTCAGCGAGCGACCGACCGCTGCCGATGCCACCGTCTCCAGTAGGAGTTGTTGACCGGCAACACCGTCGATACTTTCGCCTGCGATGAGCGGGTCAAGGATATTGATGCGCGTGCCACCGCCGCCGACTTTCAGGGTGATTGGCGTGTACCCCAGGGTGCGAGCGAGCGTCGAATACTCCCCCGCGCGCGTTCCATCACCTAATGCCTGGAGCTTCTTGTCGACGATCACCACGCGCCGGCCGACCATCAGGTTTCGCAGCACCCACGTTTTCGCGGAGACTGATTTGCCTGACCCCAGGTCTCCGAACGTCACAATGTTCGGAGAGGAGAATCCGTCGTTGCCATACAAGGTGAAGGGATCATGGAAGATCGGGAAGCCATTTTCCACATCGACACCAAGGGCTAGGCCGGCTGTTGTTGTGGAGGGGCGAGCCTCCGCCAGGGCAACGCCGCGCATCTGTCGCGTGGTCGAGGCGAGAGGTTCCATGCGACGCGACCGCATGGAACGGCGCACCAGTGCCGGCCAGCGCGGCGTCGCACCACGCACAACCGTTTTCACATCCTCATCGACTCTCTCATCCATGTCTACTAGCATACCAGTATCCTGGCATACTGGCTTACTAGTATCCTGGCATACTTGCATGCTAGTCATTTAGCGACCTTTCTTCCACGCCAGGCCCATGCCGAGCATCCAGGGCAGCACCTGGTCTTGCCGGTAGCGCAGCCGCACCGGGTTCTCGATGTAGCAGTCCTCCAGGGCCGCCGCCATATGGCGCGCCGCATCCCTCCACGTCTCAGGGGACGCGTGAATCCCCACGGCCATGCTCCACCGCACGCCGCCGGACTGCATTTCCGGTGCAAGGTCACTCACGCGCACCGCGCTCGATCCAGCTTGCGCATCCTCCTCACCCGTTGACACCGTGCCCTGAGTCTTGTGGAGATGCGCCAAGTCGCTCGTATGATCCGCGCGAGCGGTTTTCACAGCCTGAGATCGTGGCTGAACTTCTGCTGCAACAACGAATGTGCGCACGGGCACGCCTTCCACATCGCGCAGTGCTTGATACAGCCAGTCTCGACTCATCCATCCCGGAACGATGTGCGAGGCAGGAACCTCCCATAGCGAGGTTCGCCAGGTGCCCACAGCCCCGGCAATATCGACGCACCAGCCATCATCGGTGGCCTCCCACGACGGCCACACGCCTGCCCACGACTCACTGATTCCGTCGAGGTCGTCAGGAGACATTGCCGGGTCCATCATGTGCCGAGCCAGCGCGCCGCGCCCCAATACCGACAACGGGCGCATCGCAATCCCTAAATTATCGGCACGCTCAACCGTATCTGCCACAACCCGTGCAACGAGAGCGGCTGCCGACATGCCACGCTCCATTGCCACAAGTCCTTCGACGGGAATGCGGAAGGTGACCCAGGTGCGCTGAGCCGACGCCACACGCGACAACTCATCAACGATCTCCGCATAAGAGGTCACGAGGTCACCACTGGGCGAGGCCGCCGCCAGCGGCGCCACCCACGCCACATGATCAGTTGCATCCCAGGCCATAATGCGCGCCGTCTGCACTACATGAGACACCGGGGATGACTCAGACGAAAGATGTGCCAGCAGCGCACCCCAGGCCTCACCCGACGCACGAGCACGCCCCTGCGCTTCGACCACGGCTGTGAAATACGCGCCCGCAGAACTACCATCCGCAACACCCGCATGCTCACCCACACCAACGACCCCAACAGGGGTTTCGACGTCCTCAAACAGGATCGACCCCAGCCCCGCCGGCGCAACCTCGCCTGCCCCAGTGCGCACGCCAGCCCAGCCGCGCACTGCCCACGAAATGCGGGTGCGAATCCACAAGGAAATAGAGCTGTCCAGCCCCACTGTCGGGATGTCCACGCGGACAACCAGGCCCCAGCCCACGCCAGCAATGAGCGCACCGACAAAAAAGGACAGGATCGAGTGCCACATGAAGATCGTGACCGCGGCACACGTGCCAAACAGGGACAGGATCACCCATTCGGGGCGCTCCATGCGATCCACGCGGAACAAGGATCGCGATTTCGTGTCGCCTCCCAGCCACACGCGCCCCGCGCGCGGCTCAGACACCGTCGCCGTCTTCTCACTCACGACAGGCTCCTCTCAGCAGCATCAGCAGCGCCCGCCGCCGCATCCAGCAACGGCGAGGAAACAGCACGAGACGCGCCCTGTACACCCCGGCCCGCTGCACCTAACACCGCGCCAGCCCCGCGCACACCCGCGCCGGCAGGACCACCGATCCCCCGCGCAACGCCACGCAGCGTATCACCATTGAGGCGACCTCCAGACCCCTGGTCCCCCCCAGGCGCAGACACTCCCGAACCATCCTGTACCATCGAGGAGCCACCTGCCCCAGCACCGCGATCAAAGCCAGATCCCGTGCGACGCGACAGGCGCCCAGCCCCGCCTCCAGACGACGCGCCAGGGCCAGATTCACCGCCCGCGGACGCGCCGACAGACACACTCGATCCTCCCGACGCCACACCAGCCGAACGATACGGGCGGACCGGGGAGAAACGGCGCATGCGGTCCCCCAGGAACGCAGCCGCGCCGCCCACAGCACCACCAGCGACGCCACCCGACAGGAAACCACCACGCGAGAAACCACCCGAAGCACCGCCGCCCACCGGGACAAACTTCGCCACCCACGCCGGCGAGACCGCGACCATCAGCACCGCGATCAGCGACAATGTCACGCGCATGAGGGTTCCCATCGGGTTTTCACTCCAGCCATCGACCGTGGCCGAATACGCTGCCGACATCTTCATGGCCACCCATAAGAAGAACAGAATCACGGGCTTCGCGATCAGCGCAGACAGGAAGAACGCGCCAACGCGCTTCAAGCGCTCACGCCCCTTCTCAGACGTGGCAAAACCCCACATAACGCCAAGCGCAACAGCACTGAAATAGGCCGTGACGAGCTGGGCTGCCAACGACAGCATCAGCATCACGCCCGCAATGAAGCACAGAACAAAGACGAGGATTGTGCCCATCCAGCCCAACGGGGTCGAATCCGTCGTCATCGCCGTCGTCGGATTCAACAGCGATCCAGTGAGCGAATCCTGAGAGGCCCCCACCAAGGAAGCCACCCCATCACCCGCAGCATCCACCACCGTCGAGACTGTATAAGCCAGTGCCGGCGTAAAGAACAAACCCGTCATACCAAGCAACAGGGAAGCGCCCAGCCGCCCAAACGCCTCCGACGCTGGAAGATTACCGCGCCCCGCGCGCGTAAGACCAACAACGAAATTACCCGCCAATAGCAACAGACCGACACCAGCAGCAGCAGCATACGTTGACCGGAACCAGTCAGCATCCGCCTCGAAGCTAAAAGCAGAGTTCATCAGCTTTAATAGCCTCGGAAATAGCGCCAACACCATCCTTTTTCAGCTGATTAACAAACTTCGCTATTTGACTCGACGGATTCGACACCGCCTCAACAACGCCCTTATCAACACCAGCAGAGGTAGCAGCGCCCGCAACTGCCCATGACGCATTCTGAGCATCCTTATTCCCTCCGCCCGCCTTAGTATTCATAGACGCTGTCGCAGCTGCGATAGTCGAATCTTGATTGCGCCCATTCATTCCCTGAGAATAGTTACCAACGAGCGCCTGCAAAAGGCCGGTACCGCCTTGCCAGTCAGTGAAGGTCTCATGATCTTTCGATGTCCTACCCGACGTTTCATGAAACTCCTCATGCTTCTCACAGAGCCAATCTCGCTATATAGCGCGACGCTTTCAGAACTGTCGTTTGATGAGAGGCATGCTGCCCACCAGGCACCCCACATATTCACAAATGCTTCTGGGGTTCCCTGCTCAGGCTTGTCTGAATAGGCTGCTGCAATCTGCGCTTTCTGTGCGTCAGAAAGCATGTCAACACTCAGCGTTTCTGGCCACCCGTCAGGATGCGCGGCAAGTGCCGCAGATACGCACAAAAAGCACGCGCCGATAGCCACGAGGATTACGGTGAATGCCTGCGTAAGTCCTTTGCAAAGTCCTTGTAGCACACACTGAAGCCGGTCTTTCATGATTCCGCACCCCACTCGCCATTCTTATTCTGGAAGTAGTGGACACCCTGGCCATTGAGAGTTAATTGACCAATAATGTCACGCCCCCCATCAGTTGCCGGACGCTTCAACAGCTCTGCGGCCTGCTCAGGGCTTTCCTTAAAAGCGGGCGGCTGCAAAAGCTGCTGATAGCTTGTCTGGTCCCGCGCGTCGATAATGTGCACGAGACGCCACGTTCCATCGACGACTTGCAGCTGATAAGTGCGGTTAAGCCAGCCATAAAACTCATTGGGCAAGCCCTGCGTATGTTCCGTGTCGTCAAGAGGTGAAATGACTGTGATCACAGCTGTCTTATCCTTATCCGGCGCACACTTAATAACCTGGACAACGCCATCTTGAACACGCGGAGATGCAACCGGCATCGGATCATCAACACCAGTTCCATAAAGCATTGTATGGAACGTCCCTTCCCCTACTGTCGCCTGAGATCCAAAAATGTCGAGAGCCCCAGGAGCGATAGAAATTTCATTCACAAAGCTCCTAATCCCTTGCTGGTCGTTGGACAGCATCGCTTCTCGACGTTCGGTATTTTGGAATACTTTTTGGCTCCATTCTGCGGTAGCTTGAATGGCGCCCACACACGTTGCCGGGTAACGTGTGCCTACTCCTTCAAAACCGGGGGTGGTACTAGTTGCTGTTGCGCCAGTGCCTGCGACGACGTCATCCATCGACGTGTTCACCGGAGTAGAGGCCGTCGGCTTCGACGTTGGAGATGCAGATTCTCCCACGTCGGACTGCCTGCTAGTGAGCATGCCTACTAGCACGCTAATTAGCAAGACTACTAGGACAACGAGGATAATGAGGATGGCTTTCTTGTTTTTCATGACCTATTCCTGTTAGCTAAATAGGCCAGCAGCGGCGCCGAATAGCGTTCCGGCGCCAGCAGGCATGCGATAGAGATGAGCGGGACGAGGATCGACTTTGTTGCATCGTTCAGCGCTTCTGGATTGTGGCTCATGCGCTTAGCCCGACCGAAATTCACAATGCCATTAATGAGCCATACGGCGCACGCGAGCATTCCAGCACCCCAAACACCGCCAAGGATCCAGACGCCTTTTTCACCCAGAAGACCCCATACGTCGAGGTTGGGGTTGGTCTTGTCGAAGGGGTTATCCACGACGGAAAAAATGGTGGGGAACATGTTGTCTCCTAGTTGTTGATGGTGTTGGTTCGGTAGATGTCCATGATGGCTGCGCCCAGGCGGATGCCGGCGGCGCGGGTTGCGGGCATGAGGTCGCTGTAGCGCAGCGTGTCCCGCGCGTCGATATGGGCGTCATAGGGGATTGGAACCGTGTGTGCGCACACGGATTCGAGCCATACTTGTCCCATGTCTCCAATGTGCCCGGTGGGCACAAGGACGACACGGCTCCCCCACTCCTCACCCCATTTGGCTTCCAGACGCCGCGCGAGCGCCAGGGTGGGAGCCAGCGCGGCCTCGGAATAGTCGGTGGGGATGACGACGACGTCGGCAATGTCGAGGGCGTTGAGGAAATTCGGGGAGGCCAGGGAGTTGCCCGTGTCGATGATCGTCTGGTCGAACCAGTCGCGCAGTGTTCCCCACACGGCAGCGAACTCAGTGAGGGTGAGGTTTTCCGCGCCCTCACGTGAGGGCAGGACCGTGTAGGCCCCGCCATCTTGGATCACCATCGAGGACGTGATCGTGGAGCGGGTGACCGCGCCGCGTTGAGCGGTATCGACCAGGCGCCCGACCGCCGACGCCGACGCTGGTACAACCCAGCGACCACCGCCATTGTCGTTGAGATCCCACACCAGGGACTCGCAGCGCGTGTTTGCGCGCAAGGTGGCGTCGATGAGCATGGCCGTGGGAGTTTTCCCAACACCGCCTTTTGGCTGAGCAACGACGATGGCCCCGCAGTGCCCGAGGGGAACGGGGGCCTGGAGGCGGGCCAGATCGACACGCGAGCGCCAGGACGCTTCATCTTCCAGACCGGCAGCGCGCCCACCCGTCAGAGTACGTAGAACGCGGGCGCGCATATCGGTGCGCACGCCACGTTCAGGGATGCGCACGCCCGGCGAGGATGGGACAGGGACCGCGGGCACGGGCTGGGGAATCTCCTCAGCCGCGGGCGCAGCCACTTCGGGAGCCGGTTCTTCCACAGCGATCACGGCCGGAGCGGGTGCAGGCTTGGGGATGGGGTTTCCGTCAGGGGCAGGCATCGCTGCCATGCGCCGCAGGCTATCACCGCCATGACGCCCCTGATAACCACTGCCCGACCACAGGGGGCTACTCATAGCCGCTCACCACCAT
>BNJV01001985.1_pt1 | contig 31425 bp, 34 predicted proteins | sample 8540591 | NCBI WGS metagenome assembly BNJV01 (sample SAMD00202457, study PRJDB9452) | human saliva metagenome | host: Homo sapiens | reverse complement strand
GAAGTCGCTTAGCTTTTATCCGCCATAGCTCAGTTGGTAGTAGCGCATGACTGTTAATCATGATGTCGTAGGTTCGAGTCCTACTGGCGGAGTTAGAAAAAAGAACACCATTGGTGTTTTTTTTGTTTTAGTTATGTGATTATTAGTCCGTCTTGCTCCGTGAGGTGCGCGTCGAAGGTTATACCAAAAAACTCCAAACGCGAAACAATAAAGGTGTTCAAGCCAATTGTAAAGCGAAAGGAGAAAAATATGGCACAAAAGGCTCATAGTTTATCGCACACAAAGTGGCAAGGTGTTAAGATTATTGAAGGTCGCTTAATGCCAGACCATGTACATATGTTAGTAAGTATTCCACCTAGAATTAACGTTGTAAGTTTCATGGGTTATTTAAAAGGTAAAAGTGCACTCATGATGTTTGATAGACACACCAACCTCAAGTATAAGTTTGGGAATCGGCATTCTTAGGTGAAAGGTTACTACGTGAGTACAGTAGGACTTAATGGAGCCACAATTAAGAAATATATTCAAGAGCAGGAAAAGTATGATACTGCACTAGATAAATAGAGTGTAAAAGAATATGAGGATCCCTTTAGGTATAGTGGTAAGTAACACTCAAGCCTCTTTGAGAGGTAAGTGACGAGTCAAGAGCAATAAGGCTTGAACAATGTAAAAGCGAGGGTCTTTTGGCGCTGGCTGATAATTTGAGCTTATATCCCTAGTGCATACTACCCATTAGAGGGTGGTTCTGATTTTATAAATGAAGTAAACTTCTCAAAATTCAAAACTTAATTTTTGCATCTATAAATGCCTCTTTATTTTATTTTCAGTTCGTTTAGCTTTTAAATTCTGCTTTTATAGGATTTAAAAGCTTTTTTTAGTTTTTATTTTTTTGTTAGACTAGTGTTAATAATAAGAAAGGGATTTTTTTATATGCTTCAAAAATTTTATGATCGAGCATTTGTCTTTTTGAAACTTGTTGAACAAGAGTATGCTTCTTTAGGTCAGAGTCGTGCTGAGTGGGAATCACTTCATCTTCGTTTTTTTACTTTATTACTTGATAAGATTTAGAATTACAAGTGTTAAAGACTTTAATTTATATCATTTTCAGACGGCCTATCGCTTGTATCTTGATAAATTCTTTCTAGAAGGTGCTATCCTAAACTAGTGAGGATCATATATATCATTTTTTTCACGAACGATAACGAGCATTGAATTTGTGAATTTAAGGTTTTTTTATTTAAAATTTAAGGTTTTGAATTTTATAATTTACAGAAATTCCAAATCTTTTTCTATTGTTTCTTCTTGATAAAAAAAGTGTTTTTTTCTTATAATAAATTGTAAGATATAATTGCAGGTGAGACTCCTGCCATGTATATGAGAAAGGACGAGCTCCTAGTAGCTCAGACGAATTTTATTATGACTTCAGTTGTTGTTGTAGGTACCCAATGGGGCGATGAAGGTAAAGGGAAAATTACAGATTTTCTTTCAGCTAATGCAGAAGTGATTGCTCGTTACCAAGGTGGTGATAATGCTGGTCACACTATTGTGATTGGTGGCAAGAAATTTAAGTTGCACTTGATTCCATCTGGAATTTTCTTCCCTGAAAAAATCTCTGTTATCGGGAATGGAATGGTTGTAAATCCTAAATCTCTTGTGAAAGAGTTGAGCTATCTTCATGAGGAAGGTGTGACAACTGATAACTTGCGCATTTCTGACCGTGCGCATGTTATATTGCCTTACCATATTGAGTTGGATCGCTTGCAAGAAGAAGCTAAGGGAGATAATAAGATTGGTACTACGATTAAGGGTATTGGTCCAGCCTATATGGATAAAGCTGCTCGTGTTGGGATTCGTATTGCTGATCTTTTGGATAAGGATATTTTCCGTGAACGCTTGGAACGCAATCTTGCAGAAAAGAATCGTCTGTTTGAAAAATTGTATGACAGTACCCCTATTTCAATTGATGATATTTTTGAAGAGTACTATGAGTATGGCCAACAAATCAAGCAGTATGTGACAGATACGTCCGTTATCTTGAACGATGCGCTTGATAATGGCAAACGTGTGCTTTTTGAAGGTGCGCAAGGTGTTATGTTGGACATTGACCAAGGTACTTATCCATTTGTTACTTCATCAAATCCTGTCGCTGGTGGTGTGACAATCGGTTCTGGGGTTGGTCCAAGTAAGATTGACAAGGTTGTAGGTGTATGTAAGCCTATACGAGCCGTGTAGGGGACGGACCTTTCCCAACTGAATTGTTTGATGAAGTGGGAGATCGCATTCGTGAAGTAGGTCATGAATACGGTACAACAACTGGCCGTCCACGTCGTGTAGGTTGGTTTGACTCAGTCGTGATGCGCCATAGTCGTCGTGTATCTGGTATTACCAATCTTTCATTGAACTCTATTGATGTTTTGAGTGGTTTGGATACAGTGAAAATCTGTGTGGCCTATGATCTTGATGGACAACGTATCGACTACTATCCAGCTAGTCTTGAACAGTTGAAACGTTGCAAACCTATCTACGAAGAGTTGCCAGGTTGGTCAGAAGACATCACTGGAGTCCGTAATTTGGAAAATCTTCCTGAAAATGCGCGTAACTATGTTCGTCGTGTTAGCGAGTTGGTTGGTGTTCGTATTTCTACTTTTTCAGTAGGTCCTGATCGTGAACAAACTAATATTTTAGAAAGTGTTTGGTCATAGGAAATTTTTAAGATTAGTTTAAGATAGGTCGGGTATACTATAGACAGTTACAAGAAGACCTCCTAACTTGTTGTAACAAATATCCTAAACTTTTCTTTTTCATAATAATCTCCCTATTAAGTCACCCCATTGGGTGACTTTTTTTGTCTTGGGAATCATGATATAATAATAGAATCGACAAGTAGGAAAAGGAAAAATTGATGAGTTATACAGTTGAAGAAAAAGAAAGCTTCATGAGAGAAGCTTTGAAGGAGGCAGAAATTGCCTTAGAGCATGATGAAATTCCTATCGGATGTGTAATTGTCAAGGATGGAGAAATTATTGGTAGGGGGCATAATGCGCGCGAGGAGTTGCAACGGGCGGTTATGCATGCAGAAATCATGGCCATAGAGAATGCGAACGTGAGTGAAGAGAATTGGCGTCTGCTGGATTGTACACTTTTTGTGACTATAGAACCGTGTGTTATGTGTAGTGGGGCTATTGGACTTGCCCGTATTCCAAACGTAGTCTACGGGGCTAAGAATCAGAAATTTGGTGCTGCTGGGAGTTTGTATGATATCTTGACAGATGAGCGTCTCAATCATCGTGTAGAGGTTGAAACGGGAATTTTGGAAGATGAATGTGCAGCTATTATGCAGAATTTTTTTAGAAATAGACGGAAAAAATAATTTTGCTTTTAAAAAGAATAGGAATGTGATATAATAAATAGTGGAGCAACAGTTCTGCGTGAAGCGGGTCAGGGGAGGAATCCAGCAGCCCTAAGCGATGTGAATTGTGTGCTCTTTTTTCGTGCTTTTTCCGAATAAATAAGATAGAATAATCTAGAATAAGTGATAATAGAAAAGAGAAGATGATGAAAATTCGTGGTTTTGAATTGGTTTCGAGTTTTACAGACGAAAATTTATTACCGAAGCGTGAGACGGCTCATGCGGCAGGTTATGACTTAAAGGTTGCGGAACGCACGGTGATTGCTCCGGGAGAGATTGTTCTCGTTCCAACGGGGATCAAGGCCTATATGCAGCCGACAGAAGTGCTCTATCTCTATGACCGTTCTTCAAACCCTCGTAAGAAGGGTCTAGTCTTGATCAACTCTGTTGGCGTTATTGATGGGGACTATTATGGAAATCCTGGAAATGAAGGGCATATTTTTGCGCAGATGAAAAATATCACAGACCAAGAGATTGTTCTTGAAGTTGGGGAACGTGTGGTTCAGGCTGTCTTTGCACCATTTTTAATTGCAGATGGGGATGAGGCAGATGGCGTGCGGACAGGTGGATTTGGTTCGACAGGGCACTAGGATGAAGATTATCTTTGTGCGTCATGGGGAGCCAGATTATCGTGAGTTAGAAGAGCGTTCTTATACTGGATTCGGAATGGATTTGGCACCCTTATCTGAGAAAGGAAGACAACAAGCTCAGGAACTTTGCCCAAATCCCTTGCTACAATCAGCTGATTTGCTAGTAACTTCAGCAGTGACAAGGGCTTTAGAAACTGCATCTTATGTGGTTCGTGCGACGGGTCTTCCTTTAAGAGTAGAGCCTTTATTGCATGAATGGCAAGTCTATGAAAAAGGGATAGAAAACTTTGAAAGAGCTAGATGTCTGTTTTTAGCAAATAATGGGAAGTTACTTCCAGATAGTCCTATTCAATATGAGACAGCTGAGGAGATGGGAGCTCGCTTTCTCGAATCTATGGCTAAGTATCGAGAACACCAAACTGTGGTAGTTGTCACTTATTGAATGCTCATGCGCCAATTTGTACCAGACGAGAAGATTGATTTTTGCCAAGTGATTGAGTGTGAGGTAGAGATTTAGAAAGAGGTTTATCATCGCAAAGAAAAAAGCGACATTTGTGTGTCAAAATTGTGAATATAATTCACCTAAGTATCTAGGGCGCTGTCCAAACTGTGGGTCTTGGTCTTCTTTTGTAGAAGAGATCGAGGTTGTCGAGGTCAAAAATGCGCGTGTGTCCTTGACAGGTGAAAAAACCAAGCCTATGAAACTGGCTGAAGTAACTTCTGTCAATGTCAATCGAACCAAGACCGAGATGGAGGAATTTAACCGTGTGCTTGGTGGAGGAGTGGTACCAGGAAGTCTCGTCCTTATCGGGGGAGATCCTGGAATCGGGAAATCAACTCTTCTCCTTCAAGTTTCAACCCAGTTGTCTCAAGTGGGTACGGTTCTCTACGTCAGTGGGGAGGAGTCTGCCCAGCAAATCAAGCTACGAGCAGAGCGCTTGGGGGATATTGATAGCGAGTTTTATCTCTATGCAGAGACAAATATGCAGAGTGTTCGTGCAGAGGTGGAGCGCATCCAACCAGACTTTCTCATTATCGACTCCATTCAGACTATTATGTCTCCTGAGATTTCAGGGGTACAGGGGTCTGTTTCTCAGGTGCGTGAGGTGACAGCTGAGCTCATGCAGTTGGCTAAGACTAATAACATTGCCATTTTTATCGTAGGGCATGTGACCAAGGAAGGTACTCTGGCTGGTCCGCGTATGTTGGAGCATATGGTGGATACAGTGCTTTACTTTGAAGGGGAGCGCCACCATACCTTCCGTATTTTGAGGGCAGTCAAAAACCGTTTTGGTTCCACTAATGAGATTGGCATCTTTGAGATGCAGTCAGGTGGATTGGTTGAGGTGCTCAATCCGAGTCAAGTTTTCCTAGAAGAGCGTTTGGATGGGGCTACCGGCTCCTCAATCGTTGTGACTATGGAAGGGACGCGTCCGATTTTGGCGGAGGTTCAAGCCTTGGTGACACCGACCATGTTTGGAAATGCCAAGCGTACGACAACTGGACTAGATTTCAATCGTGCTAGTCTGATTATGGCTGTTTTGGAAAAACGGGCAGGGCTTCTCTTGCAAAATCAGGATGCCTATCTCAAATCTGCCGGGGGTGTCAAATTAGACGAGCCTGCTATTGATTTAGCCGTTGCAGTGGCTATTGCCTCTAGTTACAAGGACAAGCCAACCAATCCTCAAGAATGCTTTGTAGGAGAGTTAGGCTTGACTGGAGAGATTCGGCGTGTGAACCGTATCGAACAGCGCATCAATGAAGCTGCTAAACTAGGCTTTACTAAGATTTATGTACCCAAAAATTCTTTGACAGGAATTAAACCACCTCAAGAAATTCAGGTCATTGGAGTGACGACTATTCAGGAAGTTCTGAAAATGGTCTTTGCTTAATCTGTGACAAATCCTCTTAAAAATGATAAGATAGGAGAAATATTTGATTATCAAATTTTTGAGGAGGGAATCGTGTCGTATTTTGAACAGTTTATGCAAGCCAATCAGGCTTATGTTGCCCTACATGGGCAGTTAAATCTGCCACTTAAACCCAAAACCAGAGTAGCTATCGTGACCTGTATGGACTCACGTCTGCACGTTGCGCAAGCTCTAGGTTTAGCACTTGGGGATGCCCATATCCTGCGGAATGCTGGCGGTAGAGTAACAGAGGACATGATTCGTTCGCTGGTGATCTCCCAGCAACAAATGGGCACACGTGAAATTGTGGTGCTTCACCATACAGACTGTGGAGCTCAAACCTTTCAAAATGAGTCTTTTCAAGAGCATCTGAAGCACGAGCTCGGGGTTGATGTTTCTGGTCAAGATTTTTTACCCTTTCAGGATGTTGAAGAGAGTGTGAGAGAGGATATGCAGTTGCTTCGAGAATCCCCACTGATTCCTGATGATGTGGCTATTTCAGGTGCTGTCTATGATGTGGATACAGGGAGTATGAGAGAAGTATACTAACTTCATCTTGCAGAATTCTAATCTTAGCATAAAATCGATGGTTCCAATGTGGCGATTTTAATTTTAATGTAGTCAATATAAAATAGTAAAAAACAAGGGTATAAATGTTTGCTCTTGTTTTATTTTTGATTGAAAAATAAAGGAAAAAGCGCTACAATGGTAGATGGAAAATGTTGTGTAAAAAACAAGTGATACATAAGTACCGGAGGAAATCATGTCTTTTTCTGATTTAAAGCTGTTTGCCCTTTCTTCTAATAGAGAATTGGCAGAGCGTGTGGCGCAAGAAATTGGGATAGAGTTGGGGAAATCGACTGTTCGCCAATTTTCAGATGGGGAGATTCAGGTCAATATTGAAGAATCAATCCGTGGGAAACACGTCTTTATCCTACAATCAACGAGTTCACCTGTAAATGACAATCTGCTCGAAATTTTGATCATGGTAGATGCATTGAAGCGTGCCAGTGCAGAATCTGTCAACGTTGTCATGCCTTACTATGGATATGCACGTCAGGATAGAAAAGCGCGAGCGCGTGAGCCAATTACTGCAAAACTCGTTGCAAACATGCTAGAAGTTGCTGGAGTAGATCGTTTGTTGACGATTGATTTGCATGCGGCACAGATTCAGGGATTCTTTGATATTCCAGTTGATCACTTGATGGGTGCTCCTTTGATTGCGGATTATTTTGATCGTCGTGGCATGGTTGGTTCTGACTATGTGGTTGTCAGTCCAGACCATGGTGGGGTGACTCGTGCTCGTAAATTGGCAGAGTTTTTGAAAACTCCGATTGCGATTATTGACAAACGCCGTAGTGTAGACAAGATGAATACCAGTGAAGTGATGAATATTATCGGTAAGGTAGAAGGCAAGACTTGTATCTTGATTGACGATATGATTGATACAGCTGGAACTATTTGCCATGCGGCGGATGCTCTTGCTGAAGCAGGTGCCGTTGAAGTTTACGCAAGTTGTACGCACCCAGTTCTTTCGGGGCCAGCTATGGACAATATCCAAAAATCAGCTATTAAAAAATTGGTTGTTTTGGATACCATCTACCTACCAGAAGAGCGTTTGATTGATAAGATTGAACAGATCTCGATTGCCCACCTCTTAGGAGATGCCATCGTTCGCATCCACGAAAAACGCCCTCTTTCTCCTCTATTTTGTATTGAGAAAAAGATTTAATCCTTCACTTAAAATAGATAGTTCTCCTAGCAGGTTTCTTTTCTTGCTGGGAGATTTTTGTAGTCAAAATCTGCAAACCCTTTCATAATATGCTATACTGATGAAAAAGGAGAATTTCTATGAACCAAGAATTTATCAATCCAAGTGATGGTGTTGTCCGTCAGTATCTGGCGACCAGTAAAACGTTAGCGGTAGTGGGTTTGTCTGACCGTGAAGAAACAACTAGCAATCGAGTGACTAAGGAAATGCAGGCTAGAGGCTATAAAATCATTCCAGTTAATCCCAAGCTTGCAGGTGGGGAAATCTTGGGAGAAAAGGCTTATGCGAGTCTAGCTGAGATTCCTTTTCCTGTGGATATTGTCAATGTATACCGACGTAGCGAGTTTTTACCAGATGTGGCGCGTGATTTTCTCAAGGCTGATGCCAAGATTTTTTGGGCGCAGCTGGGACTTGAAAGTTTAGAAGCGGAAGAAATCTTGCGTGCTGGAGGATGCGACAACATCGTCATGAATCGCTGTATTAAAAGAGAACATACTCGTTTAATTCTTGAACAATAAAAAAAGGTAGCCATGGGCTACCTTTTGTGTTATAAAGTACCAATCAATGCTTGCATACCTAGACTGGTAAGGATGATGGCAATCCAGCAAAGGGCTCCAAGAAGAATGGACTTGCCACTGGATCTGACCATGGTAATCAGATTGGTTTTGAGACCGATGGCGCTCATAGCCATGATAATGAGGAATTTAGATAGTTGTTTAAGAGGGGTAAAGATACTACTGGACACACCGAGAGAGGTAAGGAGAGTCGTTAAGAGAGAAGCCAAGATAAAGTAAAGGATGAAAAAGTGGGAAGACCTTTTTTAGTTGGAAACCGTGGCTATTTTTTTGTTTGCGACTTTGCCAATAGGAGAGAAAGAGCGTGATAGGAATAATGGCAAGGGTGCGCGTGAGTTTAACAATGGTTGCAGACTCAAGGGTATTGGTCTGGTAAAGACTGTCCCAGGCACTGGCGGTAGCCGTTACAGAAGAAGTATCATTGACCGCAGTTCCTGCAAAGAGGGCGAAGCCTTCATTTGATAAGTGAAGCCAGGTTCCCAGGGTCGGAAAGATGAGTGCCGCTAAGACATTGAAGAAAAAGATAACGGAAATGGCTTGGGCGACTTCTTTTTCCTTGGCATGGATAACGGGCGCTGTCGCTGCAATGGCAGAACCACCACAGATCGAAGACCCCACTCCAATCAAGGTAGCCAGTTTAGTATCCAAAGCAAAAAAGCGCTGGAAGAGGTAGGCAACAATCAAAGCTATTGAAATGGTGGACAGGATGACAGGGAGCGAAGATTGCCCTACCGCGAAGACTTGCGAGATATTGAGACCAAAACCGAGCAAGATAACGGCATATTGGAGTAATTTTTTTGAACTAAAGGTCAAACCTGCGTCTAGTTGTTTGTAGGGTGAGAGCCCGGGGTGGAGGAGCATTCCAGCAAAAATTGCAAAGACAGGTGCTCCGACGACAGGAAAGAAACCTCCTAAGTACCAGGATATGATAGAAATGAGAAGGCAGGCCAAGATTCCTGCCCCATTTTTTGATAAAAATGACATATAAACCTCCGAAAATAAGCACTTATTATTATAGTCCTGTCGAGAAAAAAAGTAAAATAGAAAGTGAAAATTCTTGATTTCAGATGGATTTTGCGGTCAGGGAGCTTTTGTAGTATAATAGTACTATGTTCTGTAAGTAAGGGGGTATCTATGGACTTAACCAAGCGCTTTAATAAACAATTAGATAAGATTCAAGTGTCCTTGATTCGTCAGTTTGATCAGGCCATTTCAGAGATCCCTGGAGTTCTGCGTTTGACCTTGGGAGAGCCTGACTTTACAACGCCAGATCATGTCAAGAAGGCGGCCAAGCGAGCGATTGACCAGAACCAGTCCTACTATACAGGGATGAGTGGTCTACTGACTCTACGTCAGGCAGCTAGTGACTTTGTTAAGGAAAAATACCAACTGGACTATGCTCCTGAAAATGAAATCTTGGTTACAATTGGGGCGACAGAGGCTTTATCTGCTACTTTGACGGCTATTTTAGAAGAGGGAGACAAGGTACTCTTGCCAGCCCCTGCCTATCCAGGATATGAGCCGATTGTCAATCTAGTTGGGGCAGAGATTGTCGAGATTGACACAACTGAAAATGGTTTTATCTTGACCCCTGAAATGTTGGAAAAGGCTATTTTGGAGCAAGGGGACAAGCTCAAAGCAGTCATTCTCAACTATCCAGCCAATCCGACAGGAATTACCTATAGTCGAGAGCAGTTGGAAGCTTTGGCAGACGTTTTACGCAAGTATGAGATTTTCGTTGTCTGTGATGAGGTTTACTCAGAATTGACCTACACAGGCGAAGTCCATGTATCTCTGGGAACGATGTTGAGAGATCAGGCTATTATTATCAATGGTCTATCTAAGTCTCATGCTATGACAGGTTGGCGTTTAGGCTTTATCTTTGCTCCTGCAGCTTTCACAGCTCAGTTAATCAAGAGTCACCAATATTTGGTTACTGCTGCAAATACCATGGCTCAACATGCTGCGGTGGAGGCCTTAACAGCTGGTAAAAGCGATGCAGAGCCTATGAAGAAGGAATACATCCAGCGTCGAGATTATATTATCGAGAAAATGACTGCTCTTGGTTTTGAAATTATCAAACCAGACGGGGCCTTCTATATCTTTGCAAAAATTCCAGCTGGTTACAATCAAAACTCCTTTGCCTTTCTCAAGGATTTTGCTCAGAAGAAGGCTGTTGCTTTTATCCCTGGTGCTGCCTTTGGGCGTTACGGAGAAGGCTATGTTCGTCTGTCCTATGCAGCCAGCATGGAAACGATCAGAGAGGCTATGAAACGACTTGAGGAGTACATGAGAGAAGCATGATTCAGTCTATCACGAGTCAAGGTCTCGTACTCTACAATCGTAACTTTCGGGAGGATGATAAGCTGGTCAAGATCTTCACCGAGCAGGCTGGGAAGCGCATGTTTTTCGTCAAACACGCTGGTCAATCTAAACTAGCTCCGTTATTCAGCCCTTGGTACTAGCTCGTTTTCTCTTACGAATCAATGATGACGGACTCAGTTACATTGAGGACTATCATGAGGTCATGACCTTTCCCAAGATCAATAGCGACCTCTTTGTCATGGCTTATGCGACTTATGTGGCGGCTCTTGCAGATGCTAGTTTGCAGGATAATCAGCAGGATGCTCTCTTGTTTGCCTTCTTGAGAGAGACTCTAGAGTTGATGGAAGAGGGCTTGGATTATCAAGTTTTGACCAATATTTTTGAAATTCAAATCTTGACCCGATTTGGAATCAGCCTCAATTTTAATGAGTGTGTCTTTTGCCATCGGGTTGGTCAGGCCTTTGACTTTTCTTTTAAATATGGAGCCTGCCTCTGTCCAGATCATTACCATGAGGACGAGAAACGTTGCCATCTGAATCCCAACATCCCTTATCTTCTCAATCAATTTCAAGCCATTGATTTTGAGACCTTGGAGAATATTTCGCTCAAGCCTGAAATCAAGCAAGAGCTACGCCAATTTATGGATCAACTCTACGAAGAGTACGTTGGGATTCACCTAAAATCAAAGAAATTTATTGATTCCCTGGCAGACTGGGGACAATTACTAAAAGAGGAAGACAAATGAAAAAAATCGCAGTAGATGCTATGGGGGGCGATTACGCACCTCAGGCCATCGTTGAGGGTGTCAATCAAGCTCTAGCTGACTTTTCAGATATTGAGGTTCAACTCTATGGAGATGAAAGTAAGATTAAGCAATATCTAACAGCGACAGAGCGTGTCAGCATTATCCATACGGATGAGAAAATTAACTCAGACGATGAGCCGACAAAAGCTATCCGTAAGAAGAAAAATGCCAGCATGATATTGGCGGCTAAGGCAGTCAAAGAGGGAGAGGCAGATGCTGTTCTTTCCGCAGGAAACACAGGTGCCTTGTTGGCAGCAGGATTCTTTATCGTGGGTCGTATCAAGAATATCGACCGTCCAGGACTTATGTCAACATTGCCGACTATCGATGGCAGAGGTTTTGACATGCTCGATCTCGGTGCCAATGCAGAAAACACAGCCCATCACCTCCACCAATACGCTGTCCTAGGTTCCTTCTATGCCAAGAATGTTCGTGGAATCGCAAACCACGTGTTGGTTTGCTCAACAACGGAACAGAAAGTAGCAAGGGAGATCCGCTTCGTAAGGAAACTTACGACTTGCTAGTAGCTGATGAAAGTTTGAACTTTATCGGAAACGTGGAAGCGCGTGACCTGATGGAGGGAGTGGCTGATGTAGTAGTAACAGATGGTTTCACGGGAAACGCTGTGCTCAAATCCATTGAAGGTACAGCCATGGGAATCATGGGTTTACTAAAAAATACCATTACAGGTGGTGGGCTTCAAGCAAAACTTGGTGCTCTTCTCCTTAAAGATAGTTTGAAAGGTTTGAAAAAGCAGCTCAACTATTCAGATGTTGGAGGGGCAGTCTTGTTCGGTGTCAAAGCACCTGTTGTTAAGACCCATGGCTCAAGTGATGCCAAGGCTGTGTACAGTACGATTCGCCAGATTCGTACCATGCTAGAAACAGACGTAGTTGCTCAAACTGCGCGTGAATTTTCAGGAGAATAAAAAGATGACAGAAAAAGAAATTTTTGACCGTATTGTAACCATTATCCAAGAGCGACAGGGAGAAGACTTTGTCGTAACAGAGGCCTTGAGTTTGAAAGACGACCTTGATGCAGACTCAGTGGACTTGATGGAGTTCGTCTTGACGCTAGAAGATGAATTTGGTATCGAAATCAGTGATGAGGAAATCGACCAACTTCAAAGTGTAGCGGATGTGGTAGCGATTATTAAAGGTAAAAAATAGCCATAAGCAACATGCAAGTCATGTTGTTTTTTTGTTTGCAGAAAAAAGAGAAACTTTTAGTAGAAATTGCGAATAAAGAGATGAGAAAGAAAAAGGAGGAACGTTCATGTACATGCCAATCTTGTATCCATGGTACATCAAGTGGTTTTTAAAATAAAAATGAATGAATTGTTCGTTTTCGAATTGTTTTTCGAATGGATAAGTGAGAAGAAAAGGAAGAGGAGAAATGATTTCAGTTATTTTTTTCCAATCTGGATTTTAAAATGGTTTAAGATCTAGAAGTCGTAAAACAAAAAAATAAAAAAATAAAGATTAATATTCGTGTTTTTTTCAGAGGAAAAAAATGCTTTTAAAAACTGTAAGGAGAGTTCATCTTGCAGTTTTTTTCTTTACGCTAAAAAAAGGAAAAATGTTATTTATTCGTAAAAAAATCTTGAATTTTTTTCGTGCTTTTGTGGTAGAATGTGCTCAAGTAATACGAAAGGCGAACTTTAAAATGTCAAAACAATTGATCTATTCGGGAAAAGCTAAAGATATCTATACAACTGAGGATGAAAATCTTATTATTTCAACTTACAAGGATCAGGCGACTGCTTTCAACGGTGTCAAGAAGGAGCAGATTGCGGGCAAGGGAGTGTTAAATAATCAGATTTCATCTTTTATTTTTGAGAAATTAAATGCGGCTGGTGTGGCGACTCACTTTGTGGAGAAACTTTCAGACACGGAGCAACTCAATAAAAAGGTTGAGATTATTCCTTTGGAAGTCGTGCTTCGCAACTATACAGCTGGTTCCTTTTCAAAACGTTTTGGTGTGGAAGAGGGCATCGCTTTGGAAACTCCGATCGTCGAATTTTACTATAAAAATGATGATTTGGATGATCCCTTTATCAATGATGAGCATGTGAAATTCCTTAAAATTGCGGATGACCAGCAGATTGCCTACTTGAAGGAAGAGACGCGTCGTATCAATGAGCTTTTGAAAGCCTGGTTTGCTGAGATTGGGCTTAAGTTGATTGACTTTAAACTGGAATTTGGTTTTGACAAGGATGGCAAGATTATCTTGGCAGACGAATTTTCACCAGACAACTGCCGTTTGTGGGATGCGGATGGCAACCACATGGACAAGGATGTTTTCCGTAGAGGTCTAGGTGAATTAGCCGACGTTTACGAGATTGTTTGGGAGAAATTGCAGGGTTTGAAATAACAACCTAAAGGTCGTTTGAGAACATTGCAAGAGCTGAAATAAAGGAATAGGAATTGATGGATAAACGTATTTTTGTTGAAAAAAAGTCTGATTTTCAGGTCAAGTCAGAGAGTTTGGTGAGAGAACTCCAGCACAACTTGGGACTGTCAACTTTGAAAAGTATTCGCATTGTGCAAGTTTACGATGTCTTTGATTTGTCAGAGGATTTGTTTGCGCCCGCAGAGAAACACATCTTCTCTGAGCAGGTGACCGACCATGTCTTGGATGAAGCGGCTGTGCAGGCTGATCTTGCCAATTATGCTTTCTTTGCCATTGAAAGCTTGCCAGGGCAGTTTGACCAGCGTGCAGCTTCTTCACAAGAAGCCTTGCTTTTACTGGGAAGTTCGAGTGATGTGACGGTCAACACGGCTCAACTTTACTTGGTCAATAAAGATATTGATGCGACTGAGTTGGAAGCGGTCCAGAACTACCTGCTCAATCCAGTGGATTCTCGTTTCAAGGATATCACAACAGGGATTGCCAAGCAGGAATTTTCAGAGTCAGACAAGACCATTCCAAAATTGACTTTCTTTGAAAGCTATACGGCAGAAGACTTTGCCCGCTACAAGGCAGAGCAAGGGATGGCTATGGAAGTGGACGATTTGCTCTTTATCCAAGACTACTTCAAGTCAATCGGACGAGTGCCAACTGAGACGGAGCTCAAGGTTTTGGACACTTACTGGTCTGACCACTGCCGTCACACAACTTTTGAGACTGAGTTGAAGCAGATTGATTTCTCAGCTTCTAAATTCCAAAAGCAATTGCAGTCAACCTATGACAAGTATATTGCCATGCGTGAGGAGTTGGGGCGTTCTGAAAAACCGCAAACCTTGATGGATATGGCGACTATTTTCGGCCGTTACGAGCGTGCTAATGGTCGTTTGGATGACATGGAAGTGTCTGATGAGATCAATGCCTGCTCTGTTGAAATTGAAGTAGATGTCAATGGTGTCAAAGAACCATGGCTCCTCATGTTCAAGAATGAAACCCACAACCACCCAACTGAAATCGAACCATTTGGTGGGGCTGCAACCTGTATCGGTGGTGCTATTCGTGACCCGTTGTCAGGTCGTTCCTACGTTTATCAAGCTATGCGTATCTCAGGTGCTGGTGATATTACAACGCCAATCGCTGAAACACGTGCTGGTAAACTGCCACAACAAGTGATTTCTAAAACAGCTGCTCATGGTTATTCTTCATATGGGAACCAAATTGGCCTTGCGACGACCTACGTTCGTGAATACTTCCACCCAGGTTTTGTTGCTAAACGTATGGAGCTTGGTGCCGTTGTCGGTGCTGCTCCCAAGGGCAACGTTGTCCGTGAAAAACCGGAAGCGGGCGATGTCATTATCCTGCTCGGTGGTAAGACTGGACGTGATGGTGTCGGTGGTGCGACTGGTTCTTCTAAGGTTCAAACAGTTGAGTCTGTAGAGACTGCTGGAGCTGAGGTTCAAAAGGGGAATGCTATCGAAGAACGCAAGATTCAGCGCCTCTTCCGTAATGGCGATGTCACTCGTCTTATCAAGAAATCCAACGACTTGGTGCGGGTGGTGTCTGTGTGGCCATCGGTGAATTGGCAGACGGTCTTGAAATCGACCTCAATAAGGTTCCTCTTAAATACCAAGGCTTGAATGGTACCGAAATTGCCATCTCTGAATCACAAGAACGGATGGCTGTGGTGGTTCGTCCTGAGGACGTAGATGCCTTTGTTGCGGAATGTAACAAAGAAAATATTGACGCTGTTGTGGTTGCGACAGTGACTGAAAAACCAAATCTAGTCATGCACTGGAATGGTGAAACCATTGTCGACTTGGAACGCCGTTTCCTTGATACCAACGGTGTGCGTGTCGTTGTCGATGCTAAGGTAGTGGACAAGGATGTCAAACTTCCAGAAGAGCGCAAGACGAGCGTTGAAACCCTTGAAGCAGATACTCTTGCGGTTCTATCTGACCTCAACCATACGAGTCAAAAAGGTTTGCAAACCATCTTTGACTGTTCGGTCGGTCGTTCTACGGTCAATCACCCACTTGGTGGTCGCTACCAAATCACACCAACTGAGGCATCTGTGCAGAAATTACCAGTTCAACACGGTGTGACTCATACTGCGTCTGTCATGGCTCAAGGATTTAACCCTTATGTAGCTGAATGGTCTCCATATCACGGAGCTGCTTATGCGGTTATTGAAGCAACCGCTCGTTTGGTCGCTGCTGGTGCAAACTGGTCTAAGGCTCGTTTCTCTTACCAAGAGTACTTCGAGCGGATGGACAAGCAAGCAGAGCGTTTTGGTCAGCCAGTAGCAGCTCTTCTAGGCTCTATCGAAGCACAACTTCAACTTGGTTTGCCATCTATCGGTGGTAAGGACTCTATGTCTGGTACCTTTGAAGAATTGACGGTACCACCAACCTTGGTTGCCTTTGGGGTGACGACGGCAGATAGCCGCAAGGTGCTCTCTCCTGAGTTCAAGACTGCTGGTGAAAACATCTACTACATCCCAGGTCAAGCTCTTTCTGCTGATATCGACTTCGATTTGATTAAGAAGAACTTCGCTCAGTTTGAAGACATCCAAGCTGGCCACAAAGTGACATCTGCATCAGCTGTCAAATACGGTGGTGTGGTTGAAAGCTTGGCTCTTGCTACTTTTGGAAATCATATCGGTGCAGAGGTAATCTTGCCTGATCTTGAAACGGCTTTGACAGCTCAGCTAGGCGGATTTGTCTTCACATCTCCTCAAGAAATCGCTGGAGTGGAGAAGATTGGTCAAACAAGTGCCGACTTTACACTACTTGTCAACGGTGTGAAGCTAGATGGACACAAGCTTGACAGTGCTTTCCAAGGCAAACTGGAAGAAGTTTACCCAACTGAATTTGCCCAAGCAAAAGAATTGGCAGAAGTACCTGCTGTGGCATCAGATGCTGTGATTAAAGCTAAAGAAACAGTTGATAAGCCTGTGGTTTACATCCCAGTCTTCCCAGGAACCAACTCAGAATATGACTCAGCCAAGGCCTTTGAAAAAGAAGGTGCAGAGGTTAACTTGGTACCATTCGTGACACTCAATGAAGAAGCCATTGTCAAGTCAGTTGAAACTATGGTTGACAACATTGGTAAGGCTAATATCCTCTTCTTTGCAGGTGGATTCTCAGCTGCAGACGAGCCAGATGGGTCAGCTAAGTTTATCGTCAATATCCTGCTCAATGAAAAAGTGCGTGCTGCCATTGATAGCTTTATCGCTTGTGGTGGCTTGATTATCGGTATCTGTAATGGATTCCAAGCCCTCGTAAAATCAGGCCTTCTTCCATACGGGAACTTTGAAGATGCCAGCAGTACCAGCCCAACTCTCTTCTACAATGATGCTAACCAGCACGTGGCTAAGATGGTGGAAACCCGTATTGCAAATACCAACTCACCATGGCTTGCTGGAGTGAAAGTTGGTGATATCCACGCTATTCCTATATCGCACGGAGAAGGGAAATTTGTCGTGACGGCTGAGGAATTCGCTGAACTCCGTGACAATGGCCAAATTTTTAGCCAATACGTAGACTTCGACGGAAAACCAAGCATGGACTCTAAGTACAATCCGAATGGTTCAGTCAACGCTATCGAAGGAATTACCAGCAAGAACGGCCAAATCATCGGTAAAATGGGACACTCAGAACGTTATGAAGACGGTCTTTTCCAAAACATCCCAGGGAATAAAGACCAGCATCTGTTCGCGTCAGCTGTGCGTTACTTCACAGGGAAATAAAAATTAGGTATAAAAAATGACATATGAAGTAAAATCTCTTAATGAAGAATGTGGCGTTTTTGGTATCTGGGGACATCCAGATGCTGCTAAATTGACCTATTTTGGGCTCCACAGTCTTCAGCACCGTGGTCAGGAGGGGGCAGGTATCCTCTCCAATGACCAAGGAAAATTGAAGCGCCATCGTGATATGGGGCTGTTATCAGAAGTCTTCAGAGAACCTGCTAATTTGGATAAATTGACAGGGACTGGAGCGATTGGACACGTGCGTTATGCGACTGCGGGAGAAGCTTCTGTAGACAATATCCAACCTTTCCTTTTCCGCTTTCATGATATGCAGTTTGGCTTGGCTCATAATGGAAATCTGACCAATGCAGAATCTCTCAAGCAAGAATTAGAACAAAGAGGCGCGATTTCAGCGCGACTTCGGACTCGGAAATCTTGGCTCATCTCATTCGTCGTAGTCACAATCCAAGTCTAATGGGCAAAATCAAGGAAGCACTTAGTCTCGTTAAAGGTGGATTTGCTTATATCTTGCTGTTTGAGGACAAGTTGATTGCTGCCCTTGACCCTAATGGTTTTCGTCCTCTTTCGATCGGAAAAATGGCCAATGGAGCAGTCGTGGTTTCATCTGAAACCTGTGCCTTTGAAGTAATCGGTGCTGAGTGGATTCGCGATGTGAAACCAGGCGAGATTGTCATTATTGACGACAATGGTATCCAGTATGATAGCTACACAAATGATACTCAGCTCGCGATTTGCTCTATGGAGTATATCTACTTTGCCCGCCCTGACTCCAATATCCATGGAGTCAATGTCCATACGGCACGGAAACGTATGGGTGCCCAATTAGCGCGTGAATTTAAGCATGAGGCAGATATCGTGGTCGGTGTGCCAAACTCGTCACTCAGCGCAGCTATGGGCTTTGCGGAAGAATCAGGACTCCCAAACGAAATGGGTCTTATAAAAAACCAATACACCCAACGCACCTTTATCCAACCAACTCAAGAATTGCGAGAGCAGGGTGTTCGGATGAAGCTATCTGCTGTTTCGGGTGTTGTTAAAGGCAAACGTGTGGTTATGGTGGATGATTCTATTGTCCGTGGGACAACCTCTCGCCGTATCGTTCAGCTTTGAAAGAAGCAGGTGCGTCTGAGGTTCATGTTGCCATTGGAAGTCCTGCGCTAGCTTATCCATGCTTCTACGGGATTGATATCCAGACGCGTCAGGAGCTGATTGCTGCCAATCATACGGTTGAAGAAACCTGCCAAATCATTGGTGCGGATAGCCTGACCTATCTTTCAATTGATGGCTTGATTAACTCTATCGGGATTGAAACAGATGCACCGAATGGTGGTCTCTGTGTCGCTTACTTTGACGGAGATTACCCAACTCCTCTCTATGATTATGAAGAAGAATATCGTAGAAGCTTAGGGGATAAGACAAGTTTTTACAAATAGGCGGAAGACGATTCTCCATGAAAGGAAAGGAAGAGAAGATGACAAATAAAAATGCTTATGCTCAGTCGGGCGTGGATGTTGAAGCGGGTTATGAAGTTGTTGAGCGGATCAAAAAGCACGTGGCTCGTACGGAGCGTGCGGGTGTCATGGGAGCTCTTGGTGGCTTTGGTGGTATGTTTGACCTTTCAAAAACAGGTGTCAAAGAGCCCGTCTTGATCTCAGGGACTGATGGTGTCGGAACCAAGCTCATGCTGGCCATCAAATACGACAAGCATGATACCATCGGTCAGGACTGTGTGGCCATGTGTGTCAATGATATCATTGCTGCAGGTGCGGAGCCCCTCTATTTCCTCGACTACGTCGCGACTGGTAAGAATGAACCAGCTAAGCTAGAACAAGTCGTTGCTGGTGTGGCAGAAGGTTGTGTGCAGGCAGGCGCTGCCCTCATCGGTGGGGAAACGGCTGAAATGCCTGGTATGTATGGAGAAGATGACTATGACTTGGCTGGTTTTGCAGTCGGCGTGGCTGAAAAATCTCAAATTATTGACGGCTCAAAGGTGGCAGAAGGCGATGTTCTTCTCGGACTTGCTTCAAGTGGGATTCACTCCAATGGTTACTCACTCGTGCGTCGTGTCTTTGCGGACTACACAGGTGAGGAAATCTTGCCAGAATTGGAAGGCAAGCAACTCAAGGAAGTCCTTCTTGAGCCGACTCGTATCTATGTCAAGGCTGTCTTACCACTCATCAAGGAAGAGTTGGTCAATGGAATTGCCCACATCACAGGTGGTGGCTTTATCGAAAATGTTCCTCGTATGTTTGCAGATGACTTGGCTGCAGAGATTGAGGAAAGCAAAGTTCCAGTGCTTCCGATTTTCAAAGCCCTTGAAAAATACGGTGAAATCAAGCACGAAGAAATGTTTGAAATCTTCAATATGGGTGTTGGACTCATGTTGGCAGTTAGCCCTGAAAATGTGAATCGTGTCAAAGAATTGCTGGATGAACCAGTCTATGAAATTGGTCGCATCGTCAAGAAAGAAAACGAAAGTGTCATTATCAAATGAAAAAAATAGCGGTTTTTGCCTCTGGTAATGGCTCAAACTTTCAGGTGATTGCCGAAGAATTTCCGGTGGAGTTTGTCTTTTCAGACCATCGTGACGCCTATGTGCTGGAGCGGGCAGACAAGCTTGGTGTCTTATCCTACGCTTTTGAACTCAAGGAATTTGAGAACAAGGCAGACTATGAAGCAGCTCTTGTCGAACTCTTAGAAGAACACCAGATTGACTTGGTCTGCCTCGCCGGTTATATGAAATCGTTGGGCCAACCTTGCTAACAGCTTATGAAGGTCGGATTATCAACATTCATCCAGCCTACCTGCCCGAATTTCCAGGAGCTCATGGGATTGAGGACGCTTGGAATGCTGATGTCGCTGAGAGTGGTGTGACCATTCACTGGGTGGACTCAGGTGTAGATACCGGAAAGATTATTAAGCAAGTCCGTGTACCAAGGCTAGCTGATGATACCATCGAAAGCTTTGAAGCTCGCATTCATGAAGCGGAGTATAAGTTGTATCCAGAGGTTATTAGAGAATTGTTGGACAAGTAAATGAAAGGAAAAAAACATGACTAAACGCGCCTTAATCAGCGTCTCAGACAAAGCGGGTATTGTTGAATTTGCCCAAGAACTCAAAAAACTTGGTTGGGACATTATCTCGACAGGTGGAACCAAGGTTGCCCTTGACAATGCAGGTGTAGAGACTATTGCCATCGATGATGTGACTGGTTTTCCAGAGATGATGGACGGTCGTGTCAAGACCCTTCATCCAAATATCCACGGGGGGCTCCTCGCTCGTCGTGACCTCGATAGCCACCTAGAGGCTGCTAAGAAGAACCAAATTGAGCTTATCGACCTTGTGGTAGTAAACCTTTACCCATTCAAGGAAACCATTCTCAAACCAGATGTGACTTATGCTGATGCCGTTGAAAACATCGATATCGGTGGTCCATCTATGCTTCGCTCAGCAGCGAAGAACCACGCTAGTGTAACTGTTGTGGTAGATCCTGCAGACTATGCAGTGGTTTTGGACGAGTTGTCAGCCAACGGCGAAACGACTTACGAAACTCGCCAACGTTTGGCGGCTAAGGTTTTCCGTCATACAGCGGCTTATGATGCCTTGATTGCAGAATACTTCACAGCTCAAGTAGGTGAAGAAAAACCAGAAAAACTGACCTTGACCTATGACCTTAAACAAGCTATGCGTTACGGGGAAAATCCTCAACAGGATGCAGACTTTTACCAAAAATCCTTGCCAACGGATTACTCCATTGCATCAGCCAAACAGCTCAACGGTAAAGAATTGTCCTTTAACAATATCCGTGACGCTGATGCAGCGATCCGCATCATCCGTGATTTTAAAGACCGTCCAACCGTTGTGGCTCTCAAACACATGAACCCGTGCGGTATCGGTCAAGCTGACGACATCGAGACTGCTTGGGATTACGCTTATGAGTCTGATCCAGTATCAATTTTTGGTGGGATTGTCGTTCTCAACCGTGAGGTGGATGCTGAAACAGCTGAGAAGATGCACGGCGTTTTCCTTGAAATCATCATCGCACCGAGCTATACAGATGAAGCGTTAGCCATTTTGACCAACAAAAAGAAAAACTTGCGTATCCTTGCCTTGCCATTTGACGCTCAAGATGCTAGTGAAGTGGAAGCAGAATACACAGGTGTAGTAGGTGGACTTCTGGTGCAAAACCAAGACGTGGTCAAAGAAAGCCCAGCTGACTGGCAAGTGGTGACCAAACGCCAACCAACCGAGACAGAAGCAACCGCCCTTGAGTTCGCTTGGAAGGCTATCAAGTATGTCAAATCAAACGGTATCATTATCACCAACGACCACATGACACTCGGTGTTGGCCCAGGTCAAACCAACCGTGTGGCCTCTGTTCGTATCGCCATTGACCAAGCCAAAGACCGTCTTGACGGCGCTGTTCTTGCTTCAGATGCCTTCTTCCCATTTGCGGATAACGTGGAAGAAATCGCCAAAGCAGGTATCAAGGCCATCATCCAGCCAGGTGGATCCGTCCGTGACCAAGAATCCATCGAAGCTGCGGACAAGTATGGCTTGACTATGGTCTTCACAGGCGTGAGACATTTTAGACATTAAGAAGACAAAAGGGAAGAAAACAGTTTCTTTCCTTTTTTAGTTTAAAACACTAAGTGAAACGAGATTAAAGCGAACGTTTGTGTTATAATATTAGTAAATAATTCGCAAAAGAGGTTGAAAAATGAAACTGCTTGTTGTCGGTTCGGGTGGTCGTGAACATGCCATTGCTAAGAAGTTGCTTGAATCAAAAGACGTTGAAAAAGTCTTTGTAGCTCCTGGGAATGACGGGATGACTCTGGATGGTCTGGAATTGGTAAATATCTCTATTTCCGAACATTCTAAATTGATTGAGTTTGCAAAAGCCAACGATATCGCTTGGTCCTTTATCGGTCCAGATGATGCCCTTGCTGCTGGGATTGTTGATGAGTTCAATGCAGCTGGTCTCAAAGCCTTTGGTCCGACAAGATTGGCAGCGGAGCTGGAGTGGTCCAAGGATTTTGCTAAGGAAATCATGGTCAAATACGGCGTTCCGACAGCAGCCTATGGCACATTCTCAGACTTTGAGGAAGCCAAAGCCTATATAGAAGAAAAAGGCGCTCCAATCGTAGTCAAGGCAGACGGTTTGGCCCTTGGGAAAGGTGTCGTCGTTGCTGAAACGGTTGAGCAAGCAGTCGAAGCAGCTCACGAGATGCTTTTGGACAATAAATTCGGTGACTCAGGTGCACGTGTGGTCATCGAGGAATTCCTTGACGGGGAAGAATTCTCTCTCTTTGCCTTTGTCAATGGTGACAAGTTCTACATCATGCCAACAGCTCAGGACCACAAACGTGCTTATGATGGCGACAAGGGGCCCAACACTGGTGGAATGGGTGCCTATGCGCCAGTTCCTCACTTGTCACAGAGCGTGGTTGACACAGCGGTTGACATCATTGTCAAGCCAGTCCTCGAAGGCATGATCAAAGAAGGTCGTCCATATCTTGGTGTCCTTTACGCGGGTCTTATCTTGACAACTGACGGACCCAAAGTCATCGAGTTTAACGCTCGCTTCGGAGATCCTGAAACGCAAATCATCTTGCCGCGTTTAACGTCTGATTTTGCGCAAAATATCACGGACATCCTTGATGGCAAGGAGCCAAACATCACGTGGACGGACAAGGGTGTGACTCTGGGTGTGGTTGTCGCATCTAATGGCTATCCGCTAGATTATGAAAAGGGTGTCGAGTTGCCAGCCAAAACCGATGGCGACATCATCACTTACTATGCAGGAGCTAAGTTTGCGGAAAATAGCAGAGCACTGCTCTCAAACGGCGGACGTGTCTATATGCTCGTAACCACAGCAGACACCGTCAAAGAAGCCCAAAACACTATCTATCAAGAACTCGCCCAACAAAAAACAGAAGGCCTCTTTTACCGAACAGATATCGGAAGCAAGGCTATTCGATAAAGATATAAGAAAAAGCGACGAAGTAGCCAAGTACGATAATGGTCGTATGGTTTGCGAGCATTAGCGAGCTAATATAGAACAATCACCGCCGTTGTGAAAGAACGATTGGATGATAATCCAATCGTTCAGGGAAATTGGAAGACCTTGGGCTTCCGATTTAGGCATGAGACACCTTTGGTGGCTGCTGCCGTCCCTCACAACTTAAGGTGATTGAAAAAAGAAAGGAAAGAAAAGGAAAAATTATGACTAAACCAATTGTTTCCATCATCATGGGCTCAAAATCCGACTGGGCCACCATGCAAAAAACAGCCGAAGTCCTAGACCGCTTCGGTGTAGCCTACGAAAGAAAGTTGTCTCTGCCCACCGTACACCTGACCTCATGTTCAAACATGCCGAGGAAGCACGGAGTCGCGGTATCAAGGTCATTATCGCTGGTGCTGGAGGTGCAGCCCATTTGCCAGGTATGGTCGCAGCAAAAACAACCCTTCCTGTCATTGGTGTACCAGTCAAATCACGCGCGCTTAGTGGCGTGGACTCGCTCTACTCTATCGTACAGATGCCGGGCGGTGTGCCTGTTGCGACAATGGCTATCGGTGAGGCAGGCGCGACCAATGCAGCCCTCTTTGCCCTCCGTCTCCTTTCAGTAGAGGATCAGGCTATTGCAATAGCTTTGGCAGATTTTGCAGAAGAACAAGGAAAAATCGCAGAGGAGTCTACAAATGAGCTCATCTAAAACAATCGGAATTATCGGTGGCGGTCAGCTGGGTCAGATGATGGCCATTTCTGCTATCTACATGGGGCACAAGGTTATCGCGCTGGATCCTGCGGCGGATTGTCCAGCCTCTCGCGTGGCGGAAATCATCGTGGCGCCTTATAACGATGTGGATGCTCTCCGTCAGTTGGCTGAGCGTTGCGATGTTCTCACTTATGAATTTGAAAATGTTGATGCAGACGGTTTGGATGCTGTTATCAAAGAAGGACAACTCCCACAAGGGACAGACCTGCTCCGCATTTCCCAAAATCGCATCTTTGAAAAGGACTTTTTGTCAAACAAGGCTCAAGTCACTGTGGCACCTTACAAGGTTGTGACTTCAAGCCAAGACTTGGCAGATATTGACCTGTCAAAAAACCATGTTCTCAAGACTGCGACTGGTGGCTATGATGGGCATGGGCAAAAGGTCATTCGCTCAGAAGCAGATTTGGAAGAAGCCTGTGCGCTAGCAGATTCAGCAGACTGTGTCTTGGAAGAATTTGTCAACTTTGATCTTGAAATTTCTGTCATCGTGTCCGGAAATGGCAGGGATGTGACGTTTTTTCCAGTTCAGGAAAATATCCACCGCAACAACATTCTTTCGAAAACCATTGTGCCAGCTCGCATTTCAGAAAGTTTAGCTGAAAAAGCCAAAGCTATGGCAGTGCGAATCGCAAAACAGCTCAACTTGTCTGGAACCCTCTGTGTGGAAATGTTTGCGACGGCTGATGACATTATCGTCAACGAGATTGCCCCACGCCCACACAACTCAGGGCATTACTCCATCGAAGCCTGTGACTTCTCCCAGTTTGACACCCATATCTTGGGTGTTCTCGGAGCATCATTGCCAGCTATCCACCTGCACGCGCCAGCCGTCATGCTCAATGTACTCGGTCAACATGTCGAGGTCGCTGAAAAATATGTCACAGGAAATCCAAGCGCCCACCTCCACCTGTATGGTAAAATAGAAGCAAAGCACAACCGTAAGATGGGACACGTGACCTTGTTTAGTGATGTACCGGATAGTGTGGTTGAGTTTGGGGAGGGGATTGATTTTTGAAATGACAGAAGAATTTGATGAATTGCTAGATGATGAAATAACGACCATAACACTGACTTATACGGACGATTTGATTGTTCCAGAGATTGCGGATAGAGAGGGGATTCATATTTTAGAGAGAGCTGGTAATCAGCTAGTCTTAGAATATTCTTGTTCCGTGAAGGAAGTTAAGGATTATCTGAGTAGTTACGGCCTACCTAGACATCCTGAGAGAATTTCATTTGAATTTTCTATACATGAAGACTCAAAAAATGATAATCTTTAAAGCTAAATGGAGACCAGTTTATGATTCAAATTATTGTCAATGCTTTTGTGGAGGAAGGAAAAGAAATCGCCGTTGTGGAAGTGCTCTTTGCCAGTGCCGACCATGAAAAAGTAAAAGCCAATATCAGGAATTAAAGATTCAATATCCAAACAATTATCTGGCTATCTATGATTCGCCATTGGATACGGATCTAAGTAGCTTGCCGCACTATCCGTCGGTGGCGATAAGCAAGGAGGAGTTTAATTAGTCTATGAAAACTATCGGTCTGATTGGTGGTATGAGTTGGGAAAGTACCACATCTTACTACCAAATCATCAACGAAACCATCAAAAAAGAGCTGGGCGGCTTGCATTCAGCTAAGATCTTGCTTTATAGTGTTGATTTTGCAGAGGTTGAGCATTATCAGGCAGTCGGAGACTGGGAGAAAAGTGGTCAACTTTTGGCAGATATTGCTCAGCGCTTGGAGCAAGCTGGTGCAGATTTCATCGTTATTTGCACCAACACCATGCACAAGGTTGCTCCGCAGATACAAGAAAAGATTACGATTCCAATCTTGCATATTGCGCAAGCAACTGCGCAGGCCTTGTTGGCAGACGGTATTCAAAAAGTCGGCCTCCTAGGAACCAAGTACACCATGACTCAAGATTTTTACAAGGAAAAATTAATAGAGTCTGGGTTAGAAGTACTGATTCCAGACCAAGCTGGTATTACAGAGGTCAATCGAATCATTTATGACGAACTCTGTCTAGGAGATATCAAAGAAAGCTCAAAGCAGACTTATCTTGCCGTTATAGATGATTTGAAAAAAGCAGGCGCAGAAGCTGTTATCTTGGGTTGTACCGAGATAGGCCTTCTCATCAAACAATTCAATACTGACCTGCCTCTCTATGACACAACAGTGATTCATGCAGAGAAAGCAGCGGAGTGGGCGGTAAATAAATGATTATAGAAGACAAGCACAACCGTAAGATGGGACACATGACTTTGTTTAGTGATGTGTCGGATAAGGTGGAGGAGTTTGGAGAAGGGATGGATTGGTAGGTTTTATGTGGCAAGCGAATCAATTAGAGAATTGGGCTCATATTGCTACAATTTTGGGACCGATTTTAGTTGTATGTGGTGGAATATGGGCATTATATAAATTCTTAAATAGCAAAAAGGAGCAGGTGCGGCAATGGAAGTGTGAGGAAAAAAGAAATAAACAAGAAAAATTAACAGAGATCTACAACAAATTACTTAGAATAATATCTTTATTTCCAAACAAAACTCCAAATGATATCATGAGCCTATTATCATATGGACCTAACTTTAGTTTAGAAAAACTTTGATACGGTAGTTAAAATTTTTAGAAATTCAGATTAAGGAAGATTATCAAAAAGCGATTAGAGCGAGAAGGTCTTACTTATCAAGATGAAGAAGATATCAAAACAGAAATTTGGAATAGAGAATACTATATCAAGGAAATAGAAAAAAATCAAAAAAATCAGTATTTTTTAGCTAAGAAAGAATATGAACGATTTAGAAGTACCGATAAGATTATTGAATTGTATGCCAGTCAAGACGTAAAAAATTGCTTAGTCAAGTTTGATGTTACTTGGCACAACGCTTTTATTGCAGGTAGACTTTTAGAATATAACGATGGTAGAAATAATAAATTGGATGATATTCGTTGGGAACTTGAATACTTAATTAGAGTTGATTTAGGAACTGCATAGTCTAGCATTTATTTCTAAGGGGTTGCCTTCTAAAAAAATAGGAAAATAGGATTGTTTAAAATGAATTCAAATAAAGATGATAGGTGGTCCAAACAATTAGGTGATTTTGGGGAGTCACTTGTAATGTACTTGCTTGGAAATTTAAAAGAACAGAGAGTGGCACTAGTGGATCATGTTGGTGCAGACATCATTTCGACAGATAGACTTGAAAATGGACATAGATATGCTATATCTGTGAAAAGTAGATGGTTTAAAACGGATGACCCATCTTTAGTGTTTGAAAAAGGAGATCAAGATAAGTTATCTGAATTTGCAAAAGAATTCAATATGATTCCTGTTGTAGCTCTTGTAATGATAGATAAATCTGCTGATGTGATAGATGTATATATTATGAAATTGAATAATTTCAAAACTTTTGCTTCTGATCCAGATTTTCAAGGAATTACATTTCGAAGTGGGGACACGTTAGCTATAAGTAATGCTCAAAAAAATCAGAAAAATTTGCAGAGTAATCCTAGGATAGACCATTCTCGCTTTACAAGAAGTCAATTTGGTCATAAATTAGATATTTGACAAGTGATTAAAGTAATTTTAATCAAAAGTGAACAGATAAAAGAAAGGAAAAGAAAACATGATTGATAGATACTCTCGCCCTGAGATGGCGAATATTTGGAGTGAAGAAAATAAATACCGTGCTTGGCTTGAGGTGGAAATCTTGGCTGACGAGGCATGGGCTGAGTTGGGAGAAATCCCTAAGGAAGATGTGGCTTTGATTCGCGAGAAGGCGGACTTTGACATCGACCGTATTTTGGAAATCGAGCAAGAGACTCGTCACGATGTGGTGGCTTTCACGCGTGCGGTTTCTGAAACGCTTGGCGAAGAGCGCAAGTGGGTTCACTATGGCTTGACTTCTACCGACGTGGTGGATACCGCCTACGGCTACCTCTACAAGCAGGCCAACGACATCATTCGTCGTGACCTTGAAAACTTCACCAACATCATCGCTGACAAGGCTAAGGAGCACAAGTTCACCATCATGATGGGACGTACCCACGGTGTTCACGCTGAGCCTACGACTTTTGGTCTTAAATTGGCAACTTGGTACAGTGAAATGAAGCGTAATATCGAGCGTTTCGAGCATGCAGCTGCGGGTGTGGAAGCTGGTAAGATTTCTGGTGCGGTTGGGAACTTTGCCAACATTCCACCATTTGTAGAGCAATACGTCTGCGACAAGCTTGGTATCCGTGCTCAAGAAATCTCTACACAGGTACTTCCTCGTGACCTCCACGCTGAGTACTTTGCAGTTCTTGCCAGCATCGCTACTTCCATCGAGCGTATGGCAACGGAGATCCGTGGTCTGCAAAAATCTGAGCAACGTGAAGTGGAAGAGTTCTTTGCCAAAGGTCAAAAAGGTTCTTCAGCAATGCCTCACAAACGCAACCCTATCGGTTCTGAAAACATGACAGGTCTGGCGCGTGTTATCCGTGGTCACATGGTGACAGCTTATGAAAATGTGGCTCTCTGGCATGAACGTGATATCTCTCACTCATCAGCTGAGCGCATCATCACACCAGACACGACTATCTTGATTGACTACATGCTCAACCGTTTTGGAAATATTGTCAAAAACTTGACAGTCTTCCCAGAAAACATGATCCGTAACATGAACTCAACTTTCGGTCTTATCTTTAGCCAACGTGCAATGTTGACTTTGATCGAAAAAGGCATGACCCGTGAGCAAGCTTACGACCTTGTTCAACCGAAAACAGCCTACTCTTGGGACAACCAAGTAGACTTTAAACCGCTTCTCGAAGCAGATCCAGAAGTAACCTCACGTCTGACTCAAGAAGAAATAGACGAAATCTTTAACCCTGCATACTACACCAAACGAGTAGATGATATCTTCGAACGTATCGGACTTTGAGGTAAATAGGAGGTAATATTATGATTAAAATTGAAGATTTACAGACAATAAAAGGTGATGCATATGAATATTATAATTCCAACGAAAGTGAGTTAGATTTATTTAACAAGGTATTTTTAGCAGGCGATGTACTAGAACAAATAAAAGATCCGAGAAAGTATTTTATTATTGGCGAAAAAGGTTCTGGTAAGACAGCATATTCAGTATATTTTTTTCGAAACAGGCCATAGATAATATTGAAGCTAAAAATAAAAATTTGTTCAGGATACGGTATATGATAAATTCATTCGGATGAAAAAAAGAATAAATCTTTAGATATGTCATCATATAAGGATGTATGGATGAATGTTATTTATCTTGTTCTTAGTGAGGAAATTAAACAATTTTTACCGAGTACGTTACTTAAATCTGGGCCAATAAAAAAATTAGATTCAGTAATAAATGATTTTTATAGTGATGCATTTTCGCCAGAGTTTATTCAAGCAATTGAGTTTGTTGAAAACTCTAACAGTTCTATAAATGCAATGATTAATGGGGGAATCTTTAAACCATCTGCTAAGATTAGTACGGAAAGTTCAGAAAAATACGCTGAGAGTAATTATCAATTGACTTTGATTAAATTATTAGATGGATTTAAAAAAGTATTTAAAGAGATACGATTGGATAAGCAATTCATTTTATTTATTGATGGGATTGATGCAAGGCCAACTGAGATTAAGCATGAAGACTATATGGATTGTTTGAGGGGATTAGTAAATGCAGTAATTGAGTTGAATAATTCGGAGTTGAAAGAAAGAGGGATTAAGGTTTCTTTGTTGATTAGACCAGATATTATATATTCTATGTCTATTCACAATATGAACCAAAAATTGAAAGATAACTCAGTATTAATTAATTGGAATACTACTTATAGTGCTTATAGAGGTTCCAAACTTTTCGAAATTGCGGATAATTATTTCTTAAAACAACAAACTTTGTCAGATAGACCAAAAGGAGTGACATGGGATGATTATTTCCCTTATAGTGTTTCAGGTCGAGATAGCCAAGATAGTGAAGATTCTTTTATAGAGTTTTTGCGTTATTCTTTATACAAACCAAGGGATATTTTAACAATGTTGAATCAGTTAGTAGAGAAGAATGAAGGTGAAAGGTTTAGAAGAGATGATTTCTTAAATATGATTAAAACAGAATATCCTCATTACTTATTAGGAGAACTAAAAGACTTCATGTTAATTTACATGGATAATGATGAGTATAATATGTTTCAAAAGTTTGTCAAAAAGTTTTTAGAACGAAGCGATTTACCTATAATAAATTTGAAGAAATTTATAATAACTTTATAAAAAAACAAAAAAATATAATTTATCTATACCTAGAAATATGAGAACACCAGAAGATACTCTTCAGTTGTTGTATGATACAAATATAATAGGTTATAGGGAACAGGAGCAAGGTAGAGTATTTTGGAGTTTTAAAGAACGTAGTTATAGTAATGTTAGACCGGAAGTTAACTTATATGCTTCAGGATATGCCTTTCATAATGCATATGCGACAGCATTTAAAATAGGTCACTAACAATTATTAGAAGTAACTTCACGCCTGACTCAAGAAGAAATCGACAAAATCTTTAACCCTGCATACTACACCAAACGAGTAGATGATATCTTTGAACGTATCGGACTGGGTGACTAATCACAACAAAAAAGCGAGATTCAATCTCGCTTTTTGTATTCTTGTCGAAGTGGTTTAATCCTCTTTTCTCTTAGTGAGTCCGTAGGCTGCTAGTGTCGCCATGAGTCCTACTGCGACCAAGCCTGCAGAGTCTTGACTTCCTGTTGCAGGGAGTTGTTTCTCATCTGCTTTGGCAGTAGTTGGTGCAGTTTGCTCAGTTTTCTCAACGGCAGTTCCGACTTCAACGACCTGAGCGACTGCTTCCTGTGATACCGCACTATTGACAAGCGTTCTTTCCTCCTTGCCGTCAGCAGTAGTGCTGACAGAGTAGAAGATCGTACGACGACCATTTACTCCAGCAAGGACGACTTGCGTTTGTCCGAGAGGCAATTGTGGATTTTCACGTGTCACTGTAGTGAACGGAATCTCTTCCTCTTGGATGTCCAGTCTTGGTTTTGCTTCTGTGACTGGAGCAAGACCGTGTTCATCCCCT
>BNJV01001039.1_pt1 | contig 31512 bp, 49 predicted proteins | sample 8540591 | NCBI WGS metagenome assembly BNJV01 (sample SAMD00202457, study PRJDB9452) | human saliva metagenome | host: Homo sapiens | reverse complement strand
ATCATCATTAATAAATGCAAGGGACAGCTAATCCTGTACCTTTCCGTGTTCTGGATAAGAATATCCTCGACTTGGATATTGAAGTTGCGCTTCGTGCATAGATGCCCTTCCGTCTGATAGATCTATTCTTTTCTATAGAATATTGCGGGAAATGTAGAAAAGCAGTTATAAAAATCGGAAATTGAGTCCCAACTTCGTTTCGAACTATTGACAATTAGAGCTGCTTTTGCCCGTATTGCCGAGTCAGGTGTACAGGTACTTATCGAACCACTGCGCATACGGATGAACTTGGACAGATTTTGAATGAACTCCTTTCCAGAGCTGAGGGAGGAAACATTACGGTATAGAAATGACTGCTTTCGGTATGAAGCTCCATTACACTTACCGGAGAAGACAGAGACGATGAAGTTACAGAAAATGCTGTACCGGAATGCAACCATATTTGCTAATGTACTCTTTGCGCAGGCGGATGCTATGTGCGGCGGCAAGCAGTAGTACCGGTCCGATGATGGCTTTGCAGGAATGAATGGCGAATCAGGTAGGCGGCTTTAATGCCGAAGTACTCTATGCACTATGGGCGAAATCAAAATGGAGCGCAGGAAGTCAGGCGAATAACGGAGGGCAACTGAGAAGTTCACAGCCCAGGCACAAGATAAAGCCTGGCTGTGGCAGGATGGACTTGTGCGAAATACGGTTATGAGCATAATTTCAGAAAGTTCTGTTCGAATACCGGTACCGCAAAGGAAGAGGAGTGGACTTGTCGGAGTGCGGACTGTGACAAAGAGATTCTGTTCCGGTGCGGTCACAAAAAAAATAATACCGTTTTCTGTTGCCCGGCAAGTATTTGCCGGGGATTTTCATAAGAAAGTGAATGTAGGTAAATGAAATACATACACTCGACTAACAAGACAGATGAACTGAGGAGAAGCATAGGTTAATTGTTCGGCATTATGATCCTCGTCTTTCCATCTAAGGGAGACGCGACATTAAAATATATTCGAGATACTTTCAAAGATTCGGGAAAGAAATGGAGTTGTCTCGTGTTTCGCACCTTTGTTGTGGAAAAAAGTTCCGGTTTAAATGATAACTTAAACGGTGTGGAAAGACCCGTGTCATTTGATATACCTGGAATCCGGAAGAAACGATTGGGGTGTACAATCTTTCTTACCAAAATGGAAGAGCTTGCTTTAAAAGCACTATCATTTGAGGCGGAGAAAGGACTTTATACCAATATGAATGCTATTCGAAGACGAAACCGGATAATCTCCATAGCGTCTATGTAGACCAATGGGACTAGAAGAGTTCATTTCCAAAGAAAGAGAAATAGAAAAAGAAACGCTGAGAGAAACCGTTCGCAATATTTTTCACATCATAAAGCATATGGAACATGAAGTTTGGTACAAATATCCTCAAGCAGTTAGAAGTACCCGAAGATATCTGCTATTGACTCTGAAGAACTTTGCAGAAATATCCGAATTTGAGTGCAAAAGGAGAAATACTACCATCTTACGAAGGAGCATGGCTGTCTTTATTCAAAGAATCGGAGATAAGTTAGTAACGAGAGAACCTCATGACGGAAGAGCACCAGACGCAGTGACTAGGAACTTAAACGGAGATATTCTTTATAATTTGAAAAATTTAAACTGTGCGCTGAAATTTCTTCCATGGGAATTCAGTAAATGAAAGAGTCCTTAAGGAGACAACACTCTTTCTCACAAGGAGGAAAAAGCCTTGCTATCATAGATATTTTTTGGAGGAAGCTTCCGCTTACTCGGAGGAGGAGGAATCCAGGCGAGCAGACTTTGTGTTTGCTGTGATCGTGCACATATCGGAGAAGTGCAGGCTTCCATTTGGCCGGAAGGATATAGAGGAATGCGAAAAGCATAATATTATTCTGCTGTAATCATGGACTAAAAGCTTCTTTTCTGTGTCTCGTAATGAGTTGAGATAGAAAGGCTTTTTATTCATAACAGTAGCTGTCGCTCTCGCAAAGCGTGCAGCATCTCAGACTATTGGCGAGTATTGCCCGCAGGTGTGCGTTATCTCGTTTTAAAGAGGTCGCTGGCTGAGCTTCGCCCGCGGCCTTCTTTTTGCAAAACATCAGCCATTTCATTAAAATAATAAATACCGCTATGGGCGGAGCACTTATAAAATTTCAGGTCTTATTTTTTTTCTTCAACTTCTTTCTTGAGTCTCAATCTCCACAGTTTTTTTTTCATGACCCATTTCCATTGTACTTGGAGGAAATTCCTAGTAGTCGTGGAAAGAAATGACAATAGAGGATGAGGAGAATGCTTTTCGATGGCAGTTCCACTAAATAGTATTTTGCTCCGAGGATTTCATGGAACATTCTTGTTCAACGCGGCTTCTTCTGTTCGAAACCTTCGATGTTTACTGAGCTTTCCCCCACTCATCACCATAGCTCTTGTGCCATAGATCTTTGTTTCGCACGGCTTCCATCCTGACCAAGGCACGCGTCCGTATTAAATTCCTGAAACAAGAGTTCTATTTGTTCTTCTTTTCGGATAGCTTTTTTTTTCTGCCAGAAAGAATGATGAAACTCTTTGAAGAGACCCTAATGAACAAGGAAGAGGAATAATATCCCGCTCATGAGGAGAAGTCGGTTCTGCCATGCATATAATTTTCTTATCTTCCTTGTTTTCCACTTTTAAATATAACTTTCGGGAGACAATGAACTTGTTTTTGAATATTCCCAACGAATATTCCGGGATTTCTTCCTATTTTTGCAGCATAATACGTTTCCAAAATCATCCTCCTCTTCGTTCCGTTCAGATTTCCGACGCTGACTATTTTAACTTTCAATTCCTGTCGTTCTGTCCTGCTTCTTGTCTCGATTCCTGTCCTGATTCCGACTCGATTTCGATTCTGTTTTCCTTCACTCCTGTCCCTATCGGGACTCTGTTCCTGGTAATAGTCAATACACAAAAGCTTCCGGATTGTAGAAAACTTTGTACTTGCGTGCAGGCTGTTAAAAAGGAAGAAGCGGAGAGTGAATGAAGAAAAATATAAAAGCAGTCTTTTGACTTGGATGGGACACTTGTAATCACGTTAGCCAACAAAAAGCTTATAGATTTAACGATGGAACATTTCATTTAGATGGGGTGGCTTCAGAAACCGGTCTTTTGTCGGAACCGGATACAAAAAGTTTGTACAGAAAAGGCATTGGAAAAGAATGCCGATAAAAATATAAAGAAGCGGAAAAATGGGAAGAAGGATGAAGAGGAAACTATGGACATATCGATATGGATAGAATCGCGGACTTTCGATATACGGTACTATGCTTCTATTTCCCAAAACTCTGTCAGGCTACGAGGCCTACCCCGGAATTAAAGTGTATAAAATCGTTAAAGAAGAGGAAGAGGAATAGCCGTTGTCTGTGGTACGAATAAGTCCGTAGAAAGGCTGCGGAGAAAGTGCTGTATAATTTTCCCTTCCATTTCTTTCTCTTATTATCGGGGATGACGGACATTATGCCTTTAAAGCCGGATCAAACACCGCTTCTGAAAGCTTGAAACGGCAACACAAGGACAGGAAGCCGTCATGGTGGGAGATACGAGAGACAGATATGGATGCGCTTAAGGAATGCCGAGGAAAATGAGCCGTATGGAGGCTGTCTCTATGGTTAAGTAAGGAGGAACTACTGGAACATGGAGCGGAGTATTTAGTAGCGGACAGTTTTAACAACTGCGTGTTTTAGAGAATTTTACACTTGCTTGGAGTTTCGGCTTTCTATTTTTCTTTAAATTGTGAAAGAAGAATGAAGTTTGCATGACTGACAATGCGTTAGCGAATGCTTATTTTGCGTGTTATAATAGCGGATGTTTCAGCTTCGGAGCGACTTTTGTTCATAACAACAAACAGTGCAATCTCGTTTTATGAACTTATGAGGATGAGATCAGAGAATGAATGGATAAGAAAAGGAGGAACTAAGGACACGGATTGATATTATTTTCCGGCTTCTTGGGAGCGGAAAAACCACATTTATACAAAACTCTTACAGAAGGAAGCTTTGAAGAAGGACGTGTCTCAACGATGAGTTCGGAGGACAGAATTGACAGCGGCACTTTTAAAGGAATTCGGGAATTGGAAATTCGAAGTGAACCAAGGTCGATCTGCCGTTCGCAGTGGGAGATGAGACTTCTGAAAGGAAGTGATTGAGACTTATAAGCCGGACAGAGATCCTTATTGGGCCGTCGGGCGGGAAAGCCTGATACTCATTTTCGGCGGTAAAGACCGTATCCGCTAACCTTCCTGTGTACAGCTTCCGACAGGGCAGTGACGGTTGTCGACTCCAGCAAGCGAAACTCTATAATGAGAACTTCGGTGAATTTACTGATGACTAGATTCACGTGCGACAAAGTATTGTATAACTCGAACGGATATTGCACAAAGAAGAAAAGGTGGAGGAAGCGGTACAGATTGTTCGTGCATTTGGACTCGAAGGCCAATCTGATTACAACATCTATTCAGGAACTTTCCGGGAGAAAACTTCTGGAAATTATCGGGCATGAGGAAAATCTGGAAGAAGCTCTTCTAAGAAGTGAAGGAGAAAGGTAAACATCATCATGAGCATCATCGCGAGCATGAGCATCACCATGAGCGATGAGCATCACTGCATGATGGAACACCGCCATTGCCACCATGAAGAGGAAGGAACAGGAACATCATCATGACATGACCACTGCTGGGAACGAAGAGGGAGCATTGCATTCATCAGCTGCTTTGCGACGGAGCCTATATGATGACGAGGAAGAGGAAGAAAGCACTGAACACGTTCGCCGAGCATCGCGACGAGCATTGTGATTGCGGTCACGATCATCACCACGATCGCGACCATGAGCATGACCACCTACCATCATCATGAAGGGCATTGCAGCTGCGGTCATGACCATAGGTAAAGCTGATGAAGTTTTTGACAGTATTGGGGGTAGAAGTATTTTCAAGAAGGTTTCTCGCACAAAGCTGGAAGAAATTTTTGGAAGAGATGGCGGAAGGCTCAGCACTATGGCGGGGACTGTCCGCGCAAAAGGGATGTTACAGCTTGAAGACGGTGCAAGTGGGTGAACTTTGATATGGTACCACCGGAGCAGGCCGGAAATTCGTGATGGAAACCGGAAAAATATAGGTAGGTTTGTAGTTATCGGTGCAGGAGCTGGATAAGGAAAAGATTACACCGCATTACAGCATAAAAGGAGAGATACTGGCGGATAATTATCGGGGGAAGGAGTTCCGTATTTTTAATTAACGGATTTTGGAAGCGGAAAAACCGGCTTTTATCCAATACACCATGAATCAGGACTATTTTAAAACGGACGTGGCAATACACTTCTCCTGCTTTGTAGAAGAGGGAGAAAAGGAATACGATCGATCCGATTGCACTGTAGCGAAAACCGCAACAATAATCGCCGTATATATGAAAGAGATTACACGGACTTTCAGGCGGACAGTTGCGGGAACTTGTCAATCAGTATAAGCCTGAAAGAATCTTAACTCGAGTGGAACGCGGGATGTGGGACCAAGATGAGCCTCTACGAGGGGCCGGTGATGAGTGAGGTTGCCCTTGCTTTTGCGTGCACAGGAACAGAAGAGCCGGAAATATGGTGCTCGCATGGGCGATACTGGTTTCTTTATCAGGTAATTACCACGGTGGACGGCAGTACTTTGAAGATGCACCGTCCAATATGCGCTCTTTTCTCGGACAATGCTTCGGAATGCGGAGCTCTGGTGTGAATCGCTGTGATAATTTATCCAACGAAGAGAGATGATTGACTGAAGGAAAGCTTCGTGCAATGGGGCAAAATGCCATGATAGCGCTGGGAAGACAAGGATGGGGAAATTCCGCAATCCGCCCTTCCGGAAAGAACTCCCCTGCGATATTACTGAGGATAAAATTACCGTCGGGACAACGATGTGGAACTTTAGTTTTGACCGCAGTGGATAATCCCGGAGCGTTATCTTGGAAAAGAAATCAGCTTTACCGCGATGGTTTTCAGATATGTCGGAAGATGAGTTTTATACCCGGAAGAATGGCGATGACCTGTTGTGACACAGGATATGAGTTTCCTGGGATTTATTTGTAAAGGAAATAAGGACATCTTTCCGCCTTTTCGACTGAGGATTCAGAAAAGTAACCGTGAAAGTGCTTTTGGAAGACAGAGAAAGAGTACCATGATGTCGGGACCTATTGAAAACTTTCGATATTGTTCGAACAGGGAGATTTCGGAACCGGTAAATTTCTGAAATATCGTGCAATTTTGGATCAGGAAAATAAATCATATTTTTCGTTTTTCTGATAAATTTAAGCCAAAAAGAATAAAGAAATGTGCTATATCAGCCTGTATTATGTATAATTTACGAGATAAGCGTGATGAAAACCAGTGCATAAAAGCTCAGGTAGGGGGAAGAACATGTTTATCTCTGAAAAACCCGAAAAGATGTTTTACTATCATTTTGCAGGAGGAATGGATAATGCTTTACAAACGATTTTTGCGGTTGGAGGAGTGATTCTCATTGTATTTGCCATTTTGATTGCGCTTTATGTTATCGAATCACTTGCTCTTTACACCCTGGCGAACAACGGACATCAGGATAAAGGCTGTTCTTGCGTGGATTCCTCGCTGAATCAGGCTTTACGGTTTTTGGCAGGCGATCAGAACATATTCGGAACAAATGTGCAGGGAATCATTTTGGGCGTTTTGATGATTATCTTCGCTGATTTACGACAAGGTAAGCGGTTTCTTATTCTATATTGTGGCGATTTGCGGAATTACGGTAGCGTATTTTTACTTTAAACGGACTGTACAAGAAGATGAAATTCCTCTGATCCTACTGTTATAGCGGTACTTTCTGCCATTATTCCTTATTCGAATCATCTATAATTTTTATTCATAGGAATGATATTTTTGAAGAAGAACGGTGCGTAGCAGAACAAGTTTCGGAACAGCTGAAACAACTTTATAAAGACACTTTGGCTGTATATCCTTATGCTGATATAAAGCAAAAGGCGAGAGATGCCCGTGTCTTTTATTTTACAAAAGGAAAGGGTGAGCGGGAAAGTATTGTTTTCGTTGCATGGAAGGGCAGAAAAACAATACGTGTACGGTCTCTATGGGAGAAATTGCAGAGGAGGGAAATGATGAATACAGGGACAGTCAATCAAATTGAAAATGAAATTCGTGTTTGGAGCTTTCAGAACTTTGGGAACGGTATCGCCCTGGGACTTAGCCGCTTTATGGGGAAGCTCGACTTTGTACGCTACTGGTTTTTCTTATCGGAAGATACTGTATTAAAAGCTCGTTTCTTTTCTTCCCAAATCCAGAATCTGCGAGAAAATAAATCCGACAGTTCGTCCTTTGCCATAAGGCGTTCGCTTTGTTCTTTATTTTTCTTGAGGGATCACATCCGTATCCTGGGCTTCTCTTCTGTACGCTGCTGGCTTCGCCGGTAGCGGTGGCCTTGCTTTGCGGGGGTCTTTATCGAATCTTGCCGGAGGATTATGCTACTGCTTTCCGGCCTTTTCAGGTGCATGATTACATTAAAAAGCGGAAGGCATAGCACGGAGTGTGATTTTCTACTATTATCTCTCTCCCGACAATAAAAAATTTCCCATTCCGAACGGTAACCTTATAGAACAGTAATAATATTAACTATAGCTCGAGGCACTTCGAAGGGTCGACCAAGCTTTTCCGTGGCAAGAGAGGATCCGGAAAAGGTGGAAAAGGCACTGAAAAACCGCGGTTGAAGGGGATAACAGAATCCTGCATAAACCGGAAGCTTTTCGGAATTACGGAAATAAAAATGATGCTTTGTGTTTTTCTATTCGTGTATGGGTGAGAGCAAAAGATACTGGGATGTGTACAATGCCACAGAACAAAAGAGTGATTCTCGAGTTCTATCGCGAAAATATAGCCGTTCGAATATGAAGCTTAAATCAATTTCTACTGCTGTCACGGAAGCGAGAATACGGTGTCTCTCCTAGGGAGAAAGCAGTAGCTTTTTCGATGAATTTAAATATCGACTATATTCCTTCTCTCTTTCTCTGCTATACTGTCCATTATGGGAGAGAAAGCCGAGGAGGTTTTTCTTGTTTTGGGAGGTGAGATGGAGAGAAAGATATAATGGCTCGCTTAAAGATGGCAGAGGGGCTTCAGGATAGTGTTTTGGCATTTTCCGACCATAGAGATCAGGAACATTTGAATCGGATCCGCCATGGAAGATTTGATTGTAAAGCAGGCAGGATTGCTCCTTGCAGCGAGATCCTGCAGGGAGAAGGAAGGCGACGCAGACGAGTGCCAGGTTCTTAAAGACGGAAGAGGGAAAAAAGCTTCTGTTGTATGTTACCAATGAAGAAGAAAAAGAGATGAAGAGGGAAAGGAAGGAAATGCCGTTCTTCTCCCGGCAGGAGAGGTTTCTACAATTGTTGCAATCATCCTACAGCGGATGGTTTGATTATCAATCCTCGGAAACAGCTTCATTATGGTGAAAAGGAGGCGATACCAGGCTTTACAAAATAAAATGCGTACCGATCAAGTGGAAGAAGTTAAAAGGAAGTATGGGGATGGGCAGGCTATTTCCTTTACTTTTGAAGAACAAAAAGAAACATAGAGAGGAAGAGATGCCGGAGGAAGAAAGACGGTCCGGTATTGAAAAAGGTTCTTCAGGGTTTCTTACAGGGTATGGAAATGCACAACTTCTTGTCGCCATTGTTCCTCCGGATAAAAAGAAGGGGAAACTTTAGAAGGACAGGTGCATTTTAATCATTTAAGCACAACGGACGGAAGAGATGCCATTGCGGTATTTACTTCGGGAAGAAGTACGAAAGAACAAGGAAGCTACTGCGGCAATTGCTTTACCGATAGTAGAAGTTTTAAAGGCAGGCGGTCATATTTCCGAACAGGGGAAAGCTGGACGGCATTATTCTTAACCCCTTGGTCTCAGTCCTTCTTTTAAGCCTCATTTGATTAAATGCTTGTGGATACGGGAGAAAGGAGAGAAGCTTAGTAAGGAAAATGCGGAAAAAGCTGAGTTTGACAAAGGAACTCTCCGAAAATATGATTGTTTCTTCTTTATGGTGGAAGCCTCGGTTTTGTAAAGGAAAGAGGACTTATTGAAAAGGCACCGTTCACAAAAGCTTTTTCTCTACGTCCGACAATGAAACAGTATTTTACTTTCCGAATTTACAGTCTGAATACGGAAAAGCGTCTTTCCCTTCAGGATATTATGGAAAAATGTGTGACTGGAAGTCAAAAGGAATCTATCTTGTAGACGGAAAGGCGGAAGACAGTGTTGAGGCGATTGAATCTTCCATTATGCGTTATGCGACGGGAAAGGAAGCCGGGGAGCAGGGGCGGTTTATGATGATTCCGTGCTTTGCGAATTTTACCTTTCTCACTTCTCTTTGCAGAAGACAGCATCAATTTACGGACTTGGATGAGGGGCAGTGTGCATGACAGCGCAAAGCTGACCCATAATAATGCGCTGGCCCTCCTTATGTGCAGGCTGTATTCCTATATTTTACGAAATCTGGTTCTTCATATCGGCGAGAAAGCCCGGAAGAAAGCTTTCGCGGCGGCTTCCTATGTAGGGGCTGTTTTATGAGGAAGAAGAAGCGGAGGATGAGGGAAAGAGGCAAGAATGAATGAGGAAGCAAAGGCACAGCACCGTGAGGATGTGCCGGGATTATGATTGTGTGGTACGCCGAGTATGCCCACCTTCTTCCTTTTATGAATGTAGAAGAAATAAAGAACAAGAAGGAAGATGAGCTTGTTTTAGACGGTAGTGCGGAGAAGAGCCTTTATCTTGCAGTATGGACTTTTACTACACTACGGCATCCTATCAGGAAGCGGTGGAAAAGTCTGTGGAGCTTCCCGGCGGAAAGAATCTGCCGATTCTCGTTTTCCACTTTGGTCGCCGCGTACTACGGTTATGCTTCTATTCCTAAGGAATGGAAGGAGAGTCTTTCGGAAAGGAGAAGCATGAACTTGCCAGAGGTGGCGAGGCAAGGTGGCTGGATTAATCCGGATAGAAAAACGTTGAAAGATGAAAAACGTGCAGGCTTTACTGATGGGCAAAGAGTTCGCGTTTTTATTCATAACAGTATCGTGCGTAAAGCGTGCGATATCTCGTTCTTAACAAAGTGGCTAAGACTTTCCGAGAAGTTTTTGTTCTTAAACCGTATCCTCTTTTCGCTTTGTGTGATATTTCGTTCATAACAAGGAAAAAGCTCACTAAAAGCATACTATCTTTCATTTAAGACATGACTTTTTCGCTTACCGTTTTTACGCTGATTTTGTTCTCTTTGGTATCTATATTGAGTTCGATTTTGTCTTCGTCATGATCTCTATGGCATCGATATGCTCATCTGGGCTTTCTTCCTCTTCCTCTATGACAGACTCTTGTCTTCCTCTATCCGCATTTGTATGGCACGCATACCACGGCTAAAGCATACATTTTGGGATCTTTTCTCTTAGGTAGTTTAGGTCTTTGGGGGCTCACAGCCTTTCCCCGCCATAGGGATGGTGATTTTTAAGACATTCATTTCAGTACCTTTAGTGCTTCATTTTTCCGCCTCTGCTTTTTCCTTGCCTTCGGCAATTTCTTTTTGACAGGCTTGACTAAATTTAGATTTTAATTCATTGAATACATCCTCTGCAATGAAATCCTTCTGTTCTTTTTCTATTAAGTTGATCCGTTTACTTCTATATATCCGTCTTCGGCAATGTTTAGTAAATCATCTGCTTTCAAAGCAAGACTCAGTTTCTTTCATTCTTATCTTCCTTCAGTTTTACCATGAAGAATTGTTTACCCATGCAGATTCTCCCTCACCCGTAATCTCCGGTGTTTTTCCATTTCTGCGAAGCCTTTATATTCTTTACTTAAAGGTAAAACTATCTACTGGCACATGCTGAAATTCTGTTGTTTTATACTCTCCGTTTAGCTCGTATCCAAGAACCTTTTTCCAATCTGTCTGTGAAGAGCTTTGCCTCTGTTTATTCCCTGAATGCTCATTTTTCATCTCCTTATAAAAACATGCAGTATTACTGTAAATATCGACAAAAAGGAGGTACTATAAAGTTTTACTTGTTTTTAGAAACATTCCTTTAGTTAAAAATTTTCTTTTTAAAAATGAAAAGTTTTGCTTGACGAATGAGAAAAATAGATTATACTACCATACAAGACTTGGATATAAGACATGGATAAATAAGTCCTAATATAGGAGGAGAAATATGAAGGCAAAAGCAAAGAGCGGTGCTCTCGACGCGGGCGACTGTTCCTTATGGCAACTTCGGCTATCGGGCGGGATTTTAACACAGACAGCAAAGTTTACAGGAGACTCAGGCAACTTCGGGTTTGTTATCTGATTTCGGTATCCTCGCCATTGCACAGTTAAATATCTGGCGAGTGCTTTGTGTGAGCGGGATGAGAGGACAGGATGTCAGAAACCGTTTACTTCCGGGACTGGATACTTCATTTCTTCCCTGATTGTTCTTGGCGGTCTGGTCTTTTAATATCGGAAATGTAGGTGGAGGTGCTCTCGAGTTCAAACTACTTGGGAATTCCGTTGCAGATTTTCCTACTTTATTGCAGGGGACTCGCTGTACTCGTTTTCCTATCAAAGATAGCTAAGGGAATCATGGATAGCTCGTAAAAGATTCTGGGCGGTATCATGATTGTGGTTATCCTTGTAGTAATTTTCATTTGTAAAGCCTCCTGTTGCGACAGCGGTAAGAACAACTTTGTTCGGATAGCTAAAGCTCGGCACTTTGGTTCCCGCTATCTTGACACTCCTTGGGGGCACGGTTGGCGGATATATCACCTTGCCGGTGCTACAGACTGATTGATGCAGGGGTTACCGGAGAAGGAGCTTTAAGGACATTCAGTACTCTGCCGTTATGGGTATGATTGTGGCGCGATTGTTCGTATTCTTTTATTCCTTGCGGTGCTGTGGTGTAGTGGTAAAGGGGTAACTTGATGCGGAAATCCTGCGGCGAGATGCTTTCTCCAGGGGGCGGGAGAAATCGGAAGACGCTTTTCCGGTTGTTTAACGCTGTGCTGCGGTCACGTCTATCATCGGTGCGGCTTATGCTTCTGTCAGCTTCTTAAAGACTTTCTCTTCGAAGATAGCGGAAGGGAAAATCTTTGGACTATCGCCTTTATCGTGATTTCCACTTGTTATGGCCTTCCTCGGGAAGCCGGCAACCCTCCTTGTTTTGGCAGGGGGCTTTAAACGGACTGATCTTACCGGTAACCCTTGGGGTACGTCTTGTGGCTTCACGAAATAAGCAGATTATGGAGAACCTGAGAAGACATCCGAAGGCCTTTTTAATCTTAGGGATTGTGGTTTGATTGTACTTGACTATATGAGGTATTCGTTCTCTTTCGGCTTTGAAATTATTCTAAAAAGATTTTGCAATTATCGTAAGATTGAACTATATTTTGCAGAACGATTTGGTATATAATGGGTGCCGTGCGATTATGCACGGCGACCGTTTATAAGAAATAGTAGACTCACGGCATGAGATTGCTTATTGCTTTTGGCACGGCAGATCGTTTGTGAGAGATTAAGAAGGAAAATTTATGGAAAAGGTAAGAGTGGTAGCAGATTCCCAATTCTGATTCTTTTAAACAGGAGATAAGCGAAGAGTGAATCGAGCTATCGATGTGCTACGGTACAGCTGATAAAGATGCAACAGATTGAAGGCATTGTGGATATGATTCGGCTTACGCTTCCCTTCTTGTGCAGTACAATCCCTTGGTAATTCGCTATGAGGAATTATATGAGAGCTAGCATTCCATTGTGAAAATGGATGCACAGGTCGAGTCTCGAAAAGATTTGAGATTCCTGTCTGCTACGGCGGAAATTCGGACGGATCTTTAACTTTGTTGCGGGAAAAATTCGGCTATTCCGTGGAAGAAGTGATTGAAGACATTCCCGGATGCGTATCTAATTTATATGCTCGGTTTCTGCCGGGCTGACCTACCTCGGGGGCTTGAGGGAAAAGTCTGCACCAGCGACTCGATAATCCGAGACTCTGTATTCCTGCGGGTTCTGTCGGGATTGAGGCTCTCAGACCGGGAGGTATATCCGTGGGTTCTCCGGCGGCTGGCGCTTAATCGGAAAGACGCCGGTAAAGATGTACGATCCGAGCTAAGCACTGGATCCGATCCTCACAAGAGCGGGAGAATACATTCGTTTCTGCATTTCCTTAAGGGAATATCAGGAGATTGAAGAGGCAGTGGCGAAAAGGATGAGTAGGAGTAAAGTGGGTTAAGGGGGAGTAAAAATGGGATTTCAGTAATTAAAGGGAGGACTTCTTACCACGGTGCAGGATTTCGGGCGCTCGGGCTTTCAGGCACAGGGCTTTTAATGTAAACGGCGTCATGGATGAAGAGCCTTCCCGATTGCAAACCTCCTCCTGGACAATCCGGAAAAACGAGGCGGTTTTAAGGTGACTGCTAATCGGGCCGACACTGGGTTTACAGCGCCGCATGATTATTTCCATAACGGGAGGGACTTCCGCCCGGAGTTAAATGATGAGAAGATTCCCATGCATACCGCAATTTACGTTGCGGAAGGAGATGTCTTGCAATCGGCTCGGCAAGGACAGGAAGAACCTGTTATATCGCCTTTTTCCAATTATTTGAAAGGTGCCCGTGGTGATGGGTTCCCGTTCCACCAGCTTAAATGCCAAATAGGCGGCTTTAAGGGAAGAAAGCTGGAGGACGGCGACTTTATTGAAACCCGTATCAACAGAAGAATTTACCTTTCGAGCTTTCTCTCGAGAACGCTTCCTCTCAAAGAATATGTAGAGAAGATAAGGTGAAGATTCGCGTAGTTATGGGACCGGAGGAAGAGGTATTTTTCCAAGGGAATCAAGAGCTTCTAGAGACGGAGTTCACGGTCGGTGCGAATTTGACCGTATGGGTATGCGTCTGGAGGAAGCTTTATCGAAACAAAGCACAGTTCGGACATTATCTCCGACGGTATCGCCTCGGGCTCCATACAGGTGCCTTCCACGGAAAAACCGATTATCCTTCTGCGGATCGGCAGACAACCGGAGGTTACGGAAAGATAGCGACAGTCATTTCCGTGGATTTGCGAAGCTTGTGCAGAGAAGAATGGACGATAAGATCCGTTTTGAGGCGGTGAGTGTGCAGGAAGCCTGTGAGCTTATGCTACAGGAGGAGCAGGGAGCGCAGGAGATGCGAAAAAGGCAATCCATAAGCCCTGTGAGAAGTGCTCGAATGCAGATTGGTGCAAGAGAGATTATCCATGCTGTTCGGATAGGACAGCTTTACGATAAGGAGAGTAGAATGTTGGATTTAGAAAATTAGAAGGACTGGTGAAGATTATGGAGGCTCCAGCTTAAACACCATGTCCATTAAAGACGGCGATTTTAAGATTATGATGAGTAAGCTGGATAATCCCCCATTGTTGCGGAAGCGGAGTGGTAGCAGATATCAGCGCGGTCAGCAGCGACAGCGGTGCAAGCAATTCTTCTACAGGAGAATGACCGAGGAGAAATGAAGTACATATCACAAGTCCAATCGTGGGAACCTTTTTGTTTTCCTCAAAGGGCCCGACCATTCCGGCCTTTGTTAAGGTAGGAGACACCGTAAAGGCGGGGATACCGTCTGTCAGTCCTGGAAAGCCATGAAGATGATGAATGAAATTACGGCGGATTTCGACTGTGAAATCGAAGCGGTACTGGTTTCCAATGAGCAGAAGGTGGAATACGGACAGCCTTTTATTCCGTGTGAGAAAGCTGTAGAGCGCGGAGCTTATGTTTTAGCGTCAGAAAGCTAAGCTACGTTTGAGTGTCAGAAAGGCTGAACTTGTGATTTAGCATCAGAAGCGACGGAAAACGTGAGAAAGCGCGAGAAAGCGTTGGAAGGAAGAAATGGACTGTTCTACAGCTTTAAGGAGGAAAAGGTGTTTAAACGAGTTTTAGTGGCAAATCGAGGAGAGTTGCAGTTCCGGGTCATCCGTGCGCTTCGCGCTCTTTCCGTGTCCTCCGTTGCGGTTTTACTCCAGGAGGATCAGGACGCACTCCAGCCGCCTTGCGGACGAGAGTGTGTATCGGAGAGGGGGCTCGGCAAGAAAACTCTATTTGAATATGGATACAATTTTAACCGTGGCGAAGAATATGGGCTGTGATGCCATTCATCCCGGCTACGGTTTTCTTTCGGAAAAATGCGGGCTTTGCTAAAAATGCGAAAGAAAACGGCATAGTCTTTATCGGGCCGACTGCGAAGTGATTGACTCCATGGGAACATAAATCGCAGAGCGAGAGCGAGACTGCGAAGCCAGTGTGCCGGTGGTTCCCAGTTCTTATCCGTTCTTTATGATGTGAAGGAGGCCTTAGAGAAAGCAAAGAAAATGGGCTTTCCGGTCATGATTGAAAACGCAAGTTCCGGCGGCGGCGGAAAGGGAATGACGAGTGCTTCGGGAGAAGGGACTTTGAAAAGGATTTCCTCACAGCGCAAAGAGAGTCTGCGAATGCTTTTTCGGACGATGCAATGTATCTGGAAAAAGTTGATTTTAGAGCCTCGTCATGTCGAGGTGCAGATTATGGGGGATAATTTTCGGAAATGTCGTTGCCCTCGGAAAAGACTGCTCCATACAGAGAAATCACCAGAAGCGTTGAGAATCCCCTCTCCGATTGTGAGTGCGGAAACGAGAAAAGAAAATGATGGAGGCGGCGGTTAAGGCGGCAGTCCAGTACAGTACACGGAGCAGGAACCATAGAATTCATCATGGATAGAGCGGGGAGTTCTATTTTGTAGAAATGAACACTCGTATCCAGGTGGAGCACGGCGTTACCGGAGCTACTTACAAATACAGACCTTGTCATGGAACAGATTCGCATTGCGACAGGGAGAGCCCTTGAGCCTTAAACAGGAAGAGATTCCCTTCCTTGGACACAGCATAGGTGCAGAATCAATGCGGAAATTCGGAGAAAAACTTTATGCCCAGTCCCGGTAAAATCACGGCACTTCACCTTCCCGGCGAGAGAAGGGTGTGTCGATACGCGCTTTTGCACCGGCTGAACATTCCGATGAGTACGACTCCGCAGATTGCCAAGGTTCTGGTGCTGGGACGAAATCGGGATGAGGCGATCCGGAAAATGAAGGTCGCCCTCGAGGAAATACTGGTCCTCGGTGTGGAGACAGAATCTCGTTTCCAATATAAGATTATGCAGTCTGAGGCTTCCGGGAGGGAAAAGTCGATACCGGTCTCGTAGAGCGTTTTATGCTTTCGGGAAAGTAGGAGAAGATGAAGGTTGACTTAAAATGCAGATGTAGGAGAGTCCTACGGAAGATATACCTGGGGACTCGATGAAGAGCTGATTCCGCTGATTTCTTCGGCAAATATTGCCTGCGGCTTTTCATGCGGGAGATCCCGTTGTGCTGGAAAAGACGGTCGAGAATCTGTGAAAAGGCGGGAACCGCAATCGGTGCACCACAGGTTTTCCGGATTTGCAGGGCATCGGCAGAAGAAATGCAATTTAAGCGCAAAAGAAGTGAAGGCGATGATGCTTTTACCAGATTGGGGCGGTGAATGCTGCATAAAAACGGCGGAAAAGCTTCAGCATGTAAAACCACGGCGCTCTTTACAATATGGCGGCAGAGGAGGAAAGCCTTACAAAAGCCATTTGCGAGCGGTTCTGGAATCATGATAAAGTCTCATTATTCTTGCGCAAAGCTCCGGTGCCCTTTATAAAAGAGGCTGTAAGCTTGGTCTTCCTGTTCGTGCGGAGGTTTTTATGGATAGAGCCTATGAAGAGGACGGCACGCTGGCAGAAGCAAGGAAGGAGCGATGATTACCGATGAAAACCCTCGCCGTTGAGCGTATAGCCTCCATGATTTTAAGGAAAAGTGCAGGCTATAAGCGGAAAGGAAATCCCCATACAGGCGGATTCCGTCTGTGTACACGGTGACGGAGAAGGCCCTCCTTTTGTGAAGAAGCTCCGGTAAATCCCTTACGGAAAACGGGGGTGGAGATAAGAAAGCTTGTGAGATAGGAGACAATAGATAGGAGTGCAGGCATTTAAAAGCTAATGCATGCCACTCTCATTTTTATCACTGAAATCTGATTTAACTCCGCTAATACGTGAAAAGAGTATAAATCACCTCATTTACAATTTTCTATTTGATTTTCCGGATAAAGTCCTTTATATTTATTTTGATAACCTAAATTAAGTTACAAAAGTAAAAGAATATTTATGAAGATTTTTGGAAAAAGACTGGGAATAGAACTATGTTGGAAAGATATTAACTTTTGAAGATAGACTTCCTCTCTTATACATCGATCTTTATACATTTAAATTGGTCCAAACCTATGGTGTAGAGTGGATTATTATTATTCCAAAAAGAGCAAGTTCATTTATCAAAACTAAGAAAACAACATAAACAAATTGATATTGAATCTGCATTGTGCTTTCTATCTGAGAGCAGGAAATTTTTATTCCATAAATACGATGATTTCGGAAGGAATTGCTTTCTTTATAGAAAATAGGGAATATACCTGCCTGAGGATTTTTCTTGAAAGCAAATTCTGAAAGAAGATAAACCGATTCAGCGTTTATCCTACCTATGTCAAAAATTAATTCTTACGGCAATATATGAGGATTGGAATGAAATAAATGTTAGCAAAACAACAGAAAAACTCAAAATTACGAAGATGTCTGCTTCAAGATGTTTTTGATGAAATCGAATTTTTAGAAGATACCGATTCTAGGATTAAAGGGCAGGTCACGTGTTATCAATATACCTGAGGATAAAAAGCTCTATGGGAAGATCTTAAGAATTTTATGAGAACGCCTGTGATATCTACGTTTTATTTTGCTGATGATTTGCAACTTCCAATCAAAGGTGGGATGTCAGCATTGGCGAGAATATTCCAATATAGAAGATAACGCTTATCCAAGCTACATTGTGGCTAAAAAGGATATGAATAGATCTGGGGATAAAAATAGACCTATTTCCGGAAAGATAGATATGCCGGGATCTATGGTACAGGAGCTTGGATATATGCTTTTTATAAAGCTGGAAATATAATGGATCCTTTTATCTCTTCAGCTTTCTTTATCAGAGGAAGAAAAAGAGGATTATAGAATCGGAAAAAGCGGTTAAAGAAATGCTGGAGGAATATGTATGGTGACGGGGCTGTTAAAGTTTAGAGATTATTTTTAAAGGGCTATACAGGCAGTTATGTTCTTATAGGAGGCGTCGCCTGTGACATCTTGTTTACGGAAAATGCTTCAGATTTTCGCGCTACCAGAGATTTGGATGTGGTTTTAATAGTAGAAGCATTATCTGTGGATTTTGTCGAGAAATTATGGGATTTTATTAAAGATGGAGATTATAGACATATTAGCGGAAGCACAGGAAAACCGCAGTTTTATCGATTTGATAAACCTCAAGTCGAAGGATTTCCCAAAATGATAGAACTCTTTTTCCAGAATGAATTTTGAACTTAGAGAACAGAATGGAATTACGCCTATACATATTGAGGAGGATATTTCCAGTTTATCTGCTATTCTTTTTGGACGATGATTATTATCAGGCTCTTTTTGGATGGAAGAGTTGAAGAAAAGTGGTTATTCCGTCTTAAGACCGGAGTATTTGATTTTTATTTAAAGGCAAAGAGCATACCTTGACTTGAGTTCTAGAAAAATTAAATGGAGAGGATTGACTCCTTCGATATAAAGAAGCATAAAAAAATGATGTGTTAAGATTAGCGGTAGAAATGGCTTTAAATCCGATTAAGGAGTTACCGTTGTCAGTTTACGAGGATATAGGCTTTTTATTTCAAAATTAAAAGAGGATGAATTTGATGATAATAGTTTGAAGACATATAGAGTAACTACAGAGCAAGTGATTCATAGACTTAAGTATCTTTTAATGTAAAAAGAAATAGTTCATGTGGAAAGGAAATAAAAGCATGGGAATACTGGATTACTTACAATGGAGAAACGATGTACCTTTGTCCGTTTCCCCCTTTAATGAGGTGGACAATGTCATCTTTTCCTATCTTTCCTATATTGATTTTTCGGGAGTTTGAAGGAGGGACTGGAAGGATTTTTGATTTAAAAGATTTGTTCCGGGATTTTTGTGAAAAGCATTCTTGGAAGAAATCGAGACCACAGGAGAGTTTACAGAGCGGGCGCCCCTCTTACTGAAAGAAATGATGGAAGGGGAACGCTTTCTCTGATACTAAGGTCGGCTACAGTGCGGAAGATTTTTGACAAAGGACAAGGTGAAAGCAATTTGCGGCTCTTTGTGTTTCTCTTACCCGACGGCAGAAATTATATTTCTTTCCGCGGAACGGATAAGACGATTACCGGCTGGAAAGAAGATTTTCTCATGAGTCGCCAATCGGAAACGGCAGAGCCAAAGAAGCAGTAGAGTATTTTAACAAGATTGCTCCTGTTTTGGAGGGAGAGCTTATCTTGGGAGGACACTCGAAAGGCGGAAACTTTGCCATGTATGCGGCGGCATTTTGCGAGGCTGAGTACAAGGAACGCATTGTGCAAGTTTATAATAATGACGGCCCGGGCTTTCGAGAGGAGATTATTCAGTCTCCGGAGTTTCAGGAGATACTGCCTAAAATTCTTACCTTTGCGCCTCAGAGCTCTATTATCGGGCAACTTCTGTCCAATCCCGCAGAGCAACATGTGATTCACAGTACGGCAAAGGGCATTTTTGCGAGCATGATGCCATGACCTGGGAAGCGGAAAAGGATGCCTGGTCTCTTCAGAACTGGATGAGCTTAGTGAGTACACGAAAACTACCTTTGGAAGCTGGCTGGAAAGCATGGATGATGAAACCAGAGAATCCCTTTGCACAACGGCATTTTCCCTGATTGAAAGTACAAAATCGGAAACCTTTATAGAGTTTCTCCGGAAATTTAATGAAGAACATGGAAACCATCTGGAAGGAGATGGGAAAGCTCGGAAGAGAAGAAAAAGAAAACTCATGAATGCTTTTAAGCAATTTGATGGAAAGCAGTAAACAAGCCGCCGTTTCCCCAGATTAAAAGCGGCGGGCAGACGGTGATCAGTCAACTACAGAGCGACGGGCAGGCAGCTGCAAGTCAGAGTGCAAACCGGCGGTCATGCGGCCATTAGTCAGGTGAAGGGAAAGACAAAGGAGGAAGGAGGAAGGTGTAGAGATAAATCTATCTAATTTAAACTTTTACAAAGCACGATAATATCAAATCGTGATTTAGTAAATCATGATTTGATATTGAATGAAGCATTATTTTTCCGGAAAAGAATCTTCTCACTATTGAAAACGCAAGTAAATAGAACATGAGTTATCAGGATTTATGATATAATCCGTAATATGAGAAAAGGAGAATTTCAGATGAGTGAAAAAGAAGAAATACTGTTTATGCAAACCAGACTCATCAGATTGGCGGCAGAAGAATGGAAACTTTCCATGGATGAAGTCCTTTCTTTATTTAAACAGGCGAAGGTTTTTAGACTATATAGAGACAGGCTTTATGGAATCTTCCATTGCGAAGGAGATGAGGCAGTGTTGCAGGATATTGAAGAATATCTTGATGCGAAAGGATTAAAGATACATGCTTGAGTTAAAAGAAAGTTTGATTCTTTATCATGGAAGTTATTGTGAGGTATCGAGACCGGACTTAAAGAAATGCGCCAAATGTAAGGATTTTGGACAAGGGTTTAGAAGAGGCACTATCTTGCCCTAAAATTTATAGAAAGTGAGAAGATATGGCTGAGTTGAGTATTTCAAAAGAAAGACTGAATTATACAATTGATCTACTTGTCACTATGGCTGTGGAAGAAATATCGTCATTTATCGGTAAAGATAGTAAAGAAGTCTTAGTGGACTTCCTTGCTTCAAAAGACAGGGAAAAAGCTTTTGTATGATGATACAACAAAGCTTTGGTGGACAGGTCCCTCTTATTTAGCGGAAATGTATCTGGAGGAGGTTACTGCGAAGCAAGAGATTTTACCGTGCACCTGCGAGAGTATGAAAAACAAGGTAAAGAAAAATCCGCCAGCCTGAAAGTCGGCGGATTATTTTTGAACGGACAGGTTGTTTACCATTTACCCTTTAACACCCACATCATAAGATTTCAATTCTTCTAAAAATTCCTTGTAATCCTCATCAGACCAATAAAAATGTTAATTCTTCTTCGGTAAAATCGTCAGCTTTTTCAGTCATAAAAATGGTCTCCTATATCATAATCAAACCTTCTTAGAACTGCCTCTGCAAATTCCCTAAAAACATGCCAATTCCTGTTATAACATTTTTTTATCTTCAACAATTCCTTTGTGAATAAAGTTTTCCTTCTCTATAAAATCAAAAAGTATCTGTCATCTGCATAAAAATATCCCGCAGTAAATTTTTATCTTTGAGAACGCCTGATTTAGATAACAATATTGGTGAAGATGAAATCTGTGCAAAACACAGTTCCGGAATCAATGCCTTCTCTCAGAAAAATCAATCAGTTTTTCATCATACAATGCGGGTAATGGATTCATGGTTCCGGGCAAAATTAAACAATCGTAATTTTTTTGCTTTTTACATTTTCCATAATTTTAGTTGGTCTGATGACAAAGCCTTCCTCGCTTAATTATTCCTTATCTTCGCTTGCAATAAAATCAAGTTTTTCACCAAACCACAATGTTAATACAGATGTTAGGGCAAGTTATTTCTTGCAAAGAAAAAAATCAGGATATAAGATTACTGCAAACTTTTTCATTTATGCCCTCCTTCAATTTCTAATTATTTATCTTATTATCTTCTTATCTTATTGACCTGCGGTCAACAGCATCCTATCGCTCAAAGAGCTCAGTTAATTCTTCTTTCTCAATAAGCAATAATGTAGACTATTTTCAATCCATTTTTTATATCTATATGCTCCTGTCCTGTAAAATTGTCAGTTTTCCAAAGGGAATATACGGAAACCATAGCCAATCCACGCTCGTCAGATCTACATCTGCCATGCGGAGCATGGGGACAGGCTGGCGGAGGACAGCACTTCATGCTGTTTTCGGGCGGCAAGTCCAAAAGGGATAGACGCACAAGTGTCGCAAGGGAGTGTAGTGCCCTCGATGGAACGAAGTGACGAAATATTCTCGGTCGGGCAGTTTTTTCTGCCGACCGGGGATGAAGTTCCGCAGGACGCATGATACTTCCGACAGGAGAGTATAGAAGTGTTCCCTTTGTTTCCTAAAGGGATTTTATCAGTTCGACAAACTTGAATGTATCAAAACACATTCAAAAAAATGTATTTCATTCGCCTATAGGATCATAATCTGCCGGAACCGGGTGCAACGATACTCACAAAAACTATATCCTCTGTTCCTGTGTTCATTGCGCCGTGACATGCAACTTTAGGAGAAACGATAACCTGTCCTTTTTAAGGGAATCTCTTTATCCGGTTCAGGGATAGAATATTCCTTCTCCCTGTAAAATGATCCAGATATCATCAGAATTGTGGTGACGAGTGCTTCTGCAAGGTTTGTCCCGGTTTAATCACCCACACCGACCCTCCTGTAGATTCTGTTTGGTAAAAAGGTGTTTTTCTTTGCGACTTTTTGTCTTCTTGTTTTACCATTTCCATTTCATAGATTCTTTTTCTTCCATTGCTATATGCCCCTTGTATTGATTTTTGATTATTCTTACTCAAAAGAGCTTCCGATACTCCCCATACCCTTGTTCTTCCAGTTCATCGTAGGAATGAATCTAAGAGTCGCCGAGTTGATGCACTAACGCGACCCGCCGGACTCGCGTGGACCATCGTTGAACACGTGACCCAGATGGGAATCCGCGCCGCTCGCCGCGCACTTCCGTCCGGACCATACCATGTGAAGTGTCCACGGCCTCAGTGACAGCATCTTCCGCGATCGGCCTGGTGAACGCCGGCCAGCCACACCCGGAATTATACTTGTCCATGGATGTAAAGAGCGGTTCGCCGCTGACAATGTCGACATAAAGGCCCTTTTCAAAGAAGTCGTCATACTCGCCGGTGAAGGCGTACTCCGTGGCGGCGTGCTGTGTGACCTCAAAGGCCAAATCCAAAAGGGAAGACGCACAAGTGTCGCAAGGGAGTGTAGTGCCCTCGATGGAACGAAGTGACGAAATATTCTCGGTCGGGCAGTTTTTCTGCCGACCGGGGATGAAGTTCCGCAGGACGCATGATACTTCCGACAGGAGAGTATAGAAGTGTTCCCTTTGTTTCCCTAAAGGGATTTTATCAGTTCGACAAACTTGAATGTATCAAAACACATTCAAAAAAATGTATTTCATTCGCCTATAGGATCATAATCTGCCGGAACCGGTGCAACGATACTCACAAAAACTATATCCTCTGTTCCTGTGTTCATTGCGCCGTGACATGCACCTTTCTAGGAGAAACGATAACCTGTCCTTTTTAAGGGAATCTCTTTATCCGGTTCAGGGATAGAATATTCTTCTCCTGTAAAATGATCCAGATATCATCAGAATTGTGGTGACGGTGCTTCTGCAAGGTTTGTCCCGGTTTAATCACCCACACCGACCCTCCTGTAGATTCTGTTTGGTAAAAAGGTGTTCTCTTTGCAGCTTTTTTGTCTTCTTGTTTTACCATGTCCATTTCATAGATTCTTTTTTCTTCCATTGCTATATGCCTCCTTGTATTGATTTTTTTGATTATTCTTACTCAAAGAGCTTCCGATACTCCCCATACCCTTGTTCTTCCAGTTCATCGTAGGGGAATGAATCTAAGAGCGCCGAGTTGATGCAATAACGCGACCCGCCGGACCTCGCGGGGACCATCGTTGAACACGTGACCCAGATGGGAATCCGCGCCGCTGCTGCGCACTTCCGTCCGGACCATACCATGTGAAGTGTCCACGGCCTCAGTGACAGCATCTTCCGCGATCGGCCTGGTGAACGCCGGCCAGCCACACCCGGAATTATACTTGTCCATGGATGTAAAGAGCGGTTCGCCGCTGACAATGTCGACATAAAGGCCCTTTTCAAAGAAGTCGTCATACTCGCCGGTGAAGGCGTACTCCGTGGCGGCGTGCTGTGTGACCTCAAAGGCCAAATCGCCGATCCGCACCCGAAGTTCATCTGCAGATTCTTCTGCGCTGTTTTGCTGAAGATCAAAGTAACTGCGCGGGATATGGCAGTAGCCGCCGGGATTCTTGTCCAGATACTTCTGGTGATACTCTTCTGCGGGGAAGAAGTTTTCCAACGGAAGCAGTTCAACAGCAAGCCTTGCTCCGGCTTTCTTTTCCTCCGCCCGATAAACCGCTTCGATCTCCGGAAGCTGGTCTTCTTCCGTATAATAGATCCCCGTCCGGTACTGGATGCCTCGGTCATTGCCCTGTTTGTTTACAGAGAGCGGATCGATCACCATGAAATAGTAATTCAGCAAAATCAGTCAGGAAATTACAGCAGGGTCATAGTCGACCCGCACTGTCTCGGCATGCCCTGTCGCTGTTACAGACGTCCTGATAGGTCGGAGCTTCGTCAGGTCCGTTTGCATAACCTGCTTCTGTTCGGATTACGCCGACAAACTAATCAAAGAACTTGCGTTCCCCAGAAGCGACCCGCCTGCAAGATAGATTGTTTTCATATTCTCCGGTATCTCCATAGTAGTTTCTCCCGTCACGATCTCTCCGGACCAGGTGTTGATTCCGCCGAATTCGTAGATGTTGGTATATCCCATGTCCGCAAACTTTCTGCGCCGCTTGCTTGGATCTGTTCCCGCTCCGGCAGTAAATCAGGACGATCTGATCCAGATCCGGGAGTTCTTTCGGCCGCTCCCGCTTCAATGCTCTCATTCGGAATTAGAATTGCGCCAGGAATATGGCCTGCATTGTATTCATCTTGCCTGCGGACATCTACAATCACATGCCCGTCATCCCGGGTCATCATCTGCTTTGCCATCTCTTGATCGATCTGATGATAGCTCGCGACCTCTTGCACTGAACCGGCAGTATTTACCGAACAACCAGTCAGAAGAAAAATGGTCATCAAAAATCAAAAAAACAACGGTCTTGGAACACCTGTGCACCTTTTTCCACTATTGCCCTCGTCTTTTTCATTCTACGTTACCTCGATAAATTCCGATTTGTTGCACAATTTTCATATTCAAATTATACCATAAAAAAACTTGTGAACAACGGCACTTTTTGCTGTTTAAAGACATTTTCGTTTTTGAGAATAGCCTTTGGAAAAAGCGATAAATTTATTTCGAAAAAGATGTAATAAAATTGTTGACAATAAAAATCGGGTGGTGATATATTGAGCATGTCAAAGATATAATAAATAAGATTACAACAAAGAAATATCAAAAACTATTACATAGCTTTGACAAGAATTAGTACATAGCTTTAACAAGATTGGAAACCTAAAGTTTAGGAAATCACAGTCTAAGAAATCAAAGAAAAAAATAGTGTAAAGAGGAAAACTTCCTCGGAAAGGAAAGAATCATGGCAAAAGATCGCAGTAGTAGCGACAAACGGAAAAGCGAAAGAAAGAAAAATCATTACAGAGGCAGTAAACAGAGGTTTTGAAGTAACGGCATTTGGAAGAAGGGCGGAAAAATGATACGGATGTTAAGAACTATATCCAAAAAGATATTTTGGAGCTTACAAGAGAGGACTTAAAGGGATATGATGCGGTGGTAGATGCTTTTGGCGCATGGACAGCGGAAACCCTTCCTCTTCATAGCAAGACAACACAACACTTGGCAGACATTCTCTCCGGCACAGATGTAAGACTTTTGGTGGTAGGAGGAGCCGGATCTCTTTATGTAAATCCGGAGCATACGATTCAAGTAGCAGACGGGGAGAACTTCCCTGAAGCCTTTAAGCCTTTGGCACAGGCTATGGCAGCAGCACTTTCCGAGCTTAGAGAGAGAAAGGATGTGCAGTGGACTTACATCAGTCCTGCAGCTGACTTCCAGTCAGAGGGAGAGAGAAGTGGAAAGTATATTCTTGCCGGAGAAGAGTTTACATTAAATCCTGCAGGAGAGTCCGTGATTTCTTATGCAGACTATGCCATTGCTATGGTGGATGAAATCGAATCCGGAAAGCATATTCAGGAAAAGAATTTCCGTAGTAGGAGCGTAAGTCTATATAAAAATCTATATAAATAGAAAGGAGCGGTGCCCATGTTTTTCTTTAATAGAAATACCATACAGCATCCTGGGGAAATATTCCTTACGAAGAGCAAGTTCGTAAATTAAAGGAAAAAATGCAAAATGTGGAGGCTATTGTATTGGGTGCCGGCTCGGACTATCTACGGCAGCGGGTTTGACCTATAGAGGAGAGCGTTTTCAGAAATATTTCTTTGACTTTGCTAAAAAATATCCCATTCGAGATATCTATTCCGGGGGCTTCTTTCCCTTTGAAAGTCCTGAGGAATTTTGGGCTTGGTGGAGTCGCCATATTTACTTTAATCGTTACGTTGATGCCCCTTCGGATGTTTATGGAAATCTCAAAAAGATTGTGGAGGGAAAAGGGATTACTTGTCTTAACCACCAACGTAGATCATCAGTTTTCAAAGAGCAGGATTTGAGAAAGAAAGACTCTTTTACACCCAGGGAGATTACGGACTTTTTCAAAGCTCCCACCCTACAGTGGCAAAGACCTATGACAATCAGGAAATTGTGGAGAAAAATGTTGGAAGCCCAGGGTTTTGTCAGGGATGATGCGGGGATATTTCAGCTACCGGAGGGAAAGACGCTGAAAATGTCTATTCCCACAGAGCTTATCCCCATTTGCCCGGATGACGGACTCCCCATGACCATGAATCTCCGTACGGATGAAAAGTTTTTGTGGAGGATGCGGGCTGGAAAAAAGGCGGCAAAAACGCTATCAGGATTTTCCTGCATAGTCATAAGGGAAAGCATGTCTTATACTGGGAGCTTGGGAGTTGGTATGAATACCCTGTGATTATTAAGTTCCCCTTTTGGCAATATACCGAGGAGAATCCCAATGCTTACTACGCCTGTCTGAATCTGGGAGAGGCGGGATGCGCCGAAAAATTGTAGATAGAAGCATTTGCTTGAATGCAGATATTGGGCAGGTGCTTAGAGATTTGTTATAGGGAAGCTTTGCAAGGAGGGTACAATGAAGCAGAGTGAAAGAAGGATATGGTTGATTCAGCAGCTGCTGAATGAAAAGCCCGAATACAAGCAATATCAGATTCCGCAGGATGAGCAGGGACAGAAGGATCTTCTGCGTGCGTTGATGAATGTGCGCATGCCGGATCCGATAGACGATGAATTTCTTCGCATTCAGGATGACTATCTCCGGGAGGAAACGAACCGGAAAGGCATTGTGGAGCTGTCCGGACTTTCCCCCTGGAGAGGCGATAACCGTATTTATTTATGGCAGGGTGATATGTCCAGACTGCAGGCGGAAGCCGTGGTCGATCCATGTAATGATCAGCTACTGGGCTGCTTCCGTCCTCTTCATAACTGTCTGGACAACATTCTGCACAGCGCAGCGGGGGTTCAGCTTCGCCTGAAGTGCAACGAACTGATGCAGACGCAAGGACATCCTGAACCGGTCGGAAGTGCAAAGATCACGCCGGCCTATAATCTGCCCGCTGATTATGTGATCCACACCGTCGGTCCCATCGTTCAGGGGCCGCTCACGGAAGAACACGAACGGCTACTGGCTTCCTGCTATACTTCCTGCCTGAACCTGGTCGCACAAAAACGGCCTGAAAAGCATCGCATTCTGCTGTATCTCTACGGGGGTATTTATGTTTCCGAACCAGCGGGCAGCAGAAATTGCGGTGGAGACAGTCCGCAAATGGCTCGCGGAGACGGGGAGTGATATCAAGGTTGTTTTTAATGTCTATAAGGATGAGGATTTGAGGATATACGAGAGGATTTTGAAGTGAATAAAATTTAAGATTGACGGCTGGTGGAGCGTGATGCTCTGTTGGCCGTCTTTTTGTTTTCAGAAAAAAAGATGTAGCGATATAATAAACATGACATACTTGTGTCGTGTTATCTTTGTTAAGTTATGAACGGAGCGTGAAAAAGCAATGAAGATAGACAGGCTGATCGGGATATTGTCGATTTTACTGCAGAAAGAGAAGACAACGGCGCCCGAACTGGCTGAGCGGTTTGAGGTTTCCAGGCGGACGATTAACCGGGATATCGAGGACCTTTGCAAAGCCGGAATCCCGATAAGGACGATGAGGGGTACAGGCGGCGGTATCAGCATCAGCGGACGGATACCGCATGGACAGGGACGATCCTTACATCAAAGGATATGCAGATGATCCTTGCCGGTCTCCGTAGCCTTGACAGCGTGAGCGGAAGCAGATATTACGGGCAGCTGATGGAGAAGATCCAGACAGGCTCATCCGAATTTATAAGCGGCAGGGATTCCATGCTTATCGACCTGTCCTCGTGGTACAAGGGGACGCTTGCGCCAAAGATTGAGATCATACAGGAAGCGATAGAGAACAGGCATCTCGCTTGATTTCAAGTATTACGCTCCTTCGGGTGAGAGTCTCCGCACGATAGAGCCGTACTTTCTGGTATTTCAGTGGTCGAGCTGGTATGTATGGGGCTGGTGCTTAAGCCGCAAGGATTTCCGTCTGTTTAAGCTGAACCGTATGGACGGACTTTCAGACACGGGAGAGGCCTTTATATACCGAGAAGTTCCCATGCCGGATCTGTCCAATGAGAAGATATTCCCGGGCGGCATCCCGGTAAAGGCTCTTTTCACGCCGGATGTAGTGGCGGCTTTGTGGAAGAGTTCGGTTCTGAATGCTTTACCGAGATGGATGACGGGCGGTCGCTCTTTTTCTGCGGATTATACGGATATGGAGAACCTTGTCACATGGATACTGACTTTTTGGTGGCAAAGCAGAGGTTTTGGAACCGCCGGAGGTTCGCAGGGCGATTAGGGAAGCTGCTGAGGAAACATTAAAAAACTACATGGAGGATAATGCAGTATGAGATTAGACGGTTTTGGATTACTGGTTGAAGATATGGCGAAAATGGTTCGCTTTTTATAGGGATGTGATGGGTTTTGAGATTAGGGGAGGCGGAGGATACATCCAATGTGTACCTTGTGAAGGATGGAACCCTGTTTTTTTACTGTATGGAAGGAATGATTTTGAAAAAGATGACAAGCCGGAGATATGAGTATATCAAGGGCTTGAATGGCCATTTTGAGATCGCGTTGTATGTCGATACTTTTGATGAGGTTGATGTTGCCTTCAAAAAGGCAGTGGAGAACGGTGCCACACCGATACTGGAGCCTGAGCCGGAGCCGTGGGGTCAGAGAACCTGCTATATCGCCGATCCCGAAGGGAACCTGATTGAGATCGGTTCATGGAACAAGCCGTATGAAGAAAAAAAGCTCAATAAGCCGGAGGAAGAACAGATGGCATTTGATTATAAAAAAGAATATAAAGAGTTTTATATGCCAAAGGCAAAGCCGGAGATTGTTACGGTTCCGAAAATGAACTATATTGCCGTCCGCGGAAGCGGAGATCCGAATGCAGAAGACGGCGATTACAAGGCGGCTATTGGGCTTTTATACGCGATTGCTTTTTACGATTAAGATGAGCAAGAAGGGCAACCATAAGATCGATGGGTATTTTGATTATGTGGTTCCCCGCTGGAAGGTTTCTGGTGGCAGGATGGCTTGTCCGGGGTCGATTACAGTCATAAGGAAGATTTTCAGTGGCTCTCCGTGATAAGGCTTCCTGACTTTGTGTCAGAGGAAGACTTCAAGTGGGCGGTGAATGACGCAACAAATAAGAAAAAGCAGGATTTTAGCAAGGTGGAGTTCCTTACGATTGAAGAAGGACTCTGTGTGCAGTGCATGCATATCGGGGCTTATGATGATGAGCCTACCACGGATGTCATGATGGATCGGTATCTGGATGAAAAACGGATACGAGAATGATCTGTCCGATGACAGGCGGCACCACGAGATTTATCTGTCTGATGCGAGGCGTGTTGCACCGGAGAAGCTGAAGACTGTTATCAGGCATCCGATCAAGGCAAAAGGGAGATTGATATGGCATCAACGAAAGAATATCTGAATTTCGTCATAGAACAGCTATCGGGAATGGACGAAATATCCTATCGGGCGATGATGGGTGAGTATATCCTGTATTATCGCGGCAGGGTGTTTGGCGGCATATATGATAACCGACTCCTGGTTAAGCCTGTACCGACGGCAATGAAGCTGATGCCGGATGCGCCAATGGAGCTTCGCATGATGGGAGCGAAAAGAGATGATTCGGGTAGATGATGTGGATAACCGAGAGTTCCTGTGTAAGTTGGTCGAGAGCATGTGGGAGGAACTGCCGGGGAGATAGGGTCCGTATCACATCTCCATAGACCTTGGGAGCTTCAGGCTTCTGTCATAGATAAGCTTGCAAAGTTATGATGTAAATGATAAAATTACATCATGGCTTTTCCATTTCAGATGAGTCCTGTCAGAGATGGTGGTAGTTCATTCTTAATCTCTGCTATAGCAAAGCCTAGACTTTACTATTGGACATTATTAAATATAATTTTGATGGAGGATCTATGCAGGTTTCAACCAAATTTACCATTGCCTTACACATTTTAATTGCGGTGAAATACTTTGAAGAAGAATACAAGCTCACCAGCGATTTTCTCTCTGCCAGTATCGGCAGTAATCCGGTGATTATTCGAAATATCATGTCTCAGCTTCGGGAGGCGGGAATCATAGAAATTAAACGTGGTCCGGGAGGAATGCAGATTACCAGAGATTTAAAGGATATTTCTTTTTAGACATCTATCAGGCGGTGGAAACCAGCGGTCAGGGAGAGCTTTTTCAACTTTCATGAGAAGCCAAACCCCAAACTGCCCCTGTAGGAAAAAATATTCATAGGATCTTAGATGAGAGTCTTTTGGAAGTGCAGAAAAAGTTTGAAGAAGAACTGAAAGAGCATTCTGTGGCAGAGGTGTATGAGAGGATGGATAGAAAATAATTAAGTCATCGCGTCAATAGAAACTAGCTACATTGATTCCGGAGATTCATACGTAAAGCGTATATTTTTCTCGTTGTTTGCTTCGTCAAGGAATGATAGAATACTTTCAAAAGATGAAAAAATTATAGTTTTGAAAGTGCAAAGAAGGTAAAGATTGGAGGCATTATACAGATCAAATTTTAGGTGATAACGATTGTCCCATCTTGGAAATCTACTTAAATGCAGGGGAAGCGGGTGAAAATCGAACGCGGTTCCATGGCCTATATGTGCGGTGTGGAATTACAGGGGAAAAATGAATTCCGGCTCAAACGGAGGCGGTCTTGGCGGTCTTCTGAGTGCCGTGGGAAGAAGTATTGCCAGCGGAGAAAGTATGTTTATTACAGAGGCAAGAGGCGTGATGAACGGTGGAAGAATCGGTGTTGCTCCCTCTATTCCCGGAAAAATTGTGTGTTTGCCCATTGGAGAGGCAGTATCGCTTAAATACCGGAGCATTTGCTTATGTGTGATAAA
>BNJV01002418.1_pt1 | contig 31557 bp, 55 predicted proteins | sample 8540591 | NCBI WGS metagenome assembly BNJV01 (sample SAMD00202457, study PRJDB9452) | human saliva metagenome | host: Homo sapiens | reverse complement strand
ATAATTGTATCATAAATGATAGAATTTGTCAAAGCCAGATATGTAAAAAAAGACGCTGTAAAATAAAATTTGCTTTATTGAGTGAGGTTTGCTATAATATTTAGTAAGGCACGACAGAGCCTTATCCTTTCTGAATTAGTGGGAAACCGCAAAAGCAATAGACGTAGTGAAAGCTACGCCTATTGTTTTTATTTAAAAGATATGTTATACTCTTATATAAGGAATGGGGAGTCCTTGTGGAATGACCATAGAAACAGCCCTGAACAACCTTAAAATCAAAAAAAGCACTTGCGTTGCGCAGGTGCTTTTTGTTTATTGCTAGTCTCTGTAAAGATTTGTTCCAACTACTCGTTCTTCATAGTCGCTCTTTTTCTTGGCAGTAAGTCACATAGTCTTCGTAGGAAGAGAAATGGAGTTTTTCAAAGGTTCGAGCATCAATAATTTCAGTTTGTTCTTCATCCCAGTTTTGGAAGAGTTCATAGGTGTTTGAAACCAATAGGATTCTTAGATTGCTAGAAGCGTCATGCTCTACAAATTGTCGGATCATTTTTTTGAATTTCAAGTGAAAAAGTCAGGGGCTTAGACCAGAATCAACACTATCAATCAAGAGTACAAAAGGAGTGTCCTTTTTTTCAACAACCTGTTGCGCGTGATTGACCAAATCAAAAAAATACGTTTCAAATCCAAGATTCGTAGTTGTCCTTCTGAGTATTCGACTCTTTCCAATTTTACTGAATAAGTACATCCTGCCAAACCAAGCATGGTTATAAAGTCATTCCCATTGTAACCATCATAGGTGAAAAAGAAGGGCGTTAGGGCGCTCGTAAGTTGGTTTAGAAAGAATGGAATCAATAGTTGATTTTTTTAGTGGACACTTCCACTTCAAATGTTGAATAATATTTGTATTCTTCTCCATAAGTTTCTCGAACGCTCCTTTTCACCGCCATCAACAAGTCTGCTTTTCCCATAGCCATTCGGACCTGCAATAACGGTAAGAGGTTTGTTTAGTTCTAGTTCGTCAGGATAAGTAATGTGCTTATCTGAGTAATTGTTTAGTTGAGTTATTTTTCATGTTTACACCACCTTAAACTTCTTTAATAACTGCATCCCACATAAAATTATGGTTGATGTTTGAATAAGCTAAGACAGACAATTTATCTTCTTCAGACTTGATAGAGATAGCCCAGATTGGGTCATTGTAACCATTAGAAATATCACATTCGACTATTTCGCCAGAAGCAAATTTAGTCCGTAGCTCAAACAATTCCGAAAAACAAATCAGCAAACTCTTCTCCATATTCTTTTTCTAAAAAACTGACGTTGAGTTCCGCCTGATGCAAAAATCTTCAACGGAACAATTCTCTCCAAGAATGTCGCAATCCATCAAAAAGTTGGTCGATAACAGTAATAACACCTTCTTCAAAGGAAGGTAAAAACATCAACAGTAATATCACGTTCGCGTTGTTTAGCTAAAAACATATTTCTTCATATAAGAACCTCTATTCTTTTTTTATTTGTAATATAAGTATATCACAAAAAAACAAGGAATTGTCAAATCTGATATATAAAAAGGAGTATTTGCACTCCTCTTTTTTTATCAACCAATGTTTTTCAATAGTGCATCCCACGGATAGTCACTGTCAATATTAGAGTAAACTTCTAAAAACTAATTTTAGATTGTTCCAAGTAAATGGTCAGATTCCCACAAAGGGTCATTATCATTTGAAACAGAAATTTCATCTTTTGTCTTAGCAAACAAACTATCTAATTCTTCAGAGACATTATTCCTCAATAAAAACAACTCAGCTAGAGAATCAACCTCTCTTCTTCTGCTCCATCTACGGTCTCAGCTAACTCTTTACGAAGCTGAGTGCTATCTGTTGAGAAATCTTTTGGATTTATGTCGTAATCTTTTAGAATAAGGTCAATAACTTCAACAACTGAAGTTTTTAAATCTTCGGCAGAAGATAAAGCAATATTTCTATCTCTAGCAATAGATAACGCGTATGTCATAAACATACCTCCTTTTTATTTATAATAAAAGAATATCACAAAAAAACGAGAATTATCAAAACGAATATATACACCAAATAACTATTTTTCGCAAAAAAACAACTCGATTAAAATCAAAGTTGTTTTTGAATTTCTAAAAGCGATTTATTCGTCTTCATCCATGATTTCAGCAGGATTTTCTAGTTCTAGCTTAATTGCTACAATCTCACCTTTATCTTTTTGCAATGAGAGTTTGATAAGGTCATGAGTCACTAGTTTGAACAACGATAGACTTTTGGTCATTCCACATCTTGATTTTGTCATTGTAGTAACTTTCATCAATTAGTGTCGTAGCGTCCATTCGATATACACTTAGCAAATAGTTTACTTCAGGATTTAAGCCTAAACCAAAAGAATTTTCTCCAAGCTCATCTAATTTGGCTTTTGCTTGATCTAGGTATTTACGTTGCAATGGCGTGATGGGGCTTCGTGAAAGAATATCTGGTTTTGTAGTAACTATCTTCTCACACCATTTATCAGGACGCTCTTCGCTATCTGTTTCTTTGATAGCTCTCAGATGCCCTGCATCATAAACTCCAATTCGAAAAGATTCTACGTTTGTAGCAACCTCTCCTATTTGAAATGATAAAGGTTGAGAAACAGACTCATGCCATAAAATAACATCACCATGAGCATCACCATGCTCCGCTGTATTGATAGGTCTTGCTTCTACTAACCATCTCCTTGTTTTACATTTTTCAACTCAATGATTTCGTCGTCTTCGTCATCTAAATTGCTGCAAGGGTCAGCAATAATAACATCTGTTCCCAACTCAATAGAGGCAAGCTCTATCGGACCATAAAATGTATCTCTTTTGAATTGTTCCCACTGCGAATAGAACCATCTAATTGCTTCATAAGATTGTAAACCCATTAACTGAGTTCTATATCCAACGTTGTAAATGTCAAGTTCAGCATTGAATTTTACTTCATCTCCAACAATAATGCGTAGAGTAAGAGTATCATAATTAGAATCATAATCGTATTCTAATTTGAGCTGTTCAGTGTTAGAGAAGTGTTCATCTATCAACTGAGCAAGTTCGCCCATTGTTTTATAAAAGTACATTTATAGTTTCTGAGACCTTTCTAAATACGTTTATAGAGGAATTTTATAAAGCATCCCCAAGAACTTCATCTTCCAATTTTTTTAGCCTTATATTCTTTAGAATAATTAGCATTTTTTTAACAAGATTGATAAAGGTATCGACATCCACCATATCACGTCCGTTAAACTTAGCTCCTGTCTTGCTCTCTAAAAAGCTTGATAAAAGTTCTTTTGTTTTTTTCCGACATATTCTCAGCGTCTTCATAAAATGCACGCTTACGGATTGGTTTGAGATTTTCATCTAGACTACTTACAAGCACGATTTCAAAAATTTGTTACATTCATCAAGGTATAGACTGTAAACAAGTAATTGAAGTTAGCAGACACGACAATGTGTCGCTCATTCTTGTAAGTGACAAAATTTCCTTTTGAGTAGTAAACTGTTACATAAACCATTTTTTTATGACCCTTTCTAATATAATTATTTTAGAAATCATTCTTGCTTCAACCTGTCTGGTTTTTGTCCTCTTTTTTTGAAGAAAAAAAGACTACTCCCATTTGATATAACAGTCCACAAGCGTAACTTTCCGTGTAACCCACGGTAGATTGACCTATTTAAACTGCGGTCAAGACAGTATAAGTTTGACATCGTCCTAAATTGATAGTCGCATTTCTATCTCTATCATGCTCACTACCACAATTAGAACAAGTCCAAAAATCGTTCCTTTTAACTTTAAATCTTGATACTTAAAAACCACAAGTTGAACAGAGTTTACTAGAAGGATAAAAACCTATCTACTACTCTAAGCTCTATCCCTAATCTGTTACAGAGATTTTCTAGATAAAGACGAGATTGATACCACTGAGCTTTTGAAATGGCTTTACTCAAGTGCCGATTTTTCATGAGATTACGAACCGATAAGTTTTTCAATGGTGATAGAACTTGGTTTTCGCTCTAACACTAAAGAACGCAAAGTTTTTCGATTATAATCTGTTCGAATCCGAGTTAAGCGCTCATGAAGTCGAGCTACTTTCAATTTTTGCTTTTGAATATTCCGACACTCAGATAAAGGTTTCAACCACTTGTAAGATTTAAGCTGACCTTTCTTCACTCCACTTTTGTAATAAACCTTCTCAACCATATTGGCTTCCATCTTACGAGATAAGCGTCTTTGTTCTCTTCGCAAACGTTGTTCTAGTTTCTTGATACGCAAAGAACGGTTAATGGAAGGAATTGTCCTATCTTCTGTAATGAATTGGTCTTTTTAATCCAAAATCAATCCCCATAGACTCCTTGGATAAAAGCTATTCGTTCATCTTTCTCCTCCTTACATACACAAGAAATGTAATAGCGTCCATTCTTCATAGAAATCGTTACAGAACTGATTTTTTTCAGGGATATAACCAAATTCCTTCAAACGAATCCATTTTAAAAACAGGAACAAAAACACGATGTCTTTCGACTTTCAAAGTGTCTGTCAAATAAAAGCTATCGTTCCTACCCTTCTTTTTAAACTTAGGTTTTCCCTTACGCTTAAAGAAGTAATTCCGAAAGGCACGGTCTGCATAGATTAAAGCTTGCTTGACTGCCTTACTTGGAACTTCTTTCAACCAAGAAGGAGTGTTAGGGTCATTATTCACCCTTTTAGAATAGCTAAAGGCAGAAATGAAATCTTTCCCTGATGCAAGATTCTCTAGATTCTCATAGACGTACTGATTATAAATGTAACGAGTACATCCGAAGGTTTTATGAATCAATTCAATCTGAGCTTGCGTGGGGTGTATTTCTGTCTTGTAAACCCTCATCTTCTTTTGCTCCTTTCTGTGAGCTATTGTTTATACTATCTTTATTCTAATCTTGTAATTTAATTATAAGTACATTCAATGAATTTAATTACAGAAAGTTACTCCTTTTTTTAGATTTCTTCAACTTCAGTTAATGAAAACAACAATTCTTCAGTAAAAATCATCAGAAGCATTATAAAATTCAACTTCTAACGTAGATTTTACCCCAAAAGATAAAGCGTCAAAACTTGTTGTAATCAATTCAACAATATTCAAACTAGACATGTTTTTAGTAGAAAAAAAGCACGTTGTTCAGATATAAATTATAAATAACTTTATTATATATTTTATCTTCCACAAAGGATTTAACAAAAGATAAAAAGCGCATCTTCTTTTTGTAGAAATTTTTTTAAAATTTCTTGTTTATCCTTTTTCTTATCGCAAAAATTTATCTTTAATAATTTCAAATCAAACTACCAACTTCCTGAGTGTATTCGTGAAGCAAAATTCTTCCAGTTTTTAGACTAATTTTCCTTCTTTTTCAACATATTTGTAGAGTAATTCAAAATCTTCTAACAAACTTTTTTTCGCTCTTTAGGCACAAAAAAACTGAAGTCCTCTAGAAAAGCTCCCAATAAATCCCTTGTTTTTCCAACTCCATGATTTTCTCAGTGCTTGCTGAAGGATCATGAGTGAAGAAGTTGAGTTCGACATCGTTTTCTGTAATGTTAATATCCGCTTTTCCTTCGTAACTAGGAACTTCAGAATAATTTTTATCATCCAAAAAAACAAAAAGTCTAAATCAGGATATTTTTACAACCGCTTCTGCAAAAAGTTGCTAGTTCTTTACTTTTTAAATGGATGTCCATCCACTTCATAATATGTTACAGTTTTCATTTTTTTAATACCTCTGTTTTATTTTTTTATAATAACATTCTATCACAAATAGATGCGCGTGTCAAGTGTGAAAGCGAAATATCATAAAAATAAATTTGACAAACATATACAAAGTATGATAAAATATAAAAAAACGAAAGGATATAAAGCTATGTCAGATAGAATCGTTGTAGGCAAACGAGTTTCCAAGTGGGGAATGGTTTAGGAGTTCTGTTACCTAAACAAGTTATAGAAAAAAATGGAATTGAAAGCTGGAGACAAGCTGGTTTTAGAGATGGAGAATGGGGTTATTACTCTAAAAAAGAAAGTGATGTCTTAATTATTCCTCGTTATAGACTTGAAGACTTGCTAAAAGACTATGAAGGTTATCAAAAGCTAAAGGGATTTTTGAGTTTTCCAAAAATCAAGAAGTGAATAGGGAAGTTTGGAAAGATACAAAACCAGTCGGAGAAGAAGTTTGGTAAATAAATAAAAAAACCTTGCTAAAACAAGGTTTTTATTTTTTTTATAAAGTTTATGCGTAAAGTTCCATTCGTTTGCCTCAAGCCCAATTTCTTCAACCTGATTCATAAGTTTTTTTGGATTTTTGGCTACTTTTTTTAAAAGTCATAGTGTAGATACTCTTTTTCCCTCGCTTAAACAGAGAGCGCTCCATAGGAGAGAAACCTGCCCCTTTATCAAGAAGATTTGTTTTTAACAAAAGGATTTTTGATAAAAGCCGAAATTTTATCTAGTTCAATCTGCTTGTAGAGGTCAATATCTCCTTCTCTCACTTCTTCTAAAAGCTTGTAAATTGTAGATGTTAGCATTAGTTGAAAAAAATAAATCTTTCCACTTTCTGACAACAACCATTTTTGCAACTTTAAGAGAGTGTCAATCGTAAAAAGAGCCAAATTGTTCTTTATCAGATCGAATTTTTTTAAAAAGCGTACCCCTAGAAATCCCAGTCTCTTTTTCTAACATAAAAGCCACTAACACTTTTTGTCACGAAGCAAGACAAAGATATTAAAAAGTATCAATAATGTGAATATCCATATTTGAGTTCATCTAACCTTCCTTCCGATTTTTCTTGTTGCGACTTATAAGCCAAGATAGTATTTTTTTCATCAGATTCACTACTGTCATCAGACCAACGCCCCCAGGCACAGGAGTTGCAATCCCTGAGAACTGATGATTAAGCAGTGACTCAAAATTAACATCTCCAACCAACTTTCCATTTTCAAGACGATTGATGCCTACGTCGATAACAATTTCTACGTTTTTATGTCATGGAAATTGATAGTATTTGGACAACCAGTTGCTACTACAACCACATCAGCAAATAAACAAAGTGAACGTAATTGAGTTTTTTTCAGTCTTGCTGTTGCAAACCGTAACAGTAGCTCCACGGTTGATCAATTCCAAAGTTAGAGGTTTTCCGACAATGTTGCTACGTCCTAAAAATAACGACATTTTTTACCTTCAACGTTGTAGTCATAAGAATCTAAAATGTCTAAAAATCCCTGATGGAGTACAAGGAATGAAATGTGGTTGATTGAGGCATAATTCACCCATATTTGCAGAAGAAAATCCATCAACGTCTTTATCAGGACGAACCAAAGACGAAAGTTTTGAGGCATTTAGGTGTTTAGGGAGAGGTAATTGTAAGATAATTCCATTCACGCGCTCATCATTATTGAATTGGTTGATTGCGTCAACAAGAACTTCCTCCGTAACGCTTCCTGAGAACCGCGCATGTTCCAGTTCAATCCCAATGAAAGTTGCCATCTTAGTCTTACTCTTGATATAAGACATGCTGGCTGGGTCATTACCAACACTCATAACAACAAGTTTAGGAGTCTCTTTCAAAGAAGAGACTTCCTTTTTCAAATCTTCAGCAATCGCTTGTGAGACTTTCTTACCGTCAAAAAAATCTTCATGATTACTCCTTAATCTTTGTCAAACCGAATCCATTTGAGTATGCGCCAAACTGTGAATACATAGAATAAAGCGTACAACACCACAATGAATTTAAAATTAACAGGGATAAATGCTAAACTTATTCCAATAAGGTTAATATCAATCAACAATGCCAATGCCATAGCAATCAAAAACTTCTTTTCGTTTTTGTAAATTTCATTTTTCATTTTTTTCTTTTCAATTCTTCACGAATATCCATGAGAATTTTTTTCCTAATCTATTCCCATTAGAAAGCCAGTTATTTTTTTATCAAACATTTCAGCCATTCCATACTCACACATGATAGATAGATCATCAGGCTCATAAGGTTCAGACTTCACATAAACCAATTCTAAGTCTTTTTGTTTCAAGCAATCCTTTTTGCAAGTTGCAAACTAATAGCTTTATAAGCTTTTATCTTCAACGCTTTCATCATCCCATACAAAAATAAAGACGACGAAGGAGAATAACTAAGTTTGTGTAAAAAACCTTCTGTTTCCCACATTTTCAATTTCTCAGGGTCAGCAATTTCACTCATCTTGTTTTTAGCACGAAGAAGAGATTCTTTTTTTATCCTTTTTCAGACCCAAAATTGCTGGAGCAAAGTTCTCAGTAAACAAAAACGCCTTGAACAGCTAGTAATTGCTTTGCATGATGGTTTGTCCTTGAATGTCCCAATTAAGCCCAAACGGTCCTCCGTGAAACAAAAATTGATTTCCAATCTGCATCCCATAACTTTTCCAAATTTTTGAACTCAAACTTTTTCCTCCTCTTACTTCTATATGTCTATTGTTATTCAGCGCTTGCAGTGCCTTCTATCCACTGACATAACAAGTCGCTTTCAGTAGCAGACTACAATCTCACAAGAAATACATTCGATAGGCGAGAAATATTCTGCAATAAGTAAAGTTAAAACGCTACCCCACAATTCTTCATAATTTTTCAAAGACATATTTCCAAAAAAATAATCACCTTCTAGACGTTCTCCTATCCAGCCCCAAAATCGTATTTTCTTTTCCATAAGTAGAACCTCGATTGCTAGTGTGCAACTTTTTGAAAAATTCAAAAAAACAATTCTTTTTCCATTACCTTTCTCTAGGCTACCATCAAAAATAAACAATCCCCAATAATTCCAAGCATTCTTTGAGTTCACCCTTTTTGATAATATTATCAACTTGGTTTTTGAAATTTATAAACATCAAAAAAATATTCATTGCTTTTCTTCCCTCCCATATTTTTTTATATCCAGTATATCAAAAACAAGAACATGTCAAGTAAAATATATAAAGTGTTCTTCATAATATATATAAAAGACACAAAAAAATCCCCAAAGTCCATAGGATAAGGGGTTTTTAAAAGGTCGAAACAATAAAAAAACTTAACAATAAGCAAATAATAAAGTTTGAACCATAAGACAATAAGGAATTTGCTATGCAGTTTTGTTTCAAGCTTTAATAAAATTATAGCACAAAATCGAAAAAGAATCAAGATAAAAATTACCAATCTCCTGAAGAACCACCCCCGTCAAAGCCACCGCCTGACCATGAATCACCCCCACTCCAAGAGCTTGAACTGTCACCATAAGAGGAAGAGGAGGAAGAGCCAAAGTCACTACCTGCATAAGAACCGAAGTCACTGCTGACATAAGATGAGCCACTATCGTGAATAGCAGAATCATGTTGCTTTTTTTCTTGCTGTATGCTGAATTACTTTTGTTGTATCCATCTTTATAATCATCGCCATAATCACGATCATCATAAGCTTTTAATGGATTGGCTAACGTAATAACCACGATTATGATTTTTCTGTATATCCTGTATATCCCAACTCGTTATATATGGATCGTCTAATAAAAAAATTTAATGAGGGAAACAGGAATTGAAAAGATAATAAAAAAATTGAGAAAAATGTTAAAAAGAGCTTTTAGCGAATTTTTTTGAATCATACTCTTTTTCTTCCAATTTTTTTGTTCTTTTTATTTCAGAAGCAGAATTAGACAAATAAGGAGTTATCAACCCACTTAGTTCAGATAAATAAGCAGAGACACCAGCAGAGTAATCGCCACGTCTAAAGTCAGATTTTACCGTACTATTTAATGCACTAGATTTTTGAATCTGTGATAATAGTTGATAAGTTATTAGATGTTTCAGTACGGATTTTTATCCTTAATAGCAATGACTAATAAGACTCCGTTATCTGTATCAGAATAACCTATTTTCCATGCGCGTGCAGTCTCATTTGCGACACTCTCAACATCCTTATCCAAAGAGTCAATGACAGCAACAGCAATTTGAGGGTTTTAGAGTAGTCTCAGACCATTCTTTATTCAACTCTCCCACTTTATCAATAACACCTTGGCTTAGATAACCGTGCGGATCATAAACCCCATTGCTTGGAGGAGACGAGGGGATTTCTTCTGCATAAACAGAAACACTAAAAAAATGCAAAGAAAAATACTTAAAAAAATAATAACAATCGTTTCATCAAAACTCTCCTATTTTTAGATATATTCTTCAACAACCAAATGATGAAGTGAAAGAAATTCTTTTTGGAGAATATGTAATATACTCCATAGCAAGTTTATTCATGTAGTAAAAGCAATTCTTCTTGTTTGTCATTATTTGAACAGGAATCAAGTTGCTTTTTGTATTCCCTCAAAGCATCAATATAACACTCAGCGACAAAATGTTTTTCTGCGTCTTTTGATGCGCGTGACTCCTAATTTTGGATTCAAAAAAACTAGATTCAGTCTTTTCTTTCACGCCATCATCAAGCTTCAAAAATATAGCTTTTTCTTCATTTGCCTTCATTATTTTTTTCCTCCGATTAGTCTTTCAGATTTACAGAAGGGACTGTTTCTTTTGCAACCTTAGTTGCCTCTACCAACTCTACCTTTTTCAAAACCAAACATATTTTGCAACAATGTTTGTAGGGAATTTTTGGATTTTAGCATTATACTGAGCAGCAACCTTATTATAATCTGTACGAGCTACATAAATGCGGTTTTTCAGTTCCCTCAAGTTCTGTAATTAACGTTTGAATTTGTTCATTGGATTTTAATTCTGGATAACTTTCTTTTTACAACTAGCAAGCGAGAGATCGCAGAATCCAATTCCCCTTCAGCCTTCTTTTTATCGGCAGATGTTGCAGAATTTGAACCGATTCTAGCACGCGCTTCAGCAATCTCTGTAAAGATTTTATCTTCGTGAGCCATATACCCTTTGACGCTATTGACAACGTTAGGAATCAGATCATATCGCCTTTGTAGTGTTGCTTCGATTTTAGCTTCTGCCTGTTCAACATTCGCTTTTTTTGAGAAACAGAGTCCGTTGTAGCTCCCCATAAAGAAAAGCCCAAATAACAAAAGCACACCAAAGATTACACCGAAAATTTTTACTGTTTTATTCATAATTTTACCTCATTTTTATTTATTTTCTTACCAACCGCCTGATGCACCGCCACCGTCAAAGCCTCCGCCTGACCATGAGGCTGGAGCTTGATGAAGAACTTGAAGAATCATAGGAACTTGAAGAACTAGAAGAGCTAAATGAATCATAAGAGCGTGAAGCCGAATGATAGGAGATTGAACCAGAACTACTAGACGAATAAGGATTTTTCTTCTTTCGCTCATAATATTCATTTTCTTCTTTTTTTGGAGTTTTTCTATTTTAATTCCTATGAAAAATAAAAAAATTAAAATAAAAAAATCCCAAACATAATTGCCCCTAATAAGACCGTATTTTTTTGACGTATCCTTTTTGTTCTTCTTGACTATTTTTGAATTTGTTCTTCAAGATTTTTGTTTGCTTTCTAAAGAGAAGAACTTATAACAGTTTCAACTTTTGAGAGATATTTCAACATGCCAGAAGAATAATCTTCACTTCTAAAATCATCCTTGATACTGTCATTTAGTTCTTGAGCTGTTGAGTCAGGGATAATCGCTCCCATGTTATTAGAAACTTCTGTTCGTATCTTTCGCTCTTTAACACTAATAAGAACTAACATTCCATAGTTCGTATCAGAAAAAAACCGACTTGCCAATTTCTAGCAACATTATTTGCAACAGTTTCCAAATCTCCGTCTAAATTATCAACAATAGCGATTGCTATTTGTGGTTTTTGCTTCCGTCCTTGAATATTCCCAATTCATGCTAGAAAGCTTATCAGAAACTTCTTTTGATAGGTAATGGTGAGGATCATAGATGCCATTCAAAGGAGGTCTGTCAGGGATGGTTTCTGCATAGACTGTGTTGCTTGCAAACACAAACAACAACGCGCTTACAAAAGCTATAAAAGCTAAATACAATTTTTTTGTGCATTATTTTTCCTCATTTTTTTCTATTTTTTTAAAAATGTCTCCAACGTTGCCGACAAGAAATTTGAAAAATCCCTTTAGCTAAAAATCGAATGAAAGAATAGAGTATAAAAAAAGCAAAGGGATTAAAAAGAATTGCTTTGCTCCTATAAGCACTCCTTGTCTAGTACCATCCTTGATAGCCCAATCTTCCTTTTGAGCTTCTTGCTCTTCAGGAGTCATATTTTTTTAGTTTTACTACCAAATTCTGACGCATCATGCTCATGTTTTTAGGTCTTCCTATTTTTTTCCTTCAATAATTCGACATAAGAATAAATCCCTTGAGAATAATTTCCTTTTTCAAAAATTATTTTTTTCAGAACAGATTCTAAATTTGAAATAGCATGTTCATCCAAATTCAAAAGAATTTTTGCGAGCCGTTTTTGTACGAACCAAGCCATCTTTGATACTAATAAATAGTAAGATTCCATTATCCAATTCATAAATTTCAGGCATTTCAGGAGTTGCACCTCCAAAGACTTTTGCTGTGGGCAAAATTCCAACTCTCAGCAGTGTAATCTATAACCCTATCAATATCATTATCTAGTTCCTTAATAACTACAACAACAAGGCGAGGATTCGCCTTATCGGTAGTTTCTTTTGCATACTCCCAGTTAAAAAAACACTAATGTTTGAAACAGATTCACTAGAAAGGTAATTATATGGGTCATACACGCCATTAAAAGGAAGATTTCAGGAATAGATTCTGCAAAAAACTGGTTTGCATAAAGAAGAAAAGACTTAGGGATGCAGAATAAAAGATAGAAAAAGTTTATTTTTTTAGTCTTCATTTTTAACCTCTCTAATTATTAAAACGGGAGCTTATCTTCTTCACCATCTACATCAACCAAATCACTTACTGCCACCCTTTCTTGTGAAACGTTTAATGGGCTTTTGTAAACTTTAGAGTGAATCGCATGAGATTGGCGCTTTTCTCCAACTTCCATTTGACCTAATTCGTCTGAGAAAGCATAAACTTTAGCATCCAAAAAATATCAACATAATGGACAATAATAGCTTCAATAGTTGCAGGTTCAACAGGGCTTCCCATTCTAACTTGCCATGATGGGAAAGAATAATGTGTTGCAACATTTCAATTTCTTCACTAGCAACCTCTTCATTTGAGACATATTTTTTAGGCAATTCAGCACCCAAGAAGATATGTCCAAATAAGAAACCTTTCTTAGAGAAATCCTCTGCTAAACCGTTAGAATACTGGTATTCTTCAACTTTCATAATATCATGATAAACAATACCTGCAATCAACAAATCTTTATTTGCGGTTGGGTACATTTTTGGACAAATAAAGCTAAATCAAGCATTTCTTTGACGTGACGCAAAAGACCTGAACGTTTATAGTGGTGCATACGTTTTGCAGCCGACACGACTTTTAAGCTCTCTCCAAATTCTTCCAACAAGCCAAGAGTTGCTTTTTTGAGAATAGGATTAGTCATAGAATAAACCAACTCCAAAAATATCCTTATAAATCCCCTCGACATCAATCGGTTCAGTTGGGATTAAATCGGAAATATCAAAATCATCTTCTGGGAATGTAAAAATCTTGGATATTGATCTTGTATTTACCACCGTAGTAATCAGCATTACCATTCACAAAAAAAGAACAGATGCTTTTTGCAATTCTTGCCAGATACTTTCAGTTACATTCCAAATCTTACAATTAGGAACACTCGCTGTTTTTATCAGACAAAAGTAAGTTCGACATATTTATTACCATTCTTGGCATCTTTCAGCATAACCCCACTAACTAGGCAGTGTCGAGAGATTTTTTTCTGGTTGTTCAATTAAGTTCATATTATTTCCTCATTTTTCTATTTTTGTTCTAATCCCAACTAATCCACAAAAAGAGCGAACGTTTTTTTGATTTTCTGCTGAATATAACCATTCTTGACATTCATTAGAGAGGCGATTTATTTTCCAAACAGTTGGATTCAAAGCGAAAGATAAACTAACCTCATGACTCTCAACTTGCTTACAAGAGCGAATCCAATCTTTGACAGAAGATGGAACATCAGAAGCTTCATCAGGAATGTAATCAAGTTCCTTCAAAGAAGGTATCAACTCTTCATCATCAACGCTGTAATATCCAACCTCTGCTAAAAATTCTATTTAGGGTCTAAAAAAACTCATGTTTAGCAACCTTTTCCTTTCTTCCTATCATTCAAATTCTCTAACAACAATAAGTTACTCAGTGGAATTAAATTAGAATCAGAATACAAAGGTCCGCTCTTCTTCCTCAAACCTTTAGAAAAAGAGATATTCGTTCTTTTCTTTTTCTAATATAATTTCCTCAAACGGACTCCACAAAGTTTTACTACTTGGCTCAACTTTATGAATCGGTTTTTCATAACTAAGTAAGCTATTAGCTATATAAGAAAGTTCTTTGTCTGTCGCCACATCCAACAAAGCTTCTAAACAAACTTTGAAATATTCTAAATTCCAATCATGTAAACGTTCATGGATATTAGAATAATCTTGACTCAAATAAACTTCCAAAAATGCTCCGATAGCTTGCGAACGAGAAACGCCAGCTTCACAATGAACCAAAACGTTGATATTTGGATATTTTTCTTTGTAGTCATCAATAAATTCAATCAAAGAATAAGCTAACTTTTTAGAAAAAGCGTTGTTATCAAGTTCATATTGTTCATAAACAGTCTTCGTAGTATCAATCTTACTAGGAGGAATATCTATAAAAAGGCAGGTGCAAGACACCCACTAGGTTTTTCGCTGGATGGAATCGAATAGGAATCTTTTTCCAAATCTTTTTCGTCTGTGATCGATACTATAACATAATCAGAACCTTGAGAGGTGTTCTTTCTAAACAATCCTCCATTCCAAACACTAGCTAAAAGCATCCGTGGCAGACATCACTTTTACCACATTCATTTTATTTTTTTCCTTTTTATTTTTTTATAATAATATTCTACCACAAAACTTATAAAAAGTCAATTATATAGTAAAAAACTAGCCTTAGACTAGCTTTTTGTAATTTATTTTTTTCTTGGCTATTAATCATTTTTCTTGAGGTGCTTTTTTTCTATCTCTACCTGAGAATCTTCTTGGTTTTCTTCGTACTTATATCCTTTTTGATGCAGAAGCTAGTTCACAAACGAGGAGGCAAACACCTGCAAAAATAAGAGTGGGTCAATAGGTATGCTACAAAAGGAATATGATAAGAAATTTTCAAACCAAACAAGAAAGCCAGCCAAAAGCAAAAAGACAACAATGATAAAAAAGATACCAATATAACTTGTTCTTTTGACAGCTTTTTTTCTGAAAAAAATATTTGTTGTACTTTGAGATAATTTCCATCATTTCTTTTATAAGAAGATTTTTAATGTGAGAGGCATTATAAGCGTCAACAGTGCAAACATAATTTCGTTCATCATTTGCTTTTTCACCACTTCTTTCTTAGCTCTTTCAACTGGAGTTGTCAAAGCTTCTTCAATAGGCACACCCCTTTTTTTCTTCTAGCTTTATAAGTATTTGGTTCGATCCCATAATGCTCACACATAGATTTTAAGGTTTCATATTTATTTCCTAAGTGGTCAAAAACATTCCCTTGATTTTTTTATACACTCTTTTGGTAATAGGGGTCATCAACGCTTTTTTTCAACTGACATTCCAACGTTAATCCTCGAACGATAAGTATCAGGTGTTTTACATGGGTATTTAGAAGCCATTTCATGGATTGTTTCATATTTGTTTCCCAAATGGTCTACAATTTCTTCTTGTTCTTTCGACGGAGCTGTTAAAATGTCTTTTAAACTCCAACCTAATTTTTTCCTATAACCATAAACGGTCCTAGTAATCCCATAGTGTTTAATCATATCTCCGATAGAAGAAAAAAATTGTTTCCCAAATGGTCTTTACAAGGAATACCCCTCTTTGTGTGATCACCAATCGGAGTTGTTAAAGCTTCTTCTAAGGTCCAACCAGCTCTCAACCTTTGGTAATAAGCACTTGTTGTAATACCGTAATGCTCACACATAGATTTTAAACCGATAAAGGTTCTTCCTAAATGGTCTTTTTGGACACGTCCAGTGTTATAAACGTTTTCTTTCTTAGTTAAAACATCTTCTAAACTAAACCCAGCAGCTAACAACTTTTCTGCAATCCGAGGAACAACGTTATAATGCTTGTATAATTCCTTCTTGCCAATAAAAAGTATTTCCTAAATGATCTTTTACCTCTGGCAATTGAGGGTTAATTGGTGTTGTCAAAGATTTTTCAAGAGACCATCCGCGAGAACGTCTTTTTGCCAATACAACAGGTGTAATCCCATAATAAAGAGCCATAGCTTTTCTTCGTAGGAAATTTATTTCCTAAATGGTCTTTAAACACAGTTTTTATTTAAACTAGACACGCTAGGTTTTTGCAGATTTTTGATTGAGATTTAGATGTTTCAGTGCCAGAAAACAAGTTTGTTAAACTAACAATTCTGCCAGCAGGAGCGCGAAACATTTTCCCTGAAGATGTCTCAAAAGATATTCCATGAAATCTCTTTGATTCTTTCAGATGTTCTAAGCTCTTGAAAATTTTTTTAATGTAATATCTTCTTCTTGGTAAAGTTCTTTCAATTCTTCCCATGTATGAAACTTGCTCCTTCTTCCATTCTTACTAAAGTAAAAAAAGTTTTTATCTCCAGAAGGACTAAGAACATAAGGCAAAGCGACAATATATTCAGTTTTCAAGGGTAAATAGCTAGAATTTAAGTAAATAATTTGTTTCTTTTTGGTCAAATACGGGCATGTAATTTCCTTTCTTCTTCTGCTTTTTCTCTTTCTCGTCTTTGTAAAACAATATTTTTCCAAAAATATCTCTACCCCTGTTTTTATATATTCGTATTCTTGTTAAGAATATTATATACGATAAAAAAAGTAAAAGTCAATTATGTAAAAAAATAAAAACACTCCCAAAAAGAGCGCTTATTTTTTTATCAGATAATTTCTTCTTTAATTCTTTAATTAAATCTTGCCTAAAAATCATTCCAGCTTTCCATTCCAAGAGACTTAGGAGGGAAATACAACTGGCATCGCCATTTTTTTCAGAATTTCCTTTTTAAGTAAGCAACATATTCATCCATATTCTCATCATCTTGAATATTCACTTCTACAAAGTTGATCCCTCTCTAGTTAAAAGCATTTTTGTCTGACGACATTTTTACGCAATTATTGACAGAATAAACAAGAGTTGTATTTGGATAAGTTTCTTGTGTAATTAACGACATTTTTACCACCTTCTATTACTAGATAAAAAAATATTATATCACAGAAAAACAAGCAATATACAATAGAAAAAGAATCATTCGTAACAAAGCATTTTTTTACATTTTATAACAAAAAAACCTAAAAAAATATCAGAAAAAAATAAAAAAATGGTATTGACAAATAGATTTTTTTATATGCTATAATAGTTTTTGTAAGTTAGATAAAGCGTTTTTTTACCAAACAAAAATTTGTAAAAATAAATTATTGGATTGCTAAAATTCGGATCTGCTACGGTTTTGGTCAACCTAACCGACCATGCTCTATTGTTTCTTCAGTAAGGACTATCAACCCTGAAGTTATGTGGAGACAAAAAGACACTACGCGCCCAGACAGCACAAAGGAAACTTGAATGGTTGCTGTCACAAACTAGAGCTTCAACTCCCTAGTTTTTCTCTTTGATAAATAGCAGGGGTGGCGGAACTGGCAGACGCACAGGGACTTAAAAATCCTGCGAGCTTCAGGCTCATACGGGTTCGATTCCCGTTCTCTGCATTTTTCCTTCTTTGATTCAATGGCTTAATCGGATAGAGCATACGCCTTCTAAGCGTAGGGTTGCAGGTTCGAATCCTGCTTGAATCATTATAGCTTTAGGTGAAAGCCTACATCATTATCTTTCTGATGACACATAGGGGAGTGTAGTTTCTTGACTAACGACAAAGCGTCGCTCAAGAAATCAAAAATGATGAACTTGTAACTATTTTCCTGCTCGAATCAGATGAACTAGGGGGACAACAACGTTGATGGAGTGTAGCTGACTTCTGAGTTATTGTGAAGGGATGGTAGCAAAACGGATGATTGTGTGGAGGAGCTTTTTCGACGTTAGGTTCGAAACTAACAAGAAAAAGTGACGGACACGTTTTGGATAGTTACAAAACGCTATATTCAGACTTAGTAGCTCAATCGGTAGAGCGCCTTACATCGGTAGATACAGGAGTTAGTCGCCTGTCGTAAAAACAATGACATTAGTTACTATCGAAGTAAATAAACAGACGCGTAAGGAAGTCGCAGGTTCGAATTCTGTCTAAGTCGTATGAATTATTTATCCTTTGATAAATAAAATTTTTGTTAGAAAGGTAACTCTGATATGACTTGGAGAATAGATGATTTAATTTATTTATACTTAACTGATATTCGACTTTCAGAGTTGGCGACTACTCAAAATCCGTTAGGTTTATGCAATGATTTATTAGATGAAAATAAACGAGAATTATTGTTGAGCTTAAACTTATTAACGCAGGAAGCCTTTGATGTGTTCAACAACGTTGTTCGTAAAAACAACAGTTGTGTTACCACGTTAGGTCAAGTTTTAGCGTTTGTAAACATTTGTGCAGAATCCCTTCCACTTATCCTTTTTCGATTTTGACAGGTGATTTTTTTCAAAAGAGACTTTGTTAGAGTTGGTTTTTCCTGAAGACTCGCTTGTTATCATCGAAGTGGAAGATTAACTCTTGGCACAAATAGAAGAACTCATTTTTTTCGAATCAATTTAAAAATAAAAAAACTAAAGATAGAAGACATCTTTTTATCTGCCACTACTACTCTTGTTTGGAAGAGTCTTAGGTATTAAGTCTAAGTGGTTGGTTCGACTCAATCAGTGGCATACGCTTATGGCGTACATAGGTTGATTTTAGAACTCATCCTGTGTTATACTTATATTATTCAGGGGTCGCTTGGATTCGACAGGCGATTGGACTTCTTAACCTCGCACCGAGTGGTGACGTAATCACCAAACCTAAACATAACTGCAAAACAATTTGCTCCAGTTGAGATGGCGACCCTAAGCCTCGGCTTAGTTGTCTAATCAACACAAAACAAAATTGTCATACTGACGAGCGACTATCTGTAAGTGACGGTACAGTGGTAGCTATAAACCTAGTCACTCGCTAGTAGGGGTATCTCAATCCACTAGTTAAATTAGAGATATAGCTTTAGGGTTTGTTCATTTATCTAAAGTCGAATACTTAAATGTAGCAGTGCGCAATAAGGTTGATTGGAAAAGGTTGTTTGGACGTGGGTTCGACTCCCACCGACTCCATTATCTTTAAATATTTTTAGAAATTTTTGAGTCCTGCTCAGGTCATTCTCCGTGGTTGGCTAAAAGAATCTTGATTTATGAAAGGGCTTGGAAAGGTTGGGTAAAAGCTACTATGTACTGAATTGCTCTTAGAAGACTTACTCGAAGAGCTTGAAAAATAATGGAATAGATACTTCTAAATTGAAGATAACAGAAGATACAGGAGAAACAGAAAAACTGTATAAATTATTTTGCACCGTTGGTCAAGTGGTTAAGACATTGCCTTTTCACGGCAGTAACATGGGTTCGATTCCCATACGGTGTATGAAGTGTTATTTTGCAGACTATATCTTAATTGAGTGTTTTTGTAGTAACGACTACCAAACGTCTGTCAGCATATTTGTCTACAAAGAAAAAGGGATTACCTAAAACTCAGAGATTAGTTAATTCCATTTTCTTGTCATTTGATGGAGTGACAATAAAGAACCACCGTAACAAGAGTAAAGCGCTAACTACTTGTTGAGGTTTCTGCACCTTGGATAAATGCAGAGTAAGACTTGATAGCTCAGTTTGGTAGCAGCAACGGACTTTTAATCCGTGGGTCGCAGGTTCGAGTCCTGCTCAGGTCATGGCAAAAAGATTGCATGAATTACTAATTCATAGCATTTTTAGGCTCAATCATTGTGAAAGGTGGTTGAGCCGTTAAAAGCCTTTTATCTAAGAAGTGCAGTTTCTAGATAATAAAAAAACCATGGATATATCCGTCTGACTGTACTCGACGGAGGTTCAAAAACTTGTTGGTTGTAAGGTTCTCCAACATAAGATACCAGAAGTGTTGAGGGTATCATTTTTCTTTAGGCGCGATAGCTCAGTTAGGTAGAGCAGCAGGTTGAAGCCCTGTGTGTCGGTGGTTCGATTCCACTTTGCGCCATAATCATATAGTCGAAAGGGTCTGCATGATTAGTTAAACCTAGCCAGTTATAAAAATAAACTGTTCATCATCAACTGATTAGGTTTATTAGGAGAATTACTCAAGAGGCTGAAGAGGACGGTTTGCTAAATCGTTAGGCGGTCAAACGTGCGAGGGTTCGAATCCCTCATTCTCCGTACCTTATTCCACCATAGCTCAGTTGGTAGAGCGCATGACTGTTAATCATGATGTCGTAGGTTCGAGACCTGCTGGTGGAGTTATTAGGGGTAGTCAGGCATAGGTTTGGTAAGTATGCCCTCCGTCTGTATAGCGGAGTTCAGGGTGCGTAACTTGAATACGGTGGTTTGAATCCACTATACCCCATTATATTATTGCCGTGCTAAAGTTTTGTGATGCGTACCCTAAGTCTCCACGAAGTTCACATACTTAGCTAAACGTTCGTAGAGGGGAACTGTTTCAGAAGATAGAGACATCGAGAAGAGAATTTACAGTTGGCGACTGTATAGTTAAGAGGTACGCTCTCTTAACATTTTATTATCGGAAAGTAGCTCAGTTTGGTTAGAGTGCGTGCTTTGGGAGCACGAAGTCGCAGGTTCGAATCCTGTCTTTCCGATAGAGAACTATTGAAGTGTAGGTTTTAACCATATACTTCATTATGTCACTAAATTGTGCAGTTCTTGAAGTTGTAATTTACTTACAACGTTATTTTTAAAATTGGAAAGGAACTAAAATGAAACGTATTTTTAGTCACACTTACACTATTTGTTTCCATCTTTAGTTTTGCATTTGTTCAGGCTGATGAGGGAGAGGTGATGGGTGGTAGTCACTTACCTCCAGTCCGTACCTATGTAACACCAAAAACCAAAGGTGCAAAAAAATTGTACTACGAAGATAATATGGCGATGGGTAATAACCATGATCCATACATCAATTCGTATGAGAAACAATATCCCTATGCTTATGATTATCAAAATGAGCCTATTTACTATGGCTATTACTTAGATGGCTATTGGTACAACTACACAGATTCATGGGGATACCCGATGTATCTATACAAGGGTATTATTACTACTATTAAATTCAAACTTATTTGAGGATTAGCTAAAATGATTGAAGAATTAAAAGCCTTTTCGCATCAATTTTAAAAATAAAGATCAAACGATTTTTTTATGGTACAAGACCAAATATTGAAAAATTTTTCTTCAGAAATGATTTTTGGCTGGCTATCCGTACCAGACGAAATCTATAATCGCACATGGTCTTACATCAAGCGCAAAGGGGTTACTTACATTCCTGAATCTGAGCTTTTAGCTTTGTCTAAGCAGTTTACAAACGGTTCAGATTTGTTAATTGCAAAAATAAAAAAATATGAATAAAAATTAAAAAGAGCATCTACTTTTTAGTAGATGTTTTTATTGTTGACTTATTAACTCTTTTTGTGATACAATATGAATATAAATCCTATTTTTGGAGATTCCGAGCCTTACTGGAAGTTTTAATTTTTTTGGGTTGTCGGTACAACCTAGCCTTGCTAAATAGTAGGTCGTCCCTAATTTCGAGGGGGATGCAGTTGGCTCAACTTGTTCACTAAAGAAAAACTCGAAATTTCTTTGCCGAACGAATGTTGTGAATGGCGTTCACAACTGACTGCACTTAGCAATGTGGTCAACCTGCCGATTTAGCTCAATTGGAAGAGCGATATGACCGTAAAGGGTCTGCAAGGTACATGGGTTCGAGTCCTGTAATCGGCATTGGTAAAGGTCCACGTTTCCGCCTTTGCCAAAACAGTCCTAGTCCATTACCTCTGGATTTTTTTATTTTTAGGTGTACCAGCTTGAATAAGGTTGGTGCATCGTCGCTGGTGAAAAATCTAAGTCAGTAGAGCAAGGTTCTAGACATTGCTTGAAGGTATGTCTTAGAAGTTTTCACTAGCACATAAAAAGGTTCTTAGTACAGTGGTTAGTATAGCGGTCTCCAAAAACCGTTGACATTGGTTCGATTCCAGTAGAGCCTGTCAATCATCTGGCGACAAGATGGTCGGAAGTATGAATAATCTCATATTTTTTTCTCATGTAAAGGGATCTCAATTGTAAAAGGTTGACATCTCATAGCTTACTTGCAAGAAATTAGCCATGTGTACCCCTTGCAAGTGAGCGAAAAAAACGCACCCAACAAAAATAATGTTAGGTGTCTCAATGGGTCTCCTTTTTAGGAGAAAAATATTACTTCTCCTATTCGAGAAGTTATTTGACGGACGAGTTGCAATTAGAAAAAGAAAAAAAGACAGGATTGAGCTATTCTCAGTGAACTCAATATCCGCAGACTAGGTTAGCATAGCTGTTTGAAATCTAATTGTTACTATTACAAGGTGCTAACCTCCCTTGTACTATTGGCGAATAGCTCAGTTGGCAGAGCTTTTGATAATTACTTTCAAATGGTCGCAGGTTCGAGTCCTGCTTCGTCGATTGATTTTTAAGTTTAGGAGAATCACAAAAAAAGAAGAGATTAAAACTCTCTTCTTTTTATGGATTAGATGCGTAATTTTGAACAAGACTGACGTTATTTACTAGCTCAAAAAAACTTCCTTGTAATAATGATGTGTTCGGAAACGGCGATTTAAGTTAAAAAGCTACCTGCCTATCCACAATTAGGATGTGAAATGTAGGCAAGTATAATTTAGGCATTTTGTTCGGACCAGCTTTTTTTCAATAATGTTCATCAACTCTCCAAATCTTTCTTTAAATTCGGATTCAATCTTCTCTTTTAACTCAAGCATTTCATCTGCTGAACCGATAGCCTCAATAGAAGCTTCGTTTTTATATCAAAAGCCTCTACTAACAAAGCTAGTTGTGGGAACATATACTCTCCTTTCTTTTTTTACAATGTTGAGTATTCTATTTGAAATAATTCTTTCAAATAGGTATTTCGTTTTGAACCTTCTGTGGCTACTGCTTTTTGATAAGCCATTTCTGATCCCTAAAAAGGATCAATTTTTGTTTTGCGCGTGTAACCCCCGTATAAACTAAGTTTCTTTTGTAGCATTTTATAAGCCTGATTTGTAATAGGCATGATAACAACAAGGAACTCACTCCCTTGGGATTTATGGATAGACATAGCATAAGCCAAAGTAATCCTATCCCAATCACTGCGAGAATAAGAAACTTCAACACCTGAAAAAAATCAATGACGATTTCATCTTGTTTTGATTCAGAATCTTTTGCTGGAATTAAATCTCTGATATAGCCAACATCTCCGTTAGAGACTCCTTTGTTGATGTCATTTACAAGGTGGAGAATTTTATCTCCAACTCTAAAACAAGAGTTTTCTAAATAACGGAACTCAATATTATCTGGTTTTGCGAGGGTTGAGACATTCCTGCATGATTTGATTGAGATTATCAATTCCAGCTTCTCCTCTATACATAGGTGCAAGAATCTGTATATCAGATGGAGAAAAACCTTTGTCGATTGCAACTGTGAAAATTTGAGGAATTGCAGCAGAATCTTATCAGCACCCCCTTCAATATAAGAGTAATCATTTTTTTCTTTTCTTTGAAATCACTAGGCAAACGTCCGTCATTCAACGATGTTGCAAGAGAGATAATGTACGAATCATTTCCTTGTCTAAAAAGTTGTTTGAAGACGGATGCTTGGAATTTCGTCAATTTCTAAGAAATCACCTAAAAATTCTTCCTGCACCAACTGAAGGTAGTTGATCTTTATCTCCAACAATCAAGACTTGCGTTCTAGAAGATAAGTTAGTAAACAATTGCTTTCCTAGCCACGCATCAACCATTGAAAATTCATCAATAATGACAAAAATCACATTCTAAGTAATCTTGTTCAAGACTAGAATCTTCATCATCTTTAGTTAAACCTAAAAGCGCTGTGGATTGTAGAGGCTGACAAACCTGTTGCCTCTCCCATTCTTCGAGCAGACTTTTTCCAGTAGGGGCTAATAATTTAACAATATCCTTTTCATTCTTCAACTTAACTCTTCTGATTTTTTTTCATAAGTTTTTTTAAGATTCCGTTGATAACAGTTGTTTTCCCAGTACCAGGACCGCCAGTCAATACAAAGAATTTGCTAGTAACAGCTTCTTTAATAGCTTGACGTTGGATAACATCATAAGAAAAAAACCTACTTCTTCTTCCACTTCATCAATGACTGAATCAATGTCCGTGTTAGGATTGATGTAACCTTCTGAATCCATGATGCGAATCACATTTTCAGCAATCGCAAGTTCATTCTTGTAGCTAGAGTACAAAAAGATTTTATTATCACTAGGACTAGCTTCATCAACAGCACAGTAAAAAGGATTTATTCTCAATAAATTCTTCTAATAAATCAACTAACAATTCTGTTGTAATCAAGTCTTTTTCTTCAGGTCTTGAGTTAATCAATAGGTTGTAAGTGTCAGGGATGAGTTTTCTAGCTAACATATAGGTATCACCAGTTTCGCTAGAATAAGAGGCTAGGACCTGTCTGAACCCTGCTTCTATACGGAATGGAGAATCCCTTTAATACCAATGGCTTTTTGCAAGAATATCTGCGTTCGCAAACCCAAATCCTCTAACACTTTTTGTTGTTACATAAGGGTTTTCTTTGATAACGTCTAATGTGTCGCCTTCGTATTTTTTTAGTAGTTTAGTAGCCATAGGAAGGGTTAAACCATAGCTAACAATTTCAGATATTGTCTTTTGGTTTTGGTAATCTTCTTTTAAAAAGATGGATAAAATTATCACGAATCTTTTGTGTTAGTCCAGAAATTTTAAGTAATTTACTTGGATCATCTAAGATTTTTATCAATGGGGTCATCACCATAAATTTCAATGATCTTCATGGTTTTCTTAGGTCCAATCCCTTTAAATTGCCCACTAGCAAAAATAAGAAATTAAACTTTTATTATCTAGCTTGTCTAACTCGTAGGAAGACACTTTTTAATTGTTCCCCACGTTTACTATTTGTAACAATTTCTCCTTTAAACGTATAAGAACTATCCTCTTGTATATCAACCATGTTACCAGTGACAACAATTGTATCATCTTTGTAATTAGAGTCAGTATCTTTTTATTTCTACACTTGCAATGTAAAACATGCTATCAGGATTGTGAAAAAATAATTTTTTTCAACAACCCCTTTAACATAAACTTCAGTCATATTATGTTCCTTTTTCTAGTATTCTAAAACAAATTCTTCAGGATGCTTCTTAGCAGCTTGAACAATTTTCTTCACGTCATTTGCGTACAAGCCAGAATTGTGGATTCCATTCAATTCGATAACAACTGGTCTTTTCGTGCTTACAGTCAAAACCAATATCTAAAACATACGTCTGAGAACGAAGGCTATTTCCATTTTTTTAATAATTCAACGACTTCTTTTGCTTTTTTTCTTCTATAACTTTCTTCATAGATTCGCTAATATAATCGTTTTCGGGCGCGTGAAGGGAGTGTAAAACCAATTTACTCTACTACTGCTTACAATCTCTCCAGCAACAACGAAAAAGCGAGTTTCATCAACTAGATTTAAGCCTTCTTGGATGCTTAGTTGATTCGAATGTTGTGTTTCGATCATGAAAGGGTCGTTGAAAAAAACCATTCTTTCACATCTTCCAAACTTCTTAGTCGCACGACAGGATAAAGTTTTCCTTCTTTAAGCCATTTTTGGAAAGATAGAGTCGTGCTTCTCTAGCATTTTCCGAGAAACTTCCATAATATCATCAAAAATCAGCTTTTGCATACTGAATCTCTCTCCCCAAAGATTCCTTTAATTCTGGAAAAATCAAATCGTCATCCAAATTCTTATTCTTTTCATGCTTTTGAAACTGAAAGCCCTGGAATCCTGCCAATGTACGGTAATACCTTGAGTTCGTCAGAAAGATTTGACAATTCTCTTTCTCCACAGCAAATATAAACCTTAGAAAACTGAGACAAAGTTTCTTTCAAAAAGTAGAGCATCCTCAATCCATTCTTCAACCTGATTCATTCTAAGTACGGTCTCTGAATTTTCAAAAAAACCATCCCAAAAATAACGCCAATTCTTGAACTTTAGAAAGAACAACAGCATTATTATAAAAACCGTCCTTTTAATGTATCATCGAAAGGTCTAAAAACACTATTCAATCCAAAAACACAATCGTACTCAGACAAAGGAAGTTCGTTTTTTTACCAAAAATCTTTTACTTTTTAATTCATCTTTTTTTAAAAAATCCCAATTTCACCAAATCTACTTTATTTTTCCATATTTTTTTATTCCTTCTAATTTTCATTTTATTTATAATAGAATTATACCATAAAAAGTGTATAAAAGTCAAGGTATTTCCTATATATACAAGATTTTTTTAAAGAGCATTTTTGGATTGTTTTTACAAAAAATACTGGACAAAAAAATAAAAAAATATGTTAGAATTGTATTATAAAACTAATAAAAATAAAAAAAGGAGAATTTTTTTATAAATGTTAAAAGCCTTTCAAGCTCACCATGCTGACCTCAGCCTTTTTATAATGCTCAGTCTGCTATTATTAAAAGGTTTAGGCTTGATTAGCTTGTCTATGTTTACGTTTGGATTTGTTCTCTTAGGGCAATTCTTATTCTTATTTATGGTTGTTTCTTTCTTTGTTTTCATTGGTTTTGGATTCTTGATTTTGCAAACCATTTAACTCAAAAATAAAGGAAGGTCAAACATGACTCAAAAACCAACTAAAAACTCAAATCATCCGAAAAAGACGGAAAAAGACTGTTTGGTAGAAGTAAACACTCAATCTTTTTCGATTGGGAAAGTTCAATTTGTATTCGCTAAATACAACCCAAACAATCCAAAAAGGTAGTCGAATGACTGATAGGATTACTATTTTTCTAAGTTTCTCAGCAGACATTAGAGTTCGCTCAATCTATTCTTGATGGTCGTCTAGCTAAACAATTAGCTGAAGCCAATGTTAAATTCCAGCAGACTAACAAGCCTTGGGATAAAAAAACGTTTCTATCTCTATGGGAGGAACACCAAACCCTAAAAAAATCGCACAGATGGAAAAAGCCGAATCAAGAACGTTAAGTGCACAATTAGGGAACGAATAACCCTATTGCTTTAATTGCATCAAGTGGACCAGGAACAGTTAATGACAAAGGGCTAATCGTCCCAGAAAAACCAGAACACTCTGTGTTTATTACTTTGTCTGCAAGCGATATTCGTGAAATGGCAATGATGATTAAAGCGCACGTTGAAGCTTATATTCAAATGGAACACATCAGGAAAATGTGGTCTTACGAGCCTATTATGAACCAACAACAAGGTCAAGGGAACTACAATCAGCAGCAACATCAACAGCCTCAAGCTCAACAGGGTTCACAAGGGTATCAGCAACAAGGACAACAAAACCAAGGTAACTACGTTACACAACAACCATCTCTTCCTCAGAATTTCCAACAACAGTATCAGCAACAGCAACAAGGCTACCAAGGGCAACAAGTTCCGTTCCTGACCCTTCGACTGACAATCTACCTTTCTAAAATAAAAAAAGAAAAAGACGTTCAAAACGTCTTTTTTTATGTGTTATAAATTGTGAGTTAGAACACTTTGTAAAATTTCGCCCGCTTTTTAGTCTCATGCGTAGCTCTTCTAGAGTTTCGTGAATAGAATGGATAGATGAATAAACAACGTTGTTTTCAACAGGATACATAAACTTAACAACTTCTTGCTCACGATTTTTGAATTTTTACCTCAATGGTACTTTTTAGGTTGTTCTTTTTGAATAAATGGTGACTAGAATATCATCTGTTTTTCAAAGCTACTGTAAGTCTTGCTAAAAACAGACGAACTTTCTAGTTCCTTTGCTTGCCTTGAGTTAATCAAACTTCTCTCCTTTATAAATTTTCATAATTGTTTGCACTACAATATTTGACTTCTCTGACATTTTTCTGCCAGACATTGTAGAGAACAGAATCTAGTGCAGTTAAATCATCTGCACTTAGCGCTTCTTTTATGCTTCCACAAAAATCAGATAATTCCGCAAGATAGTCATGGATAAACTGCCATTTGGCAAACCTAGCCTCTTCTAATTCAGAAGTTTCAATATTGCAACAATTGTGTTCTAAACTATGAACCACATCATTTAGCTGAGAATATTTCTGATTATTTTTGCGATCAAATTCTTTAATTCTTCGTACATGTTTTTTTCCTTTTCTATTCAAGTCGGATGTAAGAATCAGATTCTTGGTAGGTATTTTCGCATCCGTCTAAGAAACGAGTGATTTCAGCTCTAAACATTCCAGTGTAAGATTTTGCGTATCTAGGGCAAACGAGGAATAATCGTTTTTCAGCCCTTGTAATAGCAACATAGAAACAACGAAGCTCTTCTTGAATGTTCTCATCGCTATTATCCACTTCTTCCCATATAGATACTTGGGGGAATAATCCATCAACACATCCTAAAATAAAAACCGTGTTAAATTCAAGACCTTTGGCAGAATGAATCGTAGTAAGAACTACTTTTTAACATTTTTATCGTCTTCAACTCGCGCTTGCTCTAGAACGAGAGCATCTAAAAATTCAATAATCGAATTGTATTGTTGAGCAATTAAGAATAATTGTTGAATATTAGCTTTTTCAGTTTCTAATTTTTCATATTCTTCAGTTCTATTTGCTTCATCAGTCTTCATTAGTTTAATAGCCCTAGCGCGAGTATCTGCATAAAAAGATTCAAATAAACTAAATTTTGTTTCTACATCTTCATTTTCAATTGTTTTAGCAATTTCAAAAACTTGATGCAAACGTCGCAACTCTTCTGCAAAACTTAAACCCTGTATATTTGTTGTTAATAATTGGATTATCTACAATGCCTAATAACTCACAAATGTTAGAAGCATAGGTGTCTCCAATTCCATGATGGAGTCGCAACAAACGAAATAAAGAGATTTCATCCATAGGGTTGGATGCGAAGCGGAAGTAGGCAATCATATCTAAAAATTTCTTTCAGCTCTAAGAATTTCTGCCCACCACGTTTTTTTCATAGGCGATTTGATGCTGATTCAACAAGTGTTCTACTCCAAACAAATCTCTTGATTTACGAGCAATCACACAAATTTTATCTACTGGAATGCCCATTGAAATTAGGGTCTAAAATGCCAGTCACAACTTCAGCATCACCCTCTTCATTGGTTTGAGGGCGAATTACAACTGGTTTGTAACCAGTGCTGAATTGTCCATTCATCGTTTTAGAGAAACCTTCTGTTGCAAAGTTCTTGTATGAAAGATTTGCAAGTGCAAGAATTTCTTTAGAAGAACGATAATTCTCTGTCAACTCAACTTCTTTACAATCGTCAAAAAGGTTTGGAAAGTTAATGATATTTTTGAACATTAGCTCCACGGAATTTGTAGATAGATTGAGCATCATCTCCTACAACTGCAATGTTATCACAATCTTTTCTTAGGAGTTGTAAAAATTTTAGATTGTAAATTGTTAGTGTCTTGATATTCATCCACCATGATGTAACGGTAAGTCTCCTCAATCCTTTTTACGGACAGGTTCACACTCATCTAGTAATTGATAAAGACGAAGCATTAAATCATCATAATCAAGAAGTCCTTTTTCAAATTTGTATAATTTGTAATCCTCATACAAATCTTCGATTAGGTCTTGATAGTTTTGATATTTTAAATACCCCTTTTTCACCCAATACTTCTTTAATAGAAATATCTAAGTTGATAGATGCCGAAAAAAATCGCTGAAAGCTTTTTGTTATTCGGAAAACCTTTGATATTATATTTGTTTTTAGCTAAACTCTTTGTAAATCCAATTGCATCAGTTGCTTGTGACGGTGTTAAAATATCAAAAGCTATTTTTTTAACTTAATAGCTTCTCCGTAGCGACGCAACATTAAAGCACAAAAAGAGTGATAAGTACAAGCTGTTACACCTCTTGCTTTTTCTTCGCAATACTTCTAACTCGCTCAAAGCATTTCATCTGTCTGCTTTTATTTGTGAAGGTAAGGAGCAAGATTTGTTTAGGTTCAACTCCTTGGTCAATCATATAAGCGACACGAGAAGTCATTGTGTGGGTTTTTCCCTGCTCCTGCCCCTGCCAAAACAAGCATTGGACCTTCAAGAGTTGTTGCAGCTTCTTTTTGACCTGGGTTTAATTTATTTAAAATTTCTTCGCTCATGCTACGCTCCTTGCTGTGTTTCTTCAATCGCCCCTGATTGTAGAAGATTTTGGATATATTCTTCAGGAGTATTCTTGATCAATTCAGCTAATTTGTTAGTTTTTAAAATATTCCAATCCAACAGCCTTTTTGAACATCTAAAGTAGAAAAAAATCATAAACACTTGTGATTACATATTCATTTGCAGAGATCAATGTAATATCAATGAGTGAAACCACTAAGCCCTGCAGACCTCTTTTATATCACCTGATTCAAGAAAATGAATTTCTGAGTAAAAGTTTTAGATTCTTCCAAACCCAATTCTTTTACAGCCTCCTAACTCTCTTCACTTGTAGGAATAGTGTTTTTCACTACCAGCTTTAAGAAAGTAGAGCCTTTGTAAGTTACAATTTGTTTTTGAGAAATGTTATTCTCATCTTTTTTAAAAGAAAAGTTCTTGTAAAACACTTCGTTTTCTTTGGCTTTTTCTAAGATGTCTTTATTTTTCTTTTGAAATTGTTCTGTTTTTGAATAACTTCATTTTGAGAAAGCTTGCTCTTTTTTTAGAACAAGCTCCCTAAAAAGAAAGTGTTGAACAAAGGAGAGTTACGACTAGCATATTTTTCTTCATACTTAAACCTGATTTACTTTCTATTTTGTGTATTTTCATGAGCATTAGATATTTCCTCTAACTGTTTGTAAGAACGGCAACGGAGCTTTTTCAATTTTTCTTTAGGAACGCAATGAGATAAAGCAGATTCAGACGCACGAGCCATATCAATCAGCCAAAAAAATCATTTCCATTTTGCATAATATCAATAGACCATTGACCTTGAAGTTTGCAATCTGGAGTAGTTTTTCACTTCAGACAAAACTTTTTCTTTGTTGTCTTCCATATCGCTTGGCTAAAACATCCTCATGAGCCGTGTGATTTAATCGTTGATGCTTTGAGGGGCTGAAGAGCCAGCATCAAGAATTTTTCTTTCATAACGTTAGCATCCCAATAAGGTTGTTCGATAATTTCATTTGTATCATTCAGCACTCGGTACCTGTATGAAGGGTAATCCATTGTAGATAGTTGGGTTGTTTTTATCATCAACAAATTCTCGAACTAC
>BNJV01000348.1_pt1 | contig 31560 bp, 47 predicted proteins | sample 8540591 | NCBI WGS metagenome assembly BNJV01 (sample SAMD00202457, study PRJDB9452) | human saliva metagenome | host: Homo sapiens | reverse complement strand
GAAGTTACGTATTGCTATATCACAATTTGATTTCTTTTTATATATTTTATTTTGTTATTTATAATTTTTAATTATTTCCAAATATTATCTATTAATTTTAATTGACTTTTTAAAATACATACGTAAAATGTTTTTAAATCAATTCACATAAAGTTTTTAAACGGAAATTTTATTATGGTTAGAAATAATATTTACGAAAACAAGACCGACTATAATCTTACGGATTCTCAATTAAAAGTGAAATTAACAAAACTTACTCAGTTAGGTGAAAACAGCACAGTTAAAACCTTACGGAGCATTAAAATTTAGTTATGAAAGATTTGATAGAATTAAGGAAAAAGGACGGGACTTTCAGGGAATGGATGTGAAAGGAAAGCAGCTATTATCTGCAGTTAAACCTTCTGCAGGTGTGGAACTTGCCTGTACTAAAAATTACAGATAACACTAAATTCAAGGCAGCCTTAGACCTATAGCGTACGAACATGAATTAGGAAATGCAGACCGCTAAAGAAAATCAAATGAAATTTATAAATACAAATACGACTTACAGATTAAAAGGAGAAAAAGCTGAAAACCGTGGAAACTTTAGAAGTGGAGTAAAAGTTGGATTAGAAACAGGAAAACTTTAACTTCTCAGTAAACAGCGGATATGATACGAAAGATAAGAACGCGCATATTAGTCTAGGAATTAGCGCATCATTCTAAATGTTTGATTGTTTTTCCTTTTAAATAATTTTGTTTTTCGAGAGTTACTTCAATATTTTTGAGAGTAGCTCTTTTATTTTATTAAAAATGATAAAAAGAAATTTATATATTTTTCCAATGTTATTTTTATCATTTCATCATTTATATCTTCTATCGTTCTTAATTTTGTCCCTATTAACTACAAGAAATCACATTCCATCCATATTTTACTGATAATTCCTTAGCTGTTTCATAAGCATTTTTAAATAATTTCCATCTTTTTCGTGAATATCCTTCTTTTTCTCCAGTTATCTTATTCTCCTATTTTTCATCAGTTTTTGACTAGACTCAAAGGGAATATCCAGAAAAACACATATCTGGCTTTGGTGTTTCCAATTTTTCCCATTCTAGATCTACTCAGCCATTCTAAATATTTTCTCTTTTCTTTTTCATCCAAAATTTTCAACATGATGAATCATATTGGAAATTGTATATCTGTCACTAATCACAATTCCGCCATTATTATAAAATTCTTCCCATTCAGTCTTAAATGATGCAAACCTGTCAATCGAATAAAGTACCGAAGCCGCATAGCATTAACACTTTTCAGCCCTTTTTCCAAATTCACCTGCAAGATACATTTTCACTGGCTCAGAAGCTCTGCTTTCATAATTTGGAAAAGATATTTTCTCTTTACTCTTCTTCCTTTTTATTTCTTTTCAATTTTTATACAGTAATTCTGTCTGCGTTTGTTTCCCGCTCCCATCTGTACCTTCAATAATTATTAATTTCCCCATTTTTCAAGTTCCTTTCAATTTCCTTTATTTATTGATCTCGCATGGCTAAAGCCACAAGTGTTCTTATGCCAAGCTCATAAAAAATACTTACTAAGAAAAATATAGCAGCCTTATTTAAAGACTGCTAAAATTCTAAAGTGTACTTTTTATTTACTGATTTTAATCTTTTTGAATCAGTTTAAACGCTTTAGTTTTAAAGATGATCTTAAAGTAATTTTACTTTTTTAATCCAAGGCATAAGTTTTTCTTAATTCTGCTCCAACTTTTTCTACTGGATGATTTGCAAAATTCTGCTCTTTTTCTTTCAAGAATGGTTGTCCTGCTTTTTGAGTCAGCTAACAGAGTCGTTTGCGAAATTTACCATCTTGAATATCTTTTTAAAAACACCTCTCATAGCTTCTTTTTGTTTCAGCAGTTATAATTTTTGGTCCTGTAATGTAATCTCCATATTCAGCAGTGTTTGAAATTGAGACTTCTCATTGTTGCCAATCCACCTTCGTAAATTAAATCTACAATAAGTTTCATTTCGTGCAAGCATTCAAAGTAAGCTATTTACAGGATCGTATCCAGCTTCTGTCAATACTTCAAATCCTACTTTCATAAGTTCTACTACTCCACCATAATACAGCTTGTTCACCAAATAAATCTGTTTCTGTTTCTTGTCTGAATGGTTTCAAGAATTCCTGATCTTCCTCCGCCAATAGCTGATGCTCGTGCTTTGGCAACTTCCGTGCACATCTCCTGCTGGATCTTTATACACTGCTACTAGACAAGGTACTCCACTTCCTTCTTGGAATGTTCTTCTTACTAAGTGTCCAGGTCCTTTTGGTGCAACCATGAATACGCTTATATCTTCTCTCGAACAATTTTCAAAGTGAATGTTAAATCCATGTCCAAATGCAATGTAAGCTCCTTCTTTCCAAGTTTGGTGCAATATCAGCCGCATATACATCAGCTTGAATTTCATCTGGAATCAAAAATCATAACTATATCCGCACCTTTTTACAGCATCTGCTGTTTTCTTTTTACTGTAAATCCTGCTTCAGTAGCTTTCATCCCAAGATTTTGAACCTTTTCTAAGTCCAACAGTTACATCAAATCCACCTTCTCTCAAATTTAAAAGAATGTGCATGCCCTTGCGAACCATACCCCTAACACAGTACTTTTTACCTTCCAATTTGCTCAAATCACAATCAGCATCATAATAAACTGTTGTTCCTAAAAATATTTCCTGCCATTTTTATCCTCCTAAATTTTATATGTATATATATACACTTTTTAAAAATATTTGCAAATATTTCTTTTTAATGTAACTATATATTTTATATATTTTTGAATTTTATTTTTAGATATTTTTGATTATTTTAAAATACTAGGTTTATCCTTTATTAGAAAAAGTTTGTAATAAATTCGTTATTTAAACGAAGTTTTAGTATAAGATATTGTTATCAAATTTATTGTGCATTTACATATATATCTTTTTGACTTTACATGCCTTTTACATCTCCTGAATTCAAAACCGCCCTAAACTCCCATTTTTATTTTTATCAATAGAATCTGTACTGTCTACAGTATCTCCAACACTTTTTCCTTTTTATCAAAAGCAGGGTATTTTCAATTCTAACATTTTCTTTCTACTTCCAGTATTTGTTAAAACTCCTGTTACAATTGTCGTATTCCATCATTTTCAACTTTTGCTTTAGAAAGATTTATACTTAACGCCTTTGGCATTAATTTCTCCATCATTTCCGCCAATTATTCCTCCAATAATATTTTCCAGTTGTCTTAATTACGACCAGTAACAGTTCCTGCTGCCTTAATCGTGCCTCCAGCAATGCTTCCTGCCGCTCCAACAACTCCACAAGATGAAAGAACAGAGCCGTTCCATTATCATTATTATTTTTCATAATTTATAAACCTTTTCAATATTTTTGCTTTAATACTTACAAATATTTACTAGCTTCTTTAATACTTAATTTTGCCATTTTTCTTTATTTTCTTCAATAAAATTTTTACCCACTTAGGGATTAGTCTTGCTATAATCTCTCAATGCCCATCCTATCGCCTTATTGATAAAATTCAGCCTGCCCCAGATTATTCTTTAAAAATCTTTTCCAGTAATTCAGTATTTGTTTTTCTTTTCTCAAAAGCTGATGATCAATCGCAATTCTTCTAAAGCCAAAATATTTTCATCAAGACTCCATTCCAGCAATATTTTATTCACATTTGAATCCTTTAATGCCAAAAGCTCCTATTGTCATATCTAAATTGTCTATCGTATCCCACCACGATTTTTCAAGATTAACCGTTTAAACTTCGGAATATCATCTATCGTCAATTTGTCCTTCATATTTTTCAAATAATCAGCTGCAACATACTGAAATTCCTGTACTCATTTTCCCAACATTTATTTACAAATTCCCCAGTCAATTTTTCTTCATTCTTGTATTCTTTAAAAATTTTAAATATTTTTCCGTCTTTCCGGTGTCTTAATTCCAATATGTTCAAATTTATTGAGCATATATTTTTGACATTTTTGAGCCTGTTCTTCATTTTTATGCTGAATCATTTCTTCATAAAGTTTATTAAAATCCATAAGTTTCCTCTTTTTCATTTTATTAAAAATATTAATTTCATTAATGTACAAAATTCTAAATTTTTAGATTTTAAACCCTTAAGGAAAATAAAATGGGCTATTCTCCTGAAGTATGTTCCATAATATTATAGTTTAATGCAAGTGTAGCATATAGTCATTTCCATAACGTGATAATCTATGTCTTTTGTCACATGATTCATAAAAATCTATCATAGCGAGACCATTTTTAAGTTGTCCTCTAATCTGAGTTTCTAAGGTATGGCTAAATTCATATCCATATTCTGGATTTATGGTTATTTTGCCTTCCTCTTCAAGCTCTTTTGAATTAAAAGGTATTGAAAACTTTAAAAGTAATTCTTCATCGGGTTTGTCCCATACAATGTCAGCATCGTACATGTATATCCAAGGGTTCATAAATCCGACCATTAACAGTCCACCCTTTTTCAATACTCGAGAGGCTTCTTTATACATGTTTTCTAAATCTTCTATATATACATTTGAAACCGGATTAAAAATAATATCAAAAGTTTCATTTTCAAATGGAAATGGTTTTGTCATATCGCCTTGAACTGTGTTGATTTTTAAGCCTTCTCTTTTAGCAACCAACTCATCTCTTTTGTAATTGTGATTTAGAAAAAATCCATTATGGTTACATCATAACCTTTTATAGCAAAAACCTGTCCCTGCTGTCCACCACCACAAGCTAAACCTAATATCTTTTTTTCCGTTTGGCTTTTTCAAACCATTCTTTTCGGAACTTTTTCCCAACAGTTAATGCAACAGAAATTGGATTGTTTCTAACTTCTTCTAATTCTTCATGTGTCAATGGCTTTAGTATAGTCATTTTTTTACATTATTCCATCTATCTTCATTTAATTTTATATAATTATTCATCTTATAATCTCCTCGTAATTTTTATATTATTTCGATTTAAGCTGAATGTGTTGCCATTACACTTTTCTCACCTCTACAAATTTCTAATTTCTTAAACTATTTTTAATCTTACTTTAATTTTTTATTTTTATTTGAAACTTTAATTTTTATGTTTCAAATACAGAACTTTATAAATCTACAATCCCTTTTTCATGTATCAATTTATGTTCTTTGCTGTTCATATAATCTCTATGCTTATGATTATGCTTTTCTTCTGATATAAAATGACTGTGCTCATGTTTATGCGTAATAATATGTGTATGTGTTTTTCCATCATGTGTATGAACAATTATGTGAGAATGACTATGACTGTGATATTTAACCATTGTATCATATACAACAATTACGCTGCCGATTATCATAAAAAACAAGACCAATGAAATATACCAAAGTAAGTTTTTCTCCATTTACTATAAATGCTAAAAAGTTCCCACAAACGGAGCATAGCATAATATGCACTAGTTTTTGCAGCACCTAAATCTCTTTGTGCTCTGATATACATAAAAATACTGAGTCCATATGCCACAAATCCAAGTAGCAAAGCAGCTATTATATATTTGATTTCAGAATTCTTTCTCCCAAAATAAGGGCGACTATAAATGCACACTGCTACCAGAGAAAAACCTTTTCAGGAAAACAATCTCGTAAGTGCTTTTATCCGAGATTTTTCTAGTGCAGTTATTTTTCTAGTCCCCAACAGCAAGTTGCTAGTATAACAAACAATGATCCTAATGAAAACTGGAAACTTTCAACTCCTTCAACTGAAAGAACTATGCTCGATACTGTAATAAAACCGATAGCAATCCATAACTTTGATGTTACTTTCTCCTTAAATATCAAAAGAGCAATAATTGTTGTTTCTACATTTCAAAGTTACCTAGCAGTGAAGCATTTGAAGCTGAACCAATATTTATACCAATCATAAGGAAATATAGGTGCTTGCAATATCAAGGACAATCATTCCAATAGTATAAGGCAAATCTGCCTTATTTCAACTTTTTCATACTTTTCTTCAACTTTCCTATGAAACAAGTACATAATACCTACACCTGTTCCAGCTCCCAAATATAAAAAGATGCCATCAATGTGGGAGAACTCTTATTTAAAAAGAACTTTTAGAAAATGGTGTATTAATTGCATAAAAAAATAGCCGCAAGCAATGCTAAAATTACTGCCATAAATTTTTCTGCTTTTTATCCATGTTTAATAAATCATCTCCTTTTAGATAAATCCTAAATTTATCTCACAATCAACCAAGGTCTTTCCTTTTTCCCAAACAATCTTCACATCCAAACCAAACATCTGAGAAAGCAATTTATCAGTCAAAAATATCCTTTTTAAACCCTTTTTGCTAAAAATTTTTCCATCGTGAAGAAGTGCCACGTGTGTTACTGACGGCATAATTTCCTCAATCTGGTGAGTTACATAAATAAATGGTATTGCATTATCATTTTTGGAATTTTTCCTCAAGTACTTTCAAAAAATACTCTCTCGAAGTTACATCAAGCCCCGAACAAGGCTCATCCAATATAAGCAAATCAGGCTCATTCATAAACGCTCTTGCAAGCAATGTCCGTCGTTGCTCCCCTTGTGACAAAGTTCCAAAACGATTATTTTTATATACAGAAATTCTAAAATCCTCAATAATCTTATCCGCCTTTTCCCTATCCTCATCTGTAACTTCATCATAAATCCCAATAGAACTAAACTTTCCAGAAATTACAATATCTTCCAGTTTTTCGCCATTTAATGTGCTTGAAAAATTATTTAATGTGGAACTTACAAAAGCCAACTCGATTTTTATTTTTCCAAGAATAATTACCAAATTTATGCCCAAAAATTCGCACTTCTCCAGAAGTTGGAAAAATGTAGGCTGGTATCATTCCAAGAAGAGTTGACTTTTCCAGAACCATTAAGTCCTAGAAGTGCCCAATTCTCACCTTTATTTATATGCCAGTCAATTCCTTTTCAGTATTTCTCTGCCATTACGTTTAAAAGTTACATTTTTCATAGTGTAATATTTCTTCCATAAAAATATCCTTCTTTTTCCAAAAATTTTTAAATCCCTAAATTCTATTAGCAATTTCAGTTCCCATTTCATCAGTTCCAACTTTCTTCATACCATCTGTATAAATATCAGTCGTTCTAAATCCTGCTTTCCAGTACTTCCTCCACAGCTTTTTCTATCGCATCAGCCTCTTTTTGAAGATTAAATGAATATCTTAACATCATTACTGCTGAAAGTATTGTCGCTATTGGGTTTTGCAATATTTTTCCAGCTATATCAGGTGCTGAACCGTGACTTGGCTCATAAAGTCCAACTTTTTCCATCTCCTAAACTTGCTGATGGCAACATTCCAAGTGATCCTGTAAGCATTGAAGCTTCATCTGATAAAATATCTCCAAACATATTGTCTGTTAAAATTACATCAAATTGTCTTGGATTTGCAATCAATTGCATTGCAGCGTTGTCCACATACATGTGGGAAACTTCCACTTCTGGATAATCTTTTTGCAAGTTTCGTTTACTGTTTTCTCCACAATTTTTGAAGTATCTAAAACATTGTGTTTATCCACACTTGTAATCCCTCTTAATTTTTGCAATCTCAAACGCTTTTTGCTATTCTTTCAATTTCCCCTTTTGTGATATGGCAATGTATCGACAGCTTTTTCATCAGAATATTCTCTAGGTCCAAAAATAAATTCCTCCTGTAGCTCTCTAACTATCATTACATCTAGCCCTTCTCCAATTATTTCATCCTTCAATGGACTCGCACTTTTCAATTGCTTAAATAAAACCGCTGGTCTTAAATTTGTGTAAACTCCCAAGTCTTTTCTTATCGCAAGAAGCCCTTTTTCAGGTCTTTTATCAGGGCTCAACATTATCCCATTTAGGTACTCCAACTGATCCCTAACAAAATCGAGTCACTTTCTTTACAAATTTTCGCAGTTTCTTTGGAATAAGGAATCCCACTATTTATCAATAGATTCTCCTCCCAAATATCCTTGCGTATACTCAAATTTATGCCCAAATTTTTCTCCAATTCTATCCAAAACTTTTACCGCTTCATCAACGATTTCTGGACCAATTCCGTCCCCTTTTAATAATGCAATTTTGTAGTTCATTTTTACTTCCTTTCTAAATTTTTTATACTATCTTTTTAAGTTTTTATTCAAAATTTTTCCATTTTAAATTATTAAATAAAATTTCTACTCTTCTGTTACTATATTTCCCTTTGATCTGTTTCATTTTAAATCAACTGGATCTTCTTCGCCTTTTACCACTTATTTCTCCAATTGAAATAGTATCTTTTAAACCAAATTCTCTAAACAATCTAGCAGCATTTCTAGCTCTTATCAACGATAATTTTTGATTATATTTCTTTGTCCCAGTTGAATCAGTGTGTCCTATAAAATCTACAGTTCCACTTTCTCCAAATTCATTTAATATACTCACAATTTCTTTGAGTTCTGATATTTCATTCTCGTTTATTATTTTCCCACCAACTTTAAAACCTCTTAAAACACATTTTTTTCTCTGTCGTACTACAAGGTCCTCCTAACATTGAAAAAGAGATACTCACAATTGTAAATATACAAAAAATAATAATTTTCTTTTCATAAAAATTCCTCCAATTTAAAACAAAGTCCGAATGTGTCCCCATTCTCGACAATGTCAAAAATCAAGATATTTTTTTCAATTTTATAAATTAAGAGCTAATCAGGTTGAATATGACATTCTCTAAATCCTTTATAATCACCAGTAAGATAATGGTCTCTATATTTTTTTCAGGCAAAAATTTCACTATCAGATAATTTATTAATAATCTTTGCTAGTAACTTCAAATCATATTTTCTTTTCTTTAATTTTTTTAAGTCCTTATCAAACCTTTTTGGTCGTCTTTATTGTCAATTTCATCCACTAAACCCCTAAATCCTCAAATAATTCTTCAGCACTATTATACCCTTTTCTTTCAATTTTGCCACTCAAAATATCATCAGTTTCCTGCATTGCCTTTAAAGTTTCTCTATTCGGAACTTTCAACTCAAACGGAATCCCCTGCTCCAAAAATACACTTCTTCAAAAATAAATTCATCGCTAGTACTCATATTAAGTCCCCATTTTTCTTAAATAAGTTTCTGCTTCCTTTTTCACATTTTCATCAACTCTAGCAGTTACTGTAGCCATCTTTTACCACTTCTTTGTAATACTTTTGTTATACAATGTAATTATATTACTAAATGATACAAAAGCAATCTTTTAATTAACTTTTTAAAGATAAATTTTTACCCAGCAAAAATCTCCATTTGAAAATTTACCATTTATATTCCCAAACACAAACATTATGTGTCCACTAAATATTAATTCGTCTATATCAAATAATGAAACAGTGAAATCTCCATTTTTCTTCTAATGTTATAGAATTGACATATATTAATTTTTTTAAATGATTCTAGTGATAATTCTTCATCGTTTACCATTTTTCTGCTTCTCCAACTATTTCAGTTAAATCTGCAATTAATCCTGGCATATCTTTCATCTTCATAATCTGCCGATGGTTTCACCAGTATCGAGCATCTTCAAGAATGTATTCCCCTGCCGCATCTTTTATCTTTTTATCCCATTCTTCCAGAATTTTCAACTAATATTTTTAAATTTTCCAATTTTTCTCTAATTTCATTGATTTCTTTCTCAAAATCACGATATTCCAAGTTCACCTCAATTTTCTTACCATTCCACAAGACCTTTTAATTCTTGATTGCGTTGCGGATTTGTTCTAAAACTTTCTAATATTTCATCAACATTTATTTCTTTCAATAATTTATTCGCCATTTCTATAATTCCTTTCTTTACACTTTTTAAATAATTTTATACCCTTTTCTAATTTTTCTCAAAAATATTTTTAGTTCTCTACATTACCTCAAGCATTTCTTTTATTAAAGGTTAATTCAGTTAATTAATTCGATTTTTCCCATAATACTATTATAATCATCCACTAAATTTCCATATTTTCTCAATTGGACTCATTTATTAATATAAACAACTTTCCAACATCTTTTTAAGTCATTACACTACTGTTGCTCAGCTGTTTTCTTCATTATAAAGTTATATTAGTTTATTTTTATCAAATAATTTATATTTTTTTAGTTACCCAGTTTTTATTAAATCTAAAAATATCAATTCTAAAAGCTTTACTTTCATTATCTAATTTAAAAAATATAATTTATATCTCGTTATACTAATTTTAAAACCTTTCACTTTTTCCCGAGGATTATTTTTCCCTCATTTTACCCTATATTCAGTTGTATTCCTGAAGGTAGTTTTTAATGTTACATCACACGAAAATATTTCTATATTATCTTTCTTAAACAAAAATTATAATACTTTCTCTTAAATCCTTGTTAAAAATCATAACAAGATTTTTATCAAAAACATTTTTATAAAATCAGGGAAAAACAAATAATTTCTGTCATACTCAATATTATTTTCATTAAAATAATTTTTCTATTATTTTATTCCATTCTTCGATAGTTTGCATAATTTTCTTTACCTCCTAGTCATCTGAAAAATTTTTGCTAAATCCAAGCATACTGCAACTCATAGTACTTTCTGTAATATGCTCGAACTCATTTAATACTATTTCCCGTTAAAACAAAGATTTATTATAACTTCTGTTTAGGAAAGGGCAAGACCCCTTTTGAAAAATAGGAATAAATTTTTATAATAGAGTTGTTTGATAATTAATTCATAATTATTCAACTAAATTATTTTTATTATTTTTGGACATTTTATTAATAAATATTTTTCATATTACTATGTTTTTCTTTTTATTTTCGTAGGATTGCTCATTGCCGCAAATCCTATAACCTATAGCTAGTCTACGACATTTTTTTCTGCACTGACAAAAACTCGCTATGCTCAAAACAGTTTTGCCAGCAAAAAAATGCTCCGACGGATTAATTTATACTAAAATCTGTTTAAAAAGTGAAAAATTATGTTTTTAATCATTTGAAAAATATTAAGTTTTTATCCTCTAATTAGAAAAATTTTGTAATAAATTCATTATTTAAATGGAGTTTAGTATTAGATTATGATAATTTACCTATTTACCCAGTGAACTTATAATCTCCACAAATTCAAGGAATCATATCTTTATTTTTTGCACATTGTTGATCAATGATTCCTCTTTAAAAATTTAAATTTTCTGTTTCTAAATTATGTGTTGTTTTTCAATGTTTTTGATATGCAATTCAAATCTAAAACTTGTCATCATTTTATCAAGACTGCCAAAACTTTATTTCTGAAAAATATTATAAAAATAATAACATAACAGTCAATATTTTTAGTTTGTCGCAATATATTATACAATCTATGATTTTCTATAATTCGCAATGTATTATTTGAAATATTGAACTTTGTAACTTCACTAGATCTAATCTTCCTGTATGTCCACTTCCTACAATTTTTAATTCCATCTTCAAATTCTATCCGTCGAATTTTACTAAGGTTTGCTTTTTCGATAAATCAAAAACATCATTGGAACATCCAATTTTTCTCCTTCGTAACTTTGATAATGAATATCATCATCTGAATCTGGAATATCATAGTCCAGTCCTTCTATGACACATTCAGCATCAGAAATAATATGCGAAATCTCATCATTTGCTTCCAGGTGCAGTTTTAAAAAGTGCAGTAATCACCTTCTTGCGAAACTCCCTTTTTATTCCAAGTCCAAATGCAGCCATTGACAATAAAATGATAAGATAACTAATTTTTCATAAAAATCAACTCCATTCTATATTTTATTACAATTATAAATTGCAACATAAAAATTTATTATTTTACCGTCCAATATTATTATACCTTGCTATTAGTCATTATACAGATTGTCGAATGAATATATCTTATGTTTTCTTTAAAATCCCTAAATTTTTCATATCTGATTTTCCTTTCAATAAAAATCTAAAGAAAAATTAATTCATATAAAATTCTTCTATTTCTCCATCAAAAATTAAAACAAGCACAAAATTCTTTTCTCCACAAAAATATTCTTTCATGCATGCTGATCGTAAATTAGCACTTTCTTTCACCATCGCCATAATCAAGCGTAGTGCCATACTCTTCATTATCAAGTAATTTTTAAATGCTTCTTTTGTAAGAAAATTATTTTTCATAATTTTTCTGTATCTTCTTTCCCAATTATTTCAATTAATCAACATCAGAAATGTCTTTATTTTCATAATAAATTTCAGCATACTCAGGCTTTACCCATTTTTCTTCATTAAACCAGTCAACAAATTCATCAGCAAACAGATTTTTGCACTTTTTATCCCAATATTCTTTATTTTCTAAAAATTTTTCCAACCATTTCTTCGACTTTTTGTTTCATCAATTTCATCTTCATCAATATCATCTTCACCATTACAGTACAATCTCATTTCTATTTCATGATTTATCCACATCACTTTTACGAGTATGCTCTCCATCTATGATTTCCCAATTTTTCATTTTACCCTTTTTGACTACTATGATTCTCCTCATACTTTCTAATCTCATCCTCATGCTGTAAAGTCAATCCAATCGAATCCAACCCCTTTAAGCAACCTCTGTTTCCAGCTTTCTTCCAACTCAAAAATATATTCTTTTCCATTTGCAATTAATTTGTTGTTTTCTAAATCAACTGTCACTTTGGTATCTCAGATAATTTTGATAATTCAATTCTATCCGCTTCTGGCAAAGTTATTGGTAAATGCCCGTTATTTAGCCACGTTCATATGAAAATCCCTCGAATATCCTCCAGCCACAATCACGTGAAAACCATAATCCTGCAATGCCCAAGCCGCAGTTCCCTGCTCGAACCGCAACCAAAGTTATCTCCTGTAATCAAAAATTGTCCCTGTCTTGTATTCAGGCTTGTTTAAGTTAAAATCCATATTGTCTGTTCTGTCACTCATTGTATCTCCATTCATCAAATACATATTGCCCAAATCCTGTTTTTCAATACTTTTTAAATATTGTTTTGGAATTAATTGATCCGTGTCAATGTTGTCATTCATTATTGGAACGATTGTTCCTTCATATTTTGTAAATGGTTTCATCTTTCTTCTCCTTATATTTTTACTTTTAGAAAAATTATTTGCTTCATCAATTCCCTTTACATCCAAATTTTCCAAAAATAGCAGCAGCAGCAGCATCGCAGGACTCACTAAGTGAGTTCTTGCTCCTTTTCTGTCTTCCTTCAAAATTTCTGTTGGAAGTTGAAGCACAGTGCTCTCCAGCTGGTATCAGAGTCAGGGATTCATTCCAAGACAAGTGGAACATCTGCTTCTCTCCATTCAAAGCCTGCATCTTTCAAGATTTGTGCAATTCCGCTTTCTTCAGCCGCCTTTTTTACAACTTGTGAGCCAGGAACTACGACTGCTGTAATATTTGGTGCAACTTTTTTACCTTTACAATTTTTGCGACAATTTCCAGATCGCTCAGCCTTCCATTTGTACACGAACCGATAAATACGTTAGCTAAAGGTATGTCAAATGGAGTTTGTCCTGGTTTTTAAGCCCATGTATTCGTATGCTTTTTCATCATTGTGATCTTTAATTTCTGGAAATTTTTCAGTAACATTGATTCCATTTCAGGGATTTGTTCCCCAAGTAACTTGCGGCTCAAGATTTGTAACATCCACTTTTATATGTTTATCAAAGGCTTCTACTGAATCTGTATATAATTCCTTCCATTCAGCAACTTTTTTGTCAAATTCCTCACCTTTTGGTGCAAATCTTCTTCCTTTCACATAGTTAAATGTAGTTTCATCAGGTGCAATAATTCCGATTTTCCTCCACCTTCAATCGCCATATTACAAATTGTCATTCTTTCTTCCATCGAAAGCCCTCTTATCGTATCTCCAAAAATTCAAAGGCATAACCATTCCCAAGGTCCAATTCCATAAGTCTTGATTATATGAAAATTATATCTTTTGCATATACACCTTTCTGCAATTTTCCAGTAATTTCAATTCCCATTGTCTTAGGTTTTTTTTGCCAAATTGTTTGCGTTGCCAGCACGTGTTCAACCTCACTTGTCCCAATTCCAAATGCAATTGCTCCAAATGCTCCATGAGTCGCAGTATGACTATCCCCACAAACTACAGTTTTTCCCAGGCTGTGTAAGTCCCTGCTCAGGTACCCACCATATGTACAATCCCATTATTCTCATTAAACATATCACAAGTTCAATCCCAAATTCCTTTACAATTTGCAGCTAAAGTGCATCAAGCTGTGCTTTGAAATTTTATCTTTAATATCCAATCTTTTGCGACATTATAGTAGGTGTGTTATGATCCATCGTTCCAAACGTCAAGTCAGGTCGTCTAACTTTTCTCCCAGCAAGTCTCAATCCTGAAAACGCCTGTGGCAGTAACCTCATGAATTAAGTGTAAATCTATATAAAGCAGTTGTGCTTCTCCAGGCTCTCCTGTAATCACGTGTTTTTCCCAAACTTTATCAAACAAAGTTTTTGGTTTTTCATTTCATTTTTCATTTCTGACATTTTTTTCTATCCTCCGTTTATTTCTCTCCAAATATTTATAATTTTTAATTAATTTATTAAACTATTTAAAAATTGTTCCATTCTTCTCTTTTCAAAACTCTTGCAATTCCTTCACTTTTATCAAAAATAATATCCGTATTTTGCTCTCTTAAAATAATTCATATACAAAGCTCTGTCATTTTTCAATCACAAACGGACTTATTTTTTTCTGAAAACACAGATACATCATAACTCAGTCTTCCGTTCGTTCATTTCCATCACTAAAGGGATGAATTCGTTCAAATTCTATATGAAATTTAATATTTCCAATAATTTTTCATCATCATTTTTACATAATTCAAGTCTATAATTAAGATTTTTCAATCCAATTTTTGTAAGGTGAGTGCTTGACTTCGGTGTAGAACGTTTCAAAATTTGCACCAATTATGGCATTACTATTTCTCTTAAAATTTCCTGCATTATCATTTAATCTATCCAAAATTTCCTTATTTATACTCTTTATCACGTAAATATCAAGTTTTTATCATTTTTCAAGTTCACTTATCATATAGTCAATCGCCCTTTTATGATTCAAAAACTTCAAAAACTTCACGAACACTCTTTGCTACCTGGTATTGTGCTATTCAAAAATAATTATAGCCGTCTCATTCAATGTTAATGTATTTCCTTCAATGGCATTTGAATGATATGTCATTCTTACTGATAAATCTAAAAATATTCATAATTTATATTTTTATATCCATTTTTATAATCCTATTTCTTCTCCTTTCGGATCTATCACTCCATGTCCAAATCCTTCTTCTAAATCTAAATTAATCGTATCAACTCTAAAAATTTAACTTTTTCCCATTATACTCTTCAGTCCATTCTTTTCGTTAAATTTTCTATTTTTATTCTTAGATTTTTAAATATGAAAGTAATTCTGATTTTATTATAAAAACAAATGTTGGAAAATAAGCTTTATCTTTATTTTTAGGGACTAACTGGATAATTATTAGGCGTATATATTGTTTCATCTTCAAAAGTGAACTTCTAAGTTTTAATTTAAAATCTGAAACTTTTAACAATATTCTGTATCAACCTGTATACTGTCATCTTTATATTCACGCTAATTTCCGCTATTCCAGTTTACTGTAAGTTTTAAAATCATCTATATAGACATCTAAATAATACGGACATTTTTCCATGTTCATTTAACTCTTCCTGTATACAACCTCTTTCTCGATAAGTATTATTATAAAAAGCATACCATTTCCCATCTATATCCACCTTCATAACCTTTTAGCTAACAGATTAAAATTCAAAAATATTAATATTACTAATACTAATTTTTCATTTATTATTTCCTTTTTAACAATTATTTATTATTTTAGCACATTTGGTCTAAATATATTATCTTCCCACTTTGATTAGAGCAAATTGGTTTTTATCCTGTGATGTTTGAAAAATAACTTAGTTGGTATAGTATCTAATATAGTCCATTTTGAATTTTTGTCTTTTTCAGAACCAATAAATTTTTAAATTTTTATCGTCCGCATGCATTAAGAAATATCTTTCTAAATTTTCATTATTTGTAATTATTTCTGGCACAAATCTTTTATCTCATTAGGATAATTATCTGGTGTATAAATATTTCCATACTCGTCAATTAATTTGAAATCTGAAACTTTAAATATATGTTATTCATATTTTTATATTTCCATCTATTCTGTAATCAGAATTGTATCACTGACTTCAACTTCTAAGCTTTTTAAACTTATGAAATCTTTCATTAGTTACTTCTTCTTTCCCAATAAAAAGTATTATCATACCATGCATACCATTTCCCATCTATATATCCACCTGTTGGAGCTTTTTAATATTATCTTTTTGCATATTAATATTTGACCATATTTTTCCTTTAATTAAATCTTTAAAATCTAGATCTAAACTAAAAATTAAAAATACACTAAAAATAATATTTTTCTTCATAATTTTTCCTTCTATAAATATTTATTTTTAATCACTCAATAACAATCCCAATTATAAAAAACATCTGAAAAATCTTTATTTTTTTCAATTTTTCATGATTTATAAAAGAAATTCATCACTCCACAATCTCCAATCATAATTTCCCTCCACTGTCAATTTGAAATAACGAAAGTGTCATATTCTTTCAATTGTTCTTCATCTCTTGGCTCAAATTGTGTAAAAAATGGAAATCCATTGCATTTTTGTTCCACCATTTTCCCCAGTGGAATTAGCTTTCAAATAATCCTTCAACTTTTTGATACAATTTTTCTTTTTCATTACATCGATATTTTTCTTTTTTAGCACTTCTTCAAATAACTTTTCCAAAAAGCGTATAATCAAAAGTCTCTTTTTCACTACTTTTCAAAGAAAAATTCATTTTTACAAGGCTTATTTGCTATTTCAAAATTTCCTGAATTTTTCTCTATAAGGATTGTACATTTTCTTAAACTCAACTTCGAATAGACAATCTTCAATTTTTTTCATAATAAATCACATCAAATCCATCTCGATTTGTATAATCGTCAAAATCAATCCCAGTAAATCTTCTCCCAAAATCCAAAAACTGCAAAATTCCTTCCTGTAGAAATCTTTCAAGCCCCTTCAAATCTCACAATTTATCTGTGCAAGAAACATAAATTGTTGTCCTTTTTTGAATTTGTTGGAATTTTTCTTCCCTACTGGAATATATGGAATTCCTTCAATTTTACTGTCTGTTATTTTTATTTCCTTTGAAGCATTAACTGCCAGCATCTGCTAACCATCATTTCTTTTGCTCGTTTCCTGATACTTTTTCTATTTTATCAAAAATATCTTTTGCTAAAATCTTTAATTCTTTCTCTCCCATTTCATACCTCTTTCAAATTTTCAATTTACTTTCTTTATTTCAACATAAAAATCTCAAACTTTAAAAATTATTATTAATTATAACTATAATTTAATTAACATCATATTCGTAGTAAGTCCAGCTGCTGATACCAATAAGTAAAATTGTATCGCTATTCTTAATTTTTCCATTTTCCAGTCCATGTGCTAATGTCATAGGAACAGATACTGATACTCATATTGCCAAATTCCTTGACTTCATTTAAAAATTTGTCTTTTTCTACCCTAGCTTTTGCATTACAAGTGGCATTTGACAATGCTAGCCTGATGTGGAACTATCATATTTATATCTGATATTTTCATTCCGTTATTTTTAGAAAAATTTTTCATTAGTTCAGGAATTTTACTTATTGAAAGTGATACTGTTTTTCCGTTCATATCAAACATATACTCCTCTTTGGTCATTTCAGAATAGTTTTTGGGATGAAAATTGCTTTAAACCTCCTCGAATTTCAGTTGAATGCGACCCCTCTGACCATGTTTTCTGTACTGCACCAATAACTCCGATTTTCCTTTCAGTTTTTCGATTACAAATGCCACAGCTCCATCGCTAAAAGTTCAAAACTTTCCTTTGCTTCGGATTTATACCGTTGAGGCTACATCGCAGGAAAACTATCAGTATTTTTATATCTTCCTGCTTTCCAAGAGATAGGACATAATATCCAGAGCAGTTATAAAGCTTGTACAAGTAGTATTTATATCAAGGGCTGGAATTGAAGTCCCTTTTGCTATTTTTCATGAATTAGAGCCGCTGTACAAGGTATTGGCTGTATTCCGACAGCACTAGCTGAAACTATGCAGTCAATATCATTAATTGAAACATCAGCATTTTTAACGCTTTTTCGCAGGCAGCAACTGCAAGGGAAAGCTGATCTTCATCTCGTTTATTCTGTAACGTATTTGCCCTTTTAAACTCTACTGTATTTTTAGGCAACTCTATTCCGTATCCTTTAAATTGAATTTTTTTCTCATTCTATGACCTTTTCTTATTATCCTTTTTTAATTTTTGTGCTATCTGTTTTATAATCTATGAATCTGATTTCTACATTTTCTATATTCAAAGAATCGAACAATTTATCAAATTCTTTTTCTTACTAGTTTTTCTTGTTCATTATTTACATTCAAAATTGCAATCTCCAGTAAATTGCTATTTATTTGAAAAAACCTGATATTCTCTTATATTTTCAGCAAAAAAGTATTGTTCTTCTAATAAAATCTGGAAATACAGTAATTTCTTTTATCAAATTTATTTATAAACCTGAAAATATCATCTGAACGCCCTTCAATCTTTTTCAATTCTCTGTAAAACAGAACTGCACTCACATGGTTCTTCTGATTCAACTAGAATATCATTCAAATAATAATTTACAAAAAGGCTGGCTTGTCCTCCTGAAATCTGTAATTATCGGATAAAAATCTTTTTGCATCTATATATTTCCTGTCAAATTTTTATTAAATCTTCATTCAAATGAAGATGTCCGTATTCACAAGTACAGGCTAAAAACCTTCTGTCGCCTGGTAAAATCTGATGAATTACTTTTTAAATTAAACTGCTTTTATATATTCCTCATCAGGTTTCTCCAAAATTTCTGCAACTGAAACAACTTTTTCACAAAAGTTTTCAACTTGCCTTCTTCTATTTTTAGCCAGCATTAATAGCAAGGAGGGGGAGCAACAATAATAGTTGGATTGTATCTCATTCAATCTTTCAATATGTCCGTCAATATCTTTAAAAGTGTCAAAAATATTCCAAACTTATTAAAAAAGAATTTATAGATTTATACAGATCATTGTCCGCTCTTAGGAAAAATGCTATTCTATGTCCAAGAATGCTATTTTTAGGCAGCATTTTAGCCAAAAATCGTTCCTGCCCATATACCTTGCTCTTCAGGAGTAGTAATAAACATTCCTCTATGTCCAGAAGTTCCAGAAGACAGCCCTACTGAAATATCTTTTGTATTTCTGATTAAAAATTTCTTGTTTTTCACTATTTAAGGCAATTTTCATAGCTTCATCCCTTTTTACTCCTAAAGTATTAAGTTCATCAAAATTTTTCCATCATAAATGCTTTGTTCATAACAAAATTTTTCAGAAATTTCATGAGTTTTTAAAATACGGAGATTTTTCTTTTAGAAATTTTTAAGTGTTTATTTACCTGCTTTTTCTGATATTCCAAAAAGTTTATCTCGTGAATCCCATTTATTAAAATATCTTATTTTTATAAAAGCTTGATATAATCTTAAATATCATTCAATATCCTCTTTACCTTTTCTTTATTATCATGACTGGCGACAACAGAAATATCATCTTTTAACAATTTTTAAAAATCACTTCCTGCTGGTAATCCTCAAAGTTATTCTGTATTTTTCTAGCAAAGCCATTTCATTTTATCTGTAAACGGAAGATATTCAGTCCCCCAGCATACATCAGCACCAATAAACAGTTTTAATTCTGGCATATATACGCATGCCTGACCTTTTGCATGTCCGTCTATCTCAACCATAAGCATAGATGAATCAGAAAAATAAATCAAAACTATTTTTTTATACAAAAACAACTTGTTTTTCCTTATAATTTTCCTTTCTTATCAATGTCAATCTATTTTCAAAATCATCTGGCAGAAGTTCATTAAAAATCAAAAATTATCTTTTTGACTTAAAACTATTATAGCAAGTCTCAGTTAATATTAAATTAGAGTTTGGAAAAAATTTCAATCCTCCAATATGATCAGGATGTAAATGTGAAAACAATTATATATTTTATTTCTTCTATACTTATACCTTTTTTTCTAAGCTGGTAATCAATTGTATCTTCTTTTTAAGGTTATCGGATTGGGAAATCTATACAAAAAAATATTTAAATTTATTTTTTTAAAATATCCATAGAATAACCAGTATCATAAAGAATATAGCCCATTCTTTTTATGCTTTATCAAAAACACTCCCGCATAAAAAAATCAACCACTGTCTTACCAAAAACCTTTAAAAACCTTCTTTAAATCATTTGTACAATAGCCACAGGCAAAATATTCAACTTTTTCTATCATTTTCTCTGATGTGCTTAACATATTTTTTTACTCCTTCAAGGACAGATATTTGGGGATAGTATCCTAATTCTTTTTGCCTTGTCAATATTCAAAGTCTGGCTGTATCTCATTAAATATAGCGTATATTTGGTAAGAGGAGGCTCTTTTTCAATTCCAAAAGTTTATAAACTTTTTCTAAAATTGAAACTAGAATTAAAATTAGTCTGTAGTTCCATTTTAAATATTTACCTTCTGTTCCCATCTCGTTAAAGAACAATGTCAAAAATTTCCTTAAATTCTATCGGCTCATCATTTGTTATATTATAAGTTTGCCGTGAATATCTTTCATTTTCTAGTGCCAGCCTTAAAGCATAGGCAACATTTTCAACACAAGTTACATCGACTTTTTGTTTTCCATCAGCAAAAGAGGTATTCCCATTTTTATTCAAATCTAGTAGTCTTGGAATTATGCTTGTATCTCCGATTCCAAATAATCCACGTGGACGAATTATCATATAATTTAGCTTGGAATTCTTAATTATATTTTCTGCCATAATTTTACTTTTTATATAAAAATTAAGGTTATTATCCTTTGGAGCCTCATTTTCCTTAACATCCAGCTGATCCTTTGCCCCAGCATATATGCTTGGAGATGAAACAAAAACTAATTTTAAGCCCTGTTTCTCAAATTTCAACAATATTTCGAGTTCCTAGCACATTTACCTTATAAAAATTGCTCCATTTACCCCAAACTGTAGATAATGCCGCAGCATGAATTACTGCACTGCATCCTTGAAAAGCTCCTAGCAAATCTTCCTTATTTTCTATATCTCCCTTAAAAACTCAACATTACTGTCAATCAAAAGTCTTGCCAATTTTTCTCATTTCTTCCAAATGCAACAACCTGATAACCATTATTTTTAATTCTTCAACTATATATTTTCCTAGAAAACCAGTTGCCCCTGTAATTAAAACCTTCATCGCTATCCTCCTTTTAACAGCCTGTCAATTTCTTTTTTCAACATTTCGCTTGGTAAATAATTATTAAATTCTTTTTGATAATTTTTTTCCAAATTGTTCCATTCTTCTCTTTTTAGCATTTTCTTAAAAAGCCTTTTAAAATGGACTGTCTTGATTTTTAATTTAGCTGGTATTCCAATTTTAGCTAAATCAGTCCTTACTGCATAATCAAACTGGTCATAATCATGAGGAACAATAACAGCAGGCTTGTTATATTTTATACAGAATAAAGTATTCCTGCTCCACCATGATGAATAACATAATCTATCTTGGGCAAAATTTCATCATAATCTAAATAATGGTAAATATGTAAATTATTTTCCTTTACAATACCCTTATCTTTTTCTAAATAACTTCCCAACGAGACTACGAACAGAAATTCAGGATAGATTTTTTTGAAAAGTTCTTTTTGCCAGCTCAATTATTGACTTTTTAGCTCATTTTAGATGCGTTCCGTTAGTTAAAAATACAGTTTTTCAAATTTTTTTATTATTTTCAAATTGCACACTATTTTTTTAAAAAGGGACGAACAGCAAAGACCAACCCAAGAAAAATTGACTTGGAAAAATCATCTCTAAATTCAATTTCTTTCATGCCTAAACCTAATATAGAATATGGAGAATAAATATTTTCTTCACCTTTTTCGTTGTACAAAGTGAAATTAAATTGTCTTAATTGATTTTTAAAATAAAACAAACCATTCTTTTAAAATTTCTGACAATATTTCTTGATAGACTATCTCTTAGTTTGAATAAAAATTATCTCTTGGATATAGTCCTCCCATATAAGCAGGTGTTGTTGTTCTGCTTTCTATTGCAAATGGTGTTGGAATGCTTTGTAATCCAAGGAATATTATTTTTGCACACAAATCCTGCTGGAACGGCTGTAAAAATCTGCTATAACTATGTCAGGCTTTCTTTCAGATCTTCCATTTCTCTTATTATTTCTGGCATAAGTCCCATATTTTCTTTAAATTGCTTATAGATAATCCGAAGATTGGTCTGTTTATCAGTATCAGATATTTTTCAAAGATAGCAGGCTTATCTCTAAGAAAAACTTTTACAGGAAATCCAAGTTTCTTTTTACAACTTCCTCTTTTTTTACAACCTGTATAAATACAGATATTGTATTTGTCCTTTTCCTTTAATAGAGGGAGAACTAACTCTAAAGCTGGATAGAGATGTCCGCTAAAAGGTGGAGCAACAACTGCAATTTCAATTTTTTTCCTTGTAAATATTCATAAATTATTTTTTACCTTTCTATCCTTAAAATATTCCAAATGTCCACAATTTACAATTCTATCAGTCTTGTGAAAATCTAGAAGCCAGCTGTAAATATCTAAACTTCCCTTAATAACTACTGTATTTTTCAAGTTTCCATAACCTTTCGCTACAGGTCCTAAAGCAAACATCGTAATATTCCCATTATCATAATTTGCTAAATCCATAAATTTATTCCAAAACATTTAAGCCTGAGCTTAAAAGAAATAACTATCACATCTTTTAAATGCTTAACAGGCTCTAAATGTCTCAAAAATCTCCTGTTTAAATTTTTTTATTAAAAAGAGTGCCAGAATAATAAACAATATTTTGATAAACTTGCTTTTAAAAAAATGCTGATGTCTTCATATTTCATCATGTTCAAAGTCTTCATTATATGGAAAAATTTGAATTTATAATTTTATATCCAAATTGCTTGAAAAATATTTAAAATCTCAAATCTTTCTTGTCCTAAAGGCAGCTGTTTTAAGATTACTGCTTCCACTTATAAAAAGACAATTTTATCTTCTTTTAAAAAGTTTTTGAAACATCAAGACTTTCCAGCTTTTTCTAAATAGTCGTTAAACTTCATAATGTATTTTCCCATCTTTAACTCTAATTTTTTTATTTCTCCATATAATCACAGGCGGTGTTAAAAGAGTATAGACAAGCATAAAAAGGCAATAAAAAAATTCACTTGCTAACTCATACGGCAATTCATCAGCCTTATGAAAAAAATTATCTTTCTTTTGTATTTCTGACTGATAAATAAATAATCTCACTATATGGAACAATCCAACCTTTCCTACAAATAGCACTATTATCATGATAAAATGATTTATTCCCAAAATAAAAAACTTAAAAATAATAGAATAGCTGGTAAAGAAATACAGGCAATAATATTATAAATAAAAAATTTAATGGAAAAAGGCATTTTTCATATAAACATTGCTAAATAAAAGCCATCTTTTTCATAAGAAGAATATATTTTCTAAAAATTTGGAACAGTATTTCTCACATTGCAAAAAAATAGTACTTTGTATAATTTTTACATTTTTGGAAAAGTAAATAAGTTGCAAGTGCCAAATCATCACATAGCCAATATTTTATTTCTTCAAAAGCAGAATATTTTTAAAATATCAGTCCTTAAAAATATAAAACATTCCATTTATAGTCTTATTTTTCCTTTAAAAAAAGACATAGAAAAAGTATGAAAAAAATAGAATTAGAATTTATAAAAGCCGAGATTAATTTTGAATAGAAGCCTTTAATATTATAATTATAAGGAATCCCAGTTACTATCCATTCAGCCTTATCTTTTTCATAAATACTTAATTCATCCAGTTTTTCTGTCAATAACCGCATCATCATCTAAAATTACCGTATATTCTGTTTTTATTTTCTTTATAGCTTGCGATAATTTAAATACTTTTGGATTTACTTCTTGCGGAACATCATCTAAGTAATATACTTCTATTCTGCTAGAATAATTTTTTTATTTTTAAAATATTTTCAACTGTCTGTCTTGCTAAAAAGTCACTTTTTATCAACAAGCCAAATAAATTTCATGTCATTAGTATTTTTTTAAATTGGCAGACAAATCATCTTCCAATCTTATATCTCCAGATAAAATAGGTTGAACTACTGTGTATTTGCTCTCATCTATCTTATTTTTTTCTAGACTATTTATTCTTTTTAAAAATAGACAAAAGAAAATATTAATTTTAAAATGAGCAAGATTACTGCCAATATCAATAAAAAAATTAAACAATACTGTCATTTAATCACCTTTTTCAAGACTAATCCCTGCCAGCCTTAACTGTAACGAAATTGGCAATAAATTTATAAAAACATAGACACTCTATTCCTAAAAGCCAATAATGGAAAAATCTTCTTCCTTTTTCCATTGCTTTTATAATTTTTTTCGATGTCTCTTCCGAACTCATCATAAATTTTTGAGAACTTTCCGAATTTTTTTCCTGTGTATTCTTATCAAAAATTAGTTGCCGTTGTACTGGGACAAACTGATAAAAACTCTCACATCTTTGTTTTTATGCGCCAATTCTTCATCTAATGCCAAAGAATAATGTAATAATGCAGATTTTGTTGAACTATAAACTGCCATATACGGATGTTGATATAAAGCACCCGTCGAACATACATTTAAAATAATTCCTTTTTCCTTTTTGCAAAAATTTTTCTGAAAATTTTTTTGTTAAAATTAACGGAGAAATAAAAATTCACATTCACAGTATCCAAATCTTCCTTATCACTCAATTTGAAAAATCAGTAATTTTTCCAAAACCAGCACAATTAATAACCAAATCAACATCACAATTTTTCAACAATATTTCCTAAATTATATATATCTGTTAAATCATATTCTATGCAAAATACATTCAATTAAGGGATTTTTTTCTTCCAGTTCTTTTTCAGTAAATTCAGTTTATCAGAAGATCTTGCCAGCAAATACATTTTTACTTTTTATTTGCTAATTTTTGCCAATTCTTTTACCAATTCCTGAACTTGCGCCTGTTATTAAAATTTTTCCATTATTTATTCATCCTATTCATAATCAAATAATCTGACTGTCAATAAACTATTATAGTCCTTTATTTATTTGATTTTTCCGTATATATTTAAATCAATTTTAGCACTACAATTTCAGGCTGTGCAAAAATCTTATGAACATTTCAAATGCTCCACCACCAACACCTGAAGTAGTATAAATTTTATGTCCATCATACTCCTTTAATCCATATCCGTATTTCCAAGGATGCTTAATTTCCGCCCATAATATCAATCCGAACAATGTTATCTGTCCACCATGAGTATGCCCTGCCAAAGTCATATCTGATCTTTTCTTTCTGTTCATTTGTCATTTCTTCAAAATAATCAGGATTATGTGTGATGAAGATATTAAAATCATCTTTTTATGCCATTAAGCGCCTTCTGTCATCAGGGTTTCCTTTTTAGTAAATCGTCAACTGCTGAAATAAAAATACTCTGTTTATTTACTGTTATTTTTGTCATTTTCATTTACCAGCACTTTGTACCCAAGGCTTTTTCAGTCCAGCCATATTTTTCCACAGAATTATAATCATGATTTCCCAAAACTGCATAAATTCCATATTTAGGCTTTTCCAACTTTTCATTCCTTTGTAAAATCGTGGAATTTTTACCAGTCCAGTTAGTATAGTCACCACCCAGAATTATAATATCCTTTTCCTGCTTATTTATCAAATCAATAATCCTGTCAAGTTGCTTCTGATTAAATCTCGCATAAGTATCTAGCTGAAAATCTGCCGCAAAGACAATCTTCTTTCCATCAAATTCTTGTGGAATATCTTTTTGAGAGCAATTTCTATCGTTCTGACCTTGAGCTGTGTATATTCATACGTGCATAAATTAGGCAGATTATAAAAATATTGCTAAAATTCCTAAAACTGAAAAATACTGTAGTTATCATAAAATTTTCCTTTTTCAATTGTTTTTATTTTTCTCTCTAATTTTGAGATTTATAACTTTTTCTATTTATTTCTTAATCAACAACTGCAGCTTACTTCTATTTCTATCATCAATTCCTTATCAATTAATGAAGACACCTCTACCATTGTTGCAACTGGTTTAATGTTCCTAAAAATTCTCCATGTGCTTTTTCCATATTCTTCCCATTTTGAAATATCTGTAACAAACATTCTTGTTCTAATAACATTTTTAACCCTAATCCTTCCTTTTTCAAGAGTATATTTTCAAGAATATATTTTTGTCTGTTCATAGGCATTTCACTGCCATAAGGCTTTTCCATCCCTAACGGCTGTTGTTCCTGCTATTTCAAAAAAATATTTCCTATCCTTACTGCCTCGAATATCCCTACAATTCCTCCCATGAGAGTTTCCACTTATATTTTTTCTCATTAATTTAACTCCTTCCAATTCTCATACTTCTCTTACTTTTCAATAATAACATTCATATTCTGTGTTTCAAAAAGTTTATAATAAATTTTTATTATATCCTCTTTAAGTTCAAAAATCACAATCCTCAGGCTGTGCAAAATCTAATAAACATCTCAAGGAAAGCTCCACCTAATCTGACAGTAATGTATATTTTTATACTCGTTATATTCCTTCATTCCATCCATCCATTTCTTCTTATCCTTTAATATTGCCGACATAATAATTTTTCCCAAAGAAAGTAACCTGTCCTGCATGTGTAGTGTCCTGCAAAGCGTCATATCCGCCTTTTTCCTTCTCATTCTCTGTCATTTCAAAATATTCTGGATTGTGAGTCAAAAATAATACAAAGTCCTCTTTTTCAATCCTTCAAGAGCTTTTTCGCATCAGGCTTTCCATGCCACAAGTCTGTTACTCCTGCGATATATATATTTTCATTATTTATTGTTATTTTCCTATTTTTCATTTACGAGCAGATTAACCAAGTTTTTCATATTTTTCAGCTGTTTCTTTTTCTCCTGGATACCATGATTCCCATAAATTGCATACACTCCAAGTTCCGGACTCTTTTATATCCTTAGTATCCTCATAAAAACTTGAGGAATATTTTTCTCCCAAGTCGCATAATCTCCCCCAGTAATATCATATCCTTTTTCTGTGCATTAATCAGCCTCAATCGCCTTTTTCTGTTGTTTTCATTATACCGTGCCATCGTATCATACTGAAAAATCTGCTACAAACAGCACTCTCTTGCCATCAAACTCCTTTGGCACATCATCTTCGACTTTATCTCAATCATTTTAATTTTTATTTGTTTATATTCATATGTGAATCAATCAAAAACACAATCAAAAACATAATAATTATTGTTTAAAAAACATACAAAACATTAAGAATCCAACTTTTTCCTTTCTATTTTTCTCCTTATTAATAAATTTACTCCTAACCCCATAAGAAATATTACATCCAAAGAACCAATATAAGCGATATAACCGTAACACAATACCGCAAATATTCCCAATTTATCATCCCCAAGTGACAAATCTAAAATGTTCCTTGAATCCATATCCATAGTATCAATATCTTTACTATAATTGCAGCTATTGTTAAAAACAATCGCAGGTTTTTCTCAATTTTTGCTTTTTACATAAAAAAATACGAACAAAGTATATTAAGAAAAATCATTATAAAAATAAATTATTCCTAAATATTTTTCTTCATCAATTTTTAAATACTCTGAAAAACAATTCTCCCACCATCACCAATAGAAAAAAATATTAAAAATATTAAAACAAAGCAAATGAATAAAATAAAAACTCTTAAGAAATATTTTTTCATTTCTTCTCCTTCTAAATAAATTGAACAATAATCCCAAATAGAAGTATAAATTTGTCATTCCCATATAAGCTCCAAAGCCTGCTACCATGAAAATGCAAAAATATACTTTCTCCCGTATCATCAAGGAACGTTATATATTTTAATATACAAAAAGTATTACTGCTTTTTATTGTTACTATAATTAATGGAGGAATTAACAAACTTTTTACCCACTTTTATTTTTGAAATTAAATAAGCAAAAATGAAGCTAATGATAATAAAAATAATTTCTTCTAGTGAAAATAATCTTTCTAAAATCCACTTATTTTTATATTTAAACTTTCTAAAAAACTATAAATGCTATTATTAAACCTTATAGTCACCAAAACAATGTCAAAAATGTTAAAAACAATAAGTAGAATAACCAATACTTTTTCATTTTTATTCTCCACCTAATTTTTATTTAACTATTTAAGAATTTCAAAAATTAAATTTTTCTTTTTCCAAAAATCTTTTTATCCATTAGGGTTTATCATCAAGAATTATCGCGCAAAATAATATAAGCTCAGAAGCCTGTTCCTGCACAAAAGAGACCAAAATAAGCCATACTATTCTTACAATATTTGAATCAATGTCAAAAATATTCCGCAATTCCTCCACATACACCTGTGAGTTTTCTATCTTTTTACTGATTTGTACAATTTCTTTTTCATAAAATAAAACTCCTTTTTCATTTGCTTTAAATACGAGTATTTTCTATTTTTCTTCCTAATTACTCACAAATTCCTTTAACTTTCTCAAGAAATTTCTTCCTATCCTCATCTTTTTACCTTTTTGCTCTAAAACTATAATGAATCCATTTAGTTTTTCTTTATCCCAATTCCACCAAGATTAGCATTTTCTTTTTCATCGTAATCCCAAAACCTGTTATATTTAACAAAAATTTTTGGTGCTGTAGTCAGTTGTAATCATTTTGCCTGTTTTTACGTTAGTCTAAAAGTCCTTTTTATTCCATTCTGTGTATTTTTATATGCAAATCCTCTTTAACCATAACTTTATCAAAAATCCTTTTTAATATCGCAGGCATTGACATCCACCATATTGGAAATACAAGTATCAGTTCATCAGTATTTTTCAATATTTCTTGATATTTTAAAAACTAAAGAATCAATGCTTTTCCCCTGCAATACAAAGATAATTCTTCTTCTGTCATTACAGGATTAAATTCATCCTTATTCAAATCTATAATTGTATATTTTTCTTTTTGTTTCATTAAGTTTTTGGACTATATTATCTAAAAATTGTCCCTTGTTAAAACTTTCGCTGTAAGGATGTGCAAAATTATTGTTTTCACTTTTTATTTCCTTCTTTCCGTAATCAATTTTTCTAATTAATGTTCCACTTCATTATTCTTTTACTTTCAAACAATGTCTTCTGTCTTTCAATTTCATTTATTAATTCCTCTTCACTAGGCAGATAATTTATATATTTACTTTGCAAAAGATTTTTATTATCATTCAAAAACCGAATATTTTATAATAGTTCTGTCTGTATCCGTAAAGAAGAAGTCCTATTGTTGGATTATCATTTTCCTGTTTTTAAGTCATCATACATTCTGACATACATATCAAAAGTTGTCCAATATCCTGATGCGTCAATTTTTCAGTTTTTAATTCCACTATAACAAAAACATTTTAAAATATAATTGTAAAATACCAAATCAATATAAAAATCTGAATTTTCTGTACGAATATACTGTTGCCTTTCCACAAATGCAAAAACCTTTTGCCAAGTTCCATCATAAATTTTTTGAATATCGTCTGTTAATGCCTTTTCAATTGACTTTTCAGTATAAGACATATTTGCCGGCAAATCTAAAAACTCCAAAACTACTGGTTTTTATAAATTCTTCAGTTTGCAAACTTTTTACTTTTTCTTTCATTTCATTTTCAACCATCTTTTTATCAATACTTGCAACAATACGATTATAGTAAAGTGTAGATATATTCCTATCCAAAGTTCTTACAGACCACATATTTTCTGCTGCTTCTGTCAAAATAAAAATATTCTAGCTTTCTCATCAGAAACTCTTAAAACTTTTTTTGAAAATGAGACCATGTCAATTGTGCGAACAGTGTTCGCACTTTTTCATAATCTGAGAAATATACATACAATTGTCTCATTTCTCTAATGTTCTTCTAACTAAATCCTTTTCCAAATTCTTCTGTCAATTCCTTTTGATAAATTTTATACATATTTCTTTTACCGTATTCAGCTCTTTCTTTTCCTCGTTCTGTTCTTCTTCTACAATTCTTCTTCCAATTTCCCAATATGCTTCCACCATCGCCGAATTTACAGCGGTATATGCTTTTTGTCTCAGCATTTTTAAGTATTTTCTTTATTTCATTAATGTAATTATTTGATATTTCCCATCAAAATCCCTCCCTTTTAAAAATTACTTATTATAAAAGTCATATTTTATTCGATTTTTTTATAGTCCTTTAATCCAATTTTTCTACATGGTCAGCCACAATATCATTATTTAAATTCTGAAATATAAAATGATCATTTCCAAAAATGCCTTCTTTGGAAGTTCAACAAAACTGAATTTCAGCCTTTATCGTTGTAATTTTTACAAATTTTTACATTTTTCCAATCTTTCCTGCCAAATTGAGTTGCTAAAATTTTTAGGGTCTCCATTTTCAATGTAATCTCCAAAAATAAAAATGCTATAGGTATTTTTGTGACAATAATTCTTTGTATTCCATACTGTTTTCTGCTGCAGGTCCACCAGGTTCAATAGCAACGATTGCTTTTTATATTTTTGTATAAACAGGTGCTAACCAACCTGGAGATCCTCCTTGAGAATGAGCTAATAAGTATAGATTTTTACCTGTTCTCTTATATACTTCATCAACAGTAGCCGCAAGAGCCTTAGCAACAACTTCTTTATCAAAAATCAAGCCCTCTGTCAGATTTCATACCTGTATCGGGAGTCATTTGTCTAAAAACTGATCTATCGAATATTCATCATCTGAAAATTGCGAATTTTTATTTAAAACTGCTTTGTCATTTTCCCATCTTCCCATTCGGAAATTAACATACCATCTTTGATCTAAAGTTTTTCTCACTAATAATTCCGCTTACTGATGTCTGTCCTGCTTCCCCTCTTCCTTGGCTGGTCTATTAATCAAAACACTATGCCCTTTTTCTCAAAAACAGATTTCGACCATCCTTCTCTTCCATCAGGAGTTGTCATCCACCCCATACGAGATTGTCCATATCCGTGTAAAAATACATTGGCAAACCCATTTTTCATCAGAAGGAATTTGATAAAAACGTTAGCATGGTCAACATGGCTTGTTTGTCCTGCTCCAGTTTTCTTCAAATTGATCTTCTGAATTAAATACTCCTTCTGTTTTCAAAACTGTACCACCAGCTGAAAACATTCCTTGTTTTGCATATAATAAGAACTTCTTTTTCCATTTTTCATCTCTCCTAAATCAATTTTAATTACTATAAAATCTATTTCTC
>BNJV01003055.1_pt1 | contig 31641 bp, 43 predicted proteins | sample 8540591 | NCBI WGS metagenome assembly BNJV01 (sample SAMD00202457, study PRJDB9452) | human saliva metagenome | host: Homo sapiens | reverse complement strand
TACAACAAATATTCTTATGAGTCTTCTTATGCTTGCAATGATGCTTGTAAACATTGTATTTTCAAGAGCATCAGGAGATAGAATTGCAATGGTTTTAAATGAAGAGCCTAGCATTAAAAACCCTGAAAATGGAATAACTGAAGTAAAAGATGGTTCGATTTTATTTAAAAATGTTGACTTTAGTTACAGCAATAATCCTGAAGTGCTAAATTTGACAAAAATAAATCTGGAAATAAAATCTGGAGAAACTATTGGGATTATCGGTGGAACTGGAAGTGCAAAATCGGCTCTTGTTCAGTTAATTCCAAGACTGTATGATGTTTTAGATGGAGAACTTTTAGTTGGAGGAGTTAATGTTAAGGATTACGATATAAAGACGCTTCGTGACAATGTGGCGATGGTTCTTCAAAAAAATGTGCTGTTTTCAGGAAGTATAAAGGACAATTTACGTTGGGGAAATGAGAATGCGACTGATGAGGAAATGGAACATGCCTGTAAATTGGCACAGGCTGATGAATTTATCCAAAAATTTCCTAAAAAGTACGATACTCGTATTGAACGTGGCGGAGCAAATGTGTCTGGAGGGCAAAGACAAAGGCTATGTATTGCAAGAGCTTTGCTAAAATCTCCAAAAATATTAATTTTAGATGATTCAACCAGTGCAGTTGACACAAAAACAGATAAACTAATAAGAGAAGCCTTTAAAAATGAATTGCCACATATTACAAAAATTATTATTGGTCAAAGAATCTCATCAATAAAGGATTCTGATAAAATATTAGTTTTGGAGGATGGAGTTATTACAGCTGCAGGAACACACGATGAACTAATTAAAATGAGCAACGTATATCGTGAAGTTTACGAATCTCAGACAGAAGGGAGTGATGAATAATGGCTAAAGATAGCAAAAAATCCCAAAAATCTGAATCTAAAAATCAGATAAAAGGGTTAATAAGACTACTGGGGTATATGTTTAAGCATTACAAGATTCTGTACATTATTTGTCATTGCATTTATTTGCCTTAGTTCATTTGGAATGGTTGTCGGAACGATGTATTCAAAGGAATTAATAGATGGAGTCATTATTCCAAACATTGGGAAAAATAATCCAGAGTTTTTAAAAAGCCTAATTTCAATAATTTTTAAGATGATAGCTGTTTATGCTGGAGCAGTTGCATGTACATATATTTATGAAGTTTTTTTATGATTTACATTGCACAAGGAACATTAAAAATTAAGAGATGATGTATTTATACACATGGAATCGCTTCCTATAAAAATATTTTTGACACGAATGCACATGGAGATATAATGAGCGTCTATTCAAGTGACATTGATGCATTGAGAAATATGATGGTAGAAAGTTTATCACAGGTAATTTCTTCAATCATTACAATTATAAGCGTACTTATTTCAATGTTCATCCTAAATGTTCCATTGACATTCTTTTGTAGTAGTAATGATTATAATTATGATTGTCACAACAAAGACTATTTCTGCAAAGAGTTCAAAGAACTATACTGCACAGCAAAAGAAATATCGGTATTGTAAATGGATATGTAGAGGAAATGATAGAAGGCCTGAAAGTTGTAAAAGTATTTTCGTATGAGAAAAAAGCCGATGAACGTTTTAACAAGCTGAATACGGCATTATTTAACAGGGCAAACAATGCAATGAAATTTGCAAACATTCTAGGCCCTGCTGTCGGAAACCTTGGAAATATAAACTTTGTACTTACAGCGGTCCTTGGTTCAATAATAGTGTTTAATAACATTGCAGGATTTACAATCGGTGGACTTGTATCATTCTTGCAGTTCATAAAAAGTAATAAATCAGCCTGTTTCACAAATTGCACAGCAATTAACATCAGTAATACTGGCATCGGCTGGAGCTCAAAGGGTATTTAACCTGCTAGATCAGACACCTGAGCAAGATAACGGCTATGTAACTCTTGTAAATGCAAATATTGATGAAAATGGAAAAATTACAGAAACAGAAAAGCACACAGGTGCATGGGCCTGGAAATATCCACATTCTGACGGAACGATTTCTTATGAAAGACTAATGGGAGATGTTGTTTTTGAAGATGTAACATTTTGGCTATAATGATGAAAAGACAATACTCACAATATCAATCTTTATGCAAAGCCAGGAGAAAAATCGCATTTGTTGGTGCAACAGGAGCTGGAAAAACTACAATTACAAACTTAATTAACAGATTTTACGATATTAACTCTGGAAAAATCCGATATGATGGATTAACATTGAAAAAAATAAAAAAACATGATTTAAGAGAATCGCTTGGAATTGTATTGCAGAGGACTCACACTTATTTTCTGGAACAGTTGCCGACAACATCAGATATGGAAAACTTGATGCAACAGATGAAGAAGTACGTGCAGCCGCAAAACTTGCCAATGCCGATCATTTTATAAAACACTTGCCACAAGGCTACGACACCTATTTAAGTGGTGACGGTTCCAGCCTTTCACAAGGACAACGGCAATTATTATCAATAGCAAGAGCGGCAATCGCCGATCCACCAGTTTTAATTCTAGATGAAGCAACTTCAAGCATTGATACAAGAACAGAAAAAAATTGTGCAGGAAGGAATGGATAAGTTAATGGTAGGGAAGAACAGTTTTTGTAATTGCTCACAGACTTTCAACTATTAAAAATTCCGATGTGATAATGGTGCTTGATCAAGGGAAAATTATCGAACGTGGAAATCACGATGAACTGATTGCTCAAAAGGGAACTTATTATCAGCTTTATACGGGTGGATTTGAAAATCAGTAAAATTATAACTTAAAAATTTAGAAAAATTTTAAAGGGCTAAAATTAAAATTATAAAAAAATTGAAATCACAGTTATGCAATTATTAAGTTAACTGTGATTTTTATCTAAAAATAATTTTACTTTGTATCAAAAATTAAAAATTTTGTATAAATGGACAAAAAAAGTGTCCAACTTATTATGTTACAATTTATTATAAAAAATTGGAAAAATTCTTTTTAAGATATAATATCTAAAGACATGTAAACAAACTATAAATAAAAATAGAAGAATTGAGTTGCTAGGTTTTTAAGGAAAGGATAGAGAATGAGAAAAATCAGAAAAACAGAAAAATTATTTAGGTTTATGGAAATTAAAGAAAAAGTTGGAAAAAGGGGAAATTTTTGAAGAAAAAAATTATCTGAGAAATATGGGGTTAGTGAAAAAGCATTCAGCGTGACTTTTGATACATTGAACAGCTATTATGCTGAAAAAACCAAAAGCAAAGTTGTATATAACTGGCAAAAAGAGGGCTATGAGTTGCAAAAAAATGTGAATGCAAATATATTTACTAATGAGGAAATATTGGCAATTAGTAAAATATTGCTGGAAAGCAGAGCATTTTGCAAGGAAGAATTAGAAATTCTTTTAAGGAAAAATATCAAATCAGGCAGCCAGTAGTGATAGCTATAAGAGAATTGAAAAAAATCATAAAAAAATGAGAGATTTAATTATGTTCCATTACAACACGGCAAACCTCTCCTTGAAATTGATTTGGGAATTTATCCAAATACATTACTGACAGAAAAAAATTATAGAAATTGAATATACATCTAACATTGGAAAAAGAAATTTCATGCAGTAAAAGCCACTTTCAATAATGTTTTCAGAATTTTACTTTTACCTAATTGTATTTATGGTAAATAAAGATGATGAGATACCAATTGTCTTTAGAATTGACAGAATAACGGAAGTCAGAAATACAAAATAAAAAAATTTGATATTCCGTATAATTCAAGATTTGAAGATGGAGAATTTAGAAAAAGGATACAATTTATGTATTCAGGAAAATTGCATAAAAGTAAAATTTGAATATACAGGGTTGAAAAGAAGTAGTTCTGGATAGGGTTGCCAACGGCAGAAAATAAAGAAAGAGGAAAAATTTGGAAAAATAATGTGAAAAAATATACTATTTGGGCTGAAATTTATGGAGAAGAAGGAATTAAAAATGTGGCTTAGAAGCCAAGGAAAAAGTAAAAAAATACTGGAGGATTAGAGATGGAAAATTTGAATTTTAATAAATATTCTGATGTTGCTCAAAAAATTTATTTCAGAACTTGAAGAAATAGACAGTATAATTGATCAGAATCAATCAATATTAGTAAAAAAAGCAATTGGGGAAATAATTACGAAAAGAATGGGAAATTAAAGGAGTAGAAAATAAAATTGCTTTTTCACAAAAAAATAAAAGCATTAAAGGAAGTTTTTATTGATTATGATTTACAAAAAGATGAACTAACAATAAAATGATAAAAATGGAGTTTATCCTTATACATTTGAGTTAAAAAATTTATAAGAGAAATAAAAAAATAAATATAATTCAAAAACTTTATAATGAAGTATGCAAAAATTAATAATTATAAAAAAAGAATTATCACAGGAAATAAATAAAGAAAAATAAATTTACAAACGTGTGGACTGAAACTAATAGAAAAAAAGGAAATTTTAAAAAATACAATAAGACAGTCCTGAAAAACTATATAATTCAATACTTAGTGAAAAACAGTTAAAATTGGATCTTGTTATCAATTCGGAAAGAGTAAATTTAAGTAAAAAAACTGATAGATACATTAGCAGAATTAGCAGAAAAAGAGGCAGAAAGACAAAAATTGCTATCTGAATATGAAAAAAATTACTCTTAAAAAAAGGGAAGGATTTGTGAATAAAATTGAGATTGAGGAGATGTTTAGGGATAGAAAGAAAGAGGATTTGAAGAGGATGAATAGAAAAAGTATAATTTTTGAATAAGGAAAAAGAAAAGGAGATGGAAAAATGGTTAGTAAAAACAATAATTTTTTTAATTATCGCTACGGAATAGACATATATTTTGCTACGGAGGTTATGCGAAAAGCACGAGAGTTTGAAAGTAAAATTGAAATTGAGTGTAATGGGAAAAAAATAAAAAAATAAATCTTCATTGATGTTAAGCGGTTTTGGAATTAAAATGGGTTCAGAAATTACTATTTATGCAGATGGAGCTGACGAGGAAGAAGCATTGGAAACAGTATCAAATCTTTTGGGCATTGAAGAAGATGTCTACGAGCAGGAAATGATAAATAGGAAAAAACTGGGAGAAAAACTGGAAAAGGATAGAACAGGAAGAAATGGAAAAAGGATAGAAACAAAAAGTCCAGAGGAAATAGAGAGGGAATTAAAAAGAAATTGTTGAAGAAGCTGCGACTGCTGAAGTAAAAATTTACAGTTGGAAAAAGAATAAAACTTTATCAGAACAATCCAAATTCAATTTCTATCTTTTTCCTTTGATCTTTGATTTGGTGCCAAAAAGCTCCTGATTTCGAGATTATAACTTCAATTGACAGGATTTGGGGATACTATGGTTTATCGAATAGAAAAAAATTTAGAATAAAAAGTTTAATATGGACAATTGTTCCTGCTATGAAAAAGAATTGGAAATACTATAGAAGAATATGTAGAGAAGAAAAAGCGATATTATTGAAGAAAAATATTTAGAATATCCTTATATATATCTTACTGTTCCGGCTTCAACAATATCTCAAGTGACGAGAGAAATTGGGAAGGCATATAGTTTCATTAAAGAATACACTTAAATATGAGGATTCTGGAAAAATAATTGTTCCTACGTATAAAGAATTTTTGTTGGAATTTGATAGGAATTTTTGAGATGCCGAGGATAGAGTGGTGGTTATAAAAATTTTTAAATTATTAAAAAAAGTTAATGAAAAATTTTAGATGATTGTTTTAAGGTAAATTGTAAAAACTTAAGAATTTTTTTGAAAAATATTTGAAAATATATTATAATATAAAAGTAAAAAATATGGAAAGGAATTTTAAAATGTGAGTGAAATAGATAGAAAGATATATAGAAATATAGAAGTTTTTGTCATGGCAACAATAAGTTCAGGAAAAATCGACACTAATTAATGCCTTATTATCAAAAAGTTACTTCCTTCAAGTAATGAAGCATGCACTGCTACTATAACGAAAGTAATAAACACAAATCAAGAAAAAATTATAGTGCAAAAAGCATATTCAGAAAAAAGGAAGTTACTGTATAAGGAATATAATATTTCTTATGAAAAATGAAAGAATGGAACAATAATGAAAAATTTTCAGAAATAGAAATACATGGAGTAATTCCTTTTGTAAATAAAGAAAGAACATTAAATTTAACGTTGATAGATACACCAGGGCCTAATAATTCACAAAAATATAGAACATCAAAAAAATATTGGAAAGACATTTAGAAAATATCAATGAAAAATACGATGATTTTATATGTATTAAAATGCAACACAGGTGGGAATAATAGATGACAGCAATTTGCTGGATAAACTTATAAAAAAATGTAGGTAATAATACAAAAAAATATAATTTTTGCATTAAATAAATTAGATTGTTTTTAATGAAGATGATGATATACTAGAAACAATAATACAAGTCTATGAATATTTAGAAAAAAAGGGTGTAAAAACCAAATATTTTTCCAGTAGCAGCATTACCAGCTTTAGCGATAAGAAGTGAACCACAAGATGAATTGAAAAGCTACATAGAAATTTTTTTATAAATATTATGAATATTGATGAAAATTTACATTTGGAAAAAGTATATTGTAATGAAAAAGTGAAAATTATAAATTAAAAAAATATAAGTAATGAAGAAAAAGCATTGTTTCATACTGGAATACATATACTTGAAAAATAAAAATAATTGAAAGTGAGAGAAAAAAATGAAAGAAATTTTTATGAAATATAATCCATTTACTTTAGATACAGAGATAGAAGTAGATGGAGATAATTACAGTGAGAAAGATAATTTTTCGTTTAATAAGAAAAAAAGATTACAAGAATGGATAGATAATTTTATCAAAGAATTAGATGATGAATTAAACTACAATGGAATTACTATATAAAAATTTCATGGAACAAAAATTAGATTACGAAGATATAAATGAAGTTATAAAAAAATTAAGAAACAGAGAAATACAATTGGAGCATATTGAGGCTAAAAAGAATAGCAGATAGAAAAATGAAATTCAAAAATATTTTTTTATGAAATTCAAAAAGAATTCTTATGGAATAGAAAGTTTAAAAATCTGAAGATTTAAAGAAAAAAATTTAAAGAAATATTAAATTCTGAATTTGAAATAAATGTCATTGCAACAATGAGTTCTGGTAAATCAACATTAATAAATTCATTACTTAGCAAAAATCCTGCCTTCAAGTAATGAAGCATGTACTGCTACTATAACTAGAATAAAAAGATACTGATAATAGTCATTTTTGGAAGAGCATATTCTCAAAAATGTGAAAAATGCATTCTGAAAAAGAACTTAGTTACGATATTATGAAAAGGCTGGAATGAAAAATAAAAATATTTCAACAATTGAAATAAAAGGGAGATATTCCGTTTGTAAAAGCAGATGAAATTGTATTGGTAATAACAGATACACCAGGTCCGAATAATTCAAAATGATGAATCTCATAAACAAAAAAATTGTTGGACATGTTGGATAGTAATAAATATAAAACCATTGATATTATATGTGATGAATGCAACACAATTAGGGATAACAGATGATAATGATTTATTAAATAATGTGATTGCAAAACTAAAGAATGCAGATAAACAGACGAGGGACAGTTTTTTTATTTGTAATAAATAAAGCTGATAGTTTAAAACCAAATGATGATAAATTAGAAATAATATTAAAAATACAAAAGATTATTTAGAAGAAAAAAAGGTGTAGAAAACCCTAATATTTTTCCAGCAGCAGCATTACCTGCTTTAGAAATAAGAAGTGAGCCACAAGATGAAGTAGAAAAACTACATAGAGATTTTCATATAAATATTATGAATAAAAGATAAAAATCTGTATCTGGAAAAATATATATCTTTACCTCCAAAAAGCTAAACAGGAAATTGAAAATGAACTAAAGCAGGCAATAGGAGAGGAGATCAAGAAAAACAGCATTAATTCATACAGGAATACCTTCTTTAGAAAAAGATAATAAAAACATATATAGAGAAATATGCAATAGCAATTAAAAATAAAGGATTTAACAGATTTATTTAAAGGAATTGTGAACGATGAGTTGAAAGCTAACCAGCAATTTAAACGAATAAATGAAATTGATGATGAAAAAGAAAAATTTTAGAATTAAAAAGAACAAATTAAGAATATTAATCATGAAATTTTTAACTTAAAAATTTGATAGTTATAATGAGCAAATAAGACAAAAGTAGTAGAAGTGTAGCTGAAAATTTAAAAATAAAAAAATATGCGAAATAAGAGAAAAAGTAAAAGTAAAAAGTGACAAATTTAAAAATGAGATAAATGACGCAAAAATCAATAATTTTAGGTTATGAAAACAATATCAGATACAGAAAAGGTAATTAAAAAGAAAGAAATTAAAGGAATTAAAATAGAAGAAGCAGAAAAATATTATGAAAGAATGCTTAAAGAACGAAAAGAAATAGAAATTGAATTAAAAAAATGAATTAAAAGATGCTATACAAAAAGGATTAATTGAAACTTTGGAAAAATTGTATAATGAATATGTTGATAGACTAAGGAAATTAGCTTTTGACTGGAAATGAAATTATAAACGAAGAAAATCTTGTAATTAATCCATTTGAAATTATGAAAGGTAATATAGAAAGTTTCGAAGTTTTTGATGAATTTAAATCTCAATATTCTGAAGCAAGAAATGAAATTGTTGGAACAAAAGAAGTTGAAAATAAAAGAGAATGGTGGGAATTTTGGAGATGGTTTGAACCTCCTACTAAGATAGTTGATGATTATGGCGAGGTTGAATATGTAAGTATGACTAAATTTCTTGAGGCTTATCATGATCCTATAGAAACTTTAGTTTTTAACACAACGGATGATGCATTAAAAAGATGGTGAAGCAGAAATATCCAAAATAAAGGAAAAATTTATAAAAACTAAAGAACAGCTTGATAGCATACTAAAAATAAATTGGAATATATCTCTGAATTATTACAAAAATAAGGAAAAAGACATCTGAAAGAATAAAAATTAAATCTGAAATGTATGCTAAAAAAATTGAATGGTTGAAAAATATAAAAAAATAGAATAGAAAACGTAATTGAAATTTAAAGAATAACTTAGGAGGAAAAATGGTAACAAAAAAATTTGAAGAAATAGTAGAAAATGCTAAAAAGAACCGGGAGTAAATTAGAAATAAAAGTGGCTTTAAAAAAATAGACTTCTATTTGCAAGGGATATTGATTCATTTGATGAAATGTTGGAATATGTCAAAACGAAAAAGGTATAGATGTATATGAAAAACATGATAATAGAAGTTTTCCATCAGAAAGTTCAGGAGAATGGAATGATAAACTTCTGGATAAGGAAATAAATGATTTAATTGATAATTTTTCAAAAGAAAGAATAGACAACATCCGAAAGTTAATTGCAAAAATTAGAAAAATAAAAACAAATCAAAATGATAATATTATAAAAACCTAATATAATTAGCACACAATCTTCAGGGCATTCAAATTCCAAAAAGAGGTTTTTCTCAAGATAATTTTAACAAAAATATTGGTATAGGGGCTTACGGCAATTGGAGGATTGTTGTTGTGACAAGTTTATTCACAAGTTTAGGAGTGAAAACATTAATTGGAGCGGCAATAGCTGGAGCAGGTATAATAATCTTGATATCAGAGAATAAATAAGGAGACTAATTATGAAAAAGGAAATAGAAAGAAATAATGATATAGTTCCTAAATATAAAGAAATGGAATCAAATTTCAGAAAAACTTTAGAAATTATTGATGATGCAATATTGAAAAATTATGTTACAAATTTATATCAGCTAGTTCCTGAACAGAATCAAGGGAAAATATCTGAAATAGTTCAAAATGTTAGAATGTACAGAGTAACAAAAATGGTCTATGAAAAATGAATTTTCATTACATAAATTTACGAGTGTTTTTAATTCTTTGTCTCATATAAGCACATCTGTATTTTTGATGATTGATAGTAATGGGCTTGAAACAGAGTTATATATTGGGATAAAATCAGATGACAAAAAGAAGAACGGCATCTTCAACGGGAAAAATTACTATTTAATATATTAAAAGGGCAATTTCAGGAATTGAACTTCAAAAATAAATTTGAAATGAAATTGAAGATTTATTAAATAAACCTAGAGGAGAATTTGTTTCAACGGTTACAAGTATTGGCAATTTGGTGGATGAGCAAAAACAGAAGTAATGAAGAATTTGTTCAAGGATTAGAAAAAGTTGATAAAAACTATGGAAGGACAAAAATATAGAGCAGTAATATTGGCTGAAAAACAAATCAAATGAGGATTTAAAAAAATTACGAACAGGATATGAAGAAATTTACAACAGTTTATCTCCATTTTCAAAAATGCAAATTAATTTTTTTCTGAAAATAAAGGAACTAATTACAGTAATTCAAGTTCGATTGGAATATCGACAGGAACGACGTATTCAAAAATGATTCGGTTACAGAAGGAAATAGTTATTCTGAAAATGAATCAACATCAGAACAAAAAAATCTGTAAGTATTTTGATGGAATTTGCAGCGGCATCGGTATCAGGGATTGGAGCAGGTGCAGGAATAGGGAGTCTATTCGGGCCTGTTGAGCTACTATTGGAGCTGGAATAGGACTTTCTTTATCAATGGGTGCGACGCCCTACATATACCGAAGGAAAAACAAGAACAAAAAGGTTCAAGTTATACTGAAACTTCTTCAAAGACATTTGGAGAAACTAGAGGTAAAACTAATACTGATACAAAAACAGATACAGAAACTATTGGAAATAGTTCAGGAACCAGTCAGGCTATTACTTTAAATACAGAAAAATAAAAACTGTCAGCAATCTTTTTAAATAGAATAGACGTTCAACTTGAACGAATAAAGGAATTTGAAACATTTGGAATGTGGGAGTGTGCTGCATATTTTATTTCAGAAGAACCACCTGTAGCAGAAATTGCAGCAGCAACCTATAAATCAATAATACAAGGTAAAAATTCTGGTGTAGAGGTATCATCAATTAATTCTTGGAACGAAGACATGCTAAAGAAATTATTAAAAATATCAATAATTTTGAACATCCTTCTTTTAGATATAATGACAATATTTTTGTCAAAGCAACTTCATTAATAAGTAGTAAAGAATTAGGAATACAGATGGGGTTACCAAAAATCAGTAATTGATTTCCGGTAGTTGAACATAGTTCGTTTGCTCAAGAAGTTATAACTTACAATGCAAATGAAGATAATGACAGGAAAAGTATAACAATTGGTAAAAATCTTTAATATGGGAAAAATAACAGAAAAAAAGTTATGTACTAAGTAAAGAAAGTATGGCAATGCACACTTTCATCACAGGTTCAACAGGGTCTGGTAAAAGTAATACAATATATGAAATATTGGATCAGCTAGATATAGTTGGTATAAAAATTTATGATAATTGAGCCAGCTAAAGGGGAATATAAAAATGTTTTTGGGAATAGAAATAATGTAACTGTATTGGGAACTAATCCTAATTACAGTGAATTATTAAGAATCAATCCATTTAAATTTCCTAAATCTATTCATGTATTAGAGCATGTGGATAGACTAATAGAAATATTTAATGTATGCTGGCCGATGTATGCGGCAATGCCTGCTGTATTAAAAGATGCTGTTTTTAAGTGCATATGAAGATTGTGGATGGGATTTGGTAGAATCTGTAAATAGAATTTCAGATGAATTATTTCCAACATTTGCCGATTTAGAAAGGGAATTATGGACTGTTATTGAAAAATTCAGCATATTCTGATGAACTAAAAAGGAAATTACATTGGTTCATTGGTAACTAGAATCAAATCTTTGACTAATGGGTTAAATGGACAAATTTTTTTGCTTCAGATGAAATAGACAATAAAAATATTGTTTGATGCAAAATGTTATAATTGATTTAAGTAGAATAGGTTCTTTAGAAACAAAAATCACTTATTATGGGAATACTTGTAATGAGATTGAATGAATACAGAATATCAGAAGCAACAGAAATGAATTCAAAATTAAAAACATGTTACTGTTTTAGAAGAAGCTCACAATATACTAAAAAGAGTTTCAACTGAACAAAAATTTAGAAAAGTTCCAATGTTTCAGGAAAAATCAGTAGAAATGTTATCAAATGCGATAGCTGAAATGAGAACTTATGGAGAAGGATTTATTATAGCAGATCAATCTCCTAATGCAGTTGATGTTTCAGCAATCAGAAATACAAATACAAAGATTATTATGAGATTACCTGATGAGGTTGACAGAAGATTGGCTGGTAAAGCTGCGGCATTAAAAAGATGAACAGTTAGATGAAATTTCAAAATTACCTAAAGGAGTTGCTGTAGTTTATCAAAATGACTGGATAGAGCCTGTATTATGTAAGATTAATAAATTTGAGGGAAAAAGAAGAAAAATATAATTATATTCGAGAACATGAAGAAAAAGATCGATGAATATAAATTAAAAACAGGAATTATTAAAGTTATTGTTGAAAAACTAAAGTTAATCGAGAAATTTCAACTGATATTGAGTATATAGATAGAACTTTAACTAAATCTAAGTTATCAACAATGCAAAAAATAGAAATTTTAGAACTGCTAGATGAATATAGAAAAAAACTAATAGATTAAGAATATGGGAAAACTAATAATTTTGAAAAATTATCTAAAATAGTTACTAATTTAATAATTGATAAAAAGTAATTTAAAAAAATTAATTATTACAAGAAATAATTTTTGAAGACTTGAATAAAGAATTAGTGAATTTGATTGAAAGAAATATAAAAAATTGAAGATAATGAGCTAAAATTAGCTATTTCACAAAGTTTGATGAAAGAATTTTCTTTTAGAAAGTAAGGAAGCTCTTGAAATATACTCTGTGTGGAGAGAATTTGTTACAGGAGGTAATGTAAAATGATAGAATCTATGGCATTAAAATTGTCAGAAGCAGGGATTGAAAAAAATCCCTCTGGCAGATATTGCAAAAATCTATAGAAAATAAAAAAATATGAATGTGAATGAATTGGATAAGCCTGTAGTTAAGGAAATTGCTAAAGGGTGTCCAATTGAAGGAAATGGTGGTAACTGGGATGGAGAAAGAGGAAATTCAAATTGGGTTCTTGATGAAAAATTATACTCCAAAAAGTGTATAATCCAGATGAAAAAAACTTTTAGAGAAATATTAGATAAATATAATGTTGATAATCCGAATATCGCCTTTAAAGATGGTTATCCAGATTTTAGTAAAATATCTAAAGCAGATGTTCAAATTGATGAATTTACATCTTCAAGAGAAGATAACTTTTTCAAGCTGATGAAAAAATTAGCAAAAAAATGGGGAATATCTCCAGAAGATGTTTCAAAATGGAGAAAAGAAAAATAAATATACATGGCACGAATGTGAAGATTGTAAAACAATGCAACTTGTTCCAACAGAAATTCATGGAAATATTAGTCATTCTGGTGGAGTTTCAATAGCAAAAATCTAGGGAGGTATAAAATGAATAAAAAAATAAACGATAAAAATATTTGGAGAAATGGAATATAAATTTGGATGGTTTAAAAAAAGAAATTTTAAATTTATGGGGAAATAAATATGAAATAATAATAAAAAGTTATTGCATATAATGAAAATGAGATAAATGAAGAACAAAGAAATTCATATTTAAAATTAAAAAAGTAATATAAATGAAATTTCTAAAAAATTCTTTAGAGTTATTAAAAAGAGTATATTTTAAAAACTATGAAAATGAGATAAGTGAAAACCAGATTTTTAAACTAATAATTCCGAAAAACTATTTTGTTTAAACAAAATGGAGATTTTGGTATTTTATGTGACACATCATTAGATGAAGAAAATGGATTTGTAATAGTATTATCACCAAAAATATGAGATAGGAATTCAAGATATTTTTATTTAAAATTAGTAGTATAAGAATTTTGAAAAAAAGGAATCCAAAAAAATGGCAAAAAAATAATACCAAGCAATATAAAAACCCTGATGAATTTCACAACAGTTACGGTGAATATCAAATATACAAAGCATTATCCCAGTTGTCAGATGACTATATTGTTTTTATTCTTTGCATTGGAATAAGAAAGAAAAATATGGTTTCGTGGGGGAGAGTGATTTTACTATTTTTTTCATCCTAAAAGAGGGATTCTAGTTATAGAAGTGAAATCTGGAGAGATTTATTGTAAGAATGGGGAATGGAGTCAAGTTAATAGTAGGACTAAAGAACGAAAGAATATGAAAGATCCAATGGTACAAGCAGAGAGAAGTAAATATACATTTATTGACTTATTAGAAAAAAATATTAATTCAGGAAGGGAATATCGTGTAGAATGTGCAGTATGGTTTACAATGGCTGAAAGTTATAACCAATTAGGTTCTTTACCACCAAACTACAGTGAAGGCAATCTGCTTTATAAAAAGATTTAAATAATATTGAAAAAGGCAATTAGAAGAGTTTTTTTGACTACTATAATTTTTAAGGAAAAACAGTCTTTATGATAAAAAAATGATGAGGTTAGTGTGATTAGAACTCTCTCCTGAATTTAATGTAATTATGAGTATTTCAAATATAATGGAAGAGGCTGAATATTATTTTAATCGAATGACAAGAGAACAAGTTAGGCTTATTGAATATCTAGATGAACAGCGTGTTGCAGCAATACAAGGTGGTGCTGGAACTGGAAAAAAACTATGCTGGCAATTGAAAAAGGCCCGTAGACTTTTACAGAATCCAGAAACACGGAATGATAAAAGTATTATTTTTTTATGTTTTAATGAATTTTTTTATAAATATTTATTAGAAAAAAATACAAGGAAGAATTGCCAAATACTTATTTTTAGTATGGATAAACTAGTAAAAAAACATTATAAGATAAAAAGGGCAGTACTCAACATTACAAGAAAAAAATTAGATTTTTTTAAATAACTATAGCGATTATGACTGGGATTACAGGCATATTATTATTGATGAAGGTCAGATTTTGCACATGATGAAATTAGTGCCCTATATACAATTGCTGAAATAGAAGATAGCTGCTTTTATGTTTTTTTATGACAAAAAAATCAACTTGTAAATAAGGAAGGTTCTATTTCGATACTTTCTACAGATAGAATTGAATGCAGGCTGGTATTGTCTATAAATTGCCGAAATACAAAAAAGTATTGCTTCTTCCTCAAATAAAAATATTAGGAATAAAAAAATTATAAATTGCATGATAATGTACAAGGTACAAAAACCAGTTTTTTTATATTATTTCTAAAAGAGAACAAATTTTGAGTAAATTATATGATGAAATAAAAAAATATGTAAATGATGGGATACCAATTTCTAAAAATAGTGATATTAACTGTAAAGACAGAAAATAAAAAGTATTTTTAGCAGGACACAGTAAAATTGGAAATTATGTTGTAACGCATAATCTTGGAGAAAAAAAGGGATTTTGTTTACAACAGCCAGAAAAATATAAAGGATTAGAAGCGGCAGTTGTGATTCTTATTGATATTGAAAAAGGAAATTTTTAATGATAAAATTTATAGAAAAGTAATGCATGTTGGAGCCTCTAGAGCTAAATATTTTTCTAAGTTATATAACATATTTAAGTAAAGAAGATAAATTAGATATTTGTGAAAAATATGGCTGGAAAGAAGATAAATGAAAAAAATTGTAATGTATTTATAGAAGATACATTAGATGTAGAAGTTAAAGAAATAATAGATTAGTTTTAGTTTTTGAATATCCCTTTCAATTTAAAAATACATAAACAAAAAATTGACAATTATGTTAAAATATACTAAAATATTGTTGTAAAAATTTAGAAAATCTTTTATTGATTTTACAGCTATCGTGAAAGAATAATTATTTTATAGCGGTTGTTTCAGAAATGAAACAGCCTTTATTTTAAGAAAGGATACTTTTTAAGATCGAAAACTTATGAAAAATACAATTATAACAGTAATAAAAAAATTTCTATCATCATATTTATTTTTATTTTTTTCTTTGTACAATATTTCATAATAAAAAGAATATATAAATGATAGAAAAAGCCGTAAATGAAAAATAAAAAAAGTAGATTATGTAATAATACTGGGGGCAAGAGTAAAAGGAGAAAAGCCTGCTAAATCACTTATGGAAAGGATAAAGGCGGCAACGAAAGTATTTAAAGAAAAAAATCCAGAAGTTAAGGTTATTGCAACTGGAGGGAAAGGGGAAAAATGAAGGTATTGCAGAAGGGGTAGCCATAAAAAGAGAACTCTTGAAAAAAATGGAATTAGTGAAGATAGGATTATTTTGGAGGATAAATCTAAGAATACGGTTGAGAATTTTAGATTTAGTCTTGAAAAAGATAAGAAATAGTGAAAATGGCAAGAATAAAAAAATTCTGAAAATAATGGAAATCGAAAAAAATAAAAAGTATTGATTGTAACGAATGATTATCACATTTTCCGTTCTAAAAAAATATTGCTAGAAAAAGTTGGATTTGATAATAAAGATTATGAAATTTATGGTCTTCCGGCAAAAAAACACCATTGATTTCAATTCCACAATCGTATTTTAGAGAGTTTTTTTATCGAATGTGAATTATTTTTCTTTTTCAGTTTAAAAAAATTAAATAATTTTGGTAAAATATTTTTTTATAAAGACTATGAAAAAAATACAAAATTATTATATAATATAAATAATGTTGAGTAACTGGGCTTGGATAAAGTAGTTGCTCATTTTAAAAAAATACACTAAAAAAATAATAAACGGAGGAATTAATATAAATGTTGGATCAAAAAAATAAAAGAAACTTTTCGATAATTGCACATATTGATCACGGAAAATCAACTATTGCAGACAGGCTATTGGAAAAAACAGGGACTGTGACTCAGAGGGAAATGGTAGATCAGCTTCTGGACAGTATGGATTTGGAAAGGGAAAAAGGGATAACTATTAAGGCACAGGCGGTTACGTTGAAATATAAGGCTAAAAATGGAGAAACTTATGAATTAAATTTAATTGATACTCCTGGTCACGTTGACTTTATTTACGAAGTATCAAGATCGCTTGCAGCTTGTGATGGGGCCTTGCTTGTAGTTGATGCTGCTCAAGGGATAGAGGCGCAAACATTGGCAAATGTGTATTTGGCACTGGAAAATGATTTGGAAATATTGCCTGTAATTAATAAGATTGATTTGCCATCTGCAGATCCTGATAAAGTTAAATTGGAAATTGAAGATGTTATTGGATTGCCGGCTGATGAGGCGGTTCTTGTTTCTGGAAAAACTGGATTTGGGATTGAAGACTTGCTGGAGGCAATTATTAAATATATTCCAGCACCTAAAGGAGAAATTGACAGTCCGTTTAAAAGGCATTGATTTTTGACTCGCATTATGATGACTTTTAGGGAGTTATTACATACATCAGAATAATTGAAGGTAAAATTGCAAAAGGAGACAGAATTAAGATTATGTCTACCGAAAAGGAATTTGATGTACTGGAAGTTGGAATTTTCTCACCTAAAATGAAGGAAGTAGATGAATTAACAGTTGGATCAGTTGGATATATTATTACTGGAATTAAGTCAATTAAGGATACACAAGTTGGAGATACCATTACACATGTGCAAAATCCGACAAATACTGCACTTGAAGGATACCGTCCTGCATTAAGTATGGTTTTTGCTGGAATTTATCCAGTTTCAACAGATGACTATGAAGATTTAAGAGAAGCATTGGAAAAATTGCAGTTGAATGATGCTTCATTATCTTATGCTCCAGAAACATCACTTGCGTTGGGATTTGGATTCAGATGTGGATTTTTAGGACTTTTGCATATGGAAATAGTTGTAGAAAGATTGCGTCGTGAATTTAACATTGACTTGATTTCAACAGCACCATCTGTTAAATATCACGTAACACCTGAACAGGGACAAATGATAGTAATTGATAACCCTGCAGAATTTCCAGAAGGGAAAAAATATATTGAAGAGCCTTATGTAAAGGGTACAATTATTGTTCCAAAAGATTATGTTGGAAATGTGATGGAACTTTGTCAGGAAAAAAAGAGGAACATTTATCAATATGAATTATCTTGATGAAACGAGAACTATGATCAGTTATGACTTGCCACTTGCAGAAATTGTAATTGATTTTTTTATGATAAATTGAAAATCACGTACAAAAGGTTATGCTTCATTTGAATATGAAATGATTGGATACAAAGAATCAGACTTGGTAAAAGTAGATATTTTGGTAAGTGGAAATCCAGTAGATGCCTTTTCATTTATTGCACATAAAGATAATGCTTATTATAGAGGTCGTGCAATAGTTGAAAAATTAAAAGATGTAATTCCAAGACAGCAATTTGAAATACCATTACAGGCTGCATTGGGTACAAAAATAATCGCAAGGGAAACAATTAAGGCACTTAGAAAGAATGTGCTTGCAAAATGTTATGGTGGAGATATTACACGTAAGAAAAAATTATTAGAAAAACAAAAAGAAGGTAAAAAACGTATGAAGGCGATTGGAAATGTAGAAATTCCACAAGAGGCGTTTTTATCAGTATTAAAAATTAAATGACTAATTTATCTTATATAATATGAAAATCATAAAAAAATTAGACTTGTTCGATAACTATATAAACTTAGAATTTATGAAATAAAAAAATATTTTGAAGCAATGGGTATTGATTCCTTGTATAGATAAAAAGTTTTATATTATCGAACATATCTATTGATTAAATAATCCAAAAAGTTTATTCGATGTAAAATTATAAAAAAAGGTAGGAAAAAACAAAAAAAGGAAAGAGAAAATAGTGAATAAAGAAATAAAATTAAATAAGAATATTATATTTTTTTGATGTGAAACAAACGGATTTCAAGGAAGTTCTGTTTTGTCGATGTCTGCGATAAAGGTTAATTATAATTCTGAAAAATTCTGGAGAAGAGAGAAACAAATGGAAAAAGTTTCTGAATTTAACAGATTTTATTTTTAGAAATGAAGGCGAAGAATTAAATGAAGGTGCAATTAATGTAAATGGATTGACAGATGATGTAATTTTAAGTGAAAGGAAAAAAATATTATTCAAAAATACAGGAATTGAATATCCTTTGACTTTTTAAGGAAGATATGGATAATTTCTTTTTATTTTGTCAGGATACAAGCTCATTTTGTCGCTCATAACATAAAAATTTGACAGAAGTTTTGTAGATTTTCCATTGCAAAAATCAATTTGATACAATGCTAACAAATATAGATATTGTAAAAGTAACAGGTTCTTCCTATGGAAACTACAAATGGCCAAAAACTTATGGAATGTGCCAATTATTATAACGTTCCATTTGAAGAAAAGTCAATTACACGGAAGTTACTATGATGTTTTAATAATGTTTAGAATATTTTTTTAAAATGATGAAGCATAAAACTGGAAATAAGAGAATTTTTAGAATTTTTTTAGAAAAAAAGAATAATTTAAAGAACTTAAATTCTTGTAAAAAAATTAATTAAAAATAAAAAGGGGTGAAAATGAGTATTTTAGCAAAGAAATCTGAGTCAAAGTAATTTAGTAAATGCAAAAGAAAAAAATGATAATTTTCTGGAAATGACTGAATACAAGGAAAAATTTAGAATTTGAAGTTCTGGAAACTTTTTTTCAGATAAAAATTTCTAATTTTATTGGAGAAAAATGATTATCAAAAAGTTATTGAATTTACTGAAAAAAACAATTTATATTTACTAAATCAGACATTTAATGATAAAAAATACTAATTTTCACTTTTGAATTACCATTAAAACGAAAAAGATAAAGATATAATCGGAAATATAAATGAATTAATTATAAACGAAAAGGCTAAATTTCGTAATTTTTTTATTTATTTAAAAGCAGGAATTGCTAAACTGTAAAAAAATTCTATTTTATTGTAAGTTTTATAAGATATTCAGGGGATTCAGTTATTAATAAGCACTTTGGATGAACTTGAAAAACAAGGGATTCAAGGAGAAATTATAACATCTGTTTATCTAAATATTACGGATTCAAAGGCATTACGAAAAACTTTTATCGTATAAGAATATAAAAGTTAAGATTTATAATAATTCAAGTGAGAGTTTTCATACAAAAAGCATATTTGTTTGAAAAGGAAAAAAATATCATAGTGTTGTAATCGGATCATCTAATATTAGTCAAAGTGCCTTGTATTCGGCAGAGGAATGGAATGTGAAGCTGACAGATAGCAGTTTTTTTAATATTTATGGAAAAATCGCTAAATCAGTTTGAGAAGTTGTGGCATAGTAATGAAGCGATAGAATTGACACAAGATTTTATTGATGAATATGAGAAAATATAAAAAAATCTGTAAATGTACAAAAATACTTTTTGATTATAGAAAAACCAAAAATTGAACAAGAAAATGAATTTGTACCAAATAGCATGCAAAAAAAGAGTTTTGCAAAAACTAAAAGAAACTAGAATAAACGGCAATAAAAAAAGGGCCTTGTAATTTCTGCAACTGGTACAGGAAAAACTTATCTTGCCGCAATGGATATAAAAACAGTTTTTTTGAAATTAATTCCAATACTGAAAAATAAATTATTTAAAATAAATGATAAAAAAATCAAAAAAACTTCAAATATAAAAATTTTTTTATTCATTGCTCATCGTGAAGAGTTGCTAGAAAAATGCAATAAATGTTTTTTTCAAAAAAATTCTTAAAATTGACAAAAAAATGAATTTGGAAGAATTTATGGCGGTTTAAAGGAAATTGATAAAAAGTATAATTTTTTTGCTTCGATTCAGTCTTTAAGAAATTGTTACAATGAATTTAAGCCTAGTTTTTTTGATTACGTTATAGTTGATGAATTTCATCATTCAATGTCAGACAGTTATTTAAAAAAACATTATCATATTTTTAATCCAAAAATTTCTATTAGGATTAACAGCAACTCCAAAAACGTATGGATGGAAAAAGACATTCTATCACTTTGTGATTATAACGTAGTAGATGAAATTGGAATAAAAGAGGCTTTGGAAGAAGACTTGATTGTTCCTTTTCATTATTTTTGGAGTAAATGATTATACGATTAATTATGATAATATTCCTTACAAAAAAATGGGAAATACAATGAAAAAAATATTATTAGAAAAATTTATTATTGAACACACGTACCGATTACATTGTTGAAAAAAATCAATAAATTTGGCTTTGATGGTGATGAACTAAGTGCTGTTGCATTTTGCCAGAATATAGAGCATGCTTTTTTTATGAAGGAAGAATTTTCAAAAAAAGGTTATAAATCAGCTGTGATCACAGCAAATACAAGTTCAAACGAAAGATCAGAAATTTTAGAAAAATTTCAAAAAAACAAAAAAATTGAAATTTTATGCGTAGTAGATATTTTTAAACGAAGGAATTGATATTCCAACAATTAATTTACTGCTATTCTTACGTCCCACAATGTCGTCAACAATTTTTTTATACAGCAAATTGGGAGAGGATTGAGAAAGGCTAAAAAAATAAAGATTTTGTAACAATTATTGATTTTATTGGAAATCACAAAAAAAGATTATTTATTAATAAATTATTTTTTTCGAGTGAAGTTGATAACAAAGATACTTTTATTCACAAAAAAAGAAAAAAATTATAAATGAAATTAAAAAAATCAATTTTCAAATATTCCAAAAATCTTGTTATGTGGAGCTAGATAGAATTTGTCAAAAATCGTATTATTGAAAAAAATAGAAAAAAATCAATTTTAGTTCAAAAAAATATTTTAAAAGGAAATGTATTTAGATTATAAAGCTGAAATTGGAAAAATCAGAAAATGAAATTTTAAAAAGTGAGTGACTTTTGATACAAATATTGAATTATTTCAAGAGTTATCCCTAAAGTTAGGCTCATTTTATAATGCACAATTACAATTTGAAAATTCTGAAATTAAACAAAATAAAATATCTTTTTATTAAATTCAGAAGAAACTGAATTTTTGGCATATTTAGAAAAAAATTAACGATTGTAGAGCCGTTTACGTATTTGATTGTAAAATATTTGATAAACAACGATTTTATAAATTTAGAAATTATTGTTGATGAATATAAAAAATTATTTTTAATATTAAAGATGATTTTCAAAAAGAATATGTAATAAATCGTATTTTTTTACGGAATTAGTTGAAGATAAAATTTTGGAAAAAAATTCAAAAAAATAGATTATTTAAAAATTTCAAAAAAATATAATAAAATATTTGAAAAATAAAAAGAGAATAATGATGAAATAAATTTAAAACTTATAGATTTAGATAATTCTCAAAACACAAATTATAATTTTAAAAAAATAGGCTAGAAGATTTACTATATTTAGGATTATCAGAATTTAAGAAAAAAACAATAATCTTTCAATATTTAATGAAAAATATCTTGATTCCATATAAAAAAATATAAAACGAATTGAACTGCAAATCTTACTGGACTCAAAAAGTTCCAAAAAGGAAGCTGGAGAGCAGGTTATGCCAATACAGATAAAGATATCTGCCTTTTTGCAACAATTGATAAAACTCATATTTTGCAGGAAAAATTTGAAAATACGATAATTCTCTTTTTGCAGACGACATAATTCAATGGATAAGTCAGCCTAAAACTGCTCATACTTCAAGTGTAGGAAAAGATGTTTATAAATCATAAGAAAATTGGGATATAATGTGCATATATTTATAAGAAAAATTTGCCTTTTATGGATGGAAATAAAACTAATCCTTTTATTTATTTAGGAAAAAGCTGATTATTATAAAAGTTCTGGAGATAAGCCAATGAGGATTTTGTGGAAATTAGAAGAGAAAAATACCACAGGAATTGATATATGAATTGTATAATTTATAATTATATAGGTTAAGAGTTTTTGTGTAAACTCAAAAATATATATATATTATAGGATGGTATTTTTATCATCCTATTTTTAAAAATAAAATCAAAAAAATTGAGATAAATTTTTTTCTATTATATAGAGATAAAAAGTATGATATAATTATTTAAGATTAAAAAAATAAGGAGATTAAAAAAATGCCAGTTTACTATAATGCAGATAAAAAAAGACATGGTATGCGATGTTTTTATGCTAAAGATTACAAGGGTGTAAATAAAAAAAGTACAAAAAAAGACTGGGTTTAAGAAGAAAAAGGAAGCTCAGGAATATGAATATGAGTTTAAGAAAAAAATTGCTAAATCTGTAAATATGTCATTTCAATCGTTGTATGAACTTTATTTTTGAGGATTATAGCAAAAGACATAAACCTACAGCTATCAATACTGTGGAAAAATTTTTTTAGGTTACATATATTGCCTTTTTTTGGCGATGTTGAGATTAGTAAGATTAATTCCTATATGATTCGAGAATGGCAAAATGAGATGCTGGAAAAGAAAAATGAAAATGGGAAAGCCGTTTAGTGAGAAATTCTAAAAGCTAATATTTATGCAGCTTTTAAAAAGTTTGTTTAATTAGGGCTGCAAAAATATCAAGGATTGAATGAAAAATCCCTTGTAAAAAAATTTAGGGGTCATTTGGAAGTAAAAAAATCGTTCTGAAATGAAAATCTGGTCTGTAGATGATTTTTGAAATAAATTTATAGATTTTCTTGAATCAAAAAAATAAAGAAAAAAATGGTAAATATTCTGACGCAATTATTATATTTAAAGTCTTATTTTTGGACTGGATTACGAATTGGAGAAGTTTTAGCTCTTACATTTGATGACATTAATTTGGAAGAAAAAAATTTATAGATGTAAATAAAAACTATTTCTCGAATAAATAAAAAAAGAATATGTAACCACTCCAAAAAAACTTTGGGGTCAATAAGAAAAGTTCTTCTTCCTGAAATTCTTATTTCAGATTTAAAAATCATACTTTTTCTAAATTTGAATTAGAATTACAATTAAATAAATCAAAGACTTTAAAACTCTCAAAAAGTATTTAATTTAAAAAAATTCTCAATTACGTTATATTTTTAGAAAAAAATATAGCATCCAGGCAGGTGTTGAAAAAAATAAGACTTCACGATTTTTAGACATTCCCACGCTTCATATTTGTTATTTATCCAAGCCGACATTACCGCAATCAGCAAACGCCTAGGGCACGACAACTCTGCAAACTACTATAAATACTTATTCTCATTTATATAAAGATGCTAATAAAGCAGCTTATGAGAAAAGTTAAATAATAATAGTTGAATTATTGACATTTAAGTGTTATACTATAAATATAAAAGGTAAAATATTGAAAGTTTTAGGCAGAAAAAAATACATTGAGAAAAAAACTAAAAAAATAGAACTTTTATAGAACTTTTTAAATTTTTAAAAATGGTAAAAGTAACCCTTATTTTATAATATATGTAGCCAAAAAAATTCTATTTAAGGTTCACATAAATCAAAAAGTTCTAAAAATCAATGAAATACAAAAATAAAAAAACTGTTTTATCAAAAATAAAAGCGATTTAAAGCAATAAAAAAATCATCGACGATAAAAAGTATGGCTTAATCAATTTTAAGCTCTTATATGGCTTTTTACGCGGTGATTTTTTTAGATCTTATTTTTATTTTTTTTATAATATCTATAGTGTATATTTTTTTCTTTTTAAAAAAATTTGAATCTTTTGCCATAAAGGCTGTCAGAACAAATCTGAGATTTTTTTACATTTTTGTGCTGCGAAATTACTACAAAAATAATTTAGCTTTCCAATTTTTTTCTGATAAAAAAATGTTCTTTACGGGATTTTGACTGTTTTGTTACAAAATCTGGATTTTCCAAAAATTTCTTTTTATAATTTCCAATGATATTTCAGGATGCTTTTGGAAAAAAATATGTTCTTCAAACTGATTTTTGCTCATTACAACTTTTTGATGCAGTTTCGCTTTAAATTCATAAACTTCTATTCGTTTTCCTGTCTTTGTATATCTAATTTTTTTTCTTTTTATCATAACTTTACCATTTTCTTCTTTTCAAAAACTTTTTCTTATTAAATCTTTTCTAAAAAGTAAATATCAAAGCAAACCAAATAATCAAATATATTATTGCAAATATAGTTAAATTAACAACAATTCCATATTTATTCTGAAATTTTATCACGCTTGAACCCCAATAAGAAATCATCGAAGTTACAAATGTCACTCCTAAAAATTGCAATGTATTTTTAAAGTTTCTTAATTTTACATATTTTTTTGTTTAGCGAAATATATAAAATTATAAAGTTTACCATTGCAGAAAATGAAGTTGCGAATGTCAAACCGACATGTCTATATTGCTTATACAAAAGTGAATCTAAAAACTATGTTTATAAATATTGCAGTAAAAGATGAAATAACAGGTGTTTTTTTCTATCTTTGTAGACATAATGGCTTCTTGTAAGAAGGTGTATTGTTGAGAAAAAAACAGAAGTCCCAAAGCATAAAAACTGTAATGTTTCTGAAGTAACTTTTTACAGCTGCCGCATTAAATTTTCCCTCTTTCGTAAACTAATCTTACTATTTCTTTTTGCATATCCAAATAAAATTACACTTGATGGAACGATTAGAAAAAGATAGCATATATAATCCTTGATGAACAACTCTTCTCACTGTTCTGTTATCATTTTTTACAACAGCTTTTGACAATGTTGGGAAAATTACAACTGCTAGTGAAATTGCAAAAACTCCTATTGGAAGCAAGTATAATCTACTTGCATAATTTAATGCACTTGCTGTTCCAGCTGGAAGTGAAGTTGCAAACCTGTTGTCAACAATTTCATTTATTTGATAGCCAAAAAAATTCCGACTAATGTTGGAACCATTAAAACAAACATTTCTTTTTACATATTCATCTTTTTAAGTTTAAAAATAAATTTATATTTTTTCATAATTTGAAAAAATTGTGGAAGCATTATCACTAACTGAAAAACTCCTGAAAGCAAATAAGCTACACCAAGTCCATAAATTCCCATTTTATTTTTTAGCATTAAAGTTCCAACTATGATTGTCAAGTTAAATACAATTCCCATTGACGCTGAAACTGCGAATTTTTTTGTAATTATTTAATAATGACGATACTACTCCAGATAGTGCAATAAATAAAAAAATAAAAAAAGCTACGATTTTCAATAAGTTATTCGCTGCATCAAATCTTTTTTTGGATCGTTAAAAACCTGTTGTCACTTTTTAAAAATTTGTTTAGAAAAAGAATATCATAATTACAGAAAGTGTCGATGTAAATGCAACTATTAAGTTTAAAAGTGAAAAATACAAAGTCATCTGTTCTCTCTTTTCCCTCTTCTGCCATTCCACGGTTATAAATTGGAATAAATACCGTTCCAAGCGATCCTTCTCCCAAATAATGTCGTAAAAAGTTTGGAATTTTTTTGTAGCGCTGACATAGGCATCTGTCATTCCAGTCGCTCCAAAAACGCTTCCGATAATCATTTCTCTTATAAGTCCTAAAAATTCGACTTAACATATTTATTATCATTACTATAAAACTAGATTTAAACATTAAAAATTAATTTCCTTTTCTTTTTGATTTTCTATTTTTTTATATTTCTTATTTTATGGATTTAATAAAAAAATTCTTTTTCTTCTACAATTATATCAATTTCTCCATTTTTTTAAACATATCTAAAATGCAAAGAAATAAAGTTACTATCCTAGATTTAGAAAACTTATTTTTTTTAACAGATGATTAAATTCTACTTTTCGATCTCCCTTTATAATTTCAGAAATTTCATTATGAGCTTCTTCTGTTGAATAATTATCATCTTCTAAATTTAGAATCATCCTTTCTTCAAAATTATTTTTTTTTATCATTTTTGAATTAATCAAATTCTTTAGGCTTTTTGAATAAATTATCTAAATTTAGGCTTGAAATGTCATATTCAATTTCACTTCCTATACTTTCTGTTCCTGTTCTTGTATAAGGAACATTATATTCGTTTTTCATATTTTTGAAAACAATTCAGAAATTTCCTTAAATAATTGATATTCAATTATTTTTTTCTCTAAATTTTCAATCTTTTTCAAATTTTTTTATCCCTATTTAATATCGAATAAGCCTTAATTTCAATTAAATCAGTTGCCATTATTAAAAAAATTCAACCTTTATTTTTTTAAATTTAATTCCTTTTTGCGCATGAATATAATTTAAATAGTCATCTATTATTTGTGAAACATTTATCGAATTTATATCCATCTTCTTTTTCAATTAAATGAAGAAGCAAATCAAGAGGCCCTTCAAAATTTTTCAATTTTTATTTGTATCATATTTTTCCATATTCTACCTAATTTCTTCTTCTTTTTGATATTTATCTGAAATTTTATTTTTTTCCAGTACTTAGCATCTTTTCCAATCTGCTCCTTCAGTTCTTCAACCGAACTAAATTTTTTTCATATCGAATATTTTCCAAAACTTCAATCAAAATAATTTTTTTTCCATAAATATCTTCACTAAAAATCAAAAATATTAGTTTCAACACTAAGAACTCCAACATCAACTGTAGGATTTCTCCCAATATTCATTACTCCGTTATAAACCTTGTCATCACCTTGAATATGAATCTTCGCCCCATAAACTCCAAATTCTGGATAAATCTTATTTTCAAATTTTAAATTTGCCGTAGGAAAAGCCAATAACTCTTCCAAGTTGTTTCCCATAAATAACCTCCCCAAGAATAATGAAATTATGTCCAAGAAGTTCCCTGACCTTATCAAAATTACCTTTCTTAATATAATTCCTAATTCTTGTACTGCTTATAACTTCTCCTTCTTCATCCAGCACAGCATCTTGAACATTTAATTTTATATTTCTCTCTTTTAATAATTTTTCAAGTATGCCGACATTCCCAGATTTCCCTTTTCCAAAAGTAAAATTAAATCCACAATAAACTTCATCTGCATTCAATTCATTAACAATTACCTTTTCCACAAATTCTTCAGGCGAATAATTCCTAACTTTTTCAAACTGCTCCAAATAGAGATAGTCAATTTCATTTTTTTATTTAGTAAATAAGCCTTTTTCAGAGCAAGTCGTTATTTTTAGTCTGCTGATTTTTTTAGGATATTCACTAAAAGTATAAACTATTGTTTTTTTAATCCTTTTTCCCTTGCCCTCTTCACAGCCTTTCTCAAAATTACTTGATGTCCTTTATGAATCCCATCAAAATTTCCTAAAACAGCAATATTTCTTTATTACATTTTATTTCTTCAATATTTCTATGATAATCAGGAATTTCTGCATTAACACAATATTCAATAATCTCCTTTATTTCTGCTAAATTTTTTTGTAATAAATTTCATCAACTTTCATTCCTTTTTTTATTTTTTTATTATTTAAAAAAATATCTTATAGACATATGCTTAATATTCATAATATTTACTTTATTAGATTTTTATCATAATTTCAATTTAATGTATAGTGAAAAAAAGAACAATGCTGAAAATTAATACAAAAAAATAGTTATAGACTTAATCAAATCTATAACTATTCCTTTAATTAATTTTTATTTTTTTAAACTTTTACAGTTCCTTGCTGTTCTTTCCATTAGCATCTGCTTTTGGTTTTTCTTCAATTTTTTTATCTTCTTTTTTACCTTTGTTTTCTTCTTCCTTTATAAGAGCAATTTTTATTTTTTTTCTTCCTTCAAACAATCCACCCTCTTGAATTACAAACACAGCCGATGTTATTGTAGCATAAACCTTTCCTGTATTTCCAATTTCAACTTTATCTGCCACAATTTCTCCTGAAACTTCTCCATCTACAACAACTGTTTCAGCAGTAATATTCCCTTTCACTTGCCCAGTTTTTCCAACATGAACAAGTTTATTTCCTTTAATATCACCATTTAACACACCTTCCATATTAAATACAGAATTTGTTTCAATAGTCCCTGTTATTGTTGTTTCCATTGAAATTGTACTAGTTCCATTTGTATTTTCATCACTATCTGCTGAAAATTGTCCGTTAAATCCTGTGTTTTCTCTTTTTTTCCTTCGCTTTTTTTGTCACTAGAAAAATAATGCCATTTTTTTCTTTCCTTCTTCCTTCTTTTTATTAAGTCAAATATATGTTATAGTATACTACATTTGCTTTGATTTTTTTCAAATGTTTTTTTAATAATTTGTGTTTAGATATGTTATTATAGTTCTATTTATTTTGTTTTTTTCTTTATTTAATTTTATATTAGTAAAAAAATATAATTTTTAATTTGTCGTATCTTAGTAAAAACTGCTATTTATTTTTTTAAAAAATCGGCTATAACTAGCCAAATTAAATTTTTCAATATTATCCATAAATTCATCAAAACTCTTTTGCAACTTTTACCAACTCATTGTGAAATAAACTTTCAGATTTCTTTCTTAGCTTTTTCATTTTTTTCCCAAGTTGTCCCAGCATACTCCTTGATAATTTCTCGATATTCTTTAACTTCTTCCAATGAAAATCTTTTTCAAAACTTTAGAAATTTCCAGTTTTTAATTCATTCATAAAATCTATAACTTTTTTTATCCCTTTATCAATTTTTTTCATTAAAAAAATTTCTCTATATATTTTATCAAATATCTCTTTAAATTTTTTTATTTTTTTCAAAATCAATAAAATTATCAAAACTTTTCTCTGAATCTTTTTAAACGAATAATTCCAAACAAAGTTAAAAAAATTCTTTCAACAAAACTGTACTCTCCATCATAAAGAAAAATCATCAGAAAAAAATCCATACTTAAAAAAATGAAGTTTTTTTACATTGTCTTTAAACAAAAATAACTTCATATTCTCGCAATAGTTTTTTTCATATTTAGTTGGAAACATTTCAAAAATTTAGAATTAAAAATAATCACTCTCACATTCTCGTTTTCTGCTATTCTCAAAATCAATAATATTGTAAATACTTCTCATTAAGTTTCTCACCTTAAAAAATTAAATTACACTTCAAAAAAATTTCTTTCATACATTCTGAAATATTTTCAATAATATGACTTGCATTCACAATATACTGTTTGCTCTACCAAAGTTCATCAGCTATTTTTACCATGCAAATATGCTCCCTATACAAGCAGATTCCACTAACCCATATTTTTTTGCCCCTGCCAATGAACAAATTATACCAGTCAAGCAATCTCCCATTCCTCCATTTGCCATACGGGAATTTCCTGTACTATTTACAAAAAGAGTTTTTCCCGTCTGTAATAATTGTATTTTTTTCCCTTTAAAAAGTAAAGTTATTTCATACTTTTTGAGCAAAAATCTTTTACTATTTCAAATTTATTCTTATTAATTTCTTCTGGAGAAAAATCCTGATAATCTTGAAAATTCAACTAAATGTGGGGTTAACACACTTCTATTTTTTTATTTTTTTCAAAAAGTTCTCTATTTTTCAGACAATAAATTCAAAAGCATCAGCATCAAGTACAAGTTTTTATCATATTCCCTTTATTATTTTTTTCTCAATACTAATTAGTTTTTTTCAAATATTTTTTTAATGCTTTCTGACTTTTTTTCCAATTCCAGGCCCAATAGCGATTATATCACTATTTAGGATTTCATTTTCCAGTTTTTTTCAAAAATTTTTCTTTCTATGTTTTTCAAAATTTATAGGAAAACTCATAGCTTCAGGAACAAATACGTTAAGTGAAAAAAATTATTTTTTTATCAGTAATTACAGTAGTAAGTCCAGCTCCGCTTCTCACACACGATTTTTGCCACAATATTCCCTGCACCATAAAAATCCACTACTTCCAGCAAAAATTAATACTTTCCCAAAAATCTCCCTTATGAGAATTTTTCATCTCTTTTTATATGAAAAACCTTTTTATTATTTCAGATGTCAAGTAATATTCACTGACAATATGATCAATATTATTTTTTTATTCAATCCAATATTTTCAATAATCACTTTTCCTAAATATTCTTTTTATATCTGATTTTTAAAAAAGCCTTTTTTTATATGTGACAAAAAGAAATGGTAACATCAGCTTTTAACAGATACTCCCATTATTTCTCCAGTATCGCCATTAATTCCAGATGGAATATCAATCGCATAAACTTTTTTTATTTTTTTAGAATATTCATTTATCTTCAAAATAATATCTTTATAAATGCCTTTTTATTTCTGAATTTAACCCTGTTCCAAAAAAATCCCTTCAACAACAACATCACATTCTAAAAAGCAGCTTATCCAATTCTTCCAACTTATAAAAAAATTTCAATTCCTGAATTTTTTTACAAATTTCATAATTTACAGAAACAGTCATTGCTCATATTTTCATCACTAATACAAAAAAATTTTTAACATTCTTATCTTTTTGAAAAATAACTGCCGTGCAATCGCATATCCATCGCCTCCATTATTTCCCTTTTCCACAAATAATAAGAAAATTATCTTCATTCTTTCCAATATGCTTTGTAAATGAAATCGCTGCATTTTCCATAAGCACAATACTCGGTATTCTCAATTCATTAATCGCATAGTTGTCAATTTTTTTCTTGTAGTTTCGTTTCCACCTAATAACATTTTTCATCACCCCATTATGTCCTGTTATTTTTTTAAATATTAAAATC
>BNJV01002637.1_pt1 | contig 31642 bp, 48 predicted proteins | sample 8540591 | NCBI WGS metagenome assembly BNJV01 (sample SAMD00202457, study PRJDB9452) | human saliva metagenome | host: Homo sapiens | reverse complement strand
TCAGTTGTACATTAGCAATCCTGGTTCATTCGATAACGCCTGCAGGTCATTTCAGACACGTTGCGGAATATTTATCTCAATGCAGTTGCTCACCAATTGCTTTTTCAGTTTTTCCTTCAGTCATTTCATACTCAACGAACTGAACTCGAAATGGTTATCCTTTCACCCCGACCAATGCATCAAAAATATTTAGTGAACTGTCAAACTGACTTGTCCACGATACTCACCATTATCGAACCCGTACTAGCCGGAAAGAAAGCAGTGATTTTCCACCGGAAGCCAGCCAGCAGTCATCTCCTCCATTGCGTGTTCAAATTATTCTGCCTGTTCCTTCTGCACACAACGAGCCTCACAGGCCACCTCATCATTTACACGAAATTCTGGGGTTCTTCCCCAGGATTTTCTTAGCTTCTGCAACTTATTTTTTCTCATCTTCTGATTTTTCTGTTCATTTGTGTCAACACCTCGATTTATTCGCCTCCACCATAACGATATCTCCAATCGGTGAATACCATCATTTAAACCACATACGTTTTCACATATATAGTCCCGAAAATCCTTCGATTATCGAATCGCTGATTGTGTCCCTCCAACAGTTTTCTTCATCATAACTGCAGTTTCTCTTTATGAGTTCAACAGCATCTCCTGAAGTTGCCATCAATTTCACTCAACGTCATCTGCCTCGCTGTCACTGCCGGCACACATGCCTTCCGACAACCACGACACACAAACTGGCACCATCAATTCCCTGTCCTATTCTTCATCGACGCATTCAACGATTCTTCTGTCTCACTTCAAATTCATCTCGATACTGCCTGCCCCTTCCTCAGGCAAACACACACGCCAACACCCAGGTGTCTGCATGAAAACATGCTTCTCCGACTCCCCATGACCGAGGCAGTCCACCCGTGTCTCTCACTGTCATTACAAGCCTTCAACGATTCTCAGTGATTCCGTAATCTCTAACGGTTTGAATACGCCTGAGCAGACACCTGTCTCTCACTGCAGCAGTCCTTCGGTCTTCTGGCACATCACCACCAGTCTCCGACCGTCTGCAGTTCGCACCACTTTCCGAATGCTCACCAGATTGCATCACTGACACCATCGAGCACCTCCATCTAAATACCTCCTCGAACATATCAACCATATTTTCCATTTGTCCAGAATCTTATTGTTTCACCTGAGCCACGACATCGCATAAAGAGCATCTTATATATTTTCAACTTTATATTATAGCCCACATTGTTGGTCACGGTTTCATATTGCCATACGAATTTACCATGCCGCCGTACCCTCGGTCTCCGTCTTCATTGTCAAGGTACCTGGGCCCCACGTTCATCTTTCAGGCCGCCTTAACATTATTTTCCATTTTCACAGTGTTCATCTCATTGCGTTTATTACGTCAGTCACGTGGCCCTTCCACAATATATGACATATTCTCCGTCGATCATTTTACATCAGTCCTTCCGGAACATATTACCTCTTTCCACATCTCGAACAGGTTACCGTTCCACCGACTTCTTTGATAAGACCGTCAATAACCGTATAAATTATCGACTTTATCCTTTTATCATCTTTGTAATTTTCGTCCATTTGCAATAGCGGCGAGCACCACCAGCGAGCCTTCCCGTTTCGAGAAAACGTGCCCCAATGATTTTTTCCTCATCCTGATGCCACGTCATTGAATGAAATATTATCGTTCAACAAAGATAATCTGCAAGTAAACAGAGCATTAACAACATCAGCCAGCATTTTTTACCATTTGCTCTGGCCGAATATGACTTAATGTTTTTCATTCACTTTTTCCTCATCTATCAGCCACCTCAATCAGATTATTTCACCAGTTTCCATTATTCCAATGAATTTATTTCTTTTTGCCTCCACCGCTCACCTTTACACAGACTGAGAATCCTTTCTTTCTCAGCATCACTCGATATCTTCCACTACGACGAAAGATATCCTCATCTCCACCAGTACCTCATTTCACATATCCTCCCCTGTGCCAATGTCAAGGCCGCCGATTTACTAACCAGGTGTCTCACCGTACGACTTGGCTCTTTCTCTGCCAAGAGGCAGTTTCATTATGAACCATATTACTGTAACAGCCTGTCTCACAGCTCACACCACCTTCTGTAATTTATCATCTATTTCACCACCAGCACACGCACAGAACATCTATCAATTAAAAATATTGCGCAAAGAATCACTGTTCCCACATCTGACATCGCTAACGAACGTTTCAGCATTTCATTTTTCTTATCTTCTTTCCAGGCTCCACCTCATCAGGTTTTGCTCACACCAGAATACCAGCACCATTAACCGTCGCCTGTCGCTGGGGTCACACATTTATCCCAATACCCATTTCTGTACCAATCATTTTTCATCCTTGACCATCATCCCCTTCCACACCATCTCGCCACAGTGGCCTCGGCTCACATTTATCCACTTCACGAGCAGTTGCCTTCATCTACCCTTCGTTTATGATTTTGGCCTCATCTCAGTTCTCAGTGCCTCAGCCCAATTCAAAGAGTCATCCTTTCCCACGCAGCAGCCTGAGTTTTCATGTCAACTGTATTTTTATGCCCAGAAAGCCAAGCCCACGTTATTGGCAGACGCCCGCACTGTCAAACATCATCCCTGAACACTGAGCGAAACCCCTGCACCACCGCCCTGCACGAACTGTTTTAGTCCGCTCGTTTAACAACCATTGTCGCTCCTGTCTGTTGCATTCATCAAACACATCATCTAAAACCCGCCATCATCAGCCATCGCCGGTTCAGGTCGACATTCATTGCGGGGAACGATTGTAAAATGGCTCACTATTCATTTACCGCCCTTTATCCGACAGTTCATTCTTCCGTCCTCCTCCCCGTTGCCGTCGCCGGACTTAAGTGTTTCGCCCTTCGACGTCCTTCGTGCTTGTCGAGCGACGCACAATGCCTGCGCCGCAACAACGTTCAGTGAACACCAGCCTCCCACCAACCCCATCTCGACGTTATCTGTCATCCTGAACATAACCGCCGGGATTATCTGCCTCATTTTGCGGCCTCCAACACCGAGTTTCATTTGAACCGTCAAACGGACGTTTTAACGGCAGCATCAATGAAGGTCTCGGCCTTATCCCATATGCCTCATCAGATCTGACCAGGAAGCTTGCATGATCTCATCAGGATTGCAAAATTGAGGTCTGGCCTAAACATCCACTTTGAGCGCTGCCTCATCTGCATATCTTCCATTCAGCCGCCTCGTTCCTCCAGTGCAAATCTTCTTCCTCTGAGTCTTACCAGCACCCCGATTTTCCACGCCACAGTTGCAATGTCGTCGATTGAGTTTGAGCCGGTCGAACCGAGCATACCATTTCAAGGTTGTTCATGTTTAATATGGCAAACAGACCAGAGAACTTCAGTCATTCCCACGTTTTAGCCAGCCAGACAGCCAGGTAAAGGTTGCAAATTAACTGATTACCAATGTAACAGCCTAGTCGCCTCATGAGTTGTGGCAGTATGAAGACCTCCACAACAGCCCAGGCTGCGGAAAGTCCGTTCGATGCTAAGCGCACCTATTACTAATAAACATACCGTTTGCCGCAAGTGCATATCCAATCAGCCGAATGGTCTTCATTCAGTTTTTGCGTTGGTGGCGACGTTCAAATGCTGTCAGGTCTTTCACCACCAAACGCTCAGCACCTCACGGCTCGCGGGGGCCCAGCGAAGCCCTCAGCACATGTTTCAAATTGTCAAATGCTTTGGTTTACTATTTTTTAGTTTTCGATGCTCATTCTTGCTGTTTTTCTATATTATTTAAAATTAAACATCCACACCAATTGCATATTCTTCGTGTCGGTTCATTTCAAAGTTTCATCATTTTCCACCGGATCATTTTCCCGAAAACAACATAAACAGCCTTCCAGCGCTCCATCGCCAGTGATGACCCTTCTCACCATATGAGTATCTCACGCTGATTACCATCGTTTGTCATTCAGTCGACACTCAAAATTTTTCACCAGGCACCGGTGCGCTCGGCATAAGCTCAGCAACCGTCACAGAGCCGAGTCGTTATTTTGGGATCGCTCACCGTCTGTACCCCTAATCACATAACATCTAATCATTTTTCGTTCACCATAACACCGCTTACACGAAAACCGTAACCGTACCAGCCCGCAGCCACCGTCCACCAGGCCGCCAGCGTCACGCACTGGTCACATTCGAGCGATGCGTTCGCCCACGACAGTCATTCATAATTTCATGTTTTTACATTCATTTTCCCACCGCCCTTACAAAATTGGCTGCTGTCTCCAATCAGGTTCGAAAGTCCGTTTTCACCACGACACCGTGCACCATCACCCTCCGGCTCACCTGGCCACCTGAACAACAAAACATTGCATCATTCGCCTGCTCCTGGTCAGGTGAAAATGAACCACATCTTGCGTCATTTTCACACCATCCCATTATCTTCAGATCACCATTCATCACCACAGTCAGTCAAAACAAATTTCGTCAAAGAAAAATTCATTTGCAAGACGATGTTATCAGGTCTGATGCGCCGGGTCATACGGACATACATTTTCCGTCAATTGACCTCTCATAATAAATTACCATTCCGATTGTATCGTTGTCGTGTTCAACTCATCGTCATTCTCAAACCCAAAATCGCCTTTTCGTACACGAGTCTGCAAGAAACATATCCGTTTCCTTCGATTGTTGAATGCCCTTGAACATATGGAATCCTCCGTTTTTACTGGTTCGTTACCTTCCTGAGACCGAGTTATTTCAGCAATCGCCCCTGCCTTTTAATTTTTCAAATATCTGTCAACTTCTGTCTTGTCTCACACCACACCTCTACCCCACCATGACCACCCACACAGCCAGGCTGCCTTTCCTTTGTTCTTTCCACGCACCACCACTGAGCAACGCTGCCCGCAGTTTCATTACTTTGTCCTTCGTTGCTCATTGTTTCCCGAGTTTCGGGATATTGCCGATGGGTTTTTTCTGCTCAGAAACCAAGATGCCGTAGCCTTTCAATCAGCGTCTCTGACAGAAATATTGATCGTTGTCAGCCCTTCGTTGTTTGCCGATAGCTGGTCCGCTTCCTCATCCTTGAACATTCTTCCAGATTTTGCAGATTTGTTATTTGTCTTTTTATTTTCAGCCCGTGTTTTACCTGCCCGGAAGACGCCATTTTTGAACACGAACCACATTGTGGCCCTCATTACTGCGTGCAACTGAAATACTTTGCTTCTTCCTTCCGTTTTCGTTTCATTTTCACTTTCCTCTCTCACCATTCACTGCTTTTTCAGCCCTGCACGTTCATCACATATTAGTTCAATTCCAGCCTGCCGCGCAAGGGGAACACTGGGTTCTCATTCTCATTTATACCCTTGCACACCCACGCTGGCATGGCCACCCCCGCTCGATGCGGTATTGGTCATCCGGATTATTCCACAGCCCAGCCCTTCACCAGGTTACAGACAGCACAGCATATTCATATCGTACCCTTCTTTCAGCTCATATTTTTAGACGTAAATTGGTTGAACCGATTATATCACCGTTTTTCGGTACAGCATCTCTGCCCGTCATACAGCCGGTAGCACCGAACTCCTTTCTGCTCAGATTTACAGCACGCACATCAGCACCTGCCTTCCTCGCTCGACAGCGAGATCACGACACAACACAATTGCGCACGCTGGCATTTAACGCAGGAACAGTTCTTCGTACCACGACGGCCAGCCGAACGCGGTTCACACCGTACGCGTCACGCCGACAGTAGCCCTGATTTTCTCCACCCGCCGAGACGGTTCAGTCGACCGGTTTTCTCGGTATTGTTCCATAATCCGTCATTTCATGCCGTCTTCATTCTTCGGGTCCTCACTGCCTTATCTGCCTGGCAATCATAACCGGCCTGTCACTTTCTGTCCAGAGAAGGTCAGTCTTCAACCTTTTATCAACTTTCCGCTCCAGCCTTCCAGGTTCTCTTCATGTCCTGACAGTCTCCATATTTTCAACAAAGATTGTCTCCGACGGTGTCTGAACCACTGGCCTTCACCAGTTTGTTTGTAATTTGGCTGAATGTCCTTTTTCACTCGTCTGCAACCAGAATATTTAAATACGATGAATTGCATCAGTTGAGGTGTCTTTCATTCATATTTCGTCGCGCCTGTCCTCATTTCACCAATTCATGTACAGGTTGGGCTGTCGCCCGATAACCCGATGATATTTCGCCGCATTACCTTGAAATCAATTTTCCTTCATTTTTCAGCAGCACATACGAATGGCCGATTATTCAACCACCATCAATCGTCTTGTGCACGAGTCATTCCAAACTTGCTGCGTCGACCAGTTTTGCAGATCATTACCGTTTGCGTTACGACGCATCTGTATCATCTTTGGTAATATACCTAGTTAATATTAGCCTCACCAGTCAAAGAACAACACCTCGAGGAAATTGAATATCCATATTTGATTGAATTTTTTTTCATCCGCCCCTCATCGGCTCACCACCGAAAGCCCATAAAGCCTGACCATTGTACCGGTCATTACGATCACGGTGATTTTTCCCCAACACCAGTTTTCCCGATAGCCCAGAGTTCATTTCGAAGTCCGACGAAATACCTGTTTTTATGAAGCGATATTAGTCATTTTTCATTTATATCCTTTTATTTTCTTGATTATCGTACCACCACCGGTCATTTTTCACACCAAACAGCCTCAGCTTAATCTCAAATGCCCCGCCAGCAGGTGCCGTTTCATATCGGGCCCCAGCCTCAGCACATCAGCCGTACGGCAGCCCGCAGAAATAAACATCTCGCGAGCCGTTCACCGTCATCAGCACAGACGAATCGCGAAACAACCCAGCCCTTCCGCGAAATACCTTTACAACCATCATCGAATCGGTCCAGCCAAAACATTCGAACAGTTCGCCGAAAACAAGATTTTTCTCGACTCTGGCGGGTCAGTTCGTCATCGCTGGGCTCAGACCGGAAAAATTAACCTCCATGATCAGACAGAGAATAATATGAGCTTCATTTTTTCTCGTCTATTCCCTTTCTGTCACAGCCCTCAGCAGCAGAGGCCAGCAGCCCATAAAAATATTTGTGATTACCACTCATGGAATGGGCCTGTATCACAAAGCATTGTCCTTATTTACGCTTAAAATTTCATAAACAATCATTGTTTTTCGTAGGTCCTTAAATTATTTCAGGTATATTCACAATCAATAATCGTCTCTCATGCTTGTTAGAAATTAACATATATCTCACCAGATATCTTCGGACATCCTCACCTCTAGCTCACCAAAGTTCGACTGAGGCCTCACGAACAGCAAGGGTTTGCAGAGGTTTCTTTTCAATTCTTAAAAATTGCAGAATTATTAACGAAACCGAGGTAAAATTAATTAATTCCGATTTTAGCTTCACCGTGCCAATATTTCCCCGGTCCGTCGGCTCATCATTTGTAACAACAGCACCCCCAACACCATTGCTTTCAACGTCAGCCCCAGCAACATCGGTCGCCGGTCAACCCTCGCGCTTTCACCGCGCAGCCCCAGCCTCATTCACCCGCAGTCTCACTGCAGCTCAACAGAATTATCATGTCTCAGACCCGATCCATTACATGTCACACCTTACTACAAAGCCATGCTTGCGCTCATTTTGGTCGTTCAACTGATTTCGCACCCAGCAGCATTGCGAGTTGAAACAAAATCAGTTTCAATTTCTTTCTTCATTGGTCAGCCGAACCACCAGCTTGTTCCTCAACACTATATTACAGAAATTTCATTCTCCAGCCAGGCCGCACGGTCAGCGAACAGTCGCCCAGATGCCGATCACCAGTCTTCTATACAGCCTTTATGTCAATCAGCAGTCCACTATTTTTCAGCAACTACTATATCGAGTTACTTTGTCATCTGTTGCTTTCAAAACAGCCAGCCAAGCAGCCACAGCCTCCCACCCAGCCACCTGGCAACCTCGAGCTGTTCTGGCTTCAGTACCGTGCCTTAATATATTTTTTCGATTTCAATCTCAGCACCACTGCCACCGCCCTCACATTAACAATGAACAGGTCACGAGGCGGTATACCAGCAGCGAGCGACGATGCAGTGAATATTCTCGTCCCGTCTACGAGAACAGCACACCTCAGGTATCATCATGGGTCTAAACACGACAACACCATTCCTGTGCACCCCTCATCCCTCACCTCACGACATTGCCACCGGTGCCTCAGATTACAATTAAAGCCTGCCACATCAATCATGATTAGTCTTATTTAAATGAGCCCACCTGTCAAAATAGTTTCTTTCACATCCTTGACCACACGCACTGTTTTACACCAACAACGCTCACTGTGCCAGCATCAGAGCAGAGTTACTCTCACCCTCATTGCAAGAGTAGTCTCTTTCTTAGCCGAACAGAGCCTTGTTTTACGAGTTCACAAGAGTTCAACTTAAGAAACAGAATTTGGTAAAGAAATTAGATTTCATTTAAAGGCGCTGAATATCAGACCATGAGGCCCACACGCACCGCTGCAATCTGGTCAATGAGACATAAACAGTTTTTCTTTCGAGGGTCCTTCACCTCCCACTCGGCATGCCTTCAGATTTCCCAACCAGCCATGGTCACAGGTCCCATTTCCGAACTGCTTTCCTTTCTCGTACCATCGTGCCTACTGTTCACAGTGAGTCCTGGTCCGGTTTCTTCATGAAACCAGCATAAACACATACAAACACATTTTTCCTCCAGCAGAGGCACAGTTCCAAAATCAAGACGATCGAGCAGTGAGCAATCCACCCACCAGTCTGATCATTTTCATCTTCGTTATCAATCTGTCAACTTGTCAGTCTTGATGGTCTAAAATCCAGTCAACATCAGAAACCCTCAAAAATCATTGCAGCCTACTTGCACAACTTCCAGCAACATTCAGCTGATTTCATTAACCCGATAGTCCAATCTCCACAAAATGTCCCGATGGAGAAGACATATCACGAGGAGAGCCAGCCAGCCTTTAAAGAGTATTAATAACCATATTGACAACTTGCCTTGTAAAATATTAATATCCTCAGCCTGATCAAATTACGCATGGAAAAATTTCAATTTATTTGTAGCCAAACCTTTAAACATTCAGTATTTCAACCGTCAGATGCACGCGGTGCCACACAAGATTTTGTCTTCTTAGTAGTTTGAAACATCACTTTCTCCAGTTTTTCAGTCATTCCTTAAATAGCTTCCCATTTCACCCACTTTATTTCCAGTGAGTCGCGCAGCGCGGCTGTGCGCAGGTTCTGTTGGTTCACACGATCGAGTAAAAAAGACTTTTCTTCTGCCTCGTTTCAATCATAACAATACCCGGACAGCGAGGGCCAGCATAACCCGCCCATGAACAAATGCAACACGTCAGTAACACTTGTACTCAAAACTTAAAACATTGAAACGGCAATACAGTTGAAGTACGTTGAATTTGCTATTTTCACGCTCAAAGTCACCGAAGAAGTATTTTCTGGGGTTTCAACAGCATCATTGCCAAGAAAAGTCAGTTGTTCAGAAGAGCCTTACCTTTTAGTAATACGTGGCAAGTTAACGACCAGTATTTTATTTTCAGCATCATATTTTTAAGATATCAGTCTCATAAACATTCCACATCATCTATTTTCCTTCAAAAACATGAAAACATGAAAAACAGAACGGAATATGCCGACACTAAAACCACACACGGGCCTTGTGCCGTTACTCACTCGACTTGTTTTTCATAACACCCGCTTTCCATCTTTTCCCATTCATTAACAGAACATCATCCAGCTCATATTTCTGTCGTTTATCCGTCAACTGAACAGCTTGGCCTTAGATTTCCCGTGAACATCATCTGTCCCCATAGTCCGGTCTCACGTAGTGTCTTATTGCACCAACCCAGCCTTTACGATCACTGTTCACTTTTGTCAATCAGTCAGATAACTTTTCTCGTATCAACACCGCCGTCGTCCTTCCGTTCAGCCGACCGTATCATTTCATTATTTCACGCCCAGATTATTTGATTTTCGAGGGCCGACGATCTCGAACAGTAAAGAGAAACAGAAGGTGTGGTTCAGTCATCATTGTCAGGTTTAATCATCTTTGTGGTCATCTGCTCGAACCGCACGAACTGGCATAACCGAGCTGAAAACACACCCGCTTATTACGAAATCTCTTTCAATCATTTACAATTTTGAATCATCATAAGCCCTCACGCCATTCAGCCTGTGTTACCAGACTGTACGATCCTCGCGCACGGTTTCTCCGCGCCAGAGTCGGCAGGCAGGCCTACCGAACTATATACGTTACGATGCCGATATGCAGTGTTGAACGCATTACCAAAATTGATTCTTTTTTCGTTCGCCTGAAAATTTTTGTCACCACCGAGGTCGAACACACTATCAGGTTCAGTCTTTCTTCATCACGGTCGAAACCGCATTCAGCACGACCAGTTCATCTGTTGCTCAGCACCTTTTTCCACCACCACCATCACCAACCACAGGCTCAGCCTGAAACACCTTTTCTTCCGTTCTTTTTCTCAGTAACCAGCCATTGACCAGCTTTCCCGCTGTTCGCCTTCGTCGGTTCTCCGACCCTGAACCGCACTCAGTCAGTTCCACTGAGTTTTACATTCTCAGCTTACTGATTACCACTTCCACGACGTTCCCCAGCCACCTTCCACCTTTAAGACAATTATCTGCAGACAACACCCCCAGGACTTAGCCCACTATTACATCATTTTTACCGAAAGCCAGATTGTCCTCCGGGATTACAGACGCCTACTATCTCATTGTTTCTTTCCGGTGCTTTTGTTTTTAGATCTGTCACTTTCAGGCCTCGTTATCTTCAACATGCCGTCATATACCAGCCCACGTTATTGAGGCTTTTTCGTCATTAACGAAAACTGATTTCACCATTGGCCGGAAACACGCTTACATGTTCCCACCAGAAAAAGAAGCCCTTCTTTCACCAGCCAATTGTTTAGCATTTCTGCCCTCATGCCCACCTTTTTATTTTCCGGAGGTTGGTACCTTAACCTCAGGTCACACCAGGCTGCGCAAAGACAACACGGCAGCTCATCAACCTCTTCCGAGGCCGGCAGCGAGATCACCACCATCTCCGTGTCCACATTTCTTGCTTTCAGTCGTTGACACACATTTTCCCCGTGCATTGAGGCCGGCATGGTTGTCCCGCGTCAGAATATATCAGTTTTTTCTCGTCATATCTTCAACATTCGATGAAGAACACAAAATCCTTTTATTTCATCAGGCCCATGCCATAGTTCACCCGCAGCAGCATTATCAGCCACCGAAACATTTTTCATTTCACTTACCAAACAGCCGTTATTTTTAGTTTTCCGCCTGGCGACCTCATGCATACTGTTCGTAGTCTTTGCTCATATCTTCACAGTCTGTAGTCATTCGTTGCAGCATCTTCAGCGAACATATCCTGTGCATTGGTCGTCATCCGTTGCCGTTTTCACATTCCCGACGGTCACAGTCTGCAACGCCTCATTGCCTTCCGCAGCACCTGACTGAACACCGTCCTTTATTTTACATGTTCGTATCATACGCATCACCAGAACAACATATCATCCCAAAACATGGTCATTCTCTGGGTCAGCCCGGTTAATCCAACAAACAGTTCATCTTTACAGCGGCCTTCCAGTCGACAGATACAAAGGTCTTCCCATTTCGCATAGCCTGATTAGATTTCATCGTAAAATTCAATATAGCAAATATTACTTTATCACCATTAGTTATAGTGGTGATAAAAAGTAATAATATTTTTGTATATTTGATTTTTTTACGTTGAGTCCTGAATCAGAAGATGCAGGAGCAGGAGGATTTCTTTTATATCCTATATTCTTCGGCTTTTGGAGGTTATATAGGAATGATAAATTTATATATTTTTATTTGGGATTATTGTTCAATTTATTTAGAAGGAGAAAAATGAAAGGGAAAAGTTGGATTCTTAAAATGATATATGTTTTTTAGGATTAATTGTATTGTTTCTGGTGTATTCGCATTATGAATACAGACATATAAAAATAAGGACAATTGAAATACAGTCAAAAAGATATACCGGAAGAATTTAATGGGAAGAGAATATTATTTGTTGCAGATTTTTCAATATGATACAATGTCAAGATATAATAGAAAACAACGAAAAAGGCGATTGAGCTGATTAATGCACAAAAAGAAGGATATGGTACTGCTGGGGGAGATTATGCAACTTGGGAGAAAAATATTCCTAAGTTTTATGAAGATGCTAAAGATATAAAGATTCCTGAACTTGGAGTGTATGCGATTTATGGGAATCATGAATATCAGGAGAAGAAGAAAACAGCTAAAAATATGAAAAAGCTTGGCTTTTAATCTTTTTAGTAAATGAAAATAGAAAAATAACAATTAACAATGAAAGTATATATATTGCAGGAGTGACAGACTTATGGCATGGAAATCCTGATGCCCGGAAAGGCAGCTTGAAGGTATAAAAAAAGAGGATTTTGTATTGTTTTTAACTCATAATCCTGAATATTTTTGAAGATATGAAAGAGGCTGAGAAAGAAAAACTGATATGATTCTGGCAGGACATAGCCATGCCGGTCAGATTACTTTTTTGGGGAAAAATTATTGTATCAGCAGTAAAAATAAAGAGAAATATGGATACGGAATGAAAAATTATGGTGGTCATAAACTATACATTACTTCAGGAGTTGGTGGAGCTGCCACGGAGATGTTTATCAGATTTTTGCACAGCCTGAGATTGTAATTTTTGAGTTAAAAAAGAATTTAAAAACTTCCAGGAAATAAAAAGGTGGAAAAATGGGAATAAAAATTTAGAAATCAAGAAATGCTAAATATAATTTTAAAAAGCAATTGAAGGAAAATCATTTGAAAGGGAAAAAGCAGAAATTTCTTTTCTGGGGACATCAGCCATCAAAAGATGGGAGCATAATAAAAACATGTTTCAGCCAATGGTGGAAAATCAGTTTTTCATTGAAAAATGGCAGAAAATATTGCTGTATGGAACAGTATATGATGGCAAAAAGCTGAATTATTTGAAGATAATGAAATTTTAGAAGAAATAATTGAAACAGCAGATCCTAAAAAATAAAAGCTTTTAGGAAGAAAAGTTAAAAACTTTTAATGAGAAAAAAATGGAATGAAACAAAAATATTCAATTGTATTTGCCGGAAATCTACTGAAATTTTTCTCAGGATGAAAAATCTGAAAGACTTTCTGCTTTTCAACTAAAAATGATATAATAGTGGAAGCAAGTCCTATGATAAAATCTGGGGAATTGGTATGTCTGCAGATGATGAATTTGTGGAAAATCCTACAAGGTGGAAAGGTGAAAATCTTTTAGGATTTGCATTAATGGAAGTAAGAGATGAATTATCCAAGTAAAAAGTAAGGATGTAAAATAATGGAAAAAAATTTTGATAACAGGTGCAAGTTCAGGAATCGGAAAAAGAATTGGCAAGAAATTTGGCAGGCAGAAGCAGGAAAAATGTATCTGCTGGCAAGGTCTGAAAAATAAACTGAATTTACTGAAAAAAAGAACTGGAAGAAAAAAATTCTTTACTCGAATGTATATGCATAAAAATATGATTTAAATGATATTGAACAATCTGGAAAAAAATTACTGAAAACTGTGATGTGGATTTAGTCATTAACTGTGCAGGTATAGGTAAAATTACTGATTTTCTGAAACTAAGTGATGAAGAAGATTTGAATACAATAAATGTGAATTTTCATTTCTCCGTTAATTTTGACTAAAAATTTTCAGAAAAATTTTTACAGGCAGGGAAAAAGGAATAATTTTAAATGTCTGTTCAACTGCCGCCTTTATATCAGCATCCGTATATGGCAATATATAGTTCAGTAAAATCTGCACTGCTGCATTATTCTCTGGCACTGGATGAGGAATTGTCGACATAAAAATAAAAAATGTGAGGGTTCTATCAGTTTGTCCTGGTCCTACAGCAAGTAACTTTTTGATAAGGATGTGCAGGAAAAATTTGGGAAATTCACAAAAATTTATGATGAGTTCAGAATGTGCTGCAAAAGAAATTATAGAAAATGATTGAAAAAGAAAAAAGATTTTTCCATAATAGGCTTTAGAAACAGATTGTCTATGTTTTTAATAAATTTATTACCAGTTTCATTGCAGTTAAAACTGACAGGATTAATTTTAAAAAAAGGTGATTAAATGATAATGTTATTTAATTTTTTTGCTTGGACTGACTATAACTTTACTTATTTCGAAAGTCATTATTTTCTTTTTATTTATTTTCAAAAATAAAATAATCTGGAAAAAAACAGAAATAAATGAAAGTAATTATACAGTAATTCAGCCTATTTCTGTCCGGTGATACAAGACTGGAAGAGGATTTGACAGCTAATTTGGTAAAATACAGAAAAAATGAAGTTTATCTGGCTTTGTTGATAAAAAGTGACAGTACAGTCATAAAAAACAGTTGAAAAAAATTTTGAAAAATAAAAAAATTTTTCTGACAGAGTTGAAGTTTATGAGTTAGATGATGTTCCACAGGAAGTAAATCCCTAAAAATATTTAAGCTGGCTCAAGTTGTGGATAAAATAGAAAACAGAATATACAGTAATTTTAGATGATGATTCTGTTATGGATAGGAAAAAGATTAAAATGAATTAAGTATTTATGAAAAAAAGATAAATCAGAATGGGTAGCAACAGGGAAATTCCATTTTAATTACAATGTTAATGGATTTTTATTCCAAGTTAATTTCAGCTTTTATAAATTCCAAATTCTATTTTTTTCATATTTTTCTATGTCTTTTTGAAGGAAAAATAGAACTATTAATGGAATGTTTTATATTTTTAAGGACTGATATCTTTAAAAAATACAATGCTTTTGAAGAAATAAAAATACTGGCTTTGTGATGATTTGGCCCTTGCAGCCTATTTACTTTCAAAAAGGTAAAAAAATTATACAGACAACTGTTTTCTGTAATGTGAGAAATACTGTTCCAAATTTTAGAAAAATATATACTTCTATGAAGAGGTGGCTTTTTATTTGAAATGTATACATGAAAAATGCTTTTTCTGTAAAAGTTTCTATTTATGATATTACTTCCAACTATATTGCCTGACAATATTATTATTTTTAAGTTTTTTTAGGTACAAATTATTTACTGACAGTATTTTATTTATTCATAGGTAAGGTTGTACTATTTTCCATTATCAGATTATTTATTTATAGTGTGAAAAACAGAAAATAAGAAGAAAAATTCTTTTTACTCAAATTATAGAATTATCGTATGAATTAATAAGTGAACTTATACTTCCTTTTATGCTTTATGTATACTCTTTTGACTCCACCTGTAATTATATGGAGAAATAAAAAAATTAGAGTTAAAGATGGGAAAATACACTATGAACTTTTAAGGAATATTTAGAAAAACTGGAAAGTCTTGATGTTTCAAGAACTCTTTTAAAAAGAAGACAGGATTGTTCTTGTCATAAGCGGAAAGCAGTAATCTTAAAACAGCTGCATTAAAAATCTGACAGATTTGAAATACTGAATATTTTTAAAGAGTTTGGCTACAAAATCATAAATTCAAATTTTCCATATAATGAAGATTTTTGATTATAAGGAATTTGAGGATATTAATATTTTAAAGGCAAGTTTGTCAAATATAGTTTATTATAACCATACTCTTTTTGATAAAAAGGTTTGAAAAGGAAATTTTAAGGCATTTGTCTCCTCTAAAAATTTTTGAAGGATGTTATAGTAATTTCTCAAAGTTCAGGTTTGAATGTATGGGAGAGATTTATGGATTTATCAGGTTGTAAAAAAATGAAAATATAAAAGATATTTGCCTTTGGGGGCCTGTTGGAAAAGGTTTTTGGCAAAAGTAAAGAACACAATAGTTTTTAAAGGGATTTCTGATATTTACAGCTGGATTTTAGATTTTCATAAGACTGATAAAGTTGTAGATTGTGGGCATTTGGACTATTTTAGTAACAGAAAGGTAAAGAAAAATAATTTATGAATATTTACAAGGAGAAAAATTAAAATTGCCGTTGTTGCTCCACCTTTCAGTGGTCATCTTTATCCAATTTTTAGAACTGGTACTGCCTCTACTGGAAGAAAAATATAAATATGACATATGTGTTTATACTGGATTTCATAAGGAAGAAGTAGTTAAAAGATTAGGATTTCCTGTAAAAGTTTTACTTGAAAATAAGCCTGATGTTTTTGAAAAAATATCAGATACAGACAGAAAAAAATAGGACCTGTAATTGCATATAGGCAATTTAAGGAAAAATCTGAAACTTATGCCGGAAGTTATAGAGGAAATGGAAAAGTTTTTCTGAAAGAAAGCCTGACATAGTATTGGTAGATTTTGCAGCTGTTCCTGTGGGGAATTGCGTGTGAAAAATTAGGCCTTCCATGGATTACGAGTATTCCAACGCCTTTTTGCAATAGAATCTAGAACAACACCGCCTGCTTATGCAGGGGGACTATATCCAAAAAGACGGTTTTTCTTTAAAGTTGAGAGATAAAGCTGGCAAGAAGTTTCATTAGAAATTATAAAAAGACTGCTATGTTTTATTTTAAGAAAGCAGATCAAAAGGAATTAAACTTTACTCTTTATAATGAAAAGGGTGAGGAAAATATCTACTCCCCTATTCTATACTGGCTTTAGGAATGAAGAATTTGAATTCAGGGACGATTTTCCGGAACAGTTTATTTGGGCAGGATCATGCTGTTCATCTCTTTTTAAAAACAGTGTAAAATTTGTAAAGGATAAAGGATATGAAAAAACTATATTTTTAACAAATGGAACTCATTTAAAAATGGGCTAAAAATATTATGATTGATGTAGCAAGGGAACTTTCAAAATTATATCCCAAATTTTTTTATTTTGTAGTATCATTGGGAAGTTATCCAGAAAGGGATAAGGAAAATTTTTAAAGGAGAATAATTTACATATTTATCATTATTTAGATTATGATGAAGTTATACCTGAAATTGATTATGCTGTTCATCATGGTGGGACAGGAATACTTTTATTCCTGCATAAAAATATAATAAACCTGCTGTTGTCATACCTCATGACTATGATCAGTTTGACTATGCTGTGAGAGCTGATTTAGCAGAAATTGGAATTGTAGCTAAGTTGAAATCAAGAAAAAGTATATTAAAGGCTTTTTGAGAAAATGCTGCAAAAGAAAAAGAATGGAATAATCTGGAAAAATGTCAAAGGATTTTAATAAATATTTTGCCAAGTGAAGTATTGAAAAAGGAAATTGACAGGTTATTAAAGGGAGGAAAGTAATGAAAGTTTTTGCTTACAGGGGCAACAGGTTTTTTTAGGAAAATATGTAATTGAAGAACTAAAAATAATAATTATAAAAGTAGTTGCTTTTTGGAAGAAATGAAAAAATTGGAGAAAACACTGGTTGATGAAAAAAGTCGAATTTTATAAAGGCAGATATAGGAGATTTAGATGATTTATTTAAAGCATCTGAAGGCTGTTCAGCTGTTATTCATGCGGCGGCACTTTTCTACTGTATGGGGGAAATGGGAAAAATTTCTATAATATAAATGTGTTGGGAGAACAAAAATATTGTTCAACTGTGTGAAGAAAAGAAATTGAAACTGGTTTTTGTTTCTTCACCAAGTATATATGCAGGGCAAAGGATCAGTTAGATGTTAAAGAAGATGAAAGCACCTGAAGAAAAATAACCTTAACTTTTTATAAAAAAAGTAAAAATTATGGCAGAAAAATATAATAAAATCTTCAAGTCTGAACTATATGATAATTCGACCTCGTGGGCTGTTTGGTGTTGGAGATACGAGTATAATACCAAGACTTCTGGAATTAAATAAAAAAACTGGGAATTCCTCTTTTGCTGATGGAAAAGCAGAAAGTTGATATAACTTGTGTTGAGAATGTTGCTTATTCTTTACGGCTGGCATTAGAAAACAATGAACACCTGGAGGAATATATAATATTACAAATGATGAGCCGATAGAGTTCAAGGAAATATTAACTTTATTTTTTTAATGAAATCGGCACAGAAGGAAAAATATTTAAAATGGAATTATAATTTAATTTTTACCTCTGGTTTTCATTTATGGAAAAATTCTACAAGTTTTTCAGAATTGAAAAAAAGAGCCTCCTCTTACAAAATATACACTATATTTAATGAAATATAGTCAGACTTTTGAATATAGACAAGGCTAAGAAGGAATTGGGATATTATCCGAAGATATCTGTAATTGAAGGAGTAAAAATATGTTGAACACAGCAGAAAAAAATGATAGAAAAAGTTGATTATTTTGGTTGTGGATATTGTACAAATGATTTAAAAAAAGTTTTTAAAGATTTTGAGAAAAACGATAGTTGATTTTTTATGCAGGAGTTTTTTTGATTAAAGCATAGAAAAAAATGGGATATATTCTTTATGATACAGGTTATTCCATGGAAATTCTGAAAAATAATCCCTAAATATTTTTTATATAGGTTTGCTAATCCTATTACTTTAAAAAAAGGGAAGATATGATTGACTATCAGCTTAAGGAAAAGGGAATAGACAGAAAAAAATAAAATACATAATTATTTCTCACCTGCATCCTGATCATATTGGAGGTTTAAAATTTTTCCCGAATTCTAATTTAATATTAACTGAAACTTGTTATAATAACCTTAAGTCAGGAAAAGATAATCTTCTGATTTTCAACGAACTGTTTCAGATGACTTTTGAAAAATAGATTGATATTGATAAAAGACTATAAAGAGAATAAGCTATTTCCATATAAGGAAAGTTTCGATTTATTTTCTGATTCATCTATGCTGATGATAGAGGTAGACGGGCATGCGAAGGGACAGGGATGTTTATTTCTACCGGAGAAAAACCTCCTTTATTGCAGCTGATGTATGTTGGGGAACTGAATATTTACCCCTGACAGATAAAAATGAAACGGCTTTGCGAGAAAAAAATACAGAATAATTTTGAAGATTATAAGCAAGGGAAGTGATTTGCTGAAAAAAGTTATGAAAAAATGATATTTCTGTTATTGTAAGTCACGATAATAAAGAAAAAATAAAAAAAGGATACTAAATGAGAAAAAAATATTTAAAAATTATGTCAACTTTCATAAAAAGTAAGGTATTTTAATAAATGGACTTCAAGAAATGAACTTCTGGAGTATCAGGAAAAAGCAGGTAAAGAAACATTTGAAGTTTTTAAAGGAAAAATCACCATATTTTAAAAAATCATAATATTACAGAAGATTTTACAATGGATAAGGCTTTTTATGATGGAAAAACTTTGATGAATTGAATACATTAGGGGGTAAAAGGGATGAGGCTATGGAAATAGCTTTGAACAGTGAAAAAACAAGAAATTTCAATCAAAAAAATATAAGGATATTTCAGTGGGACTTTCCTCAGGAACATCAGGTCATAGAGGAATGTTTTTGACAACTCCTGAAGAACAGGGAATATGGGCAGGAACAATATTAGCTAAAAATGTTACCAAAGAAAGATATTTTTGGTCATAAAATAGCTTTTTCCTAAGAGCAGATAATGATCTTTACAAAACTGTAAATTCATTTTTAATAAGTTTGGAATATTTTCGATACTTTTTAAAGATATTGATGGGCATATTGAAAGATTGAATAAATATCAGCCGACAATGATAGTTGCTCCTCCTTCATTGCTTCTGGTACTTGCATAAGAAAAATTGAAGAAGGAAAATTGAAGATTTCTGTAAAAAGAATTATTTCTGTTGCAGAAATTTTAGAGAAACCCGATGAAGAATATAAAAAAATTCAGTTTAAAACAGAAAATAATACATCAGATTTATCAGGCAACAGAAGGCTTTTTTTAGCCTGTACATGTAAATTTGGGCATTTACATTTAAATGAGGACTTGATAAAAATTTGACAGGGAATATATAGATGAAAAAGATTTTATCCAATAATTACAGATTTCAGGAGAACAAGTCAGCCTTTTTGTAAAATATTATTTAAAATGATATTCTGGTTGAATCGGAAGAAGTTTGTGAATGCGGTTCAGTTCTGCAAAAGAATTGAAAAATAGAAGGACGTTCAGATGATATTTTTAAATTTACAACAAAACTGGTAAGGAAATTGTGGTTTTCCCAGATTTTATCAGAAGAACAATACTTTTTGTTGAAAAATATAAGAGAATATCAGGTTTTCCAAATAAAATGAAAAACTTACTGGAAATAGCTGTTTTAAATATAAAATGAGGAGCAGAAGAAGTTAATAAAAAGAATTTGAAAAATTTATTTGCTTCCTTCTGGATATAGAAAATGTAAAAATACAATTTATAGATTATGAAATAGATAAAAACAGTGAAGTTGAAAAAGAATAATAAGAAAGGTAATAAAATGAGAAAAATACAGATTATAGGATATGGAGTGGAACTACCGGAAAAATACAGTCAGTTTTAATGGTCAGACCCGTTATAGAATAAGTGGAGAAGAAAATCAGATTTCCCTTGCTGTTTCAGCATGTGAAAAAGCACTCGAAAATACGGGAATTAAGATTGATGATATAGATTGCATAGTTTCAGCAAGTGCAGTTGGAATACAGCCAATACCTTGCACGGCGTCATTGATTCATGAAAGAATTGCAAAAGGAACTTCGATTCCTGCATTAGATATAAATACAACATGCACAAGTTTCATGACAGCTATGGATACAATGTCCTATTTAATAGAAGAGGAAGATATAAAAGAGTGCTGATTGTTTCCTGTGATGTCGCATCAATAGCCTTAAATCCTAAACAGAAGGAGAGTTTCAGGCTTTTCAGTGATGGTGCTGCAGCTTTTATTATAGAAAAAACGGAAAAAGAAACAGGGGTTATAGATGCTATGCAGAAAACTTGGTCTGAAGGAGCACATTCCACTGAAATTAGGGGTGGTTTAAGTAATTTACATCCTAAAAATTATTCTGAAGAAACAAAAGAAGAATTTATGTTTGATATGAATGGAAAAACTATACTGTCACTATCTATGAAAAATTCCTGAAATGATGAAGGAATTTCTGGAAAATAATGGAATGAAAATATCAGATATTGATACGGTAGTACCGCATCAGGCAAGTGTGGCCATGCCAATCGTAATGGAGAAACTGGGTGTACCTAAAGATAAATTTATAAATGAGGTAAAAGAATTTGGAAACATGGTTTCTGCTTCTGTTCCCCTTTGCACTGGCACATGGGCTGGAAAGTGGTAAAATAAAGAGTGGAGATATAATACTCTTATTGGAACTGCAGCTGGGCTTACAACGAATATATTACTGATGAGAGTGTAAAAATTTATTTTTAAATTTTAAGAAAAAGCTATAATTGAATTGGAAAAATATAAAATATAAAGAGAGAAGGAAAGTAAAATGAACGGAGAAAAATAAAAAGCAAAGAAAACAAGAAAAGGGAAGAAAATAAGAAAAAAATATTATCATTTCAGTTTTTGCAGTAATAGTTCTTATTGAGTTTTTTAATATATAGTTCGTATTCAAAAATGCAGCGTCTTCAGGCAGAATTAAAACTGCAGGAAGAGAGGAAAAATAAAAAGATAGAAGAAAATGAGCAGAAACAGGCAGAAAGACAGCAAAAATCTGCAAAAATCTGCAGAAGGATGTTCAAAAAAAGTTGAGGAAACAGTTGCCAATGCTGTAACTCAGCAAACAAATTATGAAGAGGAACTGATGAAAAGAATGTCTTCTGTAAAGGACACTGATTTTGAAGGAAAGACGGCAGAAATGGCAGAACAGGCAGAAAAAGCCCGTAAAGCATGGGATGATGAACTAAATAAAAGTTTACAAGCTTTTTAATGTCAGAACTTTCAGGAGAACAGAAAGCAAAACTTCAAAACAGCGAGAGGGAATGGATAAAAAAATATAGAAAAAGAAATAGAAAAATACTGGATGAAGAATGTGGTCTTGATGAAAAAGGAAAAAGAATGACTTGCGGAACAGTAGTTGCTCCAATTGAAGTGGGAACAAAAATGGAAAAGAACAAAGGAAAGAGCAATACAGCTTGCAAAAAAATGTATGATGAAATTCATAAGAAATAGAATTAGAAAAATAGGTGTGATATGGAAGATAAAGAATTAAAGAAGTTGGCAAAAGATATTTTTGAAAAAAATTAAAAAGTATTATGAAATAGCAAAAAGAAATGATTGTTGCAAATGCTCCAGTCAATACTTCAAAGGAAATAAAAATAACAGACAGTAAAATTGAAGGAATTCCATATATTCCAAAAGGGAGTAAAATTCCAACAAATTCAGAAGGGAAACAGTTTATGTTTCTTGCACAGATAAATTGTGCTGACTTAAAAGGTCTAGAAGATTTTCCAAAAGAAGGAATTTTGCAATTTTGGGTTTTGGGAGATGACTTGATGGGATTAGATTTTGACAACAGTACAAATCGGAATGGTTTTGATGTAATTTATTATGAGAAAATTGAAGATTACTATTTGGAAGATGAGTTTAAGAAAATGTATAATCCTTACAAATATGACCCGGCATGGGATTTTTTGATAGCACATCATCCTTGCAAAATGGAATTTTCTTTGGGAAAACAAAAAGAGAATTTAGACTATGATTTTTTAGATATTTTATTTGAAAAAGTATGGGAAGAAGAAAATTTTAAATTTGATGAAAAAGATAAATTGTCTGAAGAAGTGGAAGAAATATATGGATATGAATTTTATGAAGAAAAATATTGGCACAAAATGTAATGGATTTCATTTTTCACACAATCTGAACCAAGAAAAGGTGAGGAAATGAATGAATACAATATTTTATTATTTCAAATTAATAGTGGAAAAAGAAATAATGATTGAGATTGGGAGTGATGAATTTCTTTATTAATCGTGAAAAAAATTAAAAAAATAGGGACTTTTTCAGATGTTTTCTACAATTGGGACTGCTATTAATTTTATAAGAATAGAAAGTTGGGAAAATGGATATAAAAAAACTATAAATTATGAATATTTTTTTAGATTTATCAGTAAGAATGACGCATCACTCGAATGCTATTGAAGGAAATACATTGACACTAAATGAAACGGCTACAATTATTTTGGATAGTACAATACCCGGAAGCAAGAGTGTACGTGAAGTTTTTGAAGTTTTAAATCATAAGAAAGCAATTGATTATATTATAAGTGAACTTGAAAATGAGAAAAAAATTAGATATTTATATGATTAAAAATATAAATAAGGAAATTTTAGACAGGTTGAATGATAATGCTGGAAATTTTAAAAAAATAGCAGTAATGCAATAATTGGTCAGATTTTGAAACTTCTATGCCAAGTCAGGCACCAGTTCTGCAAAAAAATTGGATTGAAAAATTTAAATTATCGACTGGAATTGTGTAAAACTGATGATGAAAAAGTTGTCAGAAATATTAAATTCTCATATAGAATTTGAGAGAATTCATCCTTTTAGCGATGGAAATGGGCGAACAGGAAGGCTGATTATGCTATATTTGTGTTTTCAGGAAAAATGAGTCCATTTGTGATTGAAAAAAAGTGATAGAGCTTTGTATATGAACTATCTAAGGGAACAGAATGTAGAGATTATTTTTGAAAGGGTAAAAAGAATTACAGGAATTTGAAGACAATAGATTGACACAATTTTAAAATAATTAATAAAAATATAGAAAAACTTGTAGAAAGAATTGGAGGAAAAATGTCAGAAACAAAAAAATGAAATTAAAAAAACCAAAAACTTTATTTGATAAGGTTTGGGAAAAACATGTAATAACAGGGGAATCAGGGGAAAGTTTCAGCTACTTTTACATAGATTTACACTTAATTCATGAAGTTACTTCACCACAGGCGTTTTCAGGACTGAGATTAGCCGGGAGAAAGGTTAGAAGACCTGACTTAACATTTGGGACAATGGATCATAATACACCAACTATAATGTCACAAAGACTAGATATTAAAGATAAAATTTCAAAGGCACAGTTGGATGCACTTGCGGCAAACTGTAAGGAATTTGGGATAGAATTGGTTGATATGTTTAATGAAAGTAATGGAATTGTGCATATGGTAGGGCCTGAGCAGGGACTTACACAGCCCGGAAAAAACAGTAGTTTGTGGAGATAGCCATACTGCAACTCATGGGGCATTTGGAGCAATTGCATTTGGAATTGGAACAAGTGAAGTTGAACACGTACTGGCAACACAGACAATCTGGCAGAAAAAACCTAAAACAATGGGAATTGAAATAACAGGAAAAACTGCAAAAGGGAGTTTATGCAAAGGATATAATTTTACATATAATTAAAAACTTATGGAATTGGCCTTGGAAATGGGTATGCCTTCGAGTTTTTTTCGGAGATACGATAAGAGGGCTTTCAATGGAAGAAAGAATGACAATTTGCAATATGGCGATTGAAGGTGGAGGAAAATCAGGAATTATTGCTCCTGATGAAACTACTTTTCGAATATGTAAGAGGAAGAAGATTTGCACCGGAAGGTGAGGAATTTGAGAAAAAAGGTGGCTGAATGGAAGGAATTATACACAGATTCTGTGAAGCCTTTGATAAGCATATAAAAGTGGATGTTTCAAACCTTGAACCTCAAGTTACCTGGGGAACAAATCCTGAAATGGGAATCAACGTTACAGAAACTTTCCCTGAAATTAAAGATCACAATGATGAAAAAGGCATATGAATATATGGGATTAAAACCGGGGCAAACACCATTTGATATACCATTAAAACATGTATTTATTGGTTCGTGTACAAATGGAAGACTGAGTGATTGGAAATTGCCGCAAAAATTGTAAAAGGTAAGAAAAGTTGCGCCAAATATTACAGCAGTTGTAGTTCCGGGATCACAGATTGTTAAAAATGGCTGAAGAAAAATGGAATAGCACAAATATTCAAAGATGCAGGATTTGAATGGAGGGAAGAGGATGTTCCACTTGTCTTGGAATGAACCCTGATTTGATACCGGCTGGAGAACATAGCATCAACTTCAAAACAGAAACTTTGAAGGACGTCAAGGAAAAGGAGCAAGAACTCACTTAGTAAGTCCAGCAATGGCAGCGGCTGCCGCAATTTATGGGAAATTTGTGGATGTAAGGGAATTGGAAGAAGTGAAATAACTTCAGATAAAAAGAGGTAAGTAAAATGAATAAAAATGAAGGAGAAAAACATGAAACCATTTACTAAAAATATGAAGGAACAATCGTTCCTATAATGAATGATAATATCGACACAGACCAGCTGATTCCAAAGCAATATTTGAAAAAGTATTGAAAAACAGGTTTTGGACAATATGTGTTTGATGAATGGAGATACAACGAAGATAGAACTGACAATATGGATTTTTAATTTAAATAAACCTGAATACAAAACAGGGACAATTTTTAATTACAGGAGATAATTTTTGGTTGCGGTTCGAGCAGGGAACATGCGGCTTGGGCATTGCAGGATTATGGGTTTCATGTAATTGTTGCAGGAGGATATTCAGGGATATTCTATATGAACTGGCTGAATAACGGGCATCTGCCAATAACTTTACCTGAAAGCGGACAGACTGGAACTTGCTAAACTTCCCGGAGATGCAAAAGTTACAGTTGACCTTGAAAAATAATAAACTGACTGCAAATGGGAAGGATTATTTCTTTGAATTGGAGGAAAGCTGGAAACAGAGATTGCTGAAAGGACTGGATTCAATCGGACTGACATTGGAACATGAAGATGAGATTAGGAAATATGAGGAGAATCATAAATAGTCTAAAAGAGGAGTAAAAATGAAAAAAATTGGAAAATCATAGATGGAGAGTATACTCGTAAAGTGATGTGGATAAATCATGAGATAGAAATGAAATTGTATTATAATGGCGAAGATGAAATTGATGGAGAGGAAGTTGATGAATCAAAAAGTTGAAGAAATGGTTGAAAAATTTTTGGGAAATAAAGATTATTGGGATAAAAAATGTAAAAAAATTATTTGCTGACGAATTTGTTGACTGGTTTAATGAAGAAAAATGGGTAAAACCTGAGTATTCTGAAATTTATTATGAAAACAAAGAGTACTGATAAAGTGGAAAAAGAATTACTTAAAATTATTGGAAAAGAAGATACAGAAAAATCATGAAAAAATAACTTGCTTACAAAAAGAAGTTGTTTAAAAAGTTGCTTGATAATCAAGATATGGGAATAATAATTGATTATTGTGATGGAGAAGAAGATTCTTGCTTTTACAATTGCTATGCACGAAAAAATTATTTTTGTTGATAAGATGTTCTATGCGTGCTGTAATTTTAATGGTGAAATAGATGAATATTATATGGATTAAATTTTTTTAAGAAGGAGAATTAGACATGGATCAAAAGAACAGCTAAGAGTTGAAGAGTATTTTGAGGAAAACAATATAGTTCATAATGGAAACTATATTTATGCTCACTAGGCAGGAGAGAAATTTAAATTCATTTTGGTTATTGGGACTTTCTGGATTACTATTTAAATCAGCACAGCCTTATTACATTCTTTTTAGGGAAGATGAAATATTATTCTTTAAAAATGAAAGTACTGGGTGGAATTAAGGAATTATCTTTCATCATGAAAGTGGAAGATATCAAGAGTATTGTACTGAAAAAGGACTTCTAAGTTATAGTCTAATAATAAAAAGTGGAAACTGATGGAAAAGTAAAAAGAAATAATAAATTTCATTAAAAATTAATGGAAAAAGCATGGTGGCTACAGAATAGAAATAATCTGATTGAAAGTGGATATTTTGATAGATTGAAGGAAAAAGTGGATAGAAGAAATTTATTAAATTAAAAATATTCAATAGGAGGTAAAAATGTTATACTTTTTAGTAATGCTGTTAAGTATGCAGACACTTTTTGCAGATTTATCTTTTTGAGCAGGAACTTGATAATGTTTCATTCAATGAAGCTGCAAAGGAAAGCCTCAATTTCAGCATCAGGACAAGGAAAAATCATTTAAATTTACAGGTACGTATATAGAAACAGGAAGAAGTTTCCTTTGAAGTGGAGTATAAAAATGGAAAAAGGGATGGTGCCGCTGTATTTTATTATAAAAAATGGGAATACTATGGCAAAAAGGAAATTATAAAGATGATAAAAAGGGATAGAGGTGGGAATTTTATACAGAAGACGGTAAACTTGAAAGAAAAAGTCACTTATAGAAATGGTCTTTATGATGGAATGACAACTGAATTTTTAAAAGTGGAAAAATAAATAGAACAAGTAACTATGTTCAGGGAATAAAAAAATGGAAAAGAAAAGGAATATTATGTTTCCGGAAGAGTTCAGAACGAAGGAAATTATATAAATAATCAGCTTGAAGGAAAATATATCATATATTATCCTAATGGAAGAATTTACATGAAGAGTAATTTTATAAATAATAAGCATAATGGTGAAATCGTTTACTATTATGAAAAATGGAAAAATAATGTTAAAAGGTAACACAAAAGATGGAAGAGTATTGGGGAATTTGAATTTTATGATGAAAAATGGAAAAATTGGAATACAAAGGGGAATATGACAGCATAAAAAGATAAATTCATGCCAAAGCTTGAGAAATATAGAAACAAAACTGTTAGAAGTAACTAATGTAGATATTTTTATAAATATAAAAATTGAAAGGGGTATATAAAATGAATTATAACATTGCATTATTAAAAAGGGGATGGAATTGGTCCGAAAATAGTTGATGAAGAGTAAAAGTTCTGGATAAGATTGGAGAGAAATTTGGTCATAAGTTTTGAGTATGTTCAGGGTATTTAGGGTGGAGAGTCTATTGATAAGTATGGTATTCCTTTATCTGATGAAACAGTTCAAGTGTGTAGGGAAAGTGATGCAATTTTACTTGGAGCAATTGAGGGCCTAAATGGGACAATATTGACCCACAGAAGAGACCGGAAAGAGGACTTCTTGCAATAAGAAAGGAACTTGGAGTATATACTAACTTAAGACCTGCAACATTATTTAAACCATTGAAAAGTGCAAGTCCTTTAAAAGAGGAAATAATCGGTGAAGGGCTTGACATAATGATAGTAAGGGAACTTACAGGTGGACTTTACTTTCGGTCATAGGGAATATTCAGAAGAAAAGGCATATGACACACTTTCATACACAAGACCTGAAATTGAAAGAATTGCTAAAAAGCATTTGAAATAGCAAAAACTTAGAAATAAAAAGCTGACAAGTGTTGATAAGCACAATGTTCTTGACACTTCAAAACTTTGGAGAAAGATTGTTGAGGAAATAGCAAAGGATTATCCTGAAGTGGAAGTTTCACATATGTATGTTGATAATGCGGCAATGCAGCTGATTTCAAATCCTGGCCAGTTTGATGTAATTTTAACTGAAAAATATGTTTGGAGATATTTTATCTGATGAGGCTCAATGCTTACAGGATCACTTGGAATGCTGGCATCTGCAAGTTTAGGTGACGGAAAGAAAGGGCTTTATGAGCCAAGTCATGGTTCTGCCCCTGATATAGCTGGACAGAATGTGGCAAATCCTATTGCAACAATACTTTCTGCCGCAATGATGTTAAGATATTCATTTGATTTATCTGCTGAGCCTGATGCAATAGAAAAGGCAGTGGAAAAAACATTGGAAGAAGGATATAGAACAGCTGATATTTATACTGAAGGAATGAAAAAGTCGGAACTGCTGAAATGGGAACAGAAATAGCAGGAAGAATATAGATAGTTAAATAAATTTAATGATTTTACTCAGAAAGGATGCTAATTAATGAAAAAAGTTTTATTATTTTTTTATTGGTAATCTTATCTTTTCAGATTACCGCAAAGGAAGAAGAGGTAAGAATATGGTATCAGAATGGAATTTTAACAGAAGTGGAATAACAATAGAAGAAATCGTTGATTTGAGGAATATAAAAAAATCGATGAAAAAGAATAAGACAGAAATTGAAATGAAAAAATTATAAATTTTTATGTAAATAAAAATGATTTAATGGAAGAGCATAATAATAATGCCAGCAATATTCGTAATAAAATAGCAAAAAATAGATAATGTTGGAAGTAAAATTGATAAAAAAACAACTTCAGAATATTGATTTTAGAGAAACTTTATTTGAACTCATAAAAATAGAAAAGTACTAGTTTATGATAAGAAGAAAAAGAAATATTTGGAGGAGGTTGCAATCTGTAGCGGTTATTCTCAGTATGAAAATGAAAAAAGAAAGGATTTTTTTCAGGATATATATATGAAAAACTTGTATATAGTAAGGATTTAAATGATAAAATAGTTATTCCTGATTGGAGATATCATTATAGTGGAGTAAAAAGAATAATAAATCAAAAAAATGATATTGAAAGCAAATGGGAATAAGAAAAATATCAGAAAGACAGGAAAAATAGAAAAGTTTACAGAAGAAGCTAAGAAATATCCCGGAAGAAATTTAAATTTCGTATAAATGAATAATGGGAAAAAGGAATATATTATGAAAGAAATACTTCATTATGAAAATGTTACATTTAGAAGAGAAGGCAGAGAAATTTTAAGGGGAATAGACTGGCACATAAATGAAGGAGAAAAATTGGGCTTTACTGGGGCTAAACGGCTCCGGTAAATCCACTCTTTTTGGGAATGATACCAGCTTATACTTTTCCAACTTCAGGAGAAGTACGGGTTTTTGGTCATAAATTTGGAAATTATGCATGGACAAAAATTCGTGACAGAGTAGGTTTTGTGAGTTCTACTTTAAATAATTTTTTTGAGTACATTGAATTCCCAGAAATTAGAAGATGTTGTAATTTCCGGGAAGTTCAGTTCGATTGGAATTTATAAGGAAGTAACAGAGGAAGATAGAAAAAAAGCTGAAAAAATAATTGAAGATTTTGGAATAACGTACATTAAGGATAAATATTTTTCAACATTGTCACAAGGTGAGCAAAGACGGACATTACTTGCAAGAGCATTTATGAATGAACCGGATTTACTGATTTTGGATGAGCCCTTGTTCAGGATTGGATGTAAAATCAAGAGAATATCTGCTTTCAGTTTTGGAAAAAAATTCTAAAAATGAAAATGCAGTACTGTTTATTTATGTGACACATCAAATTGAAGAAATAATATCTTCAATTACTCATGTGACTCTTTTAAAAGATGGAAAAGTTTTTGCAAAGGGCAATAAAAAGATATTTTTAACAGATGAAAATTTTGTCAGAAATGTTTGAAATGTCAGTAAAAATTGTCTGGGAAAAATGACAGGCCATGGCTAATTAGGAAATAAAGCCAGTAATTTGGCATTACTCACGGCTATTTTTATGCTGATTAGAAGTATTGTTATGGAAAATAAAGTAAATATTACATCAAGCAGTTAATAATATATATTGTTTTATACTAAACAGTAAAAACATATATGGATTAGATTATTGACAATTTTTATTATAAAAATATATAATGTTTAAGTTGATGTAAAAGTCGTAAAACAGACTTGAATAAAATTTATTTAAGTATGAAATTATTAAAATATAAATTTGGGAGGATATGGCAGGAAATATTTTAGGAACAACAGTTTATTATGATGCAGATTGTAACTTGGACAAATTGACAGGAAAGAAAATAACAATACTGGGATATGGATCACAGGGGCATGCTCACGCATTGAACTTAAAGGAAAGTGGAATGGATGTAACAGTGGGGCTTAGAAAAGGTTCAAAATCATGGGGACAGGCTGAAGAAGCAGGATTCACAGTTAAAGAAACAGCTGATGCAGTAAAAGGTGCAGATATAGTTATGATTTTAATTCCTGATGAATTACAGGCAGATACATATGCGGCAGATGTTGCACCTAACTTGAAAGAGGGAGCATACTTAGGATTTGGCCATGGATTTAACATTCATTTCAAGAAAATAAATCCTAGGGAAGATATAAATGTATTTATGGTTGCACCAAAAGGGCCTGGACATCTTGTAAGAAGAACTTTCCAGGAAGGAAGCGGAGTTCCTTGTCTTATAGCAGTGGAAAAAGATCCTAGCGGAGATACTAAGGAAGTGGCTCTTGCATGGGCATCAGGTATTGGTGGAGGAAGATCAGGAATACTTGAAACAACTTACAAACAGGAAACAGAAACAGATTTATTTGGAGAACAGGCAGTTTTATGTGGTGGAGTTGTAGAACTTATGAAAACTGGATTTGAAGTGCTTGTGGAAGCTGGATATGATCCTGTAAATGCTTATTTTGAATGTCTTCACGAAATGAAACTGATTGTAGACCTGATTTATGAAGGTGGACTTGCAACAATGAGAAATTCAATTTCAAACACAGCAGAATATGGAGATTATATTACAGGACCAAAAATAATCACACCTGAAACTAAAAGCAATGCAGGGAGTTCTGGCAGATATCCAATCAGGAAAAATTTGTTGATGATTTCTTAGCTGATTCAAAAGCAGGACAACCATTCCTGAAAAGCTAAAAGAGAAGAATTTGCAAAAACATGAAGTTGAAAAAGTTGGAGCTGAATTAAGAAAAACTTATGTCATGGATTAAAAAAATAGTAGCTCTTTGTCAGAGATAGGAGTAAAAAAGTTCGATAACCTTAGAATTTCAAGCTGGATAAGCTTTTTGAGGTTGTCGAGTTTTTA
>BNJV01000463.1_pt1 | contig 31655 bp, 43 predicted proteins | sample 8540591 | NCBI WGS metagenome assembly BNJV01 (sample SAMD00202457, study PRJDB9452) | human saliva metagenome | host: Homo sapiens | reverse complement strand
TGGAATAACCGATACGTTAAATGACAGCACCAACCGCACTCTTTTTCGAATCTCTGGGAGTCCAGTATTACTCGCTGACGAGATTGATGACACACCAACCACGCATTTACTGCGATTCCGCTTAGCCCACAGCCACCCCTTCAATACCCATCATTCTCAGACCTCCTCCATCTTAATTTCTTTATTAATCGGTTTAATCTCAAACGACGGTGTCCCATTGCACCGACGGCGCGGCAATATTGTTCAATACTACCTGAGTTTAACGAGTTTGCACCAACCGACTGACAGCCGGTACGCCAGCCCACCAGCAGACCATTGACGCGACGTCAGTCGATGCCGCCGTCGTCCTGGCCGACCCCACCGATCAGCACCAGCAAATCGGGATATTTATCAACACGGTTGTAAACAGCCCGTGAGCACCATGACCGTCGGCTCACACCTGTTAATCACTGTGACCACCGGGATTCTCGCCAGACCCTCCCCACCAACCACAGGCGACAAATATGTCCGCGGTCACCTTACTAACTTTATCTCTACTATAACCCATCACGCCCAAAATTCTGCCCACATCATACCAATCGCTCACCGATAACAGACGATCATATCGTCGACATTTGATTCGCGAAAGGCAACGATCCGCTCAGTACGGCGAATTCATCAACGCAACGCAACGACATCATCGACTTGAAAACAGGCCGAGGGACCGATGCCCCAGCCTGATCCAGACGCCCAGAACAGCACTCATGGTTAATATTTCATTTCGATGATATTGCAACATACCATCTTGAACAACCTTTAGATGATCAGCACCCGGAGGAAAGCAAATCAGCACCAGCCGATCTGACCATTTCCCACCGCATTGTGGTCTCCAACACTGGCCCCGCCACGCCACAGCCCACCAATTATGAAGCTTCTCCGTCACTTGAAGGAGCACAACAGGTATCAATCCAGACATCGTCCCCCACATGCCGCAACATCCACAGCCCGTCCCGGACCAGAAAGATTCGATCGTCATTCATCCCCATCGTCAGCCTGAGAACGGTCTGAGTGAACATTGAATTCGAGCAACGTGTATACATAGCATGATTATATCCTGGAATTTTGATAACCGCCTGCGTAGGTTGTGAACACCCTTCACCATATAATACCATATTTAGATCCGTTTAAATTGCCTGTTTGCCGCATAGCCGAGACAAGGTTCGTTTCTGAGCAACGTTCAACAGCGCAGATCGCCTTAACGACAAGAAAGACAGAACTGTTGACGGTGACATGAGACGCCCATCGCACGTTTGACGACAGATCAAACATTGAGCAGTATCCTCCATACAAACCATGCACAATATGCTTCGACGGTGGACTGCGCACTGTAACTTACTCCGCGGCTGATTACCAGCCGATGATCATTAACCGACCGCTCGTTTTCAACCACCATCAGATCAGAACACCACCGGACTGGCACGTTACGCCCTTCAGCCGCGTACCACATCCAATCAATCATCACAGACCACTACTGGCGATCGCATACTGGCGTGATCAACCGACGATAATGCCTGCTCTTTTCTAATTTCACATTACTTGACTTTGATATTACCTTTCGAAAGAACGAACACCACCGACGATTTATTTTATCCGTCCCATCGTTACGGCATCTCCGCTTGCACCTCATCTGCGCTGTTTGAGATCAGTATTCGGGCACGACCAGCGCGACACGGAATCACATTATACCGACAGCCCGACCAACACGAAGCACTGAGAACCGTTTGTTCAGCGAACGATTAGCAAAGATTCCCATCTTAATTTCACATATAACGACACATGAAAATTATTAACCGAGTTCTGTTCTCAATCATCGATGAAGAAGACAGGTCAATCCTTCGCCGGAATTTCTTTCATTTTCTTCCCGACACAACCACCATCGTCCATTTGATAGCCCACACATTGTTCACCACGTTTCACCGTGAGGGAAGAACCTCAATGATAAAATGTGCCTGTTAACCGTACCACACCAACATTCCACCCCTTTAACATTCATAAGATTGACTACCCCTGCGGTGACACTATCAGCACCGCACTACCATTTCACCGCAGCGGCATGACGCCCGCAGTCCGCCTCACATTTAGTCTGTTTCATCGACCTTCAATTGACGACCTGACGAATTCATCCGGTATAAGAAGATTAACGATTATCTTAAATGCTTCATTATCTACCATCTATTCTCACCACATATTCTGTCAATCTGCACCGAAAGTATTGGCGGAACTTCACCATCACTTAACGCACGACGGCCCGCCAGCATCACACAGTAATATCAGAAACCCCGCGTCACCATCTCGCGCCCTCGCACAGGATGACCTTCGCCCGCACCACCACGCAGTTTTGCCACGACGAACAACGACGTTTTCACCACGCCAAAACCGCCAGTACGCCACCTTTAATCTACTTGTTTAACCATTCTCACACCAACACAGCACCGAACACCGCCGATCCACACATTTTTAATTTTTTCACCCAGGTAACGGAGCCTGTCCCCACATGTCCCATTGAGGTTTTTTCATGGATTGCCACTGCACATTGCATCAATCACCACATTTCTCCCTGTACAGCGTCACCAGCAACATCCAGCAGACCGCATTCGATGGTCCATTTAGCGGAGCTGGCAAATTGCTGTCATATGCATACTTGGTCACGAACAACCGTCGTTTTAGATACAGGTCGATCACCACTTATTACAGTTTCGAAACAATGATCTGCCGATACGGCGATGATGCGCAGTCGATCTCTTTCTGAGACGCGCGAACACTATCTGCCGCGATGACGATACTCAGGAATGAATCGGACGCTGACGGCAAAAAGACTTCCATGCTCAGCAAAATATCAGGCTGGCGGATTCAACGTGTCGCAGACCGCATCGACGCGCATCCGCCAGGCCCAGCAGTGGTGGCGACGACGACCGCCCCGACGCCAGGTCAGCCAGAACAGGCAGCGAACGTCGCACTGAGGCGCACTGACGACGACCATGAACGCAGCCGCCAGCCGCCTCCCAGTCAGCACCACACCAGCAGTTTATTTCCTGAGGTGGCAGTTAGGTCTGATGGATCGCGCACTGCAATGGAGGTTTACACGGATCCGCAGAGCCGCCAGCGCTGGACCGCCATATTACTTGTTTGCCGAGTAGATAGGTTGCCTTTGCCAGCCAGGTCACGGGACCGTAATGAACCAGGCCACGCCAGCGGGCGAGAGCCGTACCCACAGCAGGTCGTCGCAGCGATCCGCGCTCATTGCCGCCGCCACCGGCGATGATGGTGACGATAAAATCACGTGCCAGGCGAAACGCAACGGTCCTGACCGCCCCAGCAGCGATCTCAGGACAGGCCCACAGCCCGCGCATGGATATTGCGGATCAGCCGAGTGCGACGTTGGCGTTCAGCCCGCGGTTTAGATTACCAGCCGCCAAACAGCCACCGACCCCATCATATAGCTAACGATTACAGTTGCCGATATCGCCCTTATTTTGTTACGCGATATGGCCCGTCATACCGCCAGCGCAGCAGCACCGTCACGCCACGCCTGGCGATACGGCCACCACCGCCTTGCGTGTCCGGTTCGTTGACGGCGCCATCTCAGTTGCCCAGACCACTTGAGGCGCAATGCGTTCATTAACCGCAAGCCTATTCAGCATCATTTAAGATCGAGCGAAACAGAATATTGCCGATAATATTCATGATAACAGACACCTCGATACGAGCCTTCGTCTATGCGCATCGCCAGACGTTACCAGGAGACTATCCACGGTTGCAGACGCCGTCGCAGCGGAGGCGCGGACCACGATCTCGTTACCAGATTTCATTGCGCTGTCACATCGATTACTAGACGGATGGGAATATGAACTTTGTAACGGCATTAAGATGGCAGCACCATTTATTTTTTTATATTGTCTTCAAAAGCTTACACAGAGCTTTCCACAGGTGTCATTTCTAACCTTCCTGGATCTTTTGTTCATCCAAGAAAGAAAACTATCGAAGAATCTCAATTGTCATCCGAATTGAGATGCACAAACTTTCTATTAACTCAAAAATAGAAAAGTATAAGAGAGTCGAGATAGGGCAGGAAAGCTCTATTGTAAGCTTTTTGAAGACAATATATATAAATAAAAATTTTACTAAAAATACTTGAAGTTTTACTTTTCATCGATTATAATAAAAGTATAAAAACGTTTACAAAACTAAAAAGGAGTTTCTCATGACTACATCAATCACGTCTCAAGATCTACAAGAAAAGTTTCAGGCTGTCTTTGGAGAGAAGGCTGATCATACCTTCTTTTCACCAGGACGGATTAATTTGATCGGTGAACACACGGACTATAATGGTGGGCATGTCTTCCCAGCAGCCATCACTCTTGGTACCTACGGAGCTGCAAGAAAGCGTGAGGATAAGGTCTTGCGTTTCTTCTCAGGAAACTTTGAAGACAAGGGGATCATTGAAGTTCCGCTTGAAAACCTCCACTTTGAAAAAGAGCACAACTGGACCGACTATCCAAAAGGCGTGCTCCATTTCTTTGCAAGAAGCTGGTCATGTCATTGATAGCGGCATGGACGTCTATGTCTCACGGCAATATTCCAAATGGATCTGGTCTTTCTTCAGCTTCCCTTGAGCTCTTGATTGGCGTCATCGCTGAGAAATTATACGATCTTCACTTAGATCGTCTAGATCTGGTCAAGATCGGCAAACAAACCGAAAATCACTTCATCGGTACCTGGGATCATGGACCAATTTGCCATCGGTATGGGAGCGGATCAACGGGCTATTTATCTCGATACCAACACCCCTAGAATATGATTTTGGTACTGCTCGATCTTAAAGACAATGTCGTGGTCATCATGAATACCAACAAACGCCGGGAATTAGCTGATTCCAAATACACGAACGTCGCGGAAATGTGAAACCGCTGTCTCTGAACTCAAGAAAAACTAGACATCCAAACCTTTAGGGAATTGGATCTCTGGGCTTTGATGCTTACAGCTACTTGATTAGGATGAAAATCGCATCAAACGGGCTCGTCATGCTGTACTTGAGAACCAATCGGACCCTCCAAGCACGCAAGGCGCTTGAAGCAGGTGATTTGGAAGGCTTTTGGCCGTCTCATGAATGCTTCCACGTATCCTGGAGCATGACCACCAAGTGACTGGTCTAGAATTGATACCTTGGCATACAGCCTGGGAAACAAGAAGGAGTGCTTGGTGCTCGTATGACGGGAGCAGGCTTTGGTGGTTGCGCCATCGCCCTTGTCAACAAAGATAAGGTTGAACCATTTAAAGAAGCTGTCGGCAAACGCTATGAGGAAATCGTTGGCTATGCGCCAAGTTTCTACATTGCAGAGGTGCTGCGGGAACACGGGTGCTTGATTAAAAAGGAGATAGGATGACAGAACTGGTATTAGATGCATTTGTCACAGCCGTCATTGATGCAAGTGACTATGAAGAGATGGATCGGATTTATCTAAAAAACCGCGTTATGAGTCGCATTGGAGAAGAAGGGCTAGACGCCCCAGCTCATCAAGCTGACTTGATCGCACCCAAAGATCAGCTGGTGGAAATCGCAGTTGCGAATAGTAAGATCCAAGATAGCATGGCCGCAAAGGACAGCTTGGGAGCAGAGTTGATGGATTGGATCACACCCAGTCCTAGTCAGGTCAACCGCTATTTCTGGGAGACTTACGGTCAGTCCAAGGAAGATGCGATTGCTGATTTCTACGCCCTCTAAGCGCAATGATTACATCAAGGTCAAGGCGATTGCACAAAACATTGCCTTTGAGGCAGAAACTCCCTATGGCTCCCTTGAAATCACCATCAATCTGTCAAAACCTGAAAAAGATCCTAAAGACATCGCAGCGGCGAAGCTGGCTAAAGCTAGTCATTATCCAGCCTGCCAACTGTGCTTTGAAAATGAAGGCTATCAAGGTCGCCTAGACCATCCTGCCCGTGCCAATCATCGGATCATCCGCTTTGACTGGACGGTCGTGACTGGGCTTCCAGTATTCCCTTATGCCTACTTCAATGAACACTGCATTTTTCTCGATAGCCAGCATGTTCCTATGGCCATTAGCCGCAAGACCTTTGAGCGACTCTTGACCATTGTCGAGACTTTTCCAGGCTATTTTGCAGGCTCCAATGCAGATCTACCCATTGTAGGAGGATCCATCCTGACTCATGACCATTATCAAGGCGGACGCCACACCTTCCCATGGAGCTGGCTCCTGTTGAGGAAAGCTTTACCATTGAGGGCTTTGAAGCTGTACCGCTAGGGAATTGTAAACCGGCCTAGCGTCAGTTCTTCGTTTGCAATCGGACGACAAGGCACAATTGATTGCCCTGGCAGACCATATCCCAACAGCCTGGCGAAGCTACTCGGATCCAGCTGTGTTAGTCTTAGCGGCATCCGACGGTCAGCCCCACCATACCATTACCCCCTATTGCACGGATCCGTGATGGGCATTATGAACTGGACTTGGTGCTCCGTGACAACCAAACCTCACCAGAGCATCCCGATGGTATTTTATCACCCACATGCGGATGTGCAACACATTAAAAAGAAAAATATCGGCCTGATCGAAGTCATGGGCCCTAGCGATTTGCCACCACGACTCAAGGAAGAGCTCAAGCAGGTCCAAAACTATTTGCTTGACCGTGAGAGCACACTGGCAACTCTACCACCAGGATCATGGGCTGCTGACTTGAAAGCCACTCACCCATCCATCACAGAAGAAGCAGAAGCAGAAACCATTGTTCGTGAATCAGTCGGTCAGATCTTTTGCGCGCGTGTCGAAGATGCCGGTGTCTACAAGAGCAGCTGAAGGACAAGCTGCGTTTAGACGCTTTGTTGCGACACTTTAAGTGTGGAGAAGCGACAGAAATTTGATACAATAAGAGAGAAGACAAAGAAGGAAAGGGAAAACAAATGGCAATACTCGTACTCGGAGGAGCTGGCTATATCGGTTCCCACATGGTAGACCGTTTGGTCAATGAAGGACAGGAAAAAGTCGTCGTGGTCGATAGCCTGGTCACAGGCCACCGTGCAGCGGTGCATCCAGATGCCGTCTTTTACCAAGGAGACCTGGCGGATCAAGACTTTATGCGCACTGTTTTTAAGGAACATGCAGATATCGATGCGGTCATCCACTTTGCGGCCTACTCACTGGTCGCTGAATCCATGGCCGATCCATTGAAATATTTTGACAACAATCAGCAGGCATGGTTAAACTATTGAAGTCATGCATGAATGTGGGGTGCACTACATCGTCTTTTCTTCAACTGCTGCCACCTACGGCATTCCAGAAGAAATTCCGATTCTTGAAACCACTCCGCAAAAACCAATCAACCCTTATGGTGAAAGTAAGCTCATGATGGAAACCATCATGCGTTGGGCTGATCAAGCCTACGGCATAAAGTATGTGCCTCTTCGTTACTTTAATGTAGCAGGTGCCAAGCCAGACGGGTCGATTGGCGAAGACCACGGACCAGAGACCCACCTCTTACCAATCGTTTTACAAGTAGCCCAAGGTAAACGCGAGAAGATCGCAATTTTTGGAGATGACTACGATACACCAGATGGTACCAATGTTCGGGACTATGTCCATCCATTTGACTTGGCAGATGCCCATCTGCTTGCGGTGGAGTATCTCAGAAAAGGGAAATGAATCGACTGCCTTTAATCTGGGGACTCATCGACCGGATTCTCTAATCTTTCAAATCGTTGAAGCAGCCCGCAAGGTGACGGGACATCCGATTCCACTTGAAATTGCAGATCGTAGACCAGGAGATCCAGATACCCTGATCGCATCCTCTGAGAAGGCGCGTGCAATTCTCGGCTGGCAAACCAAAAATTTGATAATATCGAAACCATCATCCAAACAGCCTGGGCTTGGCATTCCAGCCACCCAGATGGCTACAATGATCGATAAGGAGAAGACTGCGAACATCACTTTTTGAGGCTTTCTAATAACTATCTAAAACGACAGTTGATCTTGCTAAATGACTCATTTCAGACGTCAGTCATTTCCTTAACCATCATAAAATAGTGAGGGATTCAAAATGAATAAAACCACAAAATTGTTAGCCGTCTTCTTGACAGCGGGTCTTCTTTTAGCTGGTTGCGCACAAAAAGAGACTACAAAATCTACTAGTCAATCGTCCACTAAAGCGACCAGTAAAGCAACAAGCAAATCATCCGCTAAAGAGAAGACAAAAGAGTCATCAATTGATGAAAGCAAAAAAGAAGATGCACTAGCAGGTGCTCAAAAACCGTTCTCGAAACGAGTGATGAAGCAGGTAAGTCCACTGTAACCTTGTATTACAAGGGAGATACCTTGTTAGTACAAGAAAAAGTTGATGATTACGATGTCTCAAAAGTTCCTGGTGAAAACCCTCTTGAATCCATGAAAGAAGCCGTTGCTAGAGTCAAGAAACATTCAAAGATCTGATGGGACATGGATTTGAATTAACATCAGAATACAAAGACGGAATCTTTTATATCCGCAATACCATTGATTACACAAAAATCGATTTGAAAAAATTAAAAGAAATCGTACCAGGCTTTAATCCTCTAGATGACAATACAGTCAGTTATTCAGTAACGAAAGAAAGTCTGATCAAGGGCGGTATGGTCGAAAAATAAACAAAATGGAGAGCAGTTCAGTTCGCTGCTCTCTTTTGTTTTTGGTATGAATTCAAGGCCATTTTTGTTAGAATAGGATTTAAAACAAAAGTAAGATTAAAGAAATTTAACTTGACTGTTGTATGCAAAAAAATAGCAGTACTTAATGAGGTTTTAATGATAAACAATAGTAAGAAAGAAACTTTTTAGAATCGATTGATCATTTGTTGTCTATCATTGACAAATATAATATTAAAACTATTGCTCGACAGGTAAACTCAGTTACAGATTTTTGAAAGAACATGCAAATACTAATAAGGGAATGAGTTTAAGAGATAAATTGACAACTTTATCAAGCTCCTTTTTCCACCACATGGGGGACTTTCTGATATTTACTATTGGAATAATGATGTTGAAATAAGAAAACAGACTAACGAGACTATTACTGAATTAAAAGTGGTTATTGCTAATTATTTATTGGAACGGTAACCTTTACTGATATTAACGAATTATGTAAAAGCTATTAAAAATTAGAACTCGATTGATGATTAAAAAGTAGATTTTTACCAAGATTGAAAGAAATAGGAATAATAAAGTGATACTAAAAATTAAAAAATAGGATTGAATACGAAGTTTCAAAAATTGCAAATTTAAAAATTAGATGAATTTGGAATTTATTTTTCCGAACAACCTCCCTACTTTCCAGAGGGAATTTCTGTAATAGAGGATGGAAATGGAAGATATAATCTGGCTTTTTACTGAACGAGGGAAATAAGATCTGAGATTTCTAAATTAGATGATAATGAGGTAACTTATCAAATTTTTAAAGATAATCATTAAAAATATTTTCCTCACATACCATTGATAAAAAGGATGTAGATTTAATTGAAAAATTGATCAAAAATAATGAATTTGAAAAAAAGTTAGTCAATTAGTTGAGAAAGTCCAAGTGAATAGATTTAGATATGAAATGGAATTATTTGAAAAAGATCAGTCCATTATATACTTCATGGTACGAAAGAGAGCATGAATAATTCGTATAATTACGATTGCTGAGTAAATGTGGGTTGATTGAAGAAGCAAACTTCCAGATGATTATGTATCACCACTTAAGTAAAAAGAGGTATAAAATGAAATCAATAAAACTTGAATGGGAAGGCTTATGAATGTTAAAAAGAGAATATGGAATATTTAAATACCCTGACGGTGATATTAGATTATCAATAAAAATTTTTGGATGAAAAACTATCAAACTTTAGGTGATATCATTGAGGTTCATACTTTTTACCCTCACATTTATAAAGAATTAGAGGCAGTTGTTACAGGTCAAAAAGAAGTTTCAGACTTTGGCGGTAATATGCTCAATATTGATATAGGTAAAGAAGAAACCGAAGTATACTATCAAATGGATGATGAAAGTCTTGGAGAACCTTGCTTTATCTCAACTGATGAACTATATAAATTAGTTATTGAGTGGAAAGAAATGGAAGAAAGAATGAAAAGAGGGGAAGAAATTTTTCCAGTGACTTTAGAGGATTAATGTTGAAAACCCTCACCCTATAACCCCTCCTCAAGCCATTCCATTTAACACCCTAAGTTTGGTATGAGTGTTATCCAGATGGTTACAATGATAGAGAATAAGGAACTCAAGTCAGTTGGCTTGAGTTTTTGTGTGGGTGAATGTGCTGGGAATACCACTAACTAGGCTTTTTTATAGCTGTGAAAGATGTTATAATATGAAAAAATTAAAAGGAGAAATGAATGGGAGATAAATACACAGTAAAAAGTGATCTTTCGGTGGCTGCTAAGCATGCTACTGCAATAGGATCTGCCAATAATCATTCAGCTATTACAGTTCAAAGAGATGAACAAACGACAGTTGCTGGTAATATTAGTGCTAAAAATGGTATTAGTCAATTTGAGACTCTTCAAGACTCAACTATCGAATCATATTGTGAATATGATTCAAAAATATCCATAGCTTAGCCGATCAATTTGAAGATAAAGGATGCCATGATTCGTCAAAAATTTAAATATTTTGAATACTATTCAGTCTAAGCCGTCATTCTCGAAATGAAGCGAAATCAAAAATACTTAGATGTATTAGAGGATTAGATATGAGTGCAGAAGATACTTGGAATAAGCTCCATAAGAAAGAACGACAACTTTCAGAGAAGGAGTGGGACTTATATCAGCGGATAGAAAAATTAGATTTGAAAAAAATGGAAGTAATGGATCAGCTGTTTGAATGATTCTCATTGGTTAAATGATCTAGATTTTTCTTTTTCGAAGGTAGTAGATATCAAAGTCAAATGATAGATGACCAGTTAGAATTTCAGCATCAAGTGAGAATAATGGAATACAGTTTGGATGAAGAATTAGAAAAACTTCGGAAAGAACATAAATCTATTGAAATGAAGTTAGATTCAATTCACCAAGAAAAAAGACGATTAGTGACGGAGGAAATCACATGAGTATAGATATGTATCTAGAATCCGCCAGAAGTCAGGCAACTAGTTTATCTAGTATATCCGCCCAGTGCGTGCAACAGAATATTGAATTGATTAAAGTTCTTGAAAATTTTGTAGCTGAAGAAGAGTTAAAAGGGCATGCTTACGACTCAGCAAAGGCGCATATTACAAGTACTGTAATTCCATTAATTCAAGGGATTGTCTTATATCAAGAATCACTGGCGGAGGAGTGTCAAAAATTTGTCAGTCAATATACCTCTGACGTAGATAGTAAAAGTTGGCGTCAAGTGGATTTAGAAGAAAAAATTAGGGAAGCAGACCAAAAGATTTCTAGTCTACGACAATTAATGGAAACAAAATCGGATAATAAGATTTCAGCTTTTCTAAATCTTTCGGTATCCATAGCCGTATTTGAGGGACTAAAACAAAAATTACAGAAAATATTAATTAGCCTGCTTACTTTTAATGCAGTCTCTCCAACTATCTTTTTAAATTCAGAGCGGTATTTATTGGCTGTTCAAAATGGTTTTGCCCAAGCTGCACAATCATGGGATGCTGCTAGTGGAACCTACTTGCCTCCAAGTAGTGGAGTGGATCTATCGTGGAAGCAAACAGTCTCTTTAGGGATGTCAAAAACGTACAAGCAGACCTAAACAAAGTGAAGAACCCGAAGGTTGAAACATTAGAAGACAAAACTCTCAAAAATGTCACGTGCAGAACTGGAGGAAGAGTATGGAGACGTGATTCAAGCCTATAAAAGATTTTACGACTATGGGGACAGGGTGATGTGACTGCTCCAAGTGGGATATGAATGATCTCAAATTGTTATGGAAGAGATATAATGAAGTGAGAGATGATCATTTAGGATTATTACCTTCAGAATTAGCCAAGGTGGACCCAAAATTTAAGAAACGTATCGATGCAATGGATCAAGAAGCGTTAGAAGAGGCCTACCCAGAACTTAAAACATTGATCTCCATGGCTCATGTGAATCCATATGCACAACTATTTAAATCTGAAACAGAGCGAGCTAATTATCATTACCTACTAGACCGTTATTTCTTTTTGGATAGTCAAAAAATGCTCAGTTGGCGAGATCCTGCTTTTCAAACTAAATATGATTATTATATAATTGAAGAAGGTATTGATCCTTTTACGGGTAAACCTGCTACACAGGAAGAAATCAATCGTGCAAAAAATATCAAGAAGGTGAGAGGTTTTACTGATAGCCTCCAACTAGCAAGTACCTTGTATACATCTTATGTTGGATATAATCAGTACTACAATAAACCCTACACAACTTTCTCGGATGTATATAGTAAGGTAAAAGGGAAGATTCCTGTCTTCAATAGGAAACCAGTAATTCCTGTTTTTTCAAATAGATATTCAAAAATAGATTTTACTCAAACTGACTTTGATGTTGAGTTAATAAGAGGTAGATTGAAAACTGATCCAGATACGGCTTTTTTCTGGTCAGGACGAACAGATGGCATTGGAGGAATGGATGTTGCGAAAAAAATAGCAAAAAATAAAGGAGGAGTTACATTAGAATCTACGATTGATGATACGAACATTGTAATGCCTGAATGGGATTTTAATACTCCTTCAAGTGTAACAGCTTGGGAGGAAGCTTCGAATGTTTACGCAGAGCAAGTATCTGGTGAAATAAGAGCTGTAGTTGGTAGCGAACTACGACCAGGAAATATTTGGGAAAACATCGAACTACCAAGATTGAAGGCCAATCCAAATGTTACTAAGGTTACAACAATAGATCCTAAAAACAGGGTAGAAAAAAATTATATTCGAGAGGTAGAAATGAAAATTACAGGAACAAGATCAACAATTACTTTTGATTTAGAGAATGGTTTCCTCATAAAAGCACAAGGAGAATTGCTGATCAATAAAAAATTTGTTGTTTATAAAGATAGTATGACACAATGGGAGCCTCCCTCATGAGAATCTTCCGATAACTCAAAGAGAAATAGAAAATATTATTAATACAGCTATGGAGAGCAATCAAACTATTCAATTAGACTTTGTATAATTATATTGTATTCTAAGAGAAATAAATCTCTATACAAGTGGTCAGGTTGTCTATCATGGGACCAAACTCCTAGGTGGAAGTGAAGAAGATGCTCAAACTGCAAACTTTATCGGGAACATCGTAGGAGGTTATGTGGCCTCCTCAGCAACCAGCAAGTTTAGTTTGAATCAACCTATTTTTTCAAATCGATATTCAAAAATAGATTTTACTCAAAACAGAAGACCATTATAAAACATTTTAAAAAAATAGAATAGAGGTTTGAAATCCTGAAAAATAGAATTCATTACATTACGAAACTTGAAATGCAAGATCGATTGCCTTTCAGTGGCTTTGTAGCAAATTTTGATGGGAAGCAGATCCAAAACAAAGAAGAACTATTTCGTTTTCTTGAAAAAAATGTCGGACTTCCTGATGCCAATAATTGGTCATCTATTACAGATTGGCTGACAGACTTATCATGGATAAAAGCTGAAGAATACAACTTTATTCTTGAAAATTATGATAGCTTCTTAAAAGATGACTTATCATCTAAAGACTTATTTTTAGAAATTTTGGAAGAAGATATTCTTCCTTGGTGGGAATGCGATGTTGAAAAGCATGTTGTTGGCAGTAAGGTCAAGAGTTTTCAAGTTTACATAGTAGAAAATTAAAAATAGGACAAAGTTTTAAGGAGCTACCTTAAGGTAACCACTTATGTTGGATATAATCAGTACTACAATAAACCCTATACAACGTTCTTGGATGTATATAGTAAGGTAAAAGGGAAGATTCCATTCTTCAATAGGAATCCAGTAATTCCTGAGGTTAACCTTAAGGTAGATATCAATGGTAAAACTATAACAGAAACCACAAAACCTTATGATCGCGAACATATTTTACGAAATATAGAAGAAAGCAGGCTTGCGAGGGAGAATTCAGGGTTTAAAGACTTTTCAACCACGAGGCTTCAGCCGGTAGTCAAGCCTCAGCCTGCACCTAAGAATTTAGATGTTGAGGGACCAGTAGTAAATAATATTCAATCTAAATATCCCGATTTGCAAACTTATGAATATAATTCATATACAAATCCTGGTCCACTAAATGATTTAAGAGGTCAGCCTAATGTTAATTTTTATGGGGGACGGTATGATGTTGAAGTTTTGAAGTCTCCTAAAATATTATATCGAGCTGGCGACCAAAGCAATCCGCTAGGGCAATGGTTTACAGAATCAGCCCCACATTCTGAGATAGAAGTTAGAATAAATACGGCAGTAAAACCAATTTGGACAGATCGTTCAGGAAACTACACTGGCAGTTCTCCTTTAAATACAGTTTACGAAATAAAAATACCAGCTGGCACAACAATATATAGAGGACCTGTTGCGAGTCAAGGAGGCATCTATCAAGGTGGTTTGGAATATGAACAAATTTTTATTGAAACTCCGTGGAAAATAGAAGGTGTAGAGGTTATTAGCTCCAAACCATTAAATTAGTGAGGAAAGAAATGAAACGAAAAGAATTATTAGATAATATCAAATTAATATTACCACTATTAAATCAGTACAATGATGGGACAATTCATGTACAAATTTCATTTTTACAAGGATTAGAATGTGCATTGGAAAAATGGTGACTCACTCCCTACAATAAGAGAAATTAAAGATATCCTTTATCCTCCAAGAGGAGGTCTATCAGACTTTTTTGTTTGGAAGAATGATTATTTGGAACGACTAAAAAATTAATGAAGAAATTGAAGCCTACAATAATAGATTATGGGAGCTTTTAAATCAAATAGAAAACTTGGAATCATAGTAAATGCATCAAATTTTAAAATTAGAAGCATTTCATCAATCTCATACAAGAATTCCAAGCGGAAATGAAGCATCTGCTTTTGATGGATTTTCGGAAACCAACTGGACGAACTTTCCCAAGAGATATTCCAGAAGGCATCATGAAAGATATTAGTACAAAGAGTGGAGATTATAAATGGAACATAGTAAATTAACTTGGGAAGACGTTAGTAAGTTTGAAGAAATAAAAAGGTTATGGACAACATGTTTGGCGACATCATGAGAAATTTTTTTGTTACAGATGAAGGAGGAATAGCTGAACAGAGGGTAGTCTATGAATTCCCATTAGAACTATTTCAATTATTAAAGTCTGGGGAAAAACACTAAAAAGAAATTCATTTCAAGCTAAAAAGACTGTTGGCCACCGAACGACACAAGAAGAAGCTAATAAAAAATTTCTTTAGGCAATTTCCAGAAGCTTTTAAGAGGAAATCCTAAAGCACAAGGCTTATTCACAAAGTCTGAACTGAAGAAATATTACCCGAAGGGGCTGAAATTCTAGCGAGCAAAGATTAAAATAACTCTTTATATCTATGTTGAATTGAAACAAATAATGAATTTTAGAACAAAAATTTTAGAAGCTATTAAAGTGGGGAAGTTGAAGATATTTTACGTGGAAAGCAAAAGTATCGAATTGAACCTCCAACTTTTTGTTCCAGATGTTTTCCCTACAGATATTAATCAGGTACTGTTTGAATATTTTTTTATAAACAAAGTGATATTAAAAAAATATCCGATCATCATTAGAGAATGCTTTAATTAAATTGACAAAGAGTTCTGCTACAGATTTGTACATTTCAATATTATTTTTCGGCTCAATACTATTTATGGAAGATAAAAAGTATTGCTACCTTTAAAATTGATACTTCCAAAATAGCAATTGAAATAGTATCTGGGATACAAAAATTTTTCGGGAAGAGTTAACGGAAAAATTACTTTTGATAATGGATTAACAAAAAGAACCTATAAAATGTAGTTGTTCGTTTCAATCAACGTTATAAAAAAATAAATATAATTTTTCAATTCTTGATGATTAAAAAGAAATTTTAGTCAAATAGTACGAATGCGAATTTATTTCAAAAATACCTATGTAATAAAACAATAAATAAGATTATTGAAGGAAATGAGTAATAAGGAGTTTTGAAAAAGTGAAAATTTGAATTTATAGCTAACGATTACTAATTTAGATTACGAGTATTTAAAAATTTCTTATTATTAATCAATATAAGTCATTGGGAAGGCAAACAAAAGATGACTTCACTGGGGAGAATTTGATACCTTTGATATTATGATCTTTCATATTTTTACTATCTAGTTGAAGATAATGGCTTTTTCTGAATACATTCCCTACCTGAAACACTTCCTTTCAACCATTATGGACAAACCTGAAGAAAATTATTGGCGAATTCATGATACTTTGAAGCTATTCCTCAAAGTAGATCCTGATTATGTGACACAGTTATTAAAAGAAAAAGCAAAAATCATTATCAGATTTTTGGAATCGAGGACGAAGGTGAAAAGAAATTAAATTTTTATAAAGTACATGATGATTACGGTTTTTATGTCCAATTTCGCCCTCTACCCTTTTTCGGATGGAAACAAAAATCTGGCCGACATCAGAGCATTATTTTCAAGCCCAAAAGTTTTTAATACCAGAAATTCAAGAAAAATTCGTCAGATAGCATCTCCGATGGATGCTGCTTAGAGGGACGCAATCGTCAAAATCCCTTGAGACCAGATTGGGAAGAGATCAAAGATAAAGTGATGCTCCAGGCCCTGCGAATGAAATTTAGCCAACATCCAGAAATCGCAAAAGAATTGCTCGCGACAGGAGACGCCATCATCATCGAACATACGCGAAATGATGCTTACTGGGCTGACTGGGGAGATGGATCTGGAAAGAACAAACTAGGCCTTCTCATAATGCAAGTGCGAGAAGAGTTTAAAAACGCTTCTCTGTAACCTCTCCTCTAGCTATTACCCCAATTTCATGCTAGAATAAAGAAAAACACATTTGGAGGCATTATGAATCAGACAGTGACTTATTTACAGGAATTGACAGCCATTCCTTCACCGACCGGTTTTACACGTGAGATTGCAGACTATTTGGTCAAAACCATTGAAGGCTTTGGGTACGAAGTAACTCGGACTGCTAAGGGTGGGGTGAATGTGACAGTCCCTGGTTTGATCACAGACAAACAACGCTACGTCACAGCCCATGTGGATACCTTGGGGGCTATTGTCCGCTCGGTAAAAAGCAGATGGTCGTCTCAAGTTGGACCGTATCGGTGGTTTCCCATGGAATATGATTGAAGGGGAAAATTGTACAGTCCATGTGGCTAATACAGGAAAGACCCATTCTGGGACGATTTTGGTCCATCAGACTTCTTGCCACGTCTATAAGGATGCGGGAACTGTCGAGCGGACTCAGGACAATATGGAAGTCCGTCTGGATGAAAAAGTGACCAATGAGAAAGAAACCCGTGCCCTTGGAATTGAAGTGGGTGATTTTGTCAGCTTTGATCCACGGACCATTGTGACAGACACCGGCTTTATCAAATCTCGTCACTTAGATGACAAGGTGAGTGCGGCGATTCTCTTGAATCTTCTGCGCGTGTACAAGGAAGAGCAGATCCAATTGCCAGTAACGACCACCTTTGCCTTTTCAGTCTTTGAAGAAGTGGGGCATGGTGCTAATTCAAGTATTCCGGCTGAAGCGGTAGAATACTTGGCAGTAGACATGGGAGCTATGGGAGACGACCAAGCGACGGATGAATACACGGTATCCATCTGTGTCAAAGACGCTTCAGGACCGTATCACTACGAGTTCCGTCAGCATTTGGTGGCCTTGGCAAAAGCCCAAGAAATCCCTTATAAGTTGGATATCTATCCTTTCTATGGATCAGATGCCTCTGCAGCCATGAGCGCAGGAGCAGAAGTGAAACACGCTCTTCTCGGGGCAGGGATCGAATCTAGCCACTCATATGAGCGGACCCACTTGGATTCTGTAGTCGCAACAGAGCGCATGGTTGATGCCTACCTCAAGAGCGACTTAGTAGATTAAAAATTGGATCTACTTTTGTGAACTAGTCTTTGAAAAGAAAACAATGTTTTTCTTATAGATTTACCAAAGGAAAGTCTCAAATAAGTTTTAAACGAAAATAAAAAGAGGCTAGGACTTTTGTACTGACCCCAAAAAGTTAGACAATTAATTTACACAAAGGATTTAGTTCTGTATTGCACAGGACTGAGTCCTTTTAGTTTTTACTGTAATTCGTTTGTTGTTGTAATAGTCAATATAGTCTACAATAGCTTGTTCCAATTGGTTAAGTGACTTAAATGTATTCTCGTAACCATAAAACATTTCGGACTTAAGAATGCCAAAGAAGGATTCCATCATGCCATTGTCTGGGCTATTACCCTTACGTGACATAGATGGCTTGATTCCTTTATCCTCTAAAAAATGATGATAAAAATCGTGTTGATATTGCCATCCTTGATCACTATGAAGAATGGTATTCTCGTAATGTTCCTCACCGAAAGCCTGGTCTAACATAGCTTTCACTTGTTCTAAGTTCGGCGAAGTTGAGAGATTATAAGCGATGATTTCGCTGTTAAAACCATCTAAAACTGGTGATAAATAGAGCTTTTGACTGCTTGCCGGAATGGCAAATTCTGTCACATCTGTGTAGCACTTTTCCATTGGTTTGGATGCTTCAAACTGGCGTTGAATAAGATTATCTGCTTTCTTACCAATCTCTCCTTGATATGAAGAGTACTTTCGTTTACGACGAATTCGAGCACTTAAACCAAGGACTCTCATCAAACGTTGGACTTTCTTATGGTTTACTATATAACCACGATTTCTCAATTCTAGAGTCATTCGGCGATAACCATAATTTCCTTTATGCTCAGTAAAAATAGCTTGAATTTCATCTTTGATATCATGATTTTTATCGCTTTTATCTAACTGCTTTAGCTGGTAATAATAGGTTGAACGAGCTAACTTAATAATCTTTAGAAGAGTCTCTAAAGCAAACTCTGTTACCAATCCTCGAACAATTTTCGTTTTTCTTCTTGCTCTTTCTCGTCCCTCAATCGGAGTTCTCTCAACTTTTTTAGAATGGCATTCTCCGCTCTCAGGTACTCATTTTCTGCTTGAAGCCGTTCTAACTCTGTCATCTCTTCGGGTTTCTTCTTTGGTTTACGTCCCATTTTAGGTGCTCTCCCTCTTGTTTTCTCAACAATAGTATACCCGTTTTTCTTATATTGTGCTATCCAATTAGGCAACATTCCAACACTTAGAAGAGCATAATCTAGAGACACCCTTATTTGAGAACGACCTTCAAGTAGAACTTTATCAATGATCTCTTGTTTTAGTTCAGGTGAATAGTAACAATTCTTTCCTTTTTTGACGATTTCTATTCCATAACGATCAATCAATTTAATCATGTACTGAAGATTGGGAATTGTTATCCCAAATATATTTGAAATCTCTTTTGAAGGTTTGCCCTTGTTTTCTAAGTTTATAGATCTGAACTTTATCTTTATAAGTTAATTTCATAATAAAAACACCCCAAAAAGTTAGATTTTTCTGTCTAACTTTTTGGGGTGCAATTCATTTTGTCCTAGCCTCTTAATTGTTTTTGGATTGTCGGGCAAGACGCAGTGGTTGAGTGGGCTTTTACTACGCTGATTTCATCAGCTTTTACAGCCCTACTCAACTGTGCGGAAGGTGGGACGACGAAATCGAATTCTAACGAATTACTGATTTCTGTCCCACTCTCTTTTCGATAATTTTCTGAAAAATTCCTTTTCTTCTGAAAATCTTTGTGGTATAATCTAAAAATAAACTTAAAATTTCTTAAGGAGTTTTACATGAGAAATGTCATTGCACTTGCGGGAGTTGCTCTCCTTTCAGCAGGGATCTTAGCAGCTTGTTCTGGAGGTTCTAAATCATCTAGCTCAAGCAACGGCCAAAAATTCTCATATGTCTATGAGACAGAGCCTGAAAACTTGAACTATATCACATCTGGTAAAGCAGCAACCCACGAAATCACAGGGAACTTGATTGATGGATTGTTTGAAAATGACAAGTACGGAAACTTGATTCCTTCGCTTGCTAAAGATTGGACAGTTTCAGCAGATGGTTTGACTTATACTTACAAACTTCGTGATGATGCCAAATGGTATGACTCAGAAGGAGAAGAGTACGCAGATGTAACGGCTAAAGATTTCGTAACCGGAATCAAATATGCGGCTGATAACAAATCAGAAATGCTCTACATTATCCAAGATTCTATCAAAGGTTTGAACGACTACGTCAGCGGAAAAAATAAAGATTTCTCTGCCGTAGGAATTAAAGCAGTTGATGATCATACCCTTCAAGTTACCTTGAACCAGGCAGAGCCTTTCTGGAATTCTAAATTGACTCTTGGAATTACCTTCCCAGTCAACGAAAAATTCGTAAAATCTAAAGGGGATAAATTTGCCCAAGCAAGTGATACAAGCTCTCTTCTTTACAATGGTCCATACATCTTGAAGAGCTTCACTTCTAAATCATCTATCGAGATGAGCAAGAATGAAAACTACTGGGATAAAGACAATGTTCACATCTCAGATGTTAAGCTAGAATACTATGATGGTCAAGACCAAAGTAAATTGGCCAACTCATTTGAGGACAACGCTCTTAGCCTTGCTAAATTGTTCCCAACAGGATCTGGATTCACAGACCAAGCTAAGAAGTTTGAAGATAACATCATCTACGCTCCTCAAGATGCTAGCACCTTCGTGATCGGTGTCAATATTGACCGTCAGTCTTACAAGTACACATCAAAAACAACTGATGAAGAAAAATCATCTACTAAGAAAGCTCTATTGAACAAGGACTTCCGTCAAGCGATCAGTTTTGCCTTTGACCGTGAAGCCTATGCTGCCCAAGTAAATGGTAAAGATGGAGCAAGCAAACTAATCCGTAACTTGTACATCCCACCTACATTCGTTCAAGCAGATGGAAAGACCTTCGGTGAGATGGTTAAATCTGACTTGGTGACTTATGGAGACGAGTGGAAAGATGCAAATCTTGACGATGGTCAAAATGGTCTTTACAACGCAAAACAAGCCAAAGAAGAGTTTGCGAAAGCTAAATCGGCACTTGAAGCAGATGGTGTGAAATTCCCAATCCACTTGGATATGCCAGTAGACCAAACGACTCCATCTAAGGTTCAACGTGCTCAATCCTTCAAACAATCAGTTGAAAGCTCACTTGGAAAAGAGAACGTGGTTGTTGATATCCATATGGTATCGAAAGAAGACCTCTTGAATGTAACCCTCTTTGCTGCTAAAGCAGAAGACGAAGACTGGGATATCTCAGACAATGTTGGATGGAGCCCTGACTATCAAGACCCATCAACTTACTTTTGATATCTTGAAAGCCTCTTCTGGTGAAAACACTCGTACCTTCTTTGGATTTGACCCAAGCGAAAACAATGAAGCAGCTAAGAAAGTTGGTCTCTACGACTTTGAGAAGATGGTAACAGAAGCAGGAGCTGAAACAAAAGACCTTAACAAACGTTATGAGAAATATGCTGCAGCTCAAGCTTGGTTGACGGATAGTGCTTTGGTCATCCCAACAACTTCTAAGACTGGTCGTCCATTCTTGACTCGTGTTGTACCATTCTCAGCTCCATTTGCTTGGACTGGTGGTAAAGGAAAAGACAACGTTGTCTATAAAGGTATGGAACTTCAAGACAAGGCTGTAACAACTAAAGACTACAACAAAGCTCTTGAAAAATGGAAGAAAGATCAAGCAGAGTCTAACCAAAAAGCTCAAGAAGATCTTAAGAAACACGTCAAATAAAAATCGATAACCGAGGCATCAGCCTCGGTTTTTTGTAGGATCAAATGAATATGTATTTGATATAAAAGCGCTTACATAGTATAATAGGAGTGTTGATTACAAAAAAGTGAGGAGACTGACATGAAAAAGAAAACAATGGTTTCCATTGTCGCATCGAGTTTACTGATTGCGCCGATGGTCTTGCACCAAGTGGCTGCAGCAGACGAGCAGACGGGAGAATTGGTCCCTGCGACAGAAGTGATCCATGCTCCATCTACAGAGGTGTCACCAACAGCAAGCGACACAAGTACTAGCTCTAGTGAAGAAGGGACACGATCAAGTGAGGCTTCAACAGAGAAGGTAGTCCCTGCACCAGAAGCCCCTGCAGTACCAAGTGAGGCAACTGTCCCAGCTGCAGCTTCATCAGATACAAACAGGGAAGTTACACCTCCATCAGTAGCTTCATCAGAAACTCCGGTAACAGGCCAGTATTTGGCAAAGGTCACAGGTTCGACCCTTACAGCGGATCAGACTTCTAAAGAGTTGACAGTGCAAGATGCTGTTAATGGCTTGCTTCAATGGGCAGCAACAGATCCTAGTCAATTGGGCCAAAGCCAAGCAGATCGCGAACGCTTTGCCAAGAGTTTAGGCTTGATTGAAAAATCAGAAGATCTGACCCGCAAGGTCAGTCAGCCAGAATTGACCAAGATGTATGAGACAGCTAAGAAACTCTATGATGCTTATCGAGCTGAAAAGAAAAGTCCGCTCTTTCTAAATGGTCGGGCCCAGCCTATTTTCCCTTATACAACGGGAGAAAAAGCTGATGAAGACTACAAATATGAGGACAGCCAAATTGTTCGCTTCCCAGTCTATGTAGAGACCGATTACGACACCGATGCTGACGGCAAACCAGACTTGGTCAAAGCCATTGTGCAATTGCCAAAGCAGTCGCACAAGGTGACTTTAAGGCGGCGACCATTCTCGAAGCGCGTCCATATGTAGCAGGAACCTTGGATGAGAACTATGTGACCTTGGAAAGTTTGGGCTTGCCGACAGATGGCTCTTACGATATGAAGAAGCTGCGGGAGCAACCAGCTAAACGCCAGGCAGTCGGAAGCTCTTCGACAGTCGAAGCAGCCAAGAAAGCTAAGGCTTCGGATTGGTATTACTACAGTCCCTACGAGTATATCTATGACTACGAAGATCTCAACTGGTACGACTATTTTCTTGGTCAGAGGCTATGCCTTTATCTCTAGTGCTGGGCTTGGTACCAAGGGATCAGAAGGGTTTAACACGACAGGTTCTGACCTTGAAATCAATGCCTTCAAGAATATTATCGAGTGGGTCAATGGCAAGCGCAAGGCCTACACCAATAAGACCAGCAATGTCGAAATCAAGGCAGACTGGGCTACAGGAAATGTCGCCATGACTGGTCTATCCTGGGCTGGAACCACGACCTTTGGTGTGGCTGCGACAGGTGTAGAAGGTCTAAAAACCATCGTTCCAGCTGCTGGGATCGCCTCTTGGTATGATTATTTCAATAGCCAAGGGACTCAATATGGCAATGCGCCTTATAGTGACCTTTCATGGCTCTCCCTCTACGTTAGCACACGTATGCTGGACCAAGACGACTGGGCAGGGATTTGGCAAAACTATGCCAACTACATCAACCAATTGAACAAGGATCAGTATGCTCATGATCGCAATTACAGTGATGTCTGGAAGGAGCGGGATTATACCCTCCATCCGGAAAAACTCAAAACCAGCGCGCTGATTGTCCATGGCTTGAACGATGACAATGTTAAGACCAAACACTTTGAGCTCATGTACGATGCCCTCAAGAAAGCGGGCCAAGATGTCAAACTCTATCTCCATCAAGGGGATCACGTCTATCCAGCAGCCATGTCGCGTGGCTATGGGATTACAGCCAATGGCCAAGATTTCTATGACCTGCTCAATAGCTGGCTAACCCATTACCTTTATGGAGTGGAAAATCATGTCGAAAGCTTACCAGCAGTTCTAGCTCAAAACAACTATGATCCAAGCAAGTGGACTACTTACGATAACTGGAAGACCTCGCAACGCCTCTTCCTCAATGCGCATTCGAAACGCTTGGAAGAAACCATTTCGAGCGATTATGCCGGAGCTGGTGTAGAAGTTGCCAAGCGTGATGAAACCGTGAGCCAAGGTTCTTCAAAAGCCAACATAACCTTCGTATCAGAAGTGACAGAAGACACTACTATCAAAGGACACATCCCTGTTCATTTCAAGGCAGCCCTGGCTAAGGGTCAAGGCAAGAACTTCCAAATTAATGCCCTCTTGGTAGACGTGGCAGATCAGGACTTTGACGTAGTAGGAAATGGAAGCGTCAAGCCAGATAAAACAGCAGATGGCTTCTGGATGGGAAGCAATTTAAGCAACCTATCTGTAGCGGAATACGAAACCATCAAGACCAAGTATAAGGTCATCGCCAAAGGTTGGATCAACCTGGCCAACCCTGAGTCTGGCTATGATTCAGCTAGCTCAAGAAATAGTATCGAGCCAAAAGTTGGAGAATTCACGACTATACGGTCCATCTCCAACCAAATCTCTATACGGTTAAGAAAGGTCATAAATTAGCGCTTGTCTTTAACACCTATGATCCATCGGACTTAACTGTTGAGCATCCATATGAGGTGACCTTTAAGACGGATTCGATCAGTGCAACGATTCCAATTGTCGAAAAAAACCCGTGTCCAAAAGGCAACCTATCTACCAAGTTCCACAGATACAGATTATGCAAACCTGCCAGAAGTTGAAGGAGCTGCTCTAGTTGCGCCAGAAGTGCATTACAAGGAAGAATATACCCTTCCAAACACAGAGCACTTTGACCAACCAAGCCAAGATCTTCCTGACAAGGTCGTTGCGATGAAGACTGCATCAGCTAGCCAAGAGAAGCCTGAACGTGCCATCGCAGTATCCTATGGCCAACAATTTGTTTCACCAGGATTTGCAGCAGATCCTAAAGATGAGACTCCTACAGTAGAAGAAGAGCGCGCAGGTCATATGCTTCCACAAACAGGTAGCAAAGAACAGCCTCTGGGTCTCTTAGGTATGCTTACCCTGGCAGCTTCTAGCCTTATCTTTTGGCGCAAGAAGAGAGAAGGTGCCTAAGGAGTCCCCGTAGCAAATATTTCTAAAATAGCCTCTTTTTAGTGTAAAATAAGAGTAGAAATGCTAGATCAGTAGATGCCTACTGAAAAAGGAGGAAATATGGCACACGTAATTACAGATGCAACGTTTGAACAAGAAACTAGCCAAGGTCTTGTCTTGATTGACTTTTGGGCAACTTGGTGTGGCCCTTGCCGCATGCAAGCACCGATCTTGGATCAGTTGGCAGAAGAAGTACATGAAGATGATTTGAAAATCTGCAAGATGGATGTCGATGAAAATCCAAACACAGCGCGTCAATTCGGTATCATGTCGATCCCAACTCTTCTCTTTAAAAAAAGATGGCCAAGTCGTGAAACAAGTGGCTGGCGTTCATACGAAAGCCCAATTAAAAAGAAATCATTGCAGAATTGAGCTAAAAAGAAAGAGAGTGGGACAGAAATCGGTAATTCGTTAGAATTCGATTTCGTCGTCTCACCTCCGCACAGTTGAGTAGGGCTATAAAAGCTGATGAAATCAGCGTAGTAGAAACCCACTCAACCACTGCGTCTTGCTCGACAATCAAAAGACAATTTAGAGGCTAGGACTTTTGTCCCAGCCTCTTTTTGATGGTGTGATTTTCTTTAAAATTAAGGTAGCAAGCATTGACAGCGGTTTCAGGTAGTGCTAAAATGAAGCTGTATTTCCTAAAAAATTTGTAGAGAAATGAAAAAAATCTCCTAGAAGCATGGAGATCCTAGGAGAAAATCACATTTATTGGTTAATGGCCTTCTGTATCTTTTGCGACCCAGACGCTGACAGAGCTTTCTGCCACTGGGAATTCAGCGGTCCCATCTTCTTGGACTTGCACGGTTTCAGTACAATTTTCTAGGACGTCATAGTAGGTGAGGCCTGCATAGGCTGTTCCGATCTCCATGATCTTAGTAGCAGCTTGGCTATTTGAAATTAAGCAGGCAATCGGTGCGGCATCTTCTCTTCCTGAGCGGGTCCAGCCGATGCAATTTGGATCATCGAAGTAGTCCGTTTGCTCCCCGTAGGCAAGATCCTTCGAACCCATAAGAGACGATCGAGCACCTCTTGGAAACTTTCTTGCGCAAATTTACCTTTTATACCGTAATAATCACCATAGAAGACACAAGGTAAACCAGCCTCGCGAAGTAAGATCAAGGCATAGGCTGCAGGTTTGAACCATTCTTGGATGGTCGATTCCAGGGCTTGGCCTCTCTGGGTATCGTGATTATCGACAAAAGTGACGGCCTGTTCCGGATGATGTAGTGCCAGTGTTCCATCAAACATGGTTCGAAGGTCGAAATTTTCACCTTCTTGGCTGGCTCTGAAGAGGGTTTTGGTGGAGGGCTACATCGACCAGGTCATACAAATAATCAATACTTTCCAAGTATTCATCGTTAGTTTCTTTATCTCCATTCCAAAATTCACCGAAGACGTAGAAATCTTCACCGCACTTTTGGGTGATATTGCGGATGAAATTCTTCATAAAGAAGGAGTCGATGTGTTTGACCGCATCCAGACGGAAGCCTTCTACCCCAGTCGTTTCGATAAACCATTCCGCCCACTGATCGAGATTTTCTACAACCTCGGGATGTTTAAAATCGATATCGGCGTACATGAGGTAATCGTAGTTTCCATTTTCATTGTCCACCAGATCCCCATGGGCCCAACCTTTGTTGTCCCCTTGGATTTGGTAGATCCCATTTTTATTACGAGAAGCATCGTAGTCGGTACCGGTGAAGTGGTACCAATGCCAATGGAAGTCATTATAGGCTCCCTTTCGGCCATCAAAGGTAAATTTGGTCCATCCTTGAATGGTGAATGGCTCGGTGAGGACATGGTTTCGATCCATGGGATCGACCTCAACGACTTCAAACTCTTCTAGGCCATCTGCTGCAGCCTTGTGGTTAAGAACGACATCAGCCATTGGTTGAATGCCTGCATCTTTGAGGGCTTGAATGGCTTGCAGATAATCTTCTTTGAAGCCATATTTGGTGCGAACTGTCCCTTTTTGATCGAACTCACCCAAATCAAAGAGGTCGTATACGCCGTAGCCAACATCATTGTTGGAAGTGGCTTTAAAAGCAGGTGGCATCCAGACTTTGCGAATTCCCAAGTCTGCTAAGTGTTGCGCATCTTCTGCAAGGCGCGTCCAGTGGTTGCCATCAGCTGGCAAGTACCACTCAAAATATTGCATTAAGGTTTGATTTTTCCATCGTTATTTCTTCTTTCATGTGAATGGTTCTATTTTACCAAAAATAGTTGGATGCGACAAACGTTTGTACTGGAAGCAAGCCCTTTCTTAGAAAGAAATCGCATACATGAAAGAAGTGAAATTGGGAGATAAGCACATAGAGTCATGGTTACCTGTTTCCATATAGACATTGAAGTCAGATAGTAGGTATATCCATGATTTCATTTCTATTTATACTAGCAAAGAAGGGCGATTTTGAAAATGAAAGAAACCAATAGAGCGAGCATCGAAACGATTTTTACCGAAGCCTTGGCTATTCCAAGCTTCACCAACACTGAGACAGAGCAAGGAATCGAAGCCTACCTGGATCAACGGATTGCCCAGATCCCTTATTTCAAAGAATATCCGGACCACTTTGGGCGCTATCAGGTGCCACAGGATCACTTGCATCGATCGGTCAATTGGGCCTTGGTCGATAAAAGGCAAGAAAAAACTCTTATCCTGTTTCACCATCATGATACAGTCGATCTTGAAGACTATGGAAAGTTGTCAGAGATCGCGCTCGATTCTGATAAAGTAGCAACAGCCTTGAAAACACTGGATATGCGTCCAGACATTCAGGAGGATTTAGCTTCTGGTCAATGGAAATTTGGTAGAGGGTCTTGCGATATGAAAGCAGCCTTGGCCCTTCAATTAGGGGTTCTGGAAGCCTATGCGGCGGATCCCTCAGGAGGTCAGGTCAATCTGCTCTATCTCTCTGTTGGAGACGAGGAATCCTATTCACGTGGGATGCGGGGAGCCTTGGGCCTACTCACAGATTTACAGGAAAAGTTTGATCTGGATTATGTATTAGCAGTGGATTCAGAACCCTTTGAATCGGATCTAGAAAAAGAAAAAGTCCTTCACATTGGCACAGTGGGTAAACTCATGCCAGTCGTTGTGGCGCAAGGTGTCTTGTCCCATATGAAGGAACCCCTAAAGGGAATCAATGCTTTATCTCTCCTAGTAGCAGTCGCATCAAAACTGGACCTTCACCCAGACTTATCTGACCAAGCCTTGGGAGAGCAGTCTCCTCTTCCTTCTTGGTCTTATCTGAGGGATTTGAAGGAGCAGTACGATGTATCGACCGTGCTTTATGCGGCTGGTTATTTCAGCGTGCTGCATTTGAAGAAAACACCCCAAGAGCTCCTAGAGCGGATTTATGAGCTTAGTCAGGAGGCCCTGGATGACTTTTACAAGAAGTATGAACACTTGCAGGATCAGGCTGGTCAAGACCATATGATTGCAAGGCCAAGAGTCATCACCTATCAAGAACTAGAGGAACGTTGCCAAGCCTTAGAGGGCTACCAGGGCCTTTAAGGAAGCTTCCAACAAAAAGGCCGAACATGATTTTCATAATGGAACCAGCTACCAGAGCCTTGCGATCCAGCAAATCCAGCGACTGCTAGAGTTTCTTGGAGATAAGGATCCAATGGTGGTCATTGGTTTTGCGCCCCCCTATTATCCTTCCATGAATTGCCGTTTTTTGGGCAATACAGAACTAAAGATCGAGTCCTTGATCGCAGATTACCGCCAGTATCTAGACACAAGAGGCTATAGCTTGAAAGTCGAGGAATACTTTATGGGGATTAACGACACCAGTTATTGTGCCTTGGAAAAGGATGTGGCCTCTTATCAAGTCGTGCTAGATAGCCTCGCCACTCCAGCTCAAATTTATAATTTGGATCTGGAAAAAATTGCCCAAATTCAGGTGCCAGCGATCAATCTAGGCCCCTGGGGGAAAGAACTGCACAAGCGAGGAGAGCGGGTCTTCCAAGAAGATTTCTTGGCGACCATTCCAAACTATCTGCTAGATATCCTCTATCATTTCGATGATCGCTTATCACAATAAAATAAAAAGACGCTCCCAATGAGGAGCCTACAAGGAGTTAGAATGATTACATTTCACGGAGTTACAAAAGATTATGACGGTCATATTGCCCTCAATCACTTGGATTTGACCATTGAAGATGGACAAATTGTCGGCCTGATTGGACATAATGGAGCCGGCAAGTCGACAACTATCAAGAGTTTGGTCAGTGTCATCACACCGACGACAGGCAGCATTCTAGTCGATGGGAAGGATCTCTACAGCAATCGATTAGAAATCAAAAAGAAAAATTGGTTATGTAGCCGATTCGCCAGATCTCTTTCTACGTTTGACAGCCAATGAATTTTGGGAGTTGGTTGCCACTTCCTATGATATGAGCCAAGAGGAATGTGACGAACGTTTGGAACAGTTGCTTCACCTTTTTGACTTTACAAGTCATCGCTATGAGGTCATCGAGTCTTTCTCTCATGGGATGCGCCAGAAGGTCTTTGTTATCGGAGCTCTACTATCTGATCCAGACATCTGGGTTCTAGATGAGCCGATGACTGGTTTGGATCCACAAGCCTCCTACGACCTGAAACAGATGATGCGAGAGCATGCGGATAAGGGCAATACTGTTATCTTTTCAACCCATGTCCTCGAAGTGGCAGAGCAACTCTGTGATAAGATTGCCATCCTGAAGAAGGGGAACCTCATCTTTTATGGAACCATTGAGGAACTGAAGGGGCAACACCCAGAGCAAAGCCTAGAGTCCATCTATCTTGGACTTGCAGGTCGAAGAGAAGAGGTGAGTCCAGATGCGTCTTAAGATGGTTCGTCGCCTAGTGGATGTCAATATCATCTATGCAACTCAGCCCGCTCAATTAGCGAAATTTCGTAAGAAGCAGGAAAAGAATCCGACTAGGAAGGTGAATGTTTCCACTCAGTCCATTCGGACCTATATTTTTATTGGTCTACTTTATCTTTTCCTTTTTGGGATTCTCTCGAGTGCCAATGATTTCGTCTCTAGCCCTGGTCCCTTTGTCAATATGATTACGCTCTTTGGGCTTTTAACGATTTCCCAAGGTTTGATGAGTTTTTACAATGTCTTTTACGAGAGTAAGGATTTGCAATTTTACCGTCCCTATGCTTTTTCGGATGCAGAAGTCATTGCAGGAAAGAGTATTTCAGTCATTTTAGTGCTCTTGATGGCCCTGCTTCCAATGTTCAGTTATTTCATCATTCTGCCTATCCAAGCAGGGGAAATATCCTAGTGGGGCTCTTTCTTGGCCTACTTTTGTGCCACGATTCTCCTCTCCATCCTTTTCTTGGGCACCTTGTTTTTATCCCACTTGATTACCAAATCAGCTATCTTTAAGAAGCACACGAGTTTGGTGTCAAACCTCATCATTGGCTTGAGTAGTCTTATTTCTATTGGTGCTTATCTCTATATCAATATGCTCCAGTCAGAGCATTCGGTGGCTGGTGATCTGGTTACTCAACCAAGTATTTTTCCCTCCGTTAGAGGTCTTTCATACCTTTTATCTTGAATCCTTTGGATTCAGGTGCTCTTCTTGGGATGTTGGCTTGGGTTCTGGTTTTAGCAATCCTTCTTTGGCTGGTCAAAAGTCAGGTCTTGCCTCATTTCTATGATGCTGCCCTAGAGGTTTCTTCTAGCCATGCGGTTAAGGAGCGGGTGAGTCAGATGAAGGTTGGAGATCAGAAAGCCTTCCATCGCTTTACTGTTTCCTATCATAAACGGCTTCTAAGTGATGGTACCTTGCTGACGCAGGTCATCTTTATGATGGCAATCTTTCCTTATCTTTTCACATTTGGCTTGTTTTTAGGGGCGTCGCGAGCTTCTCTTCAGATTGAAAACTACCTCACCCCACAATATTTACTTCCTTTGTCTCTTATCGCTTTTTATGATCAGAGTCTTCAACTCTGTAGAAAGCTTGACCAGTATCGGAATCTCTTTGGAGCGGGAAAATTTTCGCTTATCTTCGTTCCTTCCGATTGATTTTAAACGCTATTGTTTGAAGAAGTTTTGGATTCTCTTTTCCGTTCAGTCTGCTTTTGCCGATTGTGCTTTTAGTGGGGGTATCCAGCTACTTTGGGGTTCATCCCTCTCTTCTAGCCATGCTTTTGATTTGGTTTTTGACCAGTTTGAGTTTGAGTGTGATCGCTTTTCGACGAGACTACAAGCTCTTAACGACCAATTGGTCGACTGTAACGGATCTGATGAACCGTAATAGAGAAATGCTGCCTTGAGAGGATTGTTGATATTCGTCTTTATTATCGTTATGCTCGTCCTGATAGGCTTTACTTTCTATCTATCCGCTGTGGCTTTCACCACCTTGATTGCTAGTGTGATTTATCTTCTCATTGCGGGTATAGGAGCTCTTGCGACTTATCTTATTATAAGAATACTTTTCTACAAATTTAACCAGAAATTGGTGAATAAAAAAAGAGTGGGACAGAAATCGGTCATTCGTTAGAATTCGATTTCGTCGTCCCACCTCCGCAAAAGTTGAGTAGGGGCTGTAAAAAGCTTATGAAATCAGCGTATTAGAGCCCACTCAACCACTTACGTCTTGCTCGATAATCCAAAGACAATTGAG
>BNJV01001267.1_pt1 | contig 31675 bp, 45 predicted proteins | sample 8540591 | NCBI WGS metagenome assembly BNJV01 (sample SAMD00202457, study PRJDB9452) | human saliva metagenome | host: Homo sapiens | reverse complement strand
AAAAGACTCCATTAAATTGGGTCATTTTCTATTTTTGATTATTTCTTTCAAGCCTTTTCACGATTATCTATCAGTGCCTCAGCTCCACCTGCTTCATATACCCAGAATAAATTTGCTGATAAAGAAATATCAAAATTTTGGGTGAGTTAAATTATAATCATAATCATGTTTTTGACAAAAAGTCACAGCTTCAATTTTGATTCGACGGATTTTCTTATATATGTTTTAAATATTTTGTAATTTCGTTCTCATCTACACTTTTATAGTCCCTAATCCAGTAATTTAACACACCTTACAGAAGTTATACCGTATTTTTAAAATTTTCAAAAGAGCCTTCATTGTTTAAATAACTTTTACCTGCTTTTTATTCTAGTTTCACGAGTATAATGTTTATTTTTTCATCACTACTTTCTTTTTCTCAAGTTCAGTATCCAAGTCATTAATGAAGATTTTTGCAACATCGTATTCTTTTGCTAAATTTTGTAGTAGTTTCTTCAACTTTTTAGTATTTTTCTACAAGTTCTATTCTTAACTCATTAGATATTTTTGATTTTCTGCCCATTAAATTTCCCTTTCTTTAAAAATGTATTTTATATTGCATTTCTTAAAACTAAATAGTAGACTGCTAGAAAGTGCAGAAACACTTCCCAAAATAACAAAAATATGCCAAAATCATATGATTAAATTTTACATATTTTCTCAAGAGTAAAAGTGTTCAAAAGCGAATACAAAAACTCCACCTGCGATTAAAAACCAATGAAACTACGATTTATGTTATTTATTAAGTCACTCCCACGCAAATACAATCATCCATCCACTATTAGATAAAGCAATGTTGATAATCATTTGAATTTTCCTGTAAAAATGCTTTACGTGCAATTCTAAAAACATACCGTCCATTGAGTTATTAAAAACAATTTTATGTTGTTGGCGGATTGACAACAAGATATAAAAAGGGAGTGTAAAGACGGCAATTAAAATATAAATTGCAGAATGATCGAAAATCTCAAAAATCATTTTAGCTGTTCAGGCTTTAATCCGTGATAGATTGAAGACATTGTATAAAGAACAATAAGTCGCTTCCAAATGCCATAAGATGATATAATTGTTCAACATCACGTGGCCAGCTTGACGGATAATTAAAATAATGAAAGCAATAATAGCAAGTCCAGCACCCACAGTATGGCTAACAAAATTTGCAATTTCTTCTCCACGTGAAAAATCTTCCAGCTTGTTTATGTATTTAGCCAATAATTGTTTTATTTCTATTTTTGTACTCATAATTTTCCTCAAATATATTTAAATTCTTTCAAAATCAATGCAGAATTTCAAATAACACAGTAACAATTCTAAACTCAGTTTACTATACAGAAATATTTTTACAAAAATCATATTTCTAGAATATTTTTATAAATTTATTTAAACATAAATATTAAACCAATTTTAAAACACTAAACCTGTTATAATGATAGCATATTAAAATTTAATAATCATTTTATTTTCTTATAAATTTATTTTATTTAACTATTTATCACATGATTCATTTTAGATTAAAAAGAATTTTTAATTATTTTTCTAAAATATCACCTGTTATAATGCTCATAGAATATTATAACAATTATTTTAATTATATTCAACTCTAAATTCAAGTATAGTTTTATTATTAAAAATAAAATATATAAACTTTTGCTTTATTTATTAAGATAGAACAAATAAAAAGTTTGACACAGAAATATTTTTATAGTAAAATACTTTTATTATATAAATATAAGAAAGAGGGCATGTTTAAATATCTTATCAATGGCGGAATATTTATGTGGGTAATTTATTTGCCTTCAATATGTGGATTTCACATTATTCTTGACCTATACATTTCTTACAAAGGATTGACGGAAAATGAAAAATAAACTTTATAAATCACTTAGGACAGGGAAACAGAGAGAAGGGTACTAAGACTTTGCAAAGATAAAACTGATTCGGTTTCCAAAAGTGTGACAAAAATTGTTTCCAATATGGATATTAACTTTGCTGAACTTGATAATTCTTAGTAGACAAGTTATTGAAGGTATGCTAAGTGAAAGTATTTTTAGAACAGACTACAGAGCTTGAAAAAGCGTATGAGCCTAATAGAACTGTTGTAAATGCAGCCACTGCAATTGGGACTGCTGGGAACTGTTACAGGGATCGATTCACAGTATTTTCAGCACTCACTCAGAAGATAGCAAGTGCTGCAAGAAATTGTTGCTAGTGGAATTTCGAAGCACTCTTACACAACTGCACTTTGGATTAATTGTAGCGATACCAGCATTAGTTTTTACTAATTATTTTAATAGGCGGATTGATATAATTGCGGCTGCAAATGGAAAAGGCAGCTTTACAGTTTTTGAGCAGAGTAAAAAGATTAATTCTAAAATGTAAATTAATTTTATAAAAATTTAGGGAGAAAAATATGAAATTTTCTAACAGACGAAAACGTCAAAACGTAGATATATCAATGTTAAACTTAATTGATGTAATTTTTATGCTGCTAATATTTTTATGCTTGCAACCTACATTTTAGCTAATTATTCCCTCAATTTCAGCTGTCAGTTCCCAAAACATCAGCACAACGAGGAAAGATACAAAAATAGAAATAATCGTAAAATAAAGATAAAAATACTTCTTAAAAATAGATGACTAAAACTAAGGAACTTTCCCAAAATGAAATAGCTTCCGAATTTTCAAATATTGCAAAGGAAGCATTAAAAATATAACTTTAACTGCTGATGAACATTTAGAATATAAGGACATTGTGGATACAATGAGCATTTTTAAAAATATGAACATAGAAAATATAGTTTAAATATCCAAAAATAAAAATTAAAAACTATATAAAAATTTAGATATTTAAAGAAAACGAATGAAGGTGAAAAATGAAATATTACATAATTTCAGCTGCAATAAACTTAGGGAATACTTCTATTCCAATTGCAACTCCAGTTTTAAAACAGAAACTTGAAGAGAAAAGCAGACTATTGTTGTTGACTTAAAACAGCATTTAGAAGAAAATAAGACAAAAAGCACAGTTGATACGGATAGTAATGAGGAAAGTAACGGAACGCTGGGTTACAAAGGAAATCTACAAATAAAAACAATGCAATTTCCGAAGCTAGAAAACATAGAACCAAGTAAACAGCCTAAAAATCCAAAATAGCCCAGAACTTCCACCATCACAACCAATACAGCCAAAACAACCACAGCAACCATTACCACAACCTCCCAAAGTACCCCAAGAGACCATACCAAAAGAACAACCAAAACCTACTATCACGCCCAATTATCCCCCAGTTACCTCCACCCTAAAACTGCCACACAACCAGTAATTTCACAATCCACAGGAAATTCTGCCAGTACAAAACCAGTACAACACCATAACTGCTTCAAACTCCACTATTTCCAACAACTCTGGACATAAAAACCTCCCTCAAATTCAGGAACTTACATGGAAATAAAAATGGAAATACTGCTAACGGAAACTCTACAAGTAACAAAAACGGAAATGGAACAGGAACAAGCGGAAATTCAACTAGTTCTGGAAATGGAAAATGATAAAAAGTCTGGAAATACACGAGGTGGTGGATGTCATGAAGGTACTGATTTTTCAGTTTCATACAGAGAAACATTGGAAATGCCACAAGGCAGTCAACGTTTAAACAGAGAATTTAATGTTGTTGTAAATGTTACAGTAAAAATTTACTAGAGGTGGCAGTATCCTCAGTAATTTCAGCCTCAGGAGCAAGTTCTATTTTTCTAAATGAAGCCAAAAGAGCTGCTAAAAGGAATAAGAATAAACTTCAAAACTAACAATTGCTCATCTGAGTAATAACAAAAACCATTGGGTTTAAAACAAACTTACTAAATGTGTTTTTGCAAAATTTCGTTAGAAGAAAAAGAATTGTTTGAGCTTTTGAAAAATCTTTAAATCATTGATATTTATTTATATTAAAAATAATTTGTATTCAAAAAAGCGAGTTTTTCTTTTTATAAGAAAGTTTTGCGTAAAGCGAGGTTGTAAGGGCATGGCGTCTGATGTCCTTACGTTAAAAATATAAAAATTATAAATTAAAGAAATAATTATTAATCAAACTAAAAATAGAAAAATTAAACTTTTTAATATCATTTATAAAAATAAATAGAAAAATTTTGAATTTATGTTACACTTTAAAAAGTATTTTAATAAAAAGAGGGAAAAAACATGGAAAAGAACTGAAAAATTATCAAGAATTTTAAATGAACTGAATATTGATGGATTATTTATTACAGATTTGTATAATCTTCGATATTTTACTGGTTTTACTGGGACGACTGAGTCGCTCTTGCGACAAAAACGGAAATTTTTCTTTTCGGATTTTTAGATATAAGACACAGGCTACTAAACAAGTTAGTGAAATGGGATTTGAATTTGTGGAAGTCTCACGTGGTTCACTTCAGACAGTTGGAGAATATATATATTTGGGCTAAAAATGTGGGATTTGAAGATGTAAATGTGTCGTTTCTCTTTATCAAAACGATAAAAGACATTTTTAAAAGTAGAATTAGTACCAGTTGGAAATAAACTTGTAATGGAAAGAATGGTAAAATCAGAAGAAGAAATTGCACTTATTAAAAAGGCTGTAGAAATTAGTGATGTGGCATTTTCAGAGGCTTTAAAAATTATAAAGGAAGGTGTTTCTGAAAAGGAAGTTTTCTTCATATGGAATATATTCAAAGAAAACTGGGGGCTGAAGATCGTTCATTTGCAACACTTTAGCCAGCGGATACCGTTCTAGCTATACACATGGAGTTGCTTCTGATATTCAAAAAGAAGAATTTATTACAATGGATTTTGGGGCATATTATGAAGGATATGTGTCAGATATGACAAGAACTGTTTATTATGGAGACAATATTTCTGATAGACACGTAGAAATTTATAATACTGTTTTAGAAGCACAAATATTGGGTGTAAATACTATAAAAGAAGGTATTATGTCAGATGATGTTGACAAAGTTGTTAGAAACTTTTTAACTGAAAAAGGATACGGCGAGTATTTCGGACACGGACTCGGACACAGGAATTGGTGCTGAAATTCATGAATTACCTTACTTATCAAGTGCTTCACATATTGAACTGAAAGAAAATATGGTTGTAACTTCTGAGCCTGGACTTTATTTTGATGGATGGGGCGGAGTTAGAATTGAGATGATGTTGTAGTTAAAAAGGAGGGAAGTGAAGCATTGAATAAGTAATAAGGAATTAGTTATTTTACATTAATGAATAACAAATATCTATAACAAGGGTCTTGATCCCTTGAAAAACACAATATATAAAAATAGGGAATGTCCCATAATTTGAGGCACTCCTTGTTTAAGAATGCATTTTTAAATAACGTTGGACATACTTCCTTCATGCTGTTTTGAAATTGTGTACACCAATGAAATATTATTTTTGGATATTTTTATTAATATATCCTATTTTTTTCGTTTGTAATTGTTCAATTTTTATTAGATAGCTATCAATAAAAAATCATCTTGAAAAAATAGTTTTTATTGTTAATTTTGTAACTTTCTTTATTCAAGATATTGTGCGAATAATTTTTCTGGAAAAAGGCATAAGCTGGAATAAAAGCAAAATTTTTCATTTTTCAAAAATAATTTGTCAAAAGTTTTCTTTCAAAAGATATGTTTATATATTTGCTAAAATTATCCTGATTTTTTTATAATTGAATAATATATATCCCTTGCGAAATTAGCCAAAGCCTAAAAAGTCAAAGCTCCAGCTCCTGTTCTCGCTGTTCACAAGATATGAGGCACACCATAACTTTTTCATTATAACTTTCACGCATTAATTCAAAGTGTAATTATTTCAAAATCAAAAATTTCCTCATCTGCTCGATAGAATATTTATTAGATAATCTATAAATTCATTATTATTTTTAGCATTTTTCGTGTGATATAGAAATATATTTCCAAAAATCTTTTCTTTTTTCATTTTGAGTTTTTGAACAATATTTTTCATAACCATTTTTACGCCCTTTCTTTTTAGATTTATATTTTTAACTTATTTAATAGAATAAGTTTCGTTTTTAAAATGATTTTTCATTATATTAACTATACATCTAAGTTTTGGCTAACAAATGTCAATAAATATAGTTGAAATTCTATTATTTTGTTTATTTCGAAAAATAATCCTCCATCAGAATAAGGTCATCGTGTTTTTAAAATTTACCTGTGCTTCCCTGATTCATATGAATATCATGTAATCCTTTTTCCATTTGCATAAAGATGTCCAAATGCAAACACTTCATAATCATCATTATTAATAGCTTTCATAACATATTTTTCAATAATTTCCGTGAGAAAAATATTTTTCATCAAAACCTTTCATTTGAATCATTTTTATTATGTGGAAATAATTTCATTTTTATATAATCCAAACGCAAAATTTTCTTTTACATTCTGTAACTCCAACTTTTTGTAATAGCATTTCCTGGATAATCTTTTGAAAATTATAATTCTTCGCATAGTAGACTTTTAAAATTTGAAGAAATAATTTCATTTTCTTTGCATAAATACTCCCAATATTAACTGCCAAATCGTACTTTTTCCGTTGTTATCTGTTGTTACAATATGATAATGTGCCCTTTTTATCAAAATCATACCATTTATCTATAATTTTTCCTCCAAACATCACATATTTTTCCATATTATCCTCTTTTTTTACTACATTCAAACTTCTTTTAAATCTATCATTTGAATAAAATAGTTATAGTTTCTAAATTTAATTCTAAAGTAGTTTTTATTATGAAATCATTTTAAAATTTAACTTAAATTCCAATATTATTTAATTTCTCATTATAAGTATAACATATTTTTATAAAAAGAAAAGGGATTGGAAATCTTTATTAAAAATTTTTTAAAATTAGACATAACCGTTGTCTTTTATAACAACGATTATTTAAAAATTTTTATAATTTCTATTGTTTATTATCAACTCTTTAACTTAAAAATTAAATATTCTTTTTGTGGAAACATGATATCCCAGTAAATTATCAACCAAATAACATGTTCCAATATTTTAGATTTTTATTTTTCTTTTTAAAATAGATGTCTTTTATTTTCAGGAATATAAATATATGTTGGTTTTCTAGAGATATTTAATGCCCAGGATACTTTATCTTTTTATTCATTCTTTTTGTGCTATCATTATATCTCCAGACACATGTACTAATGAATAAAAATTTCATAAGGACGTTTAGCTTCATAATATTTCATCGTATTACTATCATAAAGAAATAATTTTATACCTTCTTTTTAGTAATTTATTTGCTTTTTAAATAATAACTTTTTTTCCACATTTTCTAAGAAAATAGACATTCATCTTTTGCTTCATGAAAATAATAATTATATATAGTTACCAAAAATATAATTATTATAATAAAAATATTTTCACTTTTAATTTTCAAAAAATATCACCTTCTTTTTATTTTCTTTTTGTAGTATTAAAAATAATATCACAATTAATTTCTACTCATAATTTTAGAAATTAAAAGACTTTCTTGTAATTACTTTAAAAATCTATATATCTATTCAATAACTTCATTTTAGGGATTACAAGTCCCTATTTTTATTATGTTTCTTTGCTATTATTATATCACATTTCTACTTATTCGTACATTCTCTTTTTCAAATCTTTCATTTTTGTATACATTTTTCAATATCGTGTGAAAACAATTGCCTTTTCTACTATAAAAAATGCTCATTCCTTTTTCCACACAGCTTCTAAATTTCGCAATTTCATAAAAAGAGACTACAAACCACTATAGCATTTATACTCAACTATTTTTCCAAAAACCATTTGTTTTGCTTGATTATAAACATCTAAAATATTGTCTAAAAAATAATATTATTTGTCAAAAATATTTGCATTTTTCCAGATTTTTCTTTATTTCATTGGCAGAAAGTCCGTAAGTAACGCCTTTTAGAGAAGTTATAAAAATTTTTGTAATTTTTCCAAAATTTTCTAAAAATATTCGCAATGTCCTTTGTTCCAAGTATCGAAAGAATAAAAATCACTTCATCATTTTTAAAAAGTTCATCCAAATTTTTCTACAAGAACTCTTACAGAATCATCATTATGAGCCACATCCAGTATTGTAGTTGGATTTTGTGAAAAAAATTTCAAAATCGTCCAGCTAGTGAAATTTCATCAAGTCCTTTTTGAATAGTCCCATCGTTAATATCATAAATTTTAGCAATTTCATAAGCAGTTAAAAATTATTTGCCTGAAATTTTCCAAAAAGTGGCAATTTAAATGTTTTTCCAACTTATGTTTATTTTTATATTCAATATTTTTAAATTCTTCTAAATTTCCATTTTCTAAAATCTTCACAATTGTCTTGTAATTTTGGGTATCCAGTTCAACTTGAAAATTGTCATATTTTTTTCAAAACATTTATCGAATTATCAGTTTCCTTTTTACAGCATTTTCCAATTCAGGCAAATTTTGGGCATAAATGCATAACTGTCTATTTTTATAATCCCAGCTTTCCTGTCTGCAATTTTTGTCAAGGGAATTTCCCAAAAGACTAACGTGATCAAAACTCACATTCTGTTATAACCGCAATTGTCGAATTTACAATATTTGTAGCGTCATATCTTCCACCAAGACCAGTTTCCAGAAATATAAAGTCAGGATTTTTTCTCAAAAATAAAGTAAAGCCAAAAAGTCGTTATCTCAAAAAAATTTTATCTGCAACGAATTTTTCCAAAATATCCATAACAACTTCATAATACTTTACAACATCCTCATCAGAAATCATCTTTTTATTTATTAAAATTCTTTCATTAAATTTCAAAATATGTGGTGAAGTAAACTTAGCAACTGAATATCCTCCTGCAAAAAGATATTTTCTAAAAACGAAGCTGTTGAACCTTTTCCATTTGTTCCCATGATATGAATAATTTTTGTTTTTACAAAGGTTCTCCCAGTAGTTCATAAATCTTTTTCAATTTTTCATTATTTTTGATTCAAAGATTCTTCAGTTATGTTAATCGTTCTCATATTAAAAAATTTTTCTAAAACTTCATTTATTTTCATATTTATTTTGATAATTATTCTCTCCTTTCAATTTGACTATATATTTGACCTTAGATTTATTTAATTTCTATTGGTACAATAAAAAAATAGATTCAAGAGTATTTTAATTTCAAATTCCTGAATTTTGGGCAAATAAAAAGACACCAATACAAGTGCCTTTCTGTAAATAGTTATTTTTCTTAGTTTCTGAATTTTTGCCCAAACACCAGCTTTTTGTTAAAATGCTTTTTAACAGTTTCAGTTGGTTGAGCTCCATACGATAAGTATTTTAAGATTTCTTCCTCTTTTAATACTACTTGTTTTTCTTCTTCAGCAAGTGGATTGAATGTTCCTAAAGTAAGCAACTGCTTTTCCATCTCTTCTTGATAAAAGCTTCCATAGCTACTATTCTATAAAAAGGAACTTTTTCTTCCTAATCTAGTTAATCTTAATTTTAACATTAAATTTTACCTCCATTTATTTAATAACTTGAAAATTTATTATTTTAAGTATGATATGATTATACTAAAAATTTAAAAAGTTGTCAAGTTTTTTTCTTTACGATAAAGAAATCTCCTATTTGATAATGTAGCATGAGATATCATTTCCACCCTGATTAAGTATGGCATTGTTTCCTTTATATGAATCTCATTTTTCCATCGCTGTATCGTAAGCCGCTTGCAGAAACAACTTGATCTAATTGAAAAACTGGAATTTGATAGTTTATCAACAAGTTGAATTTTATCTGCTGTAACATAGAGTACGATAAATTCTTTTCCATTACAGTTAAATCTTTGAGAGGCAATTTTTCCGGGTATCATTTATTACTGGATATACTTCGTTGCCGCTATTGCTATATGAAGTACAGCTCAATAATAATATGCTGCCAAATATTGTTATTAATTTTTAGTTAATTTTTATCATCGATATACCTACTTTTTATTTGATAATAATTTTATGATGTCAGACTCTAAATTTAAGCATTATGAGCTCTTACTCCATATTTAAAAATATTTTCTCCAATAAGGACTTTTTAAGAGAGATATGACAACTCCTTTTTGAAGATGAAGCATTTATAAATAAAGAGTTTCCAACATAGACAGCTGTATGGTTTATTCTGTTTTCAGGTTTGAAGTAAACAATGTCTCCTGATTTTTAAATCTTTTAGCTGCAACTCTTCGTCCTTTTTATTTGCTGAGTTGAAACTCTTGGTAATTCTTGGTTAAAAGTTTCACGGTAAACTCTACGTGTTAAAGCTGAACAGTCGATACCGTCTTTTTGAATCTCCGCCTAATCTGTACTTTGTACCTTTCCATTTACTGTATGAAGTTAAAAAGTTTTTCTATTTTTGACTCTACGTTTTTCTTGAGCTGAGCCTGAAGCCATTACTTTTAGTGTGCTTTGTCTTAATTCTGACATTTTTAGTTTCAAGAAGAGGACTTGTGTTTTTGATGGGATACTGTAAATCCCGTATTTTTCCACTATTGCTTGTTTTTAGTGCTTGAATTTTTATTTGGAGTGTGGTTACTGCTTACCTTTTTACTTTTTGTAGTCTTTGCCTGCAGATTTGAACCTACAAAGGCAGATACTACACAGACAGCTGTTATGAACTTATTTTTTTCTCATATATATATTCCTTTTCAAAATTTATTTTTATTGTCATAGCAGAGCTATTTAAAAACTCAAACATTTATGTATTTATGTAAGTTTTATCAGTTTGATTTTATTTATTTGAGTATTTTTCAATACGATAATTGTATCATTTATTTAAAAAGTAAATTGATTATTTTTGGCAGAACAAAAATATAAGGTTAGCTTTATAATCAATTGCCTATATTTATTAACTAGCTGAGGAATTTTAATAAAAAAGTGCCATTTATCTCATAACGGATATTTTTCATTCTAGATAAAAATATGAGTTACAAAGTAAATAGCACAAAATATTAGAATATTACATTTCTTTAAATGTCAATGTTTTTCCATCGTCTGTCGTAAAAGTCAAACGATTATTATCTAATTTAATTTTTGAATTTTGTAAAATATTTAAATACTGGCTTTCAAGTTTCATAAATTTATCTGGTCCTGCCATTTTTGTAGAGCCGATAGGGTCCAATCATAATAATATCTGATGCCATTATATAATTTGAAAAATAGTTGTTTACTCCTGAATCACCATGTATTCTGTCTTCTGAAAAATTAATGTAATTCTTGTTTCATTTGTTGTCAATATTTTTCTCATCTTTCTGTCAGAAATATCAATAAGTTTCAGCTAGTATTCAATAATCTTTTTCAAATTTAAAAGAGAAAGTGAATCTTTGTCTTTCTGATTAACTGTATTTTGGATTTTTGAAAGTCCAAATATCTCCATCCTTGTTAGTTAAAGTTAAAGTATCCTTGCTGTACTTAATTACAGGGTTGGATTGCAGAATATCAAAAGAAATCCTGTTCGAGATTCATTAAATCTAAAGAACCTCCCATCAAAGTTGAAGTTACTCTGGTAGAAAGAGTAGAATTTCTGTTAATTTTATAATTTCCTGAATATCCGTTAATTCCACCAGATCCATTAATCTTATTTTTGAAAAATTAATCGTAACATTTGTGTTTTTCTGAAATATAAGACTTCACCCATTTTTATTAATTTGAGTTAATTTCCATGAAGTTCCATTTAAATTTGAAAGAGGAAGTGAATCCTTGTCGTTCTGATTAATTGTATTCGGATTTTTAAAAAGTCCAAATATCTCCAGCCCTGTTAGTTAAAGTTAAAGTATCATTGTTGTACTTAATTATAGGGTTGGATTGCAGAATATCAAAAGAAATCTTGTTCGAGGTTCATTAGCTCTTGAGAACCTCCTATCAAAGTTGAAGTTACTGAGCAGAAAGAGTGGAATTCCTGTTTAATTTATAACTTCCTGAATATCCGTTAGTTCCTCCAAATCCGTTGATATTATATTTTAAGAAATTAATTGTAACATTTGCTTTTTCTGGAATACGGGAATTCCGTCCATTTTTTTCCTGATTTCTGTCAATTTCCACGAAGTTCCATTCAAAATTAGTGCTAACAGCGACTCTTTTCACAGCTGCATTTAAAAAACCACAGCATAAAAAGAAGCATTGTAAAAATTCCAACTAAAAATCTTTTTCATTTTAAAAACCTCTTTTCATTATTTTTTTCTCTTTTCCTTTGTTAATTAAATACTATCATATTTTCATTAAAGAATTGAGAATTTTTTAAAAATTATTTATTTTTATTTTTATTAATTGTACAATTAAAAAACCTGCAGGTTATAATTTCCTGCAGATTTTCGGAGGCATAAAATGGCAATTTGTCATCTATTTGCTAAAGATTAGGTATAAAATCATAACCATAACAACGAAAACAACAATATCACCATTTATCATTATCTTTCACCTCCTCCATATCAAACTTGAGGCGGTGAACCTCAAAATATTATAACACAAAAATACCCCAATCAAATAATAATAGATAAGGGCATTTTTCACCTGTTTAGTTTGATATGGATGATGTCCATTGTTTTCATTAATAATTATAACACAAATTTTTCATTTTTCAATCATATAATATTTATTTTTATAAATTTATGATAAATCCAGTCTACTATAATGGCAATTGCATTATCCCCAGATACATTTTGCGGCTGTTCCAAAGCTGTCCTGCGTTATATAAAGTGCGATTAGCAGTGAAGCTAGTGGACTGTTTGAAGCGATTCCAACCATTCCTAGAAATGGAAGTGCTGACATTATTGCTCCTCAGGTGCTCCGGGTAGCTACCATTGCGACTCCTAGAACTAATATGAATGGAAAGATTGTCGAAATTCCGTAAGACATATTGTTCATCATAAGCACAGTAACAACACAACTTGTGATAGTAATAATACTTCCTGCCAAGTGGATTGTGGCACAAAAGTGGGACTACAAATTCACGTATTTCAGGAGATGTTCCATTTCGTCTTGCGCATTCCAGATTTATTGGTATCGATGCGGCTGAAGATGCGTTCCAAGAGCTGTGAAATAACCTGGAATTTGATTTTTAAACAAGTAAACGGATTTTTCCTGAAAGTCCTCCAGCGAATGTGAATAAAGGCTGAAACATATAAAAACATGTAAAATTACTACACAGACAAATACTTTTAGGAAAAATTGAAAGTGTTGCAAAACATTTGTCCACTGTAAGTCATATTCATAAATGTTCCAAAAATGTAAATCGGAAGTAGTGAATAACTCGAGTACTTAGTAATTTTGTAATAATTTTTGAAAATTCACGAAAAAGGTTGTAAGTAGTCTGCCTTCTCCTCTATTTCTAAAGCCAGCTAATTGAAAGTCCCATTATAAAGGCAAATACAATTTGCTGAAGTTACGTCAAACATTGGTGCAAGCGGAATTTTCAAAGTAAGGTATCAAAAGATCAGGATTCTCTACTGCTGCAAATGAGGCAAAATTAAGAATTTTTTTGGAAAAATATTGGTTTGCTATAAGGTAAGTCAAACTTCCTGCAATAATTGTAGAAAGGTAGGCTATTAGAGTCGTAATCCCAAGTAATTTTCCCTGCTCCTTGACGTAAATCTGAAATTCCTGTCACAACAAATCCGATTATCATAAACGGAATGACAAAAGATAAATACTTACTAAATAGTGACGAAAAAGTTACAAAAATCCTAATAACAGGACTTGGTAAAACTAATCCTAGCAGGATACCAAGCGTTATTGCGATAATTAAACGTGGCACAGCCCGATTTTTCATAAAAATGTCTTTCTCTCCTTATAAATTTTTATATAACTAAAATAAATCCCTGCAACCCAACCTCAATATTATTAATTAACATATGGTAGTAACATTTACAGTGATTTATACAAATGTAACAATACTGGGATTAATCGTAATTTTTGTAATTTCCCGCATTACTCAATTTTGTAAGATATTTTTCCCTAATATCCAAAGGTTTATGCTCACCTTAATAATATTTTACACCTAAAATTTATTTTAAATTATATTTTTTATTCTTCAATCAAATCAATAGTCCAGTTTGCTTGCTGTAATTTTTGTATCAGTTTTCACGAATTTCTTTAGATAACTTATCCAGCTGTTTTTGCTGTTCTGGAACATTAATCGTACTAAAAACCTTTATTTCTGTTGTAGAATAAAGATTTATTTTTGGCTTGCAATTTCATAAATTCACGTAGGATTCCTGCTTTTTGTGAAAGTGTGTCCTTTTTGCAATTAATTCGACTAATGAAATTCCGTCAATTTTTGAAAAGAGTATTTGTTTTGTTTATTTTTATTATCAAATCATTTAATTGAGAAATTAAGCTGTTTAATTCAATTAATAAAAAGTTCAGGATTTTCGGTAGGTTCTTCGTGTTCCTGAACTTTAGCGTTATTGTTAAGTCTTGTTTTTAATTGTGCAATTCTTTTTGAATATCTGCACGTAAAATAAGAGCTTTCAGCAATTTTTCAATCTATACACCTCCGATTTTTTTAATTTTTAGTACTTAAAGTATAATAGAAAAATTAGAAAATGTAAAGGAAAATTTTTATGTTTTTATTGTTGAAAAATTATATGCAAGATATTTTTAACTTGCAAATAGTTGTTGTAATGATTACAAAATTATGTTAAAATTAAAAGAGAGTTTTGGAATACAAAATATTAACTACTAAAATAAAATTTTACAATACAAATATAAAAAATGGAGGAAATTATGAAATTATCAAAAGGTAAATTGCTAAATATTTATGAACGAATGCTTTAGCATTAGAAATTTTGATTTAAAGGTAAATCAGCTTGTGAAAAAGAGGAATGATGCTCTGGAATGACGCATTTTATCAGTAGGAGAGGAAGCAGCGAATGTTGGGGCTATTGCGGCATTGAATGCTGATGATCTGATTACATCTAATCATAGAGGGCATGGGCAGGTTATCGCTAAAGGGATTGACTTGAATGGAATGATGGCTGAAATTATGGGAAAGGCTACTGGAACTTGTAAAGGGAAGGGTGGTTCAATGCATATTGCCGATTTAGAAAGTGGAAACTTAGGGAGCAAACGGAATTGTTGGTGGTGGACACGGAATGGCAGTTGGTGCAGCTTATACTCAAAAAGTTAAAAATACTGGAAAAATTGTAGTTTGTTTCTTTGGAGATGGAGCTACTAACGAAGGAAGTTTTCATGAGGCTATGAATTTGGCATCAGTATGGAATGTTCCTGTTATATTTTATTCAATTAATAACGGTTATGGAATTAGTACGTCAATTAATAAAGTTACAAATGTAGAACATTTGTATAAAAGGGCTGCGGCTTATGGAATGCCAGGATATTTTTATTGAAGATGGAAATGATGTGCTGTCAGTCTATGAAACTTTTGAAAAAGGCTGTGGAGCATGTAAGAGAAGGAAAAAGGACCAGTTTTTCATTGAAAGTATAACTTACAGATGGTTTGGACATTCTAGTTCAGATCCAGGAAAAATATAGAACAAAAGAGGAAGTTGACGGATGGAAGTTAAAAGATCCTAACTTAAAATTCAGAAATTACTTGCTTGAAAAATAATATTGCAACAGAGGAAGAATTAGTAGAACTTGAACAAAAATCGAAAAACAGATTGAAGATGCAGTGGAATTTGCGAAAAATAGTCCAGAACCTACTTTTGGAATCTGCATTTGAAGATATATTTGCAAATTAGAAAAGGAGATAAAGATGGAAACAAAGTTGATGTCTGTAAAAGAGGCAATTATTACAGCAATGTCGGAAGAGATGAGACAAGATGAAGATGTATTTTTAATGGGAGAAGATGTAGGAATTTTGGAGGAGATTTTTGGAACATCGGTTGGAATGCTGGAAGAATTTGGGACCAGAAAGAATAAAAAGATATGCCAATTTCAGAATCTGCAATTTCTGGAGCTGCGATTGGTGCGGCAATGACAGGGCTTCGTCCAATAGTTGACGTAACATTCATGGATTTTATTGTTTATATGATGGATAACATTATAAATCAAGCGGCAAAAACTAGATATATGTTTGGTGGAAAAGGGCAAGTGCCTGTAACATTCAGATGTGCGGCAGGTTCTGGAGTGGGTTCAGCTGCACAGCATTCACAGTCACTTGAGTCTTGGTTCACTCACATTCCAGGAGTAAAGGTTGTTGCACCAGGAACACCTGCGGATGTAAAAGGGCTTTTAAAATCAGCAATTCGTGATAATAACCCAGTAATTTTTCCTTGAATATAAAGCACAATACAATATGAAAGGTGAAGTTCCTACAGACTCTGAATTTATTATTCCTTTTAGGAAAAGGTGAAATTAAAAAAAGAAGGAAAAGATATTACAATTGTAACTTATGGAAGAATGCTGGAAAGAGTAATGAAGGCGGCAGAAATTGCAGAAAGTGAAGGGATTAGCGTAGAAGTGGTGATCCTAGAACATTGATTCCGCTAGACAAGGAAATTATTTTTGAATTCTGTTAAAAACAGGAAGAGTAATTTTAGTAAATGATGCTCACAAAAACAAGTGGATTTATTGGAGAAATTTCTGCAATTATTTCAGAAAGTGACACATTTGACTATTTGGATCATCCAATTGTGAGATTAGCTGGAGAAGATGTACCGATACCTTATAATCACGCTCTTGAAACAGCGATGGTTCCAAGTGTGGAAAAATTGTAGAAGCAATTAGAAAAAGTAAAAAAATAAACAGTAAAGATAGTAAAAATAATATAAAAAGAAAAAATAATACAGAAAGGAAAAAAAGCTATGGAAAATAATGAGTTAAGAGCCACTCCTGCGGCACGTAAATTAGCACAGCAGATGGGACTTGATCTTTTTCTTGTAAAAGGCAGTGGAGCAAATGGACGTGTTCATAAGGAAGATGTGGAAACATTTAAATTTGAAAAGCACGTAAGAATATCGCCCCTTGCTAGAAAAAAATAGCATTAGATCATAACATTGAACTTGAAAAATGTCGTTGGGACAGGGGCATAATGGGAAAAATAATGCGGGATGATATTTTGAAATTGATTGCTAAAGCCGCAGGAAACAGAAGACTTGGCAAGACATGAAAAAGCTGTTGTTGCAGAAGAAAAAGTAGTTGCACAGCAGGATATAGAAATCGTGCCAATGACGGCAATGAGAAAAGTTATTTCAAAACGTATGACAGAAAGTTACCTGACTGCACCTACATTTGCACTTAATTATGAAATTGACATGACTGAAGCTATTGCACTAAGAAAGAAAAATACTTGATACAATTTTAGAAAGTACAGGAAAGAAAAATTACAATAACAGACATTATTTCATTTGCAGTTATAAAAACTTTGTTAAAAGCACAAGTTTGTAAATTCAAGTTTGTCAGAAGACGGAACACAGATTATTCTGCATAATTATGTAAACTTGGCGATTGCAGTAGGATTTGATGGTGACTTCTTGTGCCTGTTATAAAAGGTGCGGATAAAATGACGCTTAGCGAACTAGTTGTTGAATCTAAGAAAATAGTGAAAAAGCGCTAGATATGAAGCTGACACCTGATGAGCAAACTGGAAGCACATTTACAATCAGTAATCTTGGAATGTTTGGAGTGCAAAGCTTTAATCCAATAATAAATCAGCCAAATTCAGCGATTTTAGGAGTTTCTTCCACAGTTGAAAAACCAGTTGTTGTAAATGGCGAAATTACAGTTCGTCCAATGATGACTTTGACGCTTACAATTGATCATAGAGTGGTAGACGGACTTGCAGGGAGCTAAATTTATGCAGGATTTAAAAATGCTTTGGAAAAAATCCAATCGCTTTGTTAATTTAGCTTAATAAAAAAATTTAGAATAAAACTTATGTAATTAGAAAATAAAAATGTAAAATTATTTGAGTATAAGGAGTGAAAATTAAATGGCTACTGAAGTTATAATGCCTAAAAGCCGGAATTGATATGACGGAAGGGCAGATAATAAAATGGAATAAAAAAGAAGGGGAAAAGGTAGAAGAAGGGGAAATCTTACTTGAAATAATGACAGATAAGACAAGTATGGAACTGGAAGCTGAAGCATCAGGATATTTGATAAAAATAGTAAAAGGAGATGGAGAAACTGTACCTGTTACAGAAATTATCGGATATATTGGTGCAGAAGGAGAAGCAGCTCCAGAAGCAGGTTCGGCAAATCCAGCACCAGAAAATACAGCTTCTCAATCAGCACCTAAAAAAGCGGCTGTGGCTAGTGAACCTAAAAAAGAAAAAGCAGAAGATGAATTTGATATTGTTGTAATCGGTGGAGGGCCTGCTGGATATGTAGCAGCAATCCGTGCGGCTCAGCTTGGTGCAAAAGTAGCAGTTGTGGAAAAAGTGAATTTGGTGGAACTTGCCTGAATAAAGGATGTATTCGACAAAAACATTCCTTAAAAAAATGCTGAAATTATTGAAGGTATCGAAATGGCAAGTAAAAGAGGAATTATTTTGGAAAGTGAAAAATACACAATTGATATGCCAAAAGTTGTACAGTTAAAAAATGAAATTGTTAAAACATTGACAAATGGTGTAAGAGGACTTCTAAAGAGCAATGAAATTAAAATGTTTAATGGAGTTGGAAAAATCAATAAGGATAAAGATGTCGTTGTAAAATGGAGAAACTGTTTTACGAGCTGATAAAATTATCTTGGCTGGTGGTTCAAAAAGTTAGTAAAAATTAATATTCCTGGAATTGAAAGCAATAAAGTGCTTACAAGTGATGATATTTTAGATTTACAGCAAATACCTAAAATCGCTGCTGTAATTGGTGGAGGAGTTGTTGAATCGAACTTGGACAAGTATTTTTATCATTTGGAAGTGAAGTTACAGTTGTAGAAATGATGGACAGAATTGTGCCAGGAGTAGACAGGGAATCATCAGCTGTACTTAGAAAAGAACTTGAGAAAAAGGAATGAAAAATATTAACTTCTACACAAATTAAGGAAATTGTAGATGATGGACATAATTTTAACAATCAAAGTTGATGGACATGATGACATTGTTTTCTGAAAAAGCGTTATTGTCAATAGGAAGAGTACCTGACTTGGAAGCTGTTGGAGAGCTTGAACTGGAAATGGAAAAAGGAAAAATCAAAGTTGATAAATACATGGAAACAAGTATATCAGGAATTTATGCGCCTGGAGATATAAACGGAATTAAGATGCTTGCTCATGCAGCGTTTAGAATGGGGAGAAGTTGCGGCTGAAAAATGCGGTTCAAGGAAATCATAGAGAAATCAGACTTGAAACAACTCCATCGGCAATATACACAGTACCAGAAGTGGCAATGGTTGGACTTACAGAAGAAGAAGCAAAGAAAAAATACGACATCAAAGTTGGTAAATTCAGTTTGCAGCAAATGGAAGAGCATTAGTCATCTGGAGAAACAGCAGGATTTGTAAAAGTTATTACAGATAAGAAATATGGAGAAATTTTTAGGAGTGCATATTGTAGATATTCGGCTGCGGAAATTATTAACGAAGCGTCAGGGCTTATGGCGATGGAAATTACAGTAGATGAAGTAATCAAAACAATTTATGCTCATCCAACTTATTCAGAAGCCTTATTTGAAGCATGTGCAGACGCACTTGATGAAGCAATTCATTTGCCTAAAAAGAAAAATAAAAGTAAGAAATAAATTTTGAAAAGGAATTTAAAAAAATATGAAATATTATGTTAATAATTCCAATAATCCTGCGTTTAATATTGCTTTGGAAGAATACTGCTTTAAACAGCTACGTGATATTGATGAAATATTTTTGCTTTTGGATAAATGAGCCAACAATTGTTGTGGGGAAAATATCAAAAATACAATTGAGGAAATTAATACAGAATATACACGTGAAAAGGGAATCCATGTTGTTCGTAGAATTTCTGGCGGAGGTGCAGTTACCACGATTTAAACAATTTAAACTATACAATTATTTCCAATAAGCAGGAAGATAAGGAAGGCTTTTAACTTTAAGGAATTTTCAAAGCCAATTATAGAAACTCTGGCAGAATTGGGTGTAAAAGCCGAATTTACAGGTAGAAATGACTTGGAAATAGATGGACAGAAGTTTTGCGGAAATGCTCAGGCATACATAAAAGGGCGTGTAATGCACCATGGTTGTCTATTATTTGATGTAAACTTTGGAGAACTGGGAAATGCACTGAAAATTTCAAAGGATAAAATTGAGTCAAAAAGTGTAAAATCAGTAAGAAGCCGTGTTACAAATATCCTTCCTCATTTGAAACAGCCAATCACAGTAAACGAATTTGGTGGAAAAAAATAATGGAGTACATGAAAAACATTATCCAGAAATGGAAGAATACAAAATTTTATGCAAGAAGAGTTAAAAAATAATTGAAGAAAATGCAGAAAAAGAAACATAGAAACTGGGAATGGATTTATGGAACTTCTCCAGAATTTAACATAACTCGTGAAAAACGTTTCACAAATGGAAAAATCCAAATTTTTGCTACAGTAGAAAACTCAGAATTAAAAAATATCAGATTTTTATGGAGATTTCTTTGGAAAAATGAAGATTTGAGTGAAATTGAAAAATTTATTGAAAGATACGAAATATACAAGAGAAGCTGTGAAAGAAAAATTGGAAACAGTTGATATTGAGGAGTATTTTTCTAGGTTTACGGTGGACGAAGTTGTGGAAGTTATTGTTGGATAATAATTAATAAAGTGAGCACTTTGGAGACAGAGTCCTTTTTCCTAAAAATAAATAAGACTAAACAGCCTTATTTAAATATTTTTTTACACAAATATTGATAAAATTTATTTTCAATAAAATATTTAGTCAATTTGAAAACAAAGAATACTATTAAAAAAATAAATTATAAAATCTGCGTGAGTTCGTATTTCTCCTATAAATTTTTCAAATAAAATATATAATACTTATGCAAAATATATATTGAGTAACTTATGCTTCAAGATAAATAAAGACTTTATTTCCCAAAAAATTTACTGAAAAATCCATTATCCAAATACAGAAATATAATTAAAGGTATAAAAAGATAAAGGACAACAGTAGAGTATAGCATGAAACTTATTATATGGACAAATAATAAAAATATGATGTAAATTATTGTAAAAATGAATAAATATTTCTATATTTTTATTTTATCATAAAAGCAACATACCGAGTGTAAAAGTGCTAATGTACATAAGAGGATTGTATTTTTATAAATTCAAGGACTGTTCCACTGTTAGAATTTAGCTTGAAAAGATAATTGAAAAATAATAGACGTACAGATTGATAATTAATACAAAATATGTAAAATATTTATTTTTCCTAAATTGTAATAATGCTGGAAATAATAAAAAGTAAAAAGCTAGTACAGAAAGATACCACGCAGATGAATTGTAACTTTAGTGATCTGTTAAAAATCCATGATTGTACCAGAAGCATATTATATATAATTGTTCCTTTAAATTTTAGTGTTAGTATGAGTGATAAAGGTAGACAGGATAAAAATTTAAAAATCTGATCTTGTAAAAAAATCCGAGTATCAAGATTTTTATTTGAATAAACGTATGTTAAAAGAAATCCTGAAAGTAAAAGAAAAATACTCAAGCAATCCCATGTTCTAATAAAAATGGAATTTTTCCCCAAAGAAAATGAAGAATGCACTAGCATGATAATAAAAGTACCGATAATGCTCGATAAACCTAAAAATCTCAAATTGATTATATTTTTATAATCACCCATAATCACTCTCTTTCTTTTTAAAATATATGATTGCATTATATCATATTTACAATTAAATTTCATTAATTTTTAAAGGTAATTGAATTTCTTTTAATATTAAATCAATAAAAAATCAAACTTTATTAAAATTTTAAATTATTATGATTTTTAAAAGATTTCACTGTAATGGAAAAATATTTATTAGAAACGTAATAAATGATACACTTTTTATACAAAAATATGATAAAAATAATTTTGAGAACCAAAGTATTTTTGAAAAATATAAATTGAAAAGGAAAAGGTGATTATTATGGCAGGAGATATGAAAAATATTTGAATCTAGATTTTTGAAAAATAGAGAAAAATGACACAAATTAAGAAAGATTATATTGAAGGAAAAAGCTGATTTTGAAACAACAAAGAAACTTGTAAGAGAAAAATTTCGACAAAATGACAGCAAGTGAATTTGCTTATTCAGAGCAGAAAAATTAAGGAATTGGGATTTGATGATAATACTGTTCACAATAAAAATGAATGATGTTTTGGGGCTTTTTGAAGATATTATTGTAAAAGATGAGTTTACTGCTTTACTGAAGGACATCCAATAAATACATATATTCTGGAAAAATAAGAGGCTAGAAAGTTAATTGCGGAAATGAAAGAAGAATACGGGAAAAATTTATTAAAAAAATAAATGGCTAGAATTTTATGATAAACTGTCGCAATTCAATCCGACGCATCTGGCAAGAAAAACAGCATCAGCTTTTCTCAATTTTTGGAAAGTAAAGGATTTGACAGACCGTCGAGAATAATGTGAGCTTTGATAATGGAGTTCGAGATAGTATAAGTGAAGCGAGAAAACTTTTAGAGAGTGACAAAAATTGAAGAATTTTTGGAAAAACAGGAAAAATGTGTGGGAATTGACACTGGATATATATGCACAAGGAAGAAGAAGTGCTACTTTCCAACATCAGAAAATGATAAGTGAAGATGAATTTAAAGCGATGCGTGCTGGAGATGATGAAATCGGCTACTTCTAATTGAAAAGCCTAAAAGGCTTTACCCTGAAAATTCGGAGCAATTAAATGATACTTTAGCTCCAAATTCAGAGCATAATATCTCAGCAGCTCAGAACATTGTTCAAAATACTCAATCAGCTGGAAATTTTTATGAATGATCTAGCAACTCTTATGGCAAAATATAATATGGAAATCAAAAGGAAGAAAACGAAGTTTTTGATGTAAAACAAGGAAAAATTGACTACTTGAACAAATTAATCTTATTTTTCAGCATATGCCTGTAGACCTTTTCTTTTGTAGATGAAAATGAAATTGTAAAATTCTACACAGATACAAAAACATAGAGTTTTTCCCAAGAAGTAGGGAGTAATTGGACGTGATGTGAGAAAATTGCCACCCAAGAGAAAGTGTAAAGTTCTGTACTTGAAATAATTGATAACTTTAGAAGTGGAAAACAGGATGAAATTGACTTCTGGCTGAAATGCGTGGAAATTTATTTACATTTACTATGTTGCTGTAAGAGATGAAAAATGGTGTTTTAAAGGTGTGCTGGAAATGATGCAGGGATGTTACAAGGATAAGAAGCCTAACAGGTGAAAGAAAAACTAGTAACTTGGGAATCAGAAGGAAAACAGGAAAAACAAGAAAACTATGAAGAAAAATAAAAATGAATTTAAAAAGCAAATATAATTTTACTGAAAAAACAGTAATAGGAGATATTGTATATCCATATATTAAAGAATATATACCATTAATCTCCTGAATACAAAAGACTTTTAGATCCTATTCAATATATGATGATGTCTAAAAATAGCGACTCTTTCAAATGATTTGCAATGCGTGGAGAACTGGAACGATTGTTGATTATGATGATTGAAGCTAAAATTGATGAAGAAGAAAATAAATAAAATCTAGAATATAAAAAGGACTACTTCAATAATGTATTTATTAGAAATAGTCTTTTTGTTTATAAATTTTATTTAGATATTTTCTGATTAACTATCAATATAATCTTGTACTTGAACTGGCTCAATATTCCAAATTTCTTTTTGCATATTCAGCAATTGTTCTATCTGAACTGAATTTACCTGCATTTGCAATATTTTTAAAGAGCTTTTTCTAGTCCATTCCCTTCTATCTTTGAAGGCATTTTGAAGTCTATCTTGAGCTTCTCTGCATGATGCGAAAATCTTTTCTAATAGGAAATACACATCTGGACGAGAACCATCTACTCCATATAATAATGAATTTTGTAATTCTCTGAAGATTCCTATGGTTATCATCATAAGTTCAGTCACCTAACTGATCCACAACTTTTTAGCCCTTCTACGCTGTTATATTCGTCAAATGGATTGTACCCTCCATGTGCTTTGATAATTTTTCAACTTCCTGTGCAGAAAGTCCGAAAGATAAAGGTATTCTCAAGTCCAACTTCTTCAACGATTTCCACATTTTGCTCCATCCATTGTTCCAAGAGTCAATACCTGCTTAGCATAAATTTTCATATACCAGTTCCAGATAGCTTCTTTACTTGCTGTAGAAATTTGTTCTGATACATCTGCTGATGGGAATATTTTTCTGCAAGTGAAACTCTGGTAATTTTCAAGGAATACAACTTTGATTTTTCCGTTAATGTCACTGTCGTTATTTACTTTTTCTGCAACGGCATTGATTAATTTGATAATTCCTTTTTGCACGTCTGTATCCAGCAGCTGATTTTGCTCCAAATATAAATGTTCTTGGTTTCAACATCTAAGTAAGGATTTTTCTTTTAATCTGTTGTACAAATCCATAATATGAAGCACATTTAATAATTGTCTTTTGTATTCAGTGCAAAGTCTCTTAACTTGAATATCGAAAAGATAGGATTAAGTTGCTTCAATTCCTGTTGTATCTTTTATGTATTTTAGCCAATCTTTCTTTATTATGAAGTTTAATTTCAACAACTCTATTTAAAAATATTGTCGTCATCCAAGTATTGTTCCAATTTTTAAGTTCATACAAGTTTGTAATCCATTTGTCTCCGATTAACTCTGTAATTAATGCTGCTAATTCAGGATTTGCTTTTAATAGCCATCTTCTTTTGAGTAATTCCGTTTGTTTTATTTAGGAATTTTTCAGGATATAATTCGTTCCATTCTTTTTATTCGATGTTTTTAAGAATTTCAGTATGAAGTGCCGCAACTCCGTTTACTGTTGTGAACCTACGATTGCAAGCCATGCCATTCTAACTTGTCCATTTCAATGATTGACATTTTATTAATTCTTTCCCAATCTCAGGATATTTTTCCTGTAATTCTGACAACAGAATCTTCTGTTAATTTCTTCAATAATTTGATAAGCTCTCGGCAATAATGGCTGGAATAATGAAATATCCATTTTTCAAAGCTTCTGACAAGATTGTATAGTTTTGTGTAAGCAAATACATTTTACAAATATTCCAAAGCTTCATCCCATCCTAATTTTTCTTTATCAGAAAATTCTCATCAATTCAGGAATTGCAACTACTGGGTGAGTGTCATTTAATTGAGTGCAACTTTATCTACAAATTTAGAAAAATCATTTCCAAATACAGATTTATATCTTCTTATAATATCTTGCAATGAAGCTGATGTAAGAAGAACTGCTGTTTTAATCTTAATTGTTTTTCCATCTTTTTCAGTATCGTTTGGATATAATACTCTTGAAATATCTTCAACCTGTACTGCTTTTGCAGAAGCCTGTAAAATAAGTCTGGTCATTAAACAATTTCAAGTCAAATCCTTCAGGCGATCTCCTTCCCATAATCTCAGTGTATTTACAGTATCGTTTCCATAACCGATAACAGGAGACATCGTAAGCCACAGCGTGAACTGTTTCAGTATTTACACGTTTAAAGTATTCTTTTTCCAAATTCGTCGATGAACTTCAATTTGTCTCTCAAATTTTACTTCAAATACTCTGTCCATTCTTTTAATTGACCAAGGATCACCATATTTTGGTCCAGTCATCTGGATATTCCATCTGGAATCCATTTTCAATTTTTGCTCAAACATTCCGTATTTGTATCTAAGTCCGTATCCATGCCCTGGCAATGATAATGTTGCAAGAGAATCAAGAAAACATGCGGCAAGTCTTCCAAGTCCTCCATTTCCAGAGTCCTGCATCCATCTCACGATCTTCAATTTTGTTAATATCTACACCTAATTCATTCAATGTTTCTTTAATAACCTCATTAATTTGCAAATTAATCAGATTATTCCCATAAATCTTCCCATTAGAATTCTGCTGAAAAAGTAGTACGTTTGCTTTTACCTGTTTTTTTAGCATAAGTCTTTTTAGTATTATACCATTTTTTTCGTGCGTAATCAAAAAGCTACTTTTTGAAATTGCATTATATAAGCTCAAATTCATGTGCTTCCTCAAAGGGTTTTTACCATATTGTCTTCTTAGTTCCATAAGGATATTTCCCTTTAATTCAGCTTTATCAATTTTCATATTTCCTCCTAAATATCACTTCAACTGTAACACTGTATTATTTCAATACCTTTTTCCTAAAAATTAATATCATTTAGCATAATTTTGTATAGTAAATCATTTTAAAAATTAAAACTTCATAAATTTAAGTAATTATTGGTTATCTCATTGGCGTAATTGCCGTTAATTCCCACTTATGAATTCCCTCATCTTTTTGATGAATCATATCCAATGTACACATTTTTAGCCTTTTGTTTACTGGATAAAGTTTATATCTGTACATTAATGGAACTTCTGCTGCTTGTCCGATGTAGTATTTTTGCCAGTTTTTGTAGGCTTCCACTTTATAATTTGGAACTGTCAGTGATTTTTCTCCTAATATTTCACCTATTAATCTATCGTTTCTCGACGAAACAAAACGAAAAAGTTAAGCTGGGATTTTTCTTCCTGCCGAACCAGTCGGATCTAGACTTGTTCCAACTCCCCATGCTCCAAAGAACACATCTATATCTTTAGAATCTCCTTGCACTTTTTCGTAAAAATTCTGAAAAGCTAGCAATCTTCCTGATGTAAGAACAGCTTTTATTCCTATTTTTTTCCAGCTTTGAATATAGTTTTTGAGCAAGCGGCTCTGCCACATCTCCTACACCATAAATGCCATCTTTATTTCAAGGGCTTTTCCCATGTTTATCTTCACGGATTCCGTCGCCATTTCATCCTTGTATCCCACTTCATCCAACTAACTGTTTTGCTTTTCAGGGATTATACGGATAACCTTGCAAGTCCTTTGGAAAAATATTTTTGAAAACAGGAGGGTACTGGAAGTTGCTTCCTGTCTTAAGCCAAATGCCTGTGCTATTTCCTCAACATTATACCGTATGCAAGTGCTTGCCGCAGTCTACATCTACGACATCTTGGCATTCGGATCTGTCACATTTTCCCCTTTTAGATTTATCACTAGTGCCCCAATTTAAAAGCTAAATACGAATAATATAAATCCTGTCTCCCAAAGTTTCTATGTTTTTAAATCTTTAGTAGTATAGGGAAAAGAGAATCGGCATACGTATTACAAAATCACTATTCCCAGCTTTTACGCCGCCACTATAGACTGCAGTGAATACCACTGCACTAATGTGCTTTCTTTTACATTATGCCTTTTCAGCTTTTCCTTTGTAATAATGAGGTAGCCGTAAACTCTAGACTTTCTCCACGTGAAACTTTTGTCGATTGAATGCCCAATCGTGCCTAGGGTTTTGTATTCGATCTATCTGATGAAAAATCTAATTCTTTTTATTGAAATTCACCTTTTAAAGCCAGTGCTTTCTGGTAATGCATTTCCAACTAGTCCGTTTGCAACTGTACTCAGCATCGCTGTCCCCAGTTATGCATGAAATTTCCACCAGTTTATCGTCTATATACCTGAAAGCTATTTGGGGCTTTCGCATCGCGATATTCCTTTCATCCAACAATCTTTCTGAGCTTTCTTCCAGTATATCGCACCCCTGTGTAATCTTTATGCCCTACAATTTCATGAAGGTGAAATGATATCATCAGCAGTCAGAGGCTGTCCGTCATGGACCATTTATGCCATCTTTTATTTTTATTGCTAGCTATTTTGCGTCAGCTGCCAAAGAGTAGCAGCTCCTGTGTCTGTATCGGTCCAATTTCATCCACTTCAGTATACTGCACGAACTACGATTGAGATAATTTCGCCATCGCTAACCATCGAGACCAAAATGTTTCGATAAAACTCCAACCAATGGATCATCCTTTACTGACGCCACTAGCAAAGTTCCACCTTCCACACGCAGGCTCATTGTTTGACGTTTCTGGGACAATGATAGGCATTTTCGTTTTGCTGGCATTTCACTTCCTCTTTCTTTACCAGGATTGCACAGAGGCTACGCAGATATCAATACACAAGAAACGTGAGTATTGATCCATTTTCCTCACATTGTTCTCCTTTGTGTCCTCCCATCCCTCTTCCTCTGACGCGTCAGCCGCCCTGTTTAAAGCCTGACCATCCGACATCAGGTGTACGCAGCCTCTGTAATCAAAATCAACAATGTGAGGCTGGAAGCGCCTCCATGATTTTTGTCGACAAGCACTTCTGGGATCCGCTGCGCAACCAACCATGTCCCAAGACTCTGGTGCTAGTAAGCGGCGGCTAGAATCCAGAGCCAAAAGCTAAGCCCTGTTTCAATCCCAATATTTTCAGCAAATCCCAATGTCAATTCCACAATTATAACCATTGAACTCAAAGTAGCAGTGTTACCTGATATCATGCAAATCCAACATGACAGTCTTTGTTAGACAAATCTTTCTGACTTTCGGCAGATGACATACTTCTAATCCAGCCTTGCACTGCTCCAACCCAGTATGCACTCATTATCAACGCAAAAGTCGCTGTAATCGTGTGCTGGAACAATGGTAACAAACACAATAATTATCAACAAGTGTGAGGCAAAAATTGTAATAAAGTCAATAACCCTCCTTAATCACATTGTGTCCACCATTTTCATAATATCCTGCAATCGAGCAGAAAATATCCAGTTCCTGATACGTCAAAATCGTTGTTGTGAAGCCAATAGTAGTCCAGGTTTCTAGCACCTAGTGTCAGCTGCCCCAATATTGAACGCCCTCCAGAGTCAGAGCCTAGCACAAATCCCTCTCAGAGCATGTATATTTATCCAAGGCTTACTTTCTAATTTTCCTCCTGAGTTTTGCAAACAAAAGCGATCGATAAAAATTATTTCCATTACAGAATTAATAAGCATGAAAACAGGGTGCAATCTATCTTTCAATCTCCTCTGCACAATAACACTAATTCGGATCAACGCTGCTTTTCTTAATTTCATCACATTTTCTGCTCATTATTTTCTCTTTTAAGAATTTTCATTATGACATCACCACCTACTCTATTCTAATTCTAGGATCAACAATGCTAAAGAATAATGTCCGAAAAGCAGCTTCCAAGCAATGTGAAAATCCAAGCAGCAGTATTAGAAATGCCAACGCGACAACGCTGCAGCTCGATGTTATAATTGAGATTTACAAACAGTCCCTCGTTCAGGATACGCTAAATATCAGCACAGAATCAGAACCTCCCAGAAGTCCTGTTATGAGATAACCAGCGACAATTGAGTAAAAGTCAGATTTCTGACAATATGTCTAGAATAAACCTTATTTTCAGGCGCTCACTTACTTTTCGCCGTTTTCCACATAGTCCAGATTCAACAGCGTCAATTACTTTCGTTTCTCCAAATACTGCACAATCCAAGTTGTTCCCAACCAATGCATGTACGTAATTGCAGGCAGACATAATGTGACAAATCCTGTCGAAAATATGTCCCAAAGTGCCAGTACTGAGTCCAGCCGTCACAGACGATCGGTTGTCGGAAACCATCCAGCGCCTGTCACCAAATCATTATAAGCGAAAGCATCAAAGTCGGAATCGCACTTAGCTCACATAATTATAAAATGTGACAAATTTATCAAGAAAGTAGAGGTTCTGATAACGTCCAGCTTAAAGCATTCCAAGCGGTGTTGCAATACAATATGTCAAAAATAAGGCCTAAGTAGCGACAGAATAAAACGTGTTTACTGCGTTTCAATACAGCGTCTTTACAGGAACATTATAAATTGTGGCTCATTCCCAAATTTTCCAGAAAGCGGCGTAGCCATCACTACATACTGAGATGTGCCAAGGGATCAGCAATCCTGCCTTTCTTCGTCAATTCTTCCAGTGCCGCAGGATCGATCTGTGGTGTAATCAGCCCAGTAAACGGATCTCCCGGCAGCATAGGTTTTGCCAGAACAAAGATTAATGAGACTAAGTATATAAATAATTTTGCGGTATCATAACCAAATTCTTCGTCAAAACCTATTTTCCACATTGATTATTTCCCCCTTTCATCGTATTTGCGCTGTTCATCTTTAGCAAAGACCATAAAATGGGTATCGTCGATTTAATTTTCAAAATCAGACACGCCATTTTCATCATAATACTTTTTCCATTTTTCAAATATTCCTTTTCAATTTCTAGCCTTCTCTTATTTTCCATTCTCGAGCTTTTCGGATGTACTTCTGGGAATTGCGGCAATTAGCCGTTTTGTATATACAATGTTCCAGGATTTTTATAAACAAATATCATTCTATCCCAGTTTCCCAAACCTTCCACGATACATTATAAACATATAATCGCATATGCTTTGCAACTCCCAAATCATTAGAAATAAAAGATAACTAAGCCCAAACTGCTCTGAATATACTATGTATATAATTCAAAACTTGTGCCTGAACAGACCGATCAGTGCGATACAGGCTCATCTCGCAATACAACAGCTTGAGCTTTTATGTCGCAACAGCCAGTCAGTTTCCCAGCCTCTGCCTCTGCCACCAGAAAATTCCATGTGGATATTTGTGAAATATCTTCCCTGTTCATTCTACAATTTCCAGCAGTTCTGACACCTTTCCTCTTTTCCTCATCTAAGTCAAATTCTCAAAATTTCTCAAAGGCTCAGAAAGTCAAGTCAATCACTCTCTTTCTTAAGGTCTTCCGAAACTAGCACGAATACTTGAAAAATCATCTGAACGTTTCCTATTGTACTCTCTCTTCTGTTTCTGCAACACCATCAATTTCTACCTTCATAGTAATGCTTTCCACTTTTATCTTCTCAGCCCAATTATAACACGTCTTGGCTTTTAATTTGACTCTCCCACAGTCTGCAGTCTTCCTTCTTCAATCAGGCATTTTTATCCCCAACATACACGGCCGTATGGTCAATTGTATTGAAAACAGACCGGATAATGAACCTTCAGGTCTTTCCTTTTCATCCAAAACTCATATTTTTGTTTTGTTACTTCCTTCAGGAAGGTATTCAATAACTCAATTCAAATTAAAACTGTTTCTGTTTGATTTTGCAATTTTATTTTTAGTCAGTATTTTTTTACTAAAATAGAAATCCATTCACTAATTTCCTTTATCATTTAACTTTCTATTATTTCTAACGGTTGGTATTCTAACAATAATAGTTCTTTTGCCCTATTTTAATATGTTTCTATGGTTGCAAATCCTGCCTTCAGACTAAAACATTTTTGGCCTCCATTCTCATGGTCATCATTTGATTAGGACAATAGCTCCATCAATTTATTATTTTTAATTTATAATTTACTATTCAGAGATGATAGACTAAATCTTAATAATTGATTTGCTTTAAAATGATACACCAGCAAATTATACAAGTATCTTTTTCACTTCATGCAATAGCAGTTTTTCGTGCTCACTTTCCTTTATCAGGGAGTTCTTTGGAAAAAATGACATCTACTATTCTAGTTAATTTGGTTAATGACGGAACAATTCCTTGAATTACATTATAATTTTCAGTTTCTGTGTCAAGTTGCGGAATTGAGTTTAGTAAAA
>BNJV01002380.1_pt1 | contig 31702 bp, 42 predicted proteins | sample 8540591 | NCBI WGS metagenome assembly BNJV01 (sample SAMD00202457, study PRJDB9452) | human saliva metagenome | host: Homo sapiens | reverse complement strand
GGAAGTTACGTATTGCTTGTAGAGGTCGAAGGTGCCATGCTGTTTGGCAACATTTGCGGCGGCAGTAGAAAGAGGTGGGCGGCACGGCCGAGGCGCGCATCATCCACGGACGGAAGGGGCGCTGAACCGTACTAGCGCGTCATCGTTTGCAGATCGCCGGGGCAGCCGTAGTGCACATCCCCGCAGCAGGCGTCGATATTGTCGGCGAGCGCACCGGCCACGCGATGCGAGGACGCGCTCATCGGTATAGAAGTCGTCGCTGCCGAGAATGCCCACCACTTCGCCCGTGGCGCGGGCAATGCCTTTGTTCAGCTGCGCGTCGTGGTGGAGTCGCGATCGGGTTCGCTGAACCAGTGAAAGGCGCTTCGCCGAATTGGCAACATTGGCGAACGATGTCGGCAGTGTTGTCGGTCGATCCGCCGTCGGCCACAATGACTTCGAAGTCGGTGGGTTTGGGCGAGAATCGAAACGAAGTGAGTCGGAGGCGTAGCACCACGCAAGTATGGCGGTGACAATGGATATTTTCACGGCAAGCAGCTGATGGATCGCGGCGGCAGAGGCGCGAGAGAGATCAAAGGAAACAGGATGTTGATACGGAATTTTCATCTGCACAGCGAAGGGGGCTTTGCGCGCGGTGCAGGAGACGTTGTCGCCGTGACGGCGGGAAGCAAATGAGCGGTTCGTGGAGAAACTCGATGCGACCGCCGGTGAAAGCGGCGATATTGCCGATCCAAATATCGTGCACGATGCGGCGCGGGACCTGAAGCGAGCGAAGTAACACACGGCGATTGAAAGCCATACAACACCCGGAGGTAGAAATTGCGCATAAAGAGGTTATACCACCGTCCTCTGTGGAGACGTGCGTACGCAAAGAAGCAGAGCGCGGTGACGCGGAGGGCATCGTCCGTGATACGGCAGTCGCTCACACGCAGTCGGCGCCGGCTGAGGTGGCGTTACCATATGTTGCACTTTCTGCCTTCGAGCCAAAGATCGTCTTGACCGGAGAGAAAGATGTACCTCTCCTCGCGCTTGTTGGAGTGCATATTCGAAATTTTGGATGGGCGATCCCAGAGCCGACCTTGGAACGATACGCACAATCGGGTCGTTGAAGGCGCGCACCACATTGAGCGCGCTGTCGGTGGAGCCAATCGTCGGAGATGATCACTTCGTCGCTGCTTAATTGAGCGAGAATGGAGCTCAACTGCTGGTGGAGTGTTGCGACACCGTTATAAGCAGCGAGGCAAACTGAAATCATAGGTTAATGACAGCGGTTGGTGCCGCTTGGGCGAAACGGAGTGAGAAAGTGTTCGCACAAAAGGATTGAAAATGATGTGCACCATCGGTGCACATTGCTGCGAAGATAGTATCTTTGAGAGCGTAAGGCGTAAAGCACGAGGCGAGATTTTATGGGCAAACTCGCGCGGAGAAGTCGTCGCGTAGAGTCAACTGCGTAAGCGCAAAACTAGGCTATTCTTTGAAAAACCTCCGCTTTGGTGGTATTTCAAACTTTAGTTTTGTCTCGGGTCAACTGTTGCTCTGTATACCGCAATCTTTTATCTGTAAAATCATCGAAGTTGGCTTAGTTTTGGGGAATATACTCGCCTGACGAGCTTTATTTGTACTTTTCGAATCGCCCTTCGCTGAAACAAAGTAGGGCGAGAGATGGCGAAACAGACGATACTGTCCCTGACGTGCGTGTAAGTTCCAAAGTTCTTACATCTGGTGAAATTCAAAATCAGAACAATGAAGCTTTGCAAACAGAAAAGATTGTAACATCTTTGAAAACAGCCTCAAGCGAGGCAGGTTTTAATGAGTTGATGCGCGTACTTTCTTTGGATAGCTTTTCCAAGCAGGAGCGCGCCTCTCTTTCTCGAAGAGCATAAAGGGAGAACAGGGCAACGGTTTTCGTCCTCGTCGTTGGCGTGGTCACGCTGCAGTTTCCATCTCGCATTCCTCGCACTCGCTCGCGCTTTTCAACCGCCGATCGTACCGGCATCTTGCTGCTCAGACAGTTGAGCGTGCGCTGCTTTTCATAAGTTGTATACTCGTGGACCTCTCGTGAAGATATCAAGCCAGAGGTGGGCAAGCCGCATCTACGGTCACCACTATAGCAAACAACAGGTGCAAAACAACAGGTGAGCCGGCTGTCTGGAGCTTATTACGAGGAGATCCAAGAGTGGCTTGCGCGCCGACTTTCTTCACACTATTTGCCGTCTACATCGATGCCACGTTCTGCAACACGCGTCGTGACGGGAGTGTCTCTGAAGGAGGCCTACTACACGATGTTGGGACTGCTGCCCGACGGAGTCGTGAGGTACCATTTGTGGTAAATCACCCCACAGAAGGGGCAATCGTAAGCGAAATGGAGCTCGAAGCGCCCGGGCGAACGCGGCGGAACAAACCGATTTGATTGTCTCCGATGCGTTGAGCGGTATCGAAAAATGCGAGTGCTCGGCTTTTCCCACGGCGCTGCACCGACTCTGCGTCGTGCATTTCAAACGCACAGTGTTGAACACTGTTTCCACCAAAGACAAAAGCCGAGGTCGGTGAGGAACTCAAGGCGCTCTTCCCGTGGAGCATACCGACACGACATCTCTGGCGGCTTGTGAGAATTTGCGCACCTTGCCCGACGTTGGGGCAAGAAATACCTGAGTTTTCGCCCGATTGGGAAATGAACGCAATGCGGTCTATTTCACCATCTCGAGGTTTCCCGAAAAATGTGCGTCGGATGATTTACTCGACCAACCGATGGAACGTCCTCAACGCTGCTCAAGCGCACCTGCTCAGCGCGGAGCGATGCCCTCCCGCTCCCGCAGCTATCTTTTGGGGCTCTGCTGTCAAGGAAACGAAGGGACGTATGCAAGATGCCACCGTATTTTCGAATGGAAAATCAGTAAAACGACAAACAAAAATCAACTTCAATCCCTCCGGCTTCAGTATCCCACGCTGGAGGGAAGGACGAAGGAGAATCTACATACTCGACATACCTAGCGGAGGAGAATTGCTTTAGACCGAACTCAGGTTACTGATTTTTGTTACGGCGCAGGTAAGTGGCCGATAAGAAGCTGGGCACCGTAACGACCACGGTTCCCACGCTTTTTCGTGAAGTCAATAGAAATGTGTTAGCGCACGGTCACGCTGGTTCTCTGTCGTCGATACGACGAAGAATGTCGGCTGCTGTGCCGGAGAAGGGACCGAATGTTTCGAGTTTGAGGGTACTCATCGCTGCAGCGAAGCACCCGCTTCACGATAGCCCGCACCGTGAGCCCGCTTTGTAGAGATAGCCTGTCGCAGGCGTGTCACCGCAGCCGGTGGCGTCGGCCAGTTGTGCGGAGGGTAGCACGGATTTCCACCAACTTGCCTTCGGCGTAGATAAAAGAGCTCGAGACCGCTTCGGCGATGACGACTTCGTTCACCCCCACCCATTCGCGCGGCGTGCGGCGGCAAGAACCTTTGCTCGCTCGGTGAGAACGTGCATCTCGTGCTCGTCTGACTTTGAGTATGTCGACGTATTTCAGGTCAAGCCGTCTTCTTTCCAACTACAGGCCAGCACTTGGTGTTTTCGACACGCCGCAAAAACCTTGCACATCGAGCGAGACGATGCCTTTGGTGGAAAGGTAGCGAATGAGATCGGGTCAAAAATCGTCGGCGAGAAGGCTGCCGAGATGAAAACGTCGGCGCACGTCGCAAAGGTGCTCCACTTTGAACGGCTCGGCCTTTCGCCAAGACACGCCGCATGGTCAGAGTTTTTCTCCGTAGGCATTTTCGAAAAATCCGTGGAAACTGCCCGGAATGAGTTTCACTTCCGTCCCGATCGCCCGGAGTTCGTCGATGACTTTTGTAGTCGTCTCGCGACCGACGTGACCAAACGAAATGCCGGGTTCGGAGACGGGCAACGCCGCGCGCAAAATAATAGGCCGTTCTCCACCAGTGATCGGTGTCGCAGTGATGATTTTGTCGTGAGTGATGTGCCCGACGCAGCAGATCACGACGAACGAGTTGTAGGAATTCTACGCAACTCGCGTTCAAAATTCCCCGCAATGCGCAGTGGTGACGGTGAGCGAGCATTGTTTTTCCACTCCGCGCATTTGTACGCATACGTGAGTGCCTGACCATCACCATAACGCCGCGTGGGTTGAGGGCTTCGCGAATCGCCTCACGGATTTGGTGAGTGAGACGCTCCTGCACCTGAGACGATGAGAAGATGTCGACGACATGCGGATTTTCGAGAGACCGCAACGAATCCGTCGGCAAATACGCCACGCACTTTCCCATAGAAGGGCAGTAGTGGAGTCGCAGAGATCTGTGGAATTCGATATCGCGCACCAAGTACCATCTGACGTTGCTCTTCCGTGAATTTTCGCACTGTTGAGCACGGCGATCGGATCCTGATCTGCACCCGCCTCAGGGTCGTCACGGCTTTCGCCACGCGAAGCGCAGGTCTTGAGAAGTCCTTCTCGCTGAGGATCTTCTCGAGCAGTGAGAGACTGTGCAAATGGCGAGCGACAGTTCAAGCGTTCTTGTTCAGTCATTGTGGTGAAGTTAAGAGTGGTCCGCAAAGTTGAGCTCGAAAATCTACTTTTTGAAACGGCTGCCGAAAGGTGTATGAGGATGGGAGAAGCCACAACAGCAGCTTCTGCGATGAGACGCGGCGCGCAGCAGGCGTGCACAGCGCAAAGGCCTCTCGTCGGGTGAAATTGCCGACTTGCAAGTCCATCGCGGCGCGATGAATGTACGTGACCGGCATTTGTGGAAAGCGCGGCAAATTCTTTTTGCATTTATCGTCGGCGTTGCGCGACGCGCGGTCGGCAAACCCTGTAGACCTGTACACGATACCCCACGGTTTTTCTATAGGCGCGGCGCAGTCGGCCGTTTCTCGGCCAGCACATCGGTGGTCGAACGAGAGAGCTCGTCGAGTGAAGCATCGCGCATTGTGCTTGTGGCGCGTCGGTCGGCGTTCTCGAGTCCACGAACTGCGCAGCAGCCGATGGCCACGCCATCGCCAATCCACAAAGCAGGGGAAAAGAGAGGAAAAAGCAGAGCACGGGCCGCAAAACCTAATCGAAAAGAAGATGACCGTCACGAGCAGCACTCGCGGCGGCCATCTCACGTAGTTGTTTACAGTGCAGTTCTGTGCCACATTTGCTTTCCAAGCATCGATGATGCCCCTTGAAGTCAGCCGCCTTGAGCGAAGCACCGCCGATGAGTCCGCCGTCGATGTCAGGCTTTGGCAAAGAGTTCGCGCATTGCGGCTTGGCACGAACCACCGTAGAGGATCGAGGTTTCGTTCCGCTGCGGCAGCAACGAATTTGTCAGCCACGTCACTCTGCGGATGAAAGGCGACGACTTTTTCTGCCTGTTCGGCCGTGGCTGTTTTGCCGGTACCGATTGCCCAGATGGGTTCGTAGGCAATGACGACATTCTTCCACTCGTTCGGGGAGTGAGGTGGAATACGCACCTCGAGTTCAGCCTTGCACACAGCTTCTTGTTCGCCGGTCGCGTTGCGCGAGGCTTTCGCCGATGCAGAAGATCACCTTCAGGCCGTTAGCCAGGGCGAGATCCACCTCTTTCTTTTGAGGATTGCGGGCTCGGTAGTATTCGCGACGTTCGCTGCATGACCGAGGATCACGTATTCAGCGCCGGTCGACTTCACTCATCTCAGCCGAAACTTCGCCGGTAGGCACCCGAAGCTTTGTTTGGCGCAGTTTTCTGCAGACACGGCCACGAGGCTGTGATCTACCATTTCGCTCACTTTGGCGAGGTGGATGAAGGCGTGCCGATGATCACCTGCAGTTGGGCTTCTCTGCTTTGAGGAGATCGTTGATTCAGTAGCGAGCGCAATGCCTTCCTGGAGATTCTCTTTCATCTCCAGTTACCGCAACGATGTGCTTTCTCACGATGGAGTGTTTTTGAGATTTGTAATGAGTGTATATTTTGAAATATAGGGTGCCTCGAGCTCGAGCCGATCGACCAAGACGAGCAAACCGAATGGGATGACAAACCAGAGGAAGAGCCGCAGGAAAGCGTGGTGCGCGCGTTAGATTGTGCCTCAGGCGAAAGATCGAGATGACTCAATCTCGCCTTGTCAGGCAGATTGTTGTTGCTCCATTTCGCCACGATTCGCCTGTCGCGGATCAGCACCAGCCCCGGATTGGCGCGCACCAAGGCTTCGAGCGTCTCGGCCGAGCTGACAGCAAAAGGATAGGCTGCTCCGGTTCTGTCGATCCAGTTAGAGACGTCCTTGCCTGCTGTGGCGGTGGCACAGAGAAACGCAACGCGGTGGTCGCGTGCATAGTCGTAAATGTCGTTCAGCGCATCGGAGCACCCCGCGTCAGCCGCTGCAAGATTGGGGATCGTGCGCTACAACACATTGCCTGTGTCGGCCAACAGCTCGTCGCCGATTTCTTGTTGGGTGCGCGAGTCTACGAAAGAGAAGTCTTTGATTGTCGCCGGACGGATCACTTTCGTGTCGGTCCGCACGTATTTCCAGGTTGAATCGAAGATCTCCAGCGTGGAACGTCTGTTGTTTTCCGTTCTTCCCATAGACGAAAGTCACGTCTCTTCGCCCCGCACGGGCCTCTTCCACCTTCGTGCCCAAGTCGTAGCCGGTGAAATCCACCAGCGGGAGATAGTGTGCGAGTAGAGTGCCACGCCGATCACGTAGACCAGCGCATAGAGCGAAAGCAACCACCGCGGCATGCTTTCGAAATGATGCGCAGCGAGTGCTGACCGGCGAAGAGTAACAAGATCGCGCAGGCAAGCAGCACGATGTTTTTCGCCAAGGTCTGTCCGTTGGTGAGAGAATCGCATCGCCGAAAATCAGCCGCAGTCCGGCACGGGACTGTAGAGGTAAATGTAGATCGTCACCACGGTCCGCGACCAGCACGAAAAAACAGCGTGCCGACGGCCGTGAGGCGTCTTTGCACGCCGAGCAACAAGTAGACGCCGAGCTGCAAATTCCACCAACGCCAGCACGATCGCAGCCGTGTCGAGGTAAATCGATCCCGCCGGTAGGTTCCACCTGAGGTGAGTTACAATAGGCTTCGAGTTTGTGCCCACGCCCATCGGGTCGAGCGCTTTCACGAAGCCTCGAGAACAGAAAGGTGGCAGCCAGCGCATTGCGCGAGGGTGGTCACCACGCGCAGGACGATGTGCAGCGTTTTGTTTTGTGTCACGGTTCGTACATTGGGATGAGCGGCTCATTTCGTGTGTCGAACACTCGATGCACGTCGTGCGCAGTCGGAACACAAGACTCGCCTTGTGGCATCGTGTCCGTGTTGTTTCAACCGGCGTCGTCAAGCCGGCTCTTTGCGCAGGTGAGCAGCCTCGCCTTCCAGCTCCAATTTGATGAGCGAGAAGACGCGCATAATTGATCATATCCTGATAGTTGGCTGCCACCCTTCGCTGACGATCGTTTTGCCGTCGTTCGATCTGATTTTGGTGCGGAACACTTTCATCAGAATCAAATCCGTCATCGACGTCACGCGCATCAGTCGCCGCTTCGTCGTAGTCGTGGTTCTTGCGCAACATCAATCAGCGTAGCCTGCGCCTCACGTCGATAATCGTCGATCACGCTTGCGCAGCGCCGCCTGGTCTTGTCCGTCGGCGGCACTCGTAGCGGTGCAGTTGAATCCAGCCACGGCGCGCATAGTTCACAATGCCGATAAATTCGGGAGTGATCCTTCGCCCACCCGCGTTTTCGCCTTTCACCTGGAGTGCGAATGCGGCTGGCTTTGATATGATTTGACGGTCAACGACGAGGACGCACGCGCCAGCCGTGCCATAATCCTTCATCTTGCAGGAAGACCGATTCGCATCGTTTCAGAATTTCTTCACAATTCCGCTTGTGTTGTCAGCGATGCGTCTTCGGTTTAGTAGCTGCGCAATGATCGACACGCGCCACAGCCGGTTTGCCGCTCACCACGTCAACGCGCCGAGGTCGTCTTGCGACACTTCGCTGGGGATGCAGCGAATGGTGGCTTGTGTTTCAGCTTTGATTTGTGCTCTGTTTCGGCGGTGCGTCCCAGTCGCACACGAAGAAACCACCGTCTTCACGCGCCTGAACCCGTTGTAGTCCGTGCAGCGTAGGTGCAAGCCTCGCGGTGTTGCAGCGCCTTGTTGTAGATGTTGGCCTGAATTTTTCGAGCAATTGCGCCACGTGGTTCCCTCGATGCCTTCGAAGGGCAGTGTTCTTTCTCGAGCGTGTCACGACGTACGAAGTTCGATTTGTGCTGTTTTCGAGATCGCGGCCGCCCACGCCAGACGCACGGGCACACCCTTCACCTCGTAGTCCGCGAACTTTGAAGCCCGGACGCTTTGCTGTCGGCGTTGTCGTATTTTCACGCGCAGACCCTCTGCTTCGAGGCGTTGGGCGAGTTCGCGAGCACGGCGTTGAATTTTCCTCTTCGCCGTTTTTGCAAAATCGGCACGATCACCACCTGGATGGGGGCTACGCGGAGGAAGCATCAAAACCGTTGTCGTCGCTGTGGCTTCAGCGATGAGCGCACCCATCAGGGCGCGTCGACACACCCCAGCGACGTGGCCCAGGCATATTGTTCTGTTGTCTTTTGTCGACAAACTTCACGTCGAGTCTTACCGAAGTTCTGGTCCGAGGAAGTGCGAGGTGCCGCTCGCAGCGCCTTGCCGTCTTGCATCGCGTTTCGATGGTGCGGTGTCGAGTGCTCCGGCAAAGCGTTCCGTGGGTCTTCGACGCCGCGCACCACCGGGATGGCGAGCACGTCCCTTGGCAAAGCCGGCATAGACGTCGAGCATCTGCTTGGCGCGGCTTTCGGCCTTCGCGGGTGGCGTGTGCCGTGTGTCCTTCCTGCCAGAGAAATTCAGACGTGTGGAGGAACAGGCGCGTGCGCATTTCCAGCGCATCACGTTGCACCATTGGTTGCACAGCACGGGCAGATCGCGCCACGATTTGATCCAACCGCGGTAGGTGTTCCAGATCGTGGTTTCGGGAGGTGGGGCGAATGATGAGCTCTTCTTCGAGTTTCGCCGTGGGGTCCACCATCACGCCGTCGCCTTCTTCGCTCGTTTTGAGTCGATAGTGGGTCACCACAGCGCACTCTTTGGCAACCTCCACGTGCCCCGCTTCTGAAAGATAGCTTTTGGGATGAGCAGGGGGAAGTAGGCGTTTTGTACGCCCGTGGCTTTGAAACGGGCGTCGAGTGCTTGCTGTATCCGTTCCCAGATGGCATAACCATAGGGCTTGATCACACGCAGCGCCGCGCACGGGCGATTGTTCGGCGAGGTCGGCTTTCACGACGAGCCTCGTTGTACCAGCGCGAATAGTCCACGCTGCGTTTGGTGAGGTCTTTCAGTTCTTTGGCCATTATCGATGGCAGCGTGTGTTCAGAAAATCGCGGTAGACGCCGCGCAGTGCGTATGTGCACGATGCAACGGGCTACTTCCTCGGCAAAAATACAAAAACCTGATGGATTGCAACTGTTTTATCGTGTGAAAATCGTCGTGCGGTGCGCTTTCCCCACGCCGCTTTTGTCGTCGAACGGCAGACGCCGTGGCTTTGACACCCACATCTCAAAAATACACTACTTTTTGCAGGCATTGCTCTCAGTCCTATCTCATTCCAACCACGCTCAGTCATTGCTCAAACCGCCGTTGTTCGCCGACCCGCCACGTGGGAGCCACCACCAGTTGCCGCACGCCCCGTTACTTTGCCGGTCCGTCGGGAGCCGGACAACGGCGGTCGCGCTCGATTTCGCCCGGCTGCTCCTTTTGCGAACAACCGGTCGGCACCGGCGAGGAGGCGCATCGCTTGCGGCACCTGCGCCTCGTGCCGCACTGGTGGCACGCTATGCCCACCCCGATTTGCACTTCTCCTTTCCCGTGATTCGCCCCAAAATGCCTCGAGCACTTCGCGGGTGGTGAGCGATTTGTGGATCACCGAGTGGCGCGCAATGCTCACCGACGGAGACCATTTTCGACCTGGAAGAGTGGGGCAAGCGTACCGGCATCGAGAAGCTGCAGCCTGCATCTACGCCGACGAGAGCGACGGAACCGCTGCGGAAAGTCAGCATCGTTTCGGCGCGTGGGGGCCACAAAGTCGTGGCCGTGGTTGCCGGAGCTGATGAATGTGACCTGTGCCAACAAGATGCTCAAACTTTGAAGACCGCGCCAGACGCTCTTCCTGCTCTGTTCCGACCACCCCGAGCAGCTTTTCTGGCCACCATCATCTGCGCACACAGCGGTTGGCGTTCAAACCGCTCACCGAAACAGAGATTGCCGAAGCCTTGATGCGCGACCGCGGACTCTTCTGTTGAAGATGCCGGGGCCGCACGGCCCATCGCGCGGCCGGGAGCTACACGCAAGCCCTGAAGCAACTCACACGTGGGACACGACGAACAGGAGTTTCTCGACACGTTTCGTGAGCGTTACGCGCAAAATGCTATTTGCGCGACATCAAGGAAATGTATGCGGGGCCGAGCGCACGCCACCTGGGGTCGCGAGCGCTAAAAAGGCCTTCCCTCGACTCACGCTTTGCGGCTCATTCGAGAATTTCGTCTACAATTTTCGTCTGCCCGAACTCAATTACCTTTCCCGCAGAGCGAAGAGGAGTTCTGCGCACTCTCGCCCGTTTCGTCAACGAAGCCAACGTGATGGGCATTGCGCCGAATTGACTTCGCCCGGCGAGACATTGCGCAAAAACGTCAATGCGCGCACGGGTGTTTTTCGACTTTGCGCTCAAAATGATCGTCTTGCTCATCCCGCCCAAGGCGTAGCAATCCTGCGCACGAGCCGATGCCGTCTCGCGGCGGAAGCGATCAGCGCACAGCACGGCCTGTTTTTCAGTGATCAATTTTTCATTCCTTTCATCCCATGCTCGATATCTTTATTCTTCTCGTCATCGCCTGGAGTTTGTTCTCGGCTGGCGCGCCGGTTTGGTGCGCGAAATCAGCTCGACGGTGGGGTTACCTCGTGGGCTTGTTCATCGCCGCCACCTGCTATGCCTCGTTCGGCCGCTACTTGAGCGTCCTCGGGCAGCCGTTCTGAGATGCTCACTCGCTCATTGCCTTCGCGCTGTTGTGGATCCTCGTCCCCGTTGTGTTGGGTTTCGTGGCCACTCGCTCACCCGCACGTTGCGTGCGGTTTGCATCTCGGTTGGCTCAACAGCACACCCTGGCGCCGCCGTTTCGCTGGTGAAGTTCTCGATCCTGCTCGGTTGCCTGCTCGGCCAAGCAGTGCCCTCGGCATTCTCAACGAAGAGCGCACGGCCTCGTCAGCGACTCTATGCGCCGTTCAGATCGGTGTTCTCCGCCGCCGTCGACCGCGATTCCCCACGCTACCCACACCGCCGCTCCTGCCGACACCACGGGCACCCACACCACGTGGATCGAAGCGTAAGCAAGACAGGACGAAAAAGTAGGAGTCGCTGACAAACCGACGGAGGCTTTTCCGTCTTTTCTCCCAGTCGCTTTCGCCGTTAGGGCGACGCCACACCCCTCGAAAGGTGTAGCAGAAGCTCGCCCGCGCGTACGCGTTCCGCGCGCGTATCCGCTGTTTTTCGTTTTTGCCTTCACCGATGTGTTGCAACTTAATGATTGACAGTTGGGTAGGGGTGAAGATGAGGGGAAATCTGCATTTTTCTTTGATATTCGCAATGTGCTGATTGTTAGTATGTTGAGGCGAAGGCTCGATCTCCGTCGGAAAAACTCCACTTCACCGCCCTCATCGCGATGCGTTTTCCGCACGATGCGGCGGGTGGGCGTCGAGTGTGAAGGTGAAGGAACAAAACCTTCACCCCTAATCGGTTGATGCTCATCGCACCAGATCGCGGGTGAAGCGGTGAAGGCAAAAACGAAAAGTGCGCTCGACGCGCCTGTAGTGCGTACGCGCTCGAGCAAAAACCTTCACCCTGATGATCCTGCTGCCCACGTTGCGCCCTGGCCACAGCGGTTTCTGACTGCGTGCCCGGGCGGCTTTTCCCGCTTCAAACGCGAGTGAAGAGCACACGGCGACGATTTACGAGCGAAAAAGTGGGGCAAAGCTTTGCGCATCGAACGGATAATTGTACTTTTGTAGTGCAGTAGCGCAGTCGACTCGCAGTGGTTGAGTTGCGGCGCCTCACAACAAGCGATTCAACATTCTAACTCTATATAGTTATGGTAAAATTACAAAGATCCCGGTCTGCGAACACCGCGAAATGTTCGCCCGTGCCGTAAAAAGGCGGCTATGCACCCCTGCTTTCAACTCAACAATATGGAGCAACTCCAGGCCATCACAAGGCTCGCTGTTGCTGAAAAGAGCCTGGTGATCCTTCAGGTATCGAAGGGCGCCCGCGAATATGCCAACCCCACGCTGCTTCGCTACACGGCACAGGGGTGCTGTGGCTTACGCTAAGGAGCTCGGTTGCGAGCATCCTGAAATCGCTCCACCGACCACGGTGACAGCTTCGAAACCTGCAAGAGCTGCGTTGACTCGGGCTTCAGCTCGGTGATGATCGACGCTTCTGCACTTCCCTTCGAGGAAAAACATCAGCCCACCAAGAAGGTCGTTGAATACGCACACGCTCACGATGTGACGGTTGAGGCTGAACCCGAGTGTACTCGCCGGTGTGGAAGATGAAGTTGCTCACGAAGAGAGCCACTACACGAAGCCCGAAGAGGTGATCGAATCTCGTAGAACGCACTGGGTTGCGACTCGCTCGCCATCCCGTTGGTACGAGCCACGGCGCTTACAAGTTCAAGCCCGAACAGTGCACCCGCGACCCGAAGACCGGTCGTCTCGTTCCTCCCCTCGCATCTCGACGTGCTCGCCGCTATCGAAGAGAAGCTCCCGGACTCCCATCGTGCCCACGGTTCTTCGTCGGTGCCCCAGGAAGAAGTGGACACCATCAACAAGTACGGCGGTAAGCTCCCTCGATGCAGTGGGTATCCCCGAAGATCAGCGCTCCGCAAGGCTGCCGCATCGGCCGTTTGCAAGATCAACATCGACTCTGACTCTCGTCTGGCCACGACGGCTGCTATCCGTAAGGTCTTCGTTGAGAAGCCCGGTGAGTTCGACCCCGCAAGTACCTCGGACCCGCTCGCGACAACACGCAGAAGCTCTATGAGCACAAGATCGTGAACGTGCTCGGTCTCGAACAACAAGCTCGCTCAGTGCTAAACTGACGATGTGGTGAAGCTGTCGCGCCGACAGTATTCACCTGCGCCCATCTACGCGACACCTCCCCGTGGTGAGTGTCGCGTTTTTCGTGCCCGGCAAGGACAGTTGGAGATACTTGGTGCGCGCCGACGGAGGAGGCACGCTGCAATGGGTTGCTCTGAAGCTGCAGAAGAATACGCGTGAAACCGAGAACTCGAACTGGTGACGCAGGAGAGAGAGACGTCGTATAGTTGTGTGCGTCTCGGGAGCCGCTTCGAAAAATGGTGAGAGGGCTTTTCTGTGCTCGAGCTGCGAACATTGGAAGAGAGGGTGAAACCCTTCACTGGGCGAATTACTTAACACCCCGTGAGAGGGGAGAAATATAGCCGGACACTTCGCAGTGTCCGGCTATTCAAATAACCAATCTTCTGAGCGGAAGCGCGTCACGACTAATCGTTTTTAGTCCGCACGCTTCGGGCTTGTTAGTTTTGTCAAGTCACGTTTAGTAATCTCCCAATTGTGCTTTCGCTTCTTCGTTGACACGCTGAGCAAAAAGCCCCAATGGTCAGCGACTTTCTTTGTTTTCCGTCGCTGCCTTTGTTCGCGCACAGCGACCGTACCCTCGGCAGCTTCTTTTTCTCCGACGACGAGGAGGAAGGGATGTGCTTGATTTCGTTGTCGCGGATCTTGCGGCCGATCTTCCTCGCTGCGGTCGTCAACGAGGGGTGCGCACATCGAGCGCTTCGAGACGTCTCGCGCACTCTGCTGTGCGTAGTCGTTGTATTTGTCGGAGATGGGGAGTACCACGGCCTGGTCGGGGTGAGCCGAGAAGCGACCGGCGAGGTGTCCTCGATGAGCACAGCCACGAAAACGTTCGAGCGAGCCGAAGGAGCGCGGTGGATCATCACGGACGGTGCTTCTGGTTGTCTTCGCCGGTGTATCTCGAGCCGAGCGTTCGGCAGGGGTTGTAGTCCACCTGAATCGTTCTGAGCTGCCAGCGGCGGCCGATGGCGTCTTCACCACGGTCGAGCTTCGACCGTAGAACGCGGCTTCACCGTGTTCCACGCGGGCATTGAGTCCCTCTCTTCGCAGGCTTTCGATGATGGCCTGTTCGGCGCGTTCCCAGTTCCTCTTCCGGAGCCGATGTATTTTCGAACGGTCGGTCTGGTGACGCAACGAGATTGCGCTTCGTAGTTGTCGAATTTGAGTGCCTGAAGATGATGAGGATGATGTCCATCACGTTGAGGAACCCTGTTTCACCTGGTCGGGGCGGCAGAAGATGTGGGCGTCGTCTGCGTAAATCCACGCACACGGGTCAAAACCGTGAAGTTCGCCGCTCTGTTCAGTAGCGATAGACCGTGCCAAATTCTGCGATGCGCAGGGGCAGGTCCTTGTACGAGCGGGGTTTCCAGGCATAAACTGCGCAGTGGTGTGGGCAGTTCATGGGTTTGAGGAAGTATTCCTCGCCCTCTTCGGGTGTGGTGATGGGCTGGAAGGAGTCTTTGCCGTATTTGGCATAGTGGCCGGAGGTGACGTAGAGGTTCTTCGATCCGATGCGGCGTGATGACCTGTTGTTGTAGCCGAATTTCTTTTTGGATCTTCTTCAAGAACTCTTCGACGCAGGCGTGCGTGCCCCTTGGGGAGCCAATACGGGGAGGCCTTTACCCACAAGGTCGGAGAACACGAGAGTTCCATTTCTACCGATCTTTGCGGTGGTCGCGGCGCTTGGCTTCTCGAGCAGGGCGAGATATTCGTCCAGGAGCTTCTTTTTTGGGAAGGTGATGCCATAGACGCGGGTGAGCATGGGGCGTTTCTCGTCGCCGCGCCAGTAGGCGGAGCTGACGGCCATGACTTTGCAAGCCTTGATGGGGGCCGTGCTCAGCAAGTGAGGTCCGCGGCAGAGGTCGGTGAAGCTACCCCGCGTGTAGGTGGTGATATGACCGTCTTCGAGGTCGGCAATGAGTTCGTTCTTCAGGGTTTGTCCGCGATCGCCGAAGAATTTGAGTGCATCGGCCTTTTGGAAATGGCTGCGCGCTGCACAGCTTCTTTTCGCTGGGCGATTTCGGCCATTTTCTTTTCGATCTTGGGAAGTCTTCGCGGATCACGACACCCTCGGGGGCACTACATCATAGTAGAATCCGTTTTCGATGGCGGGACCGATACCAAATTGGGTGCCGGGCTAGAGTTCCTGAATGGCTTCGGCCAGCACGAGGTGAGCTGAGGTGCCAGAAGGTGTTTGCCTTCGAGTGTCCTCCCATTTGTAGAGGGCGATTTCGGCGTCTTCAGTGATGGGTCTGTTCAGTTCAACGGTCTGATCCGTTCACGCCGACGGAGAGCACCTCTTGTGCCAGGCGCTGCGAAATGCTTTTCGGCGATCTGTAGCCCGGTGACCTGCTTTCGTATTCGCGGACACTTCCATCGGGAAAGGTAATCTTTATCATCGTAACGATCGTTGCGTTGTTTCGGTGTTGAGAGGGGAACTGTGCCAATGACAGTGGGGCGAGAGTCGATGTTTCGTTTTTCGCAAGGAGCACGCCTTCCGACGAGCAAATTCCTGGGCACCCTGCAGATACTAAGTTCGTTATCCAAAGATGATGATTCGGCAAAAGTTAGTTTATATGTGTCGAAACGACCAGGGAAACGGGAGTTTTATCGGATTGTCCGATGATTTCGTGAATGTCTTTGACGCCGTGTTCATCGCACCAGGTGGATGCCGTCGATGACCTTCACGATGGACTCTGATCGATGAAGTTGGCGGTGCCGATTTGATGGCTGTGGCGCCGCACATCACGAGCTTCGATGGCGTCGCGTGCGTTCACGATTCCGCCCAAACCGACAACGGTATTTGCACCGCTTTGGTAGACTTGCGTACCACGCGCAAGGCGACGGGTTTGACGCAGGGGCCGGAAAGTCCGCCGGTGCCGATGCTCAACCGCGAAACGCGGCGCTCAATGTCGACGCTCACGCCCATCAGGGTGTTGATGAGCGAACGGCATCGGCGCCTTCGGCTTCGACTGCGCGCGCAATTTCGGCGATGTCGGTGACGCTGGGCGAAAGCTTCGACAATGAGCGTCTTGGGATAGGCGGCGCGCACGGCTTTCACGACAGAGGCGGCGCCTGCACACGTCACGCTGAAGGCCAGCCTGTCGTGGACGTTTGGGCAGGAAATATTGAGCTCGATCGCGGGATACGGTCGAGCGCAGCGATGCGGCGTGCGCATTCGGCGTAGTCGTCGGCGACGAACCGCCCACGTTCACGATGGCGTGCGACCGGATGTCGGTGAGGCGGGATAGATGTGCTCGGCAAAGTAGTCGACCTTTGTTTTGCAGGCTGACGAATTGAGCACGCCTGATGCGGTCTCGGCCACGCGGCGGATAGTCGTTGCCCCTCACGGGGGAGTAGGGTGGTGCCTTTTCACAATGAAGGCGCCGAGTCGGCTCGAGATCGACGAAATCGGGCAAAGTTCCACCTGCAGCCGAAGGTGCCGGAGGCGGTCACGCACCGGGTTTTGCAGAGAGAGGTTGCTGAGGTGTACTTCGAGTTGTGCCATCGTAAAGAGATAAATGAGTCGGAGGTGATCTTAGTGTCGGGGATAAGCCGATCTCCGGGCGGTGCCCACGGTGGGGCGCGGGAAGCGGCGTACGGTGCGAGTTGGGCGCTCGCCTCAGGGCAAGGGAGGTATCGATGCGACGGCTGAGGGCGCTTCTGCGGAAGCGGTTGTCGATGGAGTGTTTATTGCCCAGGTGAGTTCTTCGATGTCGAATACCGGCCCTCCCGTGCAGACACACGCGTTGCCCTTTGGTGGTTTTCTCCACGCAGCACAAGCAGGCGCCGATGCCGCAAGTCATCACGCTTTTCGAGCGAAACGCGGCAGGCATAACCCTTTTGTCGCGACAGTGCGGCGACCGCTTTCATCATCGGCACCGGTCCGCAGGCGGCCACCAAGTCGAATTGCTGCGCGTTCCACACCGAGTGCTGAGTGACGAAACCCCGTCTCGCCGGCGCTGCCATCTCGGTGGTGCAGCAGAGCTGACCAATTCTCGAGAAACGCCTCGCGTTGCAAAAAGGTCCTCGTTCAGATCTTCCACCGAGGAGGAACACGGGTGGTTCCGCTGCGCGGAGGGTGCGGCCAGTAGAGCACGTGGCAGCGTTTCACACCGCCGCCGACGAGTAGCACGCGCGTGCGCCCTGTTCGATGGGCGGACGGGAAAACCGTTTCAGCGGGTAGAGGCACTGAGCTGATCGCCTCGCTTGCAAATGGGCCAGCGCGCGTGCCGTCGCCGACCAGTGGATGAGCAGATCGAAAGTTCCGTCGGCGACATCCGCGTCGTTGATCGAAATGGCCGCGCAGAACGTTGTCGGCGAACCTTCGATGGCTACTTGCACGAATTGTCCGGGAAGGATGGGAGGCATTTCGTGGTCCCGGTCGCGGAGGTGCAACAACAAATAGTCGTCACGGAGCATTTCCGCGCGTTCGACGAGGAGGTCTTTGGCAAATTTCTTCACGATGAGGGACTGTCTCATGATGAGTACGTTGCAAAAATACGAAAAGCCCCGAGCCATTGCCTCTCTTCGCTTTTCGCTATCTTTGTCGGCACAAGCGATTCCATTCTCTTGCAGATTCTACTTTAACCCTAATGTTCGCGCAGCATCGAACGCCTACTTCTTTTCGTTGCTCCTTCTCCTCTTTCTGTTCCCCTGTCGGCACGCCGCACCATCAAAGTGGCCTGTGTCGGGAATAGTATTACCTATGGTACCGGAGTGGCCAACCGCGAGCAGAATGCCTACCCCTGTGGTGTTGCAACGCTTGCTCGGTAAGGGTTATCAGTGGAGAACTTCGGCAAACCCGGCGCGACCTTGTTGCGTCAGCGGCCATCGTCCCTATTTCGACCAACCGGAATTTCGTGCCGCATTGCAGTTTCGTCCCGACATCGCGGTGATCCATTTGGGCATCAACGACACCGATCCGCGCAACTGGCCGAACTATCGCGACGAATTCATCCCCGATTATCTTGCACTCATCGATTCGCTGCGCGCAGTCAACCCCCTACGTGCGCATTCTCGTGGCGCGATTGACCCCTGATCGGCGTAGACCATCCGCGTTTCGACAGCGGAACGCGCAAGTGGCGCGAGGAAATTTCGCAGGCTGTGCAGCAAGTGGCCAATATCGCTCATGCGGAGTGGATCGATTTCTACGCGCTTTTGGTTGCGCACCCCTGATTGATGCCCGATGCCGCATCCCGGACGCGCGTGGTGCAGAGGTTTTGGCGAAAGTGGCCTATTCGGGCATCACAGGGCGCTACGGGGGCTGAGTTTGCCGCTGTCTCGCTGATAATATGGTGTTGCAGCGCAACATTTCCTTCTATCTGAAAGGAACGGCCGATGCCGGCGAAACGGTGGTGGTGCGTTTGACGGTAAAGAACTGGCGCGCGGCGTGACCGATGCGCGCGGTGGTGGAATGTGCGCATTCCTGCGCTCACGGCTGTGGACAGTACGACGTTTACTGTTTCGACCGCTCGCCGAACGCTCACATATCGCAATGTCGCTGTCGGCGAAGTGTGGTTGTGCTCGGGGCAGTCGAACACGGCGTTCAAGTTGCGACAGTCTTCCGACGCTTCTCGCGACATTGTCAGGCGGCCGATCGCGGATTGCGCCTCTATCATATGCAACCGCGTTGGGAAACTGACAACGTGGAGTGGGATAGTGCGGCGGTCGACTCCGCATCGCGCTTGCAATACTACCGTCCTTCGCGCTGCGGCCTCTCCCCAAAGTGCGGCGGACTCTCGGCCGTGGCTTACTACACGGGGCGTACGCTGCGCGATAGTCTCCCGTGTGCCGGTGGGCCTGATCTGCAATGCCGTCGGCGGAACGCCCATCGAGTCGGGATAGATCGGCCGACACTTGAAGAATACTATCCGCAGGTGTTGCGTTATTGAAAAACAAACGACTTCGTGATGGACTGGGTGCGCGGGCGTGCGGCGAAAAACTCGCGCATCGTCCCGGCGGTCGCCAATCCTTATCATCCCGCCTATTGCTTTGAGACGGGTACGGTTCCGCTTTTTGGATTTTCCGTTGCGCGGAGTGGCCTGGTACCAGGGCGAATCGAATGCGCACAACCCCGATTCTTGGCGCTTCGATCTGCTGGCACGAAGTTGGAGAATGCGGACGGGCGATATCAGTCTCCCGTTTTACATCGTACAGCTCGGGAATCGAACGTCCGTCGTGGCCTTGGCTGCGCAACACACAGCGCTTGGCGCAGCGTAGTGTCTTCGCCACCCAAATGGTGGTGACCTCCGATTTCGGGATTGCGCCACGATGTGCATCCTCCCTACAAACGGCCGGTGGGCGAACGGTCTGCGCAATCGATGTTGCGCCATACCTACGGGCGAAGCACTGCTCCCGTTTCGCCCGAAGTGGGCAGCAATCATCGGTGAAGGACGATCGTGCGGAACTCGACCCTGCGAGGCGCAAGGTTTGCACGGCAGCGACGGACAACCCTGCGCGGATTTGAAATTGCCGCTGCCGACGAATTGTTCTATCCGGCCACTGTTCAGCTTGATGCAGAGGGCAAGGTGCTGCCCGTTCGCCGGAAGTGGCGAAACCCGCTATGTGCGTTACGGCTGGCAACCCTTTCCCACCGGCAACGTGGTGAATGCGGCGGGCTCCCACTTGGCACTTTCCGCATTCGCTTATAGTCCTGTGGCGGGAGGGGAGCGGGTTTGTCGGTCCTCATCTTGCACTATTTCCCGAATGATTGCGACGTTGCGGAGCAAAATGAAGAAAGTCCCCAGTTTTTGCTCTGTCGCTTGCTCAACTGCGGAAGAGTTCCTATCTTTGCAGCGCAATCGAGAACAAAAGCTTCTAGATTGGGCGCTTAGCTCAGCTGGTTCAGAGCGTCTGCCTTACAAGCAGAGGGTCGGGGGTTCGAACTCTCAGCGCCCACATTCTTTTCAGACAGCCATCCATCGGAAGATGGATGGCTGTGTGCACGAAGGAAACGGAGGGAGGGGTGGGAGACACACGCAGGTTGGGCGTTTACTGTGCGCAAACCGGCATCGACTGGTCGCCGTCGTGTTTTGCGTGGAATGTCGGTCGGATGCAGTTTCTCTTGCGAGCGTGTTTGCGCTGTTGCCGTAGGTGTCTGGTCACCTCGAGAAATCGATTGATGAATGGCGTTGTTCTCGAAAAAGCGGAGAGAAAAAGAGAAAAAGACGGGGGAAATTGAGCATTTCTCCCCAGCTTTTTATCCGACTTTTCGCACAATTGCGTACAGCTCCCTTTGTCAGACTTGATCGTCGGGAAAGGGCAGCGAATGAGCCCCGGAAATGACGAGAAAAATCGTTTTCCTTTGTGCGCGTGTTGGCTTTTTCGGAATGCAGCTTTGCTTCTTTTTCGGATGCGGCGAAAGCGAAGAGTTGAAGTGCGCGGCGGATGAGTAAAAGAGGGGAATTAGCTGTTTTCTCCCGGAGCGTATCCCCGATTCTGAAAGGCAAAGATGGCGAGCTAAACGACGCTTTGACGAAACCTATATATTTGGTTCGCACTTCTTTTGGTCGTACGAAGATTAAATGTTACTTTTTGCATAGACGCCCCATTTTTGCTCATAGCAGGCGGCGTCGCTTCAAAATTCAATACGAACCCAAGAGGTCTATCCTCTTTCAACCCAAATGCTCAATGGGAATATTCTCGAAACTCTCGGTCGGAAAGACACTGACAAGCGCGCCCTGGTTGGCGCGTGGGCGGAACCGAAGATTTTATGACCCTCATTCGTGTTTACTATCAGGCTGTTTTGGCTGCCAATTTCGGTTTGCACGATCTGCGAATGCTGCCCGATTTGCGGGGTGTTTAAGCAGACGCTGAAAGTGCCTACGGTGAACAATCGCATCGGTCCGGGCGAAAAGAAAAAGTGCCGGACGATGATGAACGAACTGTACGGTACGCTGGCAGAGTTCTTCGACGAAATCGACAGCAGCGTGAAACGCAATTGCCGGAAAGTCAACGATAGCAGTTCTATTTATTGCAATTCCAAAATTTTTTCGCAGGAGTTGATGATGCTGATGGGCAACTTGCTCAATTGGAAATTCCGACTTCCGAGCTTGAAAGGCAAAGCGCGCAATCCACCGAGAAGGCCGTGCGCGACGTGTTTACGAAAATAGCTGGAAGGATGAAGCCGTGCAAATCGGTGATGAGTGTACGACAGTATAGCCAGAAGTTGGGGCTATTCTGGAAAAATGGATGACTGAATTTGCCTCATCAGCGTCCTGATTCTCGCAAAGAAAGAACCGAAAGCCGACGCTACCGCCGACGAATAAATGCTTGTATCAATCGCCCTCGCGGGTTGCAACGCACGACCGAACAAGAACAACGAACCTTGCAGCTTATTTGAGACGCGCGCACACGTCAATTGATCTTGTAGTATAGAGACGCTTCCGAGCGGAATCGCCAATTGCAGGAAGAGATCAGTGCGTGATCGGCAAATTGAGGAATTGAAAGCGCAGCTCGATGCGCTCACGCAGGAGTATGCCAATCTCAAAACAGCCAAAAATGATCGAAATTAGTTCGGGGGAAAATGCTTCGGTTTCCAGAAACGCATCGCGAAACTCATCCGTGAGGTGGATAAGTGCATCGCAATGCTCAACGTTTGATTACTAACCGTCTACACTTTGTAAGCGTCACGGCAGAATATACCGATAAACTCTCCATACAGTTGCATGTGAATAACCGCCCGTTGCAAAATCACCATCGAGCGCGCAAAGGAGAAAACTATCGCGATGCAGCTGATCTCATCAATGAGCTGTTCAATCAATATCGTGCCACTTTTCCCCACCAGTCACCGGAGAAATACGAGTCGACCGTCTTGATCGATTTGGCTTACCGGGTCATTGAACTGGAGAACAACACCGATATTTCGCCTTTTGCCGAAACGATCGGCAAATTGAAAGACGAAATCGAAGAGGCGCTCGGTCAACCCGTCGAGGTGACCGAAAACTGGAAGAGTGCGCCTACGCTTATCTCATATGCCTACCTACTTTTTACATCAATGAACCTATCGCCCTTATCGTCGCCCTTGTTTGCATCGCCATCGGTGTGGGCGGCGGATATCTCCTATTTAGATATGTGCTTACCGGCACGCTGCGACGTCAGCTGGATGAAGCCGAGAAAGAGGCACAAGTGATCAAAGAGAAAAAGCTCCTCGAAGTCAAAGGAGAAATTTCAACAAGAAAGCTGGAGCCTGAGAAAGAGTTCAGCAGCGCAGCCAGCGCATTCTCCAATCGGAGAACAAGCCTCAAGCAGCGCGAGATGGTGATCAACCAACGTCACGAGGATGGAATCGTCGCAAGCAGGAACTCGATCTCGCAGCAAGGCCGTCTCAAAAACCAAGAGCAGCTGTTGGCGCGCAAAGAAGAGGAACTCTGGGCAAAATGCACGAGCGGAAATTGCCAAACTCGAGGAACTTTCGGGTATCTCGGCCGAGGAAGCACGCAATCATCTTGTCGAGAGTCTGAAAGCGGAAGCGCAAAACTCGTGCACAGAGCTACGTCAACGAAATCACTGGATGAGGCGAAAATTAACGCCAACAAAGAGGCGAAGCGCATCGTGATTCAAACTATTCAGCGTGTGGCCACCGAAACCGCGATCGAAAACAGCGGACGGAAAGTTCCACATTGAGAATGATGACGTGAAAGGTCGCATCATTGGACGTGAAGGTCGCAACATTCGTGCGTTCGAGGCCGCGACCGGCGTGGAAATCGTGGTCGACGACACCCCAGAAGCCATTGTGATCAGTGCCTTCGACCCGGTCTCGTCGTAGGTGGCGCGTTTAGCATTGCACAATCTGATCTCCGACGGACGCATTCACCCCGCTCGCATCGAAGAGGTCGAGCAAGGTCACAAGTCGACGAGGAAGTGATCGAAACGGGCAAACGCACGGCGATCGACCTTGGTATCCACGGCTTTGCACCCGGAACTGATCCGTATGTGGGTAAAAATGAAGTACCGTTCGTCTGATGGGCAGAACTTGCTCCAACACGCGCGCGAAACGGCCAACCTGTGGGATCAGCGGCGGCGGAGTTGGGCTTGAACCCGAAGAAGGCCAAGCGAGCGGGCTTGCCGTAATGACATATGGGTAAGGTGCCCGACGAAGAAAACCGAATTGCCTCACGCCATTTATGGTGCGAAGATCGCAGAGAAGTACAAAAGAGTAGCCTGATATCTGTAATGCCATCGGCGCGCACCACGACGAAATGGAAATGACTTCGCTTTATTGCCCTGATTGTGCAGGTGTCGATGCCATTTCGGGCGCCCGTCCCGGTGCCCGTCGTGAAATTGTTGAGGCATACGTGAAGCGACTCAATGATCTGGAAAAACATTGCGATGAGTTATCCCGGGCGTAGTCAGAGACTTATGCTAGCTCAGGCGGGACGCGAACTGCGCGTCATTGGGTGCAGATAAGATAGACGACAAGGAAATAGAAAACCTTCGAACAACATTGCAAACGCGTATTCAAAAACGAAATGACCTATCCCGGTCAGGTGAAGATCACCGCACCCGCGAAACGCGTTCGGTGAGCTATGCCAAGCAGTTCACTCAACGTGGGTGAGGTTCGTTCTGATGAAGAGTGCCGTGCCGTAATTGGAATTGCGTTATGGTGGATCAACAATAAAATGTAGCGCTTCGTTAAAAAGAAATCGCACCGTGTGTCTTCTAACTCATTACTGGTTTTATGCAAACGTTTTCTTCGCTACCGTGTCGTCTACCGATGTGTCTGTGCTTGATGCCGGTCATTCGAGTAAAGATCCCGTCGCTCACTATGCGACGGGTGAAGCGCGCATTTGATATTGTGGGCGCATTGTTTTCTTTACCCTTCTTCCCCGTTACTCCTCATCATTGTCGTATTGCAGTTGCTGACTTCTGGGAAACCGGTCTTTTTCGTCAAGAGCGTATCGGCAAGGGCGGACGCCCCTTTTTAGTCCTTAAAATTCCGGCACGATGCGCCCAGACGCGGAAGAGAACGGACCCAACTGACCTCAAATAGGAGATACTCACGCGTTGTACTCCCATCGGTGGTTTCTTGCGCCGTCATCGCCTCGACGAGTTACCCCAATTGTGGAATGTGCTTGTGGGAGATATGTCGTTCGTTGGCTATCGTCCGGAACGTAAGTTTTTCATCGATCAGATTTCTAGCCCTATGATGCGCGTTATTCGCTGCTCTAGCGTGATGCGTCCCGGCATCACATCGGAGGCAGCCATCTACAATGGATACACGGATACGATGGAAAAATGCTCCGTCGTCTCGAAATGGACCTCGATTACATACAGCACGCCTCTGTGGGGCGAGATGTGAGCATCATCGCTCAAACCTTCTTCTCGCTCTTGCGCAACAATTTCCGATGAACTGCAGGTTCCTGTTATTTCTGAATACGAAACGATTACAAATCCTATTCTTTGTTTGCTTTTGTTGCTTTGTGTGCCGGCAGTGCATGCACAAAGCGCGATGACCGACCAGCAGATCAGCGGATTTCTACGTCAAGGCGAAATCTGACGGACGGTCTGTTGCGCAGATCGTCACTCAACCTACGGAACGTGGGTGAGCGTAGACCGCATTCGTCGCATTCGTCGCAATTACGAATCGCAACAAAAGAAGGAAGTGGTCGGTGCGGAGAATATTTCCGGCATAAGTGAGAAAAACAGTTGAGCGACTTCGCAAAGGGGAAAAAGTAGAGAGCCCGCAGAAAATAGGGAATTCCGCAGCGGAAAAGTGACAAGACGAATCGTAAAGGACTTTCTCCCTATGAGCAAGAACAAATGGAGGATAAAGACTTCGCGATATGAGTCGCGAGCTTGAATTCCTCAGCGCCCGGAAGATTCCTTTTGCGCCGTTTTGTACGAGAAAAGAAAGAGGACCTGAAGACCAAAGTCTCGGCCGCGATATCTTCAATAACAACAAGCTGACGTTCGAGCCTGAGATGAACATCGCCACTCCCAGCGATTATCGTCTGGGGCCCGGCGATGCCGTTTATGTGATCGTTTGGGGCGCTTCGCAAAAGCAATACACTCGACCGTCTCACCGGAAGGCGTGATCAACCTGGAAGGTTTCGGACCGGTTCAGGTGAGTGGGCTGACGGTTGCACGCTAATGCAAGATTGCGCTCAACATCAGCGCGACTCGGTGGTTCGCAGGTGAAATTGACGGTCGGCCAGACCAAAACGATCACGGTCAACGTGATGGGAGAGGTGAAAGTTCCCGGAACTTACACACTTTCGGCATTCTCGACTGTGTTCCACGCCCTTTACGCGGCAGGCGGAATCAATGACATCGGTACTTTGCGCGATATTAAGGTGTATCGCAACAGTCAATTGATTTCGACGGTCGATATCTACGACTTTATTCTCAACGGACGCTTGCATGGCAATGTCTCGACTGACCTCTAATGATGTGATTGTGGTCGGTCCTGCTGAGTGTATTGTAGACGTTACCGGTAAAGTGAAGCGTCCGATGCGCTACGAAATGAAGCGAACGGAAAGTGTAAGCACGCTGATCAAGTATGCCGGCGGCTTTACGGGCGATGCGTTCGAGAGTAATGTAACGCTCTTCGCAAGTCGAGGAGAAAAGAGCATTTACTCCTCAGCGACTTCGAACGTGGCAAATTTCAGCCCGTGATGCCGATTCGGTCTGTGGGACTCTGTCTTGACCGATACAAAACCCGTAGAACTCCATGGTGCTGTGATGCGTCCCGGTAAATACCAGATGGACGGGAAATCATTTCGTCTGTACGTCAGCTCACTCGAAGCGGCAGGCGGCTTGAGTGAAGATGCTTTTGCCAACCGTGGCATTATCCATCGTCGAAAAGCCGATCGCACACTGGAAGTCAAGGAGTTCAATGGGGCCATCCTTTCGCACCAGGAAGCAGACGAGGTACTTAAGAAAGAAGATGTGGTATTTATCCTTCGCGCAAGGAAGCCAACGAAGCGCTCACCTTGTCGATCAAAGGTGAAGTGCGCTTATCCCGGCACTTACGATTATGCATCGGGCACAAGCATCGAAGCGCCTCATCGAGCAAGCCGGGTGGTTTGACCGACAAAGCCAGCATTGCGAAGCGTCGATGTCGCAATGACGATTCCGAGATCGCAGAGCGATGGCTTCGGGAAACGATGTGGCATAGTTCTTTGTTTCAGTGTGAAAGACGGTTTGTGGTCAATGGTCGCCCCGGTTTCACCTCTTTCAACCTTCGACGAAGTCTATGTGCGCACCTCGCCCGGCTATATTGAGGAAGCACGGGAGGTAACCGGTGAGTGCAATTTACCGGCACCTACGTCATCACCAAAAAGGACTACCGTTTGTCTGATCTCGTCAAAGCAGCGGGAGGACAAACCCAGCAAGCCCATCTTGCAAGGCGCAGTACTCGAGCGACCCCTTACGGATAGCGAACTGATTGAAGCAACAAGAATTGAAGAAAATCGTGTTGATGAAACGATTCGGTCGACTTGCACAAAATCGAAGTAGGCGATCACAACAATGTGGCGATCCATTTGGACAAAGCTTTGGCGCATCCGGCAGTGATCTCTGGGACGTCATTTTGCGTGACGGCGATCGTTTGGTCATTCCTCACTCAACAATACAGTCAGTGTGAGTGGCGAAGTGATGTATCCTACAACGTTGACCCACAAAACCCGGAGCCTCTCTGTCATATTACGTCGATCAGTGCGGCGGTTTCAGCTTGCGTGCGAAGAAGAGAGACTTCGCCACGCAAATGAACGGGTATGGGTGAGCCGCGTTCGTTCTTCGAGCGACATTCAACCGGGCTGTAATATCGTAGTTCCGGCCAAAACCGAAGAGCGGTCCCTTCCCTTGGACGCAAATTTCGTGTCCGTTTTGATGAGTGTCGTTACGCTTACTGCAATTGTAGTCAATGTGATCATAGAGAGAGAGCGTAATGCGACTGTCTCGCCTTTCAGCGTAATATCTGTATGTCGTCATTAAAAGCGCCGCTTCGCCAAAGTGACCCGGTTGGGGACTGACGATAATTTCAGGTACTGGCGTGAACTTCATTGTCGGTAGATTACTGGCTCGCCAACTTCACCTGAGATTTTCGGTATTGCTGGCGTCGCTTGGTGCTTGTTAGTGTAGCCAACACGATAGCTGACGCCGGATTCTCCAATGCGTTGATTCGGAAAACAGAGGTATCGCCCATCGATTATTCGACGACATTCTTGTTGAATATGGCGATTGCCATAGGAATCTATCTGCTGCTCTCTTTTTCTGCCCCATACATCGCAGCCTATTACAAGATAGGTTTGTTGATCCCTGTGTCCGACTGATCAGTTTGTCCGTGCTTTTGCCGCGTTCGCCGTTTCCGTGAAAGCGCGTTTTGACCCGACAATGGATTTTCGCACGCAAGCCGTGGCATCAATGCTTTCGCTGGTGAGTGCGACGGTTATTTATATATGGTCTACCACGGTTGGGGTATCTCGTCACTTGTAGCTCAGCAGCTCCTGCGGCAATCTTTGTATGCCGTAAGTGTTATTTGGCAGCACGCTATGTTCCTCGCATTGCTTATTCGTCGGCATCGGCACATGAGCTGTTTAGCTTCGGATCCCGAACCTTACTTTCGTCTTTACTCACAACTGTCTACAACAACCTCTATTATATGGTCGTGGGGAAGGTCTATACCCCGCGGCAGTTGGGATTATATACCCGTGCAGAACAGTTTTCGTTGATGATAGCGTTGAATTTTACACTTGTACTGCAGAGAGTTTCTCCCGCGTTGACGAATAGCAAAAGCAGTCAAGCAAGTTTTGATTCAGCTTTTTCAGCGGTTATACAAATTCTCTGCACTTCCCGGGTCACTTTTCCTTTTCAGTTTGGCAGCAATGGTCGATAACTTTACGTACGTGTTGGTTGGGCATCAATGGATGGACTCAGCTCCCATATTGCGCATCCTTTCTATCTACGCAGCTTCCCGCCGATCATAGCTTTGCACCGCAGAATATATTGCAGGTTTTGGCAAGTCGCGATTATTTCCTTTAGAAGCAGTCAAGACCTTGATTTCTACGATCATTGTCGCTGCTACGATTTTCTTGAGCTTCATGCATTGCTTTGGGGAGTGGTGCTTATTGGGATCATATTCGCTCGCCATCAACGGATATTGGGGTGTAAATACCTTTCTACATATACACAATCAAAGCAGTTGCGTGACACGCTTGTTTATTTCCTACTTTCGCGGTCGGGCCCTCCTCGCCCGTTTTTCCTCCTTCCTGTGAACGAGCCACGCCTGCAAATTGGGAATACAATTGTTGAGAGTTTGTTGTTAGCCTCGCTTCGCTTTTTGTTTTCATTCTCGCGACGAACGGCGTGCACTCACGCAGATCTTACGTCCATCGTCCAAAAACGCAGGATCAACAAATGAATGAGTTTTGCACAGGTCAACTTGCACAATACATCTGCAGCAAAAAGCGCGTGTTTATATTAAACACCATCATCGGCGTGGCGCTCGGGTTTGCCATGGCGTGCACAGCATCCCTAAAACATACACTTCAAGATGAGTCTTGCTGTGGAATCACGGCGCGACACCAAAAATAGGAGGGAACCGGGAGCTTTAGCCCTCACTGGCAGGAGAGCCAATTTGGGGTCGAGCGAGGACGCAATCAGTCCCGAGTTGTATCCCGACGTGTTTTCTACCAATAAATTCCTGATCGATTTATTGCGCGCCCCTGTGCAGACCACGAAGGGAAGAAATACAAGTCGTACGTTGACTATACTCAGGCGGAAGAACGCTCCACTTGGTGGAGTTCCGCCATCAAAGGAGCGGGTTGCCGGCGTGGAAAGCACTGTTTGCAACAGTTACACAAGCACAATTCCCTCAGAAGGACATCAACTGAGCTATCTAACTTAGCCGAAGAGCAGATTGTAGACCAAATTCGAGCAGTGTTTCAGTGAGTGTAGACAAGGAGACCAAGTGATCGCCGATTCGTGCGGACGGCCCAAGATCCCGTTGGTTGCAAAGATGCTGACTGACGATGCGCAAAAAGCGTCTGCAGGATTTCATCACGGAATATCGCACCAACAAGGCACGGACAGACTACGCTACTATGTTTTCTCTGAGAAGCAACCCGGGGCAAGTACAAATCGGCGCAGTATGCATCCTATGCCGATTCTCACCAAAGTCTCGAACCGAAAAAGCTACGAAACTGTGCTGGTAGATCTCGAAATGATGCAAATGCGTTCAATGCCTACACGCAGATGAAGCAGTAAAATGGCGGAAGCAAAAATCCAGGAACGCACACCGGTATTCACCACAATCGAAGATTCCACGTCCCCACCAAAACCGGTTGCCCTGAAAAGGCGTTAATATTGTCGCTTATTTGATGATCAGCGTTTTGGCACTGCAGGATACTATTATTTGAAACTACTGTTTGGGAAGAAAGTCCATTGATTCCTTTCACGCGTGAAGATTCGTCGATTATGAGCCAGTCTGCTCCGGGAAATTTTGATCACATCAAGTAGTCAGTCTTCTGTCATTCAGAAGATCGAAACTTGTTGTTCCTCGTCTCTTGTTTGTGCTCACGTTGATCCCGCAGGCTCCATCCTTCACGGCGATACAGGGTTTGTCGGCTTTCTTCTTCAATATCCCTTCGCTTGATTTCGCACGCCCATCCCCGTTTGTGGGGTCCTTCGCTTTCTTTTCATTTCACGTAGTTGCAAAACCCCATTGATTACGACTTTCTTTGGGGAACCTTCAAGGGCGAATGGCGCCACTATTTCTTCTGTTGTGGGTACAGCATCGGCGATGTACTCAAACTCTGTCGCGAGTTCCCGCCGTACTTACTTCGTGTATCGTCATCCTGGTAATTTACGGTTTCGTCGTCCAACCGCTCATCGAAAGGGGATTGTTCTATTATTCCAAGGAACACAATGAAAATGGCTCACGCCAACACACGCAATCTCCTCGGTGTGAAAGTTTTCGTACGATACGTTCCATTGTCAGCATCATTCCTGTTCTCTACTTGAGTTGTACAGCGCTTACCGTCTGCACCGCCGCCGTTTCTTTCGTGCTGTGGTTTGCCCTGTGTTGATCGCCACATTTTCATCAGTGGTACGCGCGCAATGATGCTCACTCCGCTGTTCATCCTCGGTGTTGTTTATTATCGCCGCATTGCCAATTCTCGCCGAAGCAAGTATTTTCTCATCCCGCCCTTCTTATTGGTCTTGGCTTTATTGCTCGTTTTTCCTGGCAACCCAAGAAGGCGACAAGTCCAACGCCATCAAATACGGGCACCTCGATTCGTACGCGCAACTCTTCAACAACCATATCGAGTATTTCATTAAAATAGGGCACCGGAACCACTTTTTATTCAGAGGGTTTCACTGCATTGTGCCACCACAGAGTGGATCTACATCGATTTGGTGAGAAACTACGGTTTGCTGTCTCTCATCATCCTTGCCGTGCATCTCTATCCCCTGTTTGTGCGTCGCCGCAACGATAGTTTCACGACCGGCTTAGCTGCAACCTACATTGCCTTTTTGCTGATAGCCGGTACCAATCCGTTTCTGCTCAACTCGCAAGGCATGTGTGTGTTATGGATGATGTATGCGCAAGTCGCGAAACTTCGAACCCCTCTCCCGCCTCCTCCCCAGCAAAACGCATATGCAGCTTCGATCTCTTCCTGTTGTCGTGTTATACCGTCACTGCACGAAGCTGAAAGCTACACTTCATTTTTAGCGAAGTCTCCTTTCGTGCCTTTATGGTCATACGACACCACCGTCCGATTTTTGATGAGACACGGCTTCTCCCAACGCCGTCTATCAGCGGAATCTCAACAACGGTGGTGTTTCCGCCGCTGCTACACAGTCGGGCCACCTACGCATCCGAACACGGCTTCACCCATCTTTTACTGCTGGATCAGGATACGCATTTCCCCGAAAACGCCCTGTCGAGCTATTTAGCGTCGGACGCGAGCGACACGTTGGTAGCCCCTCGTTTAGTCACTCGCAGCGGGCCTTATCGCCGGTGACAGCACGTTTTCAACCTCGAGGGTGCATCTTGCGCCGGTGAATATGATCGGACGAAGTATTCCCCGTAAATTGCGGTATGTGCATCTCATTAGCTGCAAGCCATCGCGTAGGAGGCTGACAACCCGCGCGTAGCCCTCGACTATGCTGGATTTCGAATTCTCCCGACGTACGGCGGCAGTTTTCCTCGATTCCGGGTACTTGACCTTGAAATCGAACAAGATTTTTCGAACGATGCACAACGCATCGACCTCCTCTCGGCACGTTTCTCACGCCATTTGAATAGTGCCTGCGCAGTCACGTGCGTCGTCACAGCGCATGACGCCTCGCGTCTCGCCGCAGTACCAGATTGCGAAACATGTTGGCACTCAGTTGGCGCACACGTTCAGTTTGTTTCTGAAAATACTATTTCGCCAATTGTTGTGCCATTCGAATGCATAACCCTCCACATCCTCTTCCTCCCTTGTCTCCGTCTCCCTATGACTCCCTCCTATTCTCCTGTTGAAGCGTAGTGTGTTGCGCGAGCATTCGCTTTCATCACGTCTCGTCTGTCCCGCCCCTGCAGGCTACTCGTTTTGATCTC